>Ga0326597_10000398_pt1 | contig 78523 bp, 53 predicted proteins | sample RVTome_12_FD_203789 | JGI IMG/M metagenome (GOLD analysis project Ga0326597, IMG submission 203789) | Soil microbial communities from uranium-contaminated site in the Upper Colorado River Basin, Wyoming, United States - RVT100D185 | ecosystem: Environmental > Terrestrial > Soil > Contaminated >...
CCTTGCCGAGGAAGCCAGCAGCGCCGGCGTCCGCATGCAAGTGGCCGACCTCGTCCCCGCCGGCCGCCCTATCCTGACGCGCGTCCTCGGCGACGACGTCATCGCTGGGTGACGGCGCAAGGACGGCCGGGTCCGGCGGTCGCGCTCAACTCGACACCGCCTGCTGCCGACAACCCAAAGCATGGACGCCATCCGGATCTCGCGGCGGCCGACGTACGCGTTGGCCGGGGCCCTGCTGTTGATCCTGGGGTACTTCCCGTTCGTCCGCGGCGGGCGCGTGCCGATCCTGGGGATGGTCGACCTGGCCATCCACGAGGCCGGCCACGTGTTCTTCATGTGGGCCCCCAACGGCATCATGCTCGCGATGGGCAACGGATTCCAGGCGCTCGTGCCGCTGGTGTTCGCGGCGGCGTTCATGCTCCAGCACCGTGATCTGGCGGGCGCCGCGATCGGGTTCGCCTGGTGCGCGAGCGCGCTGCAGGACGCCCACGTCTACATCGCCGACGCGCCCTACCGGATCCTGCCCCTGCTCGGCCCGGAGGACTTCCACGACTGGTGGCAACTCCTTGGCCGCAACGGCCTGCTGGACCGCGCGGACGAGCTTGCCCGGGTCGTCCTGGTCCTGGGCTACGTCATGTACGTCGTGGCACTCGTCGTGTTCGTCGTCGGACTGCGTTGGGACGACGTCTGGCGCTCGGGCGAGGCAGGTTCGTTGTTCCTGCCGTGGCGACGCGCCGCCGCCTTGGCCATCCGCGCGGCCGCGGAAGCCAACGCCCCGGCGGCTGAGACGTCACGCGTCCCGTCGGGGGCGAATTCCCCGCCGGGGTCTGGCGGTGAGCCGGCCGCGAAGTCGAAGGTCCGCGTCATCTGGTGACGGCCGACCCCACAGCCTTTGGCTGACCTCAACCTCGAGGCGTGCGGGGCATGCCGGGCGACGTCACCCGTCGAAGCGGCCTGCGTCACGGGCCGCGCGCTGCGCCTGCCACAGGTTGGATGGGCGGATCCGTTGCGGCGAAACTCCCTCGAGGTGGAGGTTGCCTGGTCGGTACCACCGCGACAGCGGCCCGTCGTCGGAGGATGGCATCGCGGTGAGCCCCGATACCGCGACGACATTGACCATGAAGTGGCCCCACCGAGTCGTCCCCACATCGATGGGCCAGGCCGCCGGCCGGCCGGCGTCCGACCTGATGTTCCAGTAGGTGTTGAAGGCGCCCATGTTGAACCCAGCGGCCGCCGAACCACCGGAGCGCCACAGGTCGGTCGCGTCCCCTGCATCGAGGTCGGTGAAGACGTTGGCGTACGGCAGCTTGCGGTGGTGGTCGAGGTCCAGCGCCGACGAGCGCCCGTTGGTCACCACGGACCCCTGCGTTCCAGCGACGGTCACGCCATGGCGGTAGGACGGGTCGATGACGAACCCGTCGAGCAACTGGTCCTGGCCACCGAGGTGGATCGCGTGGTGGCCGCGCCAACCGGAGCGGTCGGGCTCACGAACCGAGCTGACCTCGACGTCGAGCAGGGAGATGTGGGCGCCGACCGTCTGGATCGCGGTGTCAGCGTTGACGATGTGGACGTTGCGCACCCACGAATGGTCCGAGCGAACCTCGATGCCGCCCTGACCCGTCTCCTCGAGGTGGCCGGGGGACGGCAGGTCGGGCAGCAACAGCGTCAGGTCCTCCACCCCCAGCTCGACGGACCCGGTGCGGGGTCGTTCGACGTACGCGGCCCGCCCATCGACCGGCTCCTTGGTCGTCGCCCACCGCAAGGGCCGATCGGCGCGGATCGTCTGGTCATCGATGATCTCGGCGACCAGGAACTCCTGGGTCAGGCTGTAGCGGAAGTCGTCGCCCAGTCCCGGGCCGCCCTGTGGCCCGCCGGCGATCTGGGCCGCCAGCCGGGGCGTGGCGCCCACGTCGACCATCTGGCGCAACCGCAACCGTGAGCCGATCGCGTAGTTGGCACCACCGGTCACGTGGACCAGGAAGCCGCCGCGCACCGTCGACGGCCCGTCCGTTGGCTCGAAGCCATTCGCATCACCGGACCAGTCGTCGCCAACCACCCAGGGCTGCTCAACCCGCCCGCCGAGCAGAACGAGCTCACGTTCGCGGTCGTCGCGCCCCAGTGCGTCGGGTGCGTCGAGGGCCTGGGGAAGGAACTCCAGGATCGTCCGGTCTGGACCCGCCCCCTGCAGGACGATCGCGGATCCGGTGATGTGCAACTGCTTGGACACGAGGTAGCGGCCGGCCGGAAACGTGACGACGCTGTAGTCGCTGGCCCCGAGCACCCCGCTGTCCACGGCGCCCTGGACCCCGGAGATGGCTCCCGATGGGGATGGCAACAGCCCGAGCTGGGCGGCCTCTATGGCCTGCTCGATGGCATCCGTGTCGTCCTGGTCATCGTCGGGTGTGGCGCCGTAGTCGGTGACCGGAAAGATGTTGGCACCAGGGTCAGGCGGCGCCTCGCCGTCGTGGAAGCCCGCCCAGGCCACCACGGGCAGGCGCGAGCCCGGTTGCCACAGCTCCCCCGACTGGCCCCACAGCGGCGAGGTGACCGAGGTCGTGCCTCCGCCCCCCGCACCGCCGCTGCCGCTGCCGCCTGCGCCGAGCCGCTCGTCGGTGATCGTGGCGTGGGGAGTCGCCGCCGCGCTCAGCACGGCGCCCACCAGCAACAGGCCCATCGAGGCGCGAATGCGCATGGGACGACGCCGCCGGGGCGGCGCGGGAGGGGCTCCGGTTTGCATCCGGTGGACTTCGCTGCCCCCGCGCCCCCTTCCTGCCCGGCCGCCGGTTCGTTCCGTGGGCGCGCACGTCAGCCGGGGTAGCCATCCTCGATGCCTGCCGCAGCCGGCCGGGGCGGCGACAGGACACCGCGCGCTTCGAGGTGGGCAATCACTTCCTCGACGCATTCGTCAACCGACTGGCGATCCGTGTGCAGGTGGATGTCGGGGTCGATGGGTCGGTCGTAGGGATGGCTGATGCCGGGAAAGAACTCGATCTCTCCGGCCTCTGCGGCGGCGTAGATGCCCTCGTCGTCACGCTCGCGACACACCTCGTACGGACAGTCGAGGAAGACCTCGACGAACCGCTCGCTGGTGACCAGCTCACGAGCACGGTCGCGGACATCGGCACCTGGGGCCACGAACGCGGCGATGGCGATCAGCCCCTGGTTGTTGGCCAGGCGCGCCACCTCGGCGGCGCGGCGCAGGTTCTCCGACCGTTCCGGGGCCGTGAAGCCGAGGTCCCGGCTGATGCCGAGCCGCATGTTCTGTGCATCGATGCGCAGCACGGTGCGGCCGCGATCGAACAGCCGTCGTTCCAGGGCCCGCGCCAGCGCCGACTTCCCGGCTGCAGGCAGGCCAGTCAGCAGCAGCGTGACCGCCAACTGGCCGAACCGACGCTCGCGTTCGACCTGGGTGACGTCGGAGTGCTGGTGACGCAGGGTGGACAGCGGCTGGGCGTCCCACACCCCGGCCTCGGCCCGATCAGCAACCATGCCGCCGGCAACGGTGGCGTTGGTCAGCCGATCGATCAGGATGAAGGCGCCCGTGGTGCGGTTGTCGGTGTAGGCATCAAAGAGCAGCAGCTCGTCGGCAGACAGCGTCACGTGGCCTATCTCGTTCATCTCCAACGTGGCGGCCGCTTGGCTCTCCAGGGTGTTGACGTCGACGCGGTGGTGCAGGACCGAGAGCGTGGCCGAGGTGGTCTTGGTGGCCTGGCGCAACAGGTAGTGCTTGCCCGGGACCAGTGGTTCCTCCGCCATCCAGACCACGGTGGCGTCGATGTCGTGGCTGCGCCGTGGGCGATTTTCCGTGTGCACCAGCAGGTCGCCACGGCTCACGTCGACCTCGTCGGCCAAAGTGATCGTGACGGCTTGCCCGCGGAAGGCCTGGTCGAGGTCCCCATCGAATGTGACGAGGCGATCAACCGTGGACCGCTGACCGGACGGCAACACGATCACCGGGTCCCCGGGTCGGACAACGCCCGATGCCACCGTCCCTGCGAAACCTCGGAAGCCGAGGTCCGGGCGGATCACCAGTTGGACGGGGAATCGGAAGTCGTCGAGGTTGCGCTCCGCGTCGACGGCGACCGATTCGAGATGTTCCAACAGGACGGGACCGTCGAACCAGGGCGTGTGCTGGGACCTGTCGACGACGTTGTCGCCCTTCAGCGCGGACACGGGCAGGACGTACGGGTTGGTGATCCCCAACCCCATGGCGAAGTCGACGTAGTCGTCGCGGATCTTGTCGAAGCGCTCCGGCGACCAGTCCACGAGGTCCATCTTGTTGACGCACACCACCACATGCCTGATGCCCAACAGGGCCACGATGTCCGAGTGGCGTCGCGTCTGCGTGACGACCCCGTGCCGTGCATCCACCAACAGGACCGCCAGGTCGCACGTGGACGCGCCGGTGGCCATGTTGCGGGTGTACTGCTCGTGGCCCGGGGTGTCGGCGATGATGAACTTGCGTCGGGCTGTCGAGAAGTAGCGGTAGGCGACATCGATGGTGATGCCCTGCTCGCGCTCGGCCTTCAGGCCGTCCATGAGCAGTGCCAGGTCGACCTCGTCGCCAGCGGAACCGGAAATGACCGAGTCGGCCGTGACGGCCGCCAGCTGGTCCTCGTAGAGCAGGTGGGCGTCGTGGAGCAGGCGCCCGATCAACGTGGACTTGCCGTCATCGACCGAGCCGCAGGTCAACAGCCGGAGCAGGTCCTTGCGCTCGTGTTCGGCGAGGTAGCCCTCGATGTCGGTCGCGATGAGCTCGCTGCGGTGGGACATCAGAAGTACCCCTCCCGCTTCTTGGCCTCCATCGACCCGGACTGGTCGAAGTCGATGACCCGGCCTTCGCGCTCGGAGCGCGTGGCCAGCAGCATCTCCTGGATGATGTCCGGCAAGGTGGTCGCGTGCGACTCCACGGCGCCCGAAAGTGGGTAACAGCCGAGCGTGCGGAACCGGACCCAGCGCTGTTGCGCATGCTCACCCGGCTCGAACCGAAAGCGCTCGTCGTCGACCATGATCAGGGCGCCGTCGCGTTCGACCACGGGCCGGGGAGCCGAGTAGTACAGCGGGACGATCGGGATGTCCTGCAGCCAGATGTACTGCCAGATGTCCAGCTCGGTCCAGTTGGACAGCGGGAAGACGCGAATGGACTCGCCCTTGTCGTGGCGGCCGTTGTACAGGTTCCACAGCTCCGGTCGCTGGTTCTTGGGATCCCATCGGTGGAACCGGTCACGGAAGCTGTAGACGCGTTCCTTGGCGCGCGACTTCTCCTCGTCGCGTCTGGCCCCACCGAAAGCCGCGTCGAACCCGTGGTGGTCCAGCGCCTGCTTGAGCGCCTGGGTCTTCATGATGTCGGTGTAGTTCTTGGAGCCGTGGTCGAACGGGTTGATGCCCTGGGCCAGTCCTTCGGGGTTCGTCCAGGTCAACAACTCCAGCCCCAGCTCGTCTGCGACCTGGTCCCGAAAGGCGATCATCTCGCGAAACTTCCACGTCGTGTCGACGTGCAGCAATGGGAAGGGCAGCCTGGCCGGGAAGAAGGCCTTGCGGGCCAGGTGGAGCATGACCGACGAGTCCTTGCCGATCGAGTACATCATCACCGGGTTGTCGAACTCGGCCACGACCTCGCGCATGATGTGGATGGACTCCGCCTCGAGTTGTGCGAGGTGGGTCATGCGATACGCGTCCGGCATGACCGGAGGCGTGGTGGGTCGGCCGGGCACGCATGCTCCTTGACGATCGACCCCCAACGTAACGCGCGCCACACGCCACCCGGCCCCATCGGCCGTGGGAGCAGGGCGAACTCAGTCGACCTCGCGGCGCAGCGCGTCGTCGAGGAGCAGGCCCGTCGGCAGCTCGCTGCGACCGTCCAAGGCATCCACCATGGCGAGGTGGTCGACCGCGCCACGCACGTCGTGCACGCGCAGCAACGTCCGGGCCGTCGTGGCAAACCGAGCCACCAGGGCCAGCGTGCCGGGGTCGCGCTGGGCCGGCGTGCGTCCGGTCACCGCACCGACGACGTCCTTGCGTGAGATGGCCCAGAGCAGCGGGTTGTCGAAAGCGGCCCGCAGGCGGTCGGCCCCACGCAACAGCGCGAGGCTCTGCGCCGGCGTCTTGGCGACGTCGACGCCGGGATCCAGGACCACGCGATCCGCCGGCAGGCCTGCCGTTGCGAGTTCGATCAGGGCCGTTTCGAAGAACCGCACGACGTCATCGACGACATCACCGTAGAAGCTGGGGTCAGTCTGTCGTTGGCGTGGGCCTACCGGGTTGTGCGTCAGGACGTAGTGAGCATCCGCGTCAACCACCGCCGCGACCAGCGCTGGCTCACAGCGGCCGGAGTAGTCGTTGAGGATTGTCGCGCCAGCGGCCAGTGTCGCCGTGGCGACCAGGGGGTCGTACGTGTCGACCGACACGATGGCGCCGTCGCCGGCCAACTCCGCCACCAAGGGCACCAACGCGTCGCGCTGGACCTGAGCGGGCACCAGCGCTGCCGCCAGCGCTGCCGACTGGGCGCCGAGGTCAATGACGGCGGCACCGTCATGACGTGCCTGGCGTGCCATGGCCAGGGGGTCCGCGGGACCGTGCTGCCGCGGGTCCGAAAACGAATCCGCGTTGACGTTGACGACCGCCATCAGGGTCGGGCGATCGTTGGCGAGCCATCGCTGCGGCGTGGGCATGGGCGCGATCCCGAGGCTGTCAAGGGCGCAACCGTAGGCAAGGGCCGGTTGGCCTGCGCCAATCGTCCACCGCGGTTCGCGGTCGCCCAGACGGTTTCCGCCACCGATGTGTGCGGTTTTCGAAACGCCGGAGCGGTTGCCGTCCGGTCGCGGCCCACCGAACGATCTCCGCCGTGGCCCCGGTGACACCAAGGGACCAGTGGCCGTTGGCCCGTTCGGGACAATGTTCCGATTGGGCCAAATGCGTGGCCCGATTGTGTTGCGGCACCGTCGGCGCGGCCGACTTGGTCCGTCATGTGGCCGCATGACGGCCGAGGAAGGATTGCCTGTGGGCGCGCCTGCCACGACCCAGTCCTGGGACCTCGCACCGATCCTGCCGCGCGACGAGGACGAAGAGGCGCGCGGCCATCTCCTGCTGGAACTGGCGGCGCGGATCACAGGAACGCTTGACCTGCAGGAGGTCCTTGACGCGAGCCTGTTGGCCATGCGCCGACTTGTCGACTTCGGCGGCGGGGCAATCCAGCTGATCGACGACGGCGCACTCGTCGCTGCTGCGACCGACCCCCCCATGGCCCCCGAGGCCCGCACCGTCAGGATCCCGGTCGGCCAGGGCGTGTCAGGGACAATCGCCGCGACCGGCGAGCCGATCTACATCAGCGACATCGCCGTCGATGAGCGCGTCCACCCCGACGGCCGCAAGGCGGGGGTCAGCAACGGCGTGCGCAGCTACTTCGGCGTCCCGCTCATCAGCGCGGGGCGACCGATCGGGGTCCTGCAGATCGATGGACCGCACATCGACCAGTTCGACGCGCGCATCCGGGCGTTGGTGTTGTCGTTCACGCCGACGATCGCGGCGGCCGTCCAGAACGCACGGCTGGTCGAGAACGAACGCCTGGCCCGCCAGCGCCTCGAGGAGCTCGAAGCGCTCAAGATCGACTTCGTGTCCGTGGTCTCCCACGAGTTGCGCACCCCGCTGACAATGCTGCTGGGGTTTTCCGACACGCTGGCTGGCCGCGCGCACGAACTGTCGCAGGACCAGGTCGCCGACTACGCCGGGCGGGCCGCCGCTGCCGGGCGGCGGCTGGAGTCCCTCATCAACGACCTGCTCTACGCCTCGCGCCTGGAGAAGGGATTCCTCGACGACAAGGTGGAGTCCGTCGACGTGCAGGGGCTCATCGAGGGACTCCTCGGCAAGGAAGGTCGACTCCCGACAAACCTCGTCGTGGACATCGAGGCTGGGCTCCCGCCGGTCGCCGCAAATGGCGACCACTTGCGACAGGTCCTCAGCCACCTCCTCGACAACGCCGCCAAGTTCTCCGGACCTGACCAGCCCATCGAGTTGGCATGTCGCCTCGGCCCGGAGCCGAGTGGTCGCCCTGCGGTCCACCTCGAGGTCTCCGATCGCGGTCGAGGCATCGATGCCCAGGCCCACGACGCCGTGTTCGACCTGTTCTTCCAGGCCGAGGGGCATAGCCAACGCACGGCCGGCGGGTTGGGGATCGGGCTCTACGTCGTGAAGCGGCTGTGCGACTCGATGGGTGTGGAGGTCGCCGTCGCCGAGCGAGACGGCGGCGGGACCAGTTTCACACTGACGTTTGACACGGTGGAGCCAGCATGAATCCGCATCGGCAGATCAGTACCAGCTCCGTTCGACCGGAGGCACGACCCCGCGACCGTCGCAGCGGCGACCGACGCGACCTCGCCGATCGCCGCGCCGGCGCACCACCGACTGCAACACAACTGGCAGCCCGCTCCAGCCACCGCCGTGGCCCGGATCGGCGCCGCGGCGGACTGCGCGTGTCGCGCCTTGGCCGCGGTATCGGATCATCGATGATGGCGGCCCTGGCGTTCTTCACGCTGCAGCTTCCGGTGGCTGCCACCGCGGACATCATCCAGACGTGGATCGTGACCTTCGACGCGCCCCCGACGACCCAGGACCTCGAGGTTCTGGAAGGCGTGGCCGACGCCGTCCACGGGTTCGACCACCTCCCGGCCGCCGTGGTGACGGTCGACGTCCTGAACGTGTCGTTGCTGGACGGCCTGCCGGGTGTCACCGGCATCTTCGCCAACGATGACTACTCGCTCCTCCTGCGCGAGTCCACCGAGACGATCCGCAGCAACGCCGCCAACGCCAGTGGATGGACAGGCACGGGGATCGGCATCGCCGTGGTCGACGCCGGCGTCGACGGGACCCACCCTGACCTGTGTGGCGCCGAGGCCTTCTGCAACGGCAACCCCATCAAGGTCGTCCAGAACGTCAAGTTCCTGGGCCGCGAGGCCCGTGCCGAGCCCGTCGTCTTCATCGAGGACCTCATCACCACGGACACCGGATCAGGTCACGGAACCCACGTCGCCGGCATCGCCGCCGGTGCTGGCGTTGCCGGTCAGGTCGAAGGGGACCGCTACCGCGGCGTCGCACCCGGGGCCTCGATAATCGGCCTCGGCGTCGGTGACGTCGTGGAGGCCGTCAACGTCCTCGCCGCCTTCGACTGGATCCTCGAACACGCCGACGACTACAACATCCGAGTTGTCAACAACTCCTGGGGACCTGGCAAGGGGACCCCGTACGAGCCGAATCACCCCGTCAATGTCGCCGCCAGCATCCTGACCGACCAGGGCATCGCCGTCGTCTTCGGCTCGGGCAACGACGGTCCGATCACCGACACCCTCAACGCCTTCTCCGCCCACCCCGACTCGATCTCCGTGGCAGGCGGGGACAAGGGCGGCCACATGGCGTTCTTCTCGTCCCGAGGCGTCCCCGGCAGTGACCTCTGGCAGCCCGACGTGACCGCCCCCGGCTACATGATCGTCGCCGCACGCGCCTCGACCGGCTTCTACGCAGGGATCGCGGACATCTCGTCCGCCAACGCGACCATCGACCCGCTCGACGTCCCGCGGTATGCGACCAGCAGCGGTACTTCGATGGCGTCGCCGCACGTCGCCGGCGCCGTGGCAGTGGTCCAGCAGGCGGCATTCGACGGCCTGGGTCGCTATCTCACGGTCGACGAGGTCCGCAACGTGCTGCAGAACACCGCGGTCCGCGGCGGCAATGGTGGTCCGGGTGGCATGCCCAACTACCAGGGCTACTCCATGGGAGCCGGCTATCTCAACGTCGAGGCAGCGGCCGCAGCAGCAGCCGCGGGCACCGACCTCCAGGCTTTCGATGACGGTCTGGTCCATGACGTGCGAACGTTCAGCGGCCAGGTCGGCCCGGCCGCGGTGATCCCGGTCCAGACCTTCGAGACCAGCATCGACGTCCTCCCCGGTGCCACCTCACTGAACGTGATGATCGAATGGGCAGTGGCGAACAACGACATCGACATCGAGCTGTTCCGCCCGAGCGGGTCCCTGGCTCGCTCGACGTTCCTGCTGTGTGGCGGCCAGGCGGGCGAACCCAACGGGTACTCGTCATTCTGCTCGAACATCGCCAACGAACGCGTCACGCAGGTCAACCCCGAGCCCGGAACCTGGCGGGCCGTGATCCGCGGCGGCCTGGCCAGCACGGTCGAGAACGTCACGGGCATGTGGTCGGTGACCTACCCCGACACCGTCAGCCTCCCTGCTGCGCCAGCGCCGGCGACGATCACCATCGAGGCCGACCCCGTCGTTGCGCTCTCAGTCACTGGAACGGACATCGCGCTCGACGTCACCGTCACGGACGCTGCCGGCGAGGCCGTTCCCAACGCGCTGCTGACCTGGACGACCGCGGGTGTTGGCGAGCTGCCCTTGGGCGAAGGGGCCTCGCACGCCACAGGTTGGGCCGTCGGTCGTGCGCGGTCCAACGCACCCGGAACCCAGACGGTGACCGTCACGTCCGGCGCGGCAAGTGCGAGCATCGACCTCACCTGGGTCGGTGTCGAACTCCCGCCGCTTCCGCCGCTGCCGCCCCTGCCGCCGTTGCCCGGCGGCGGTGGTTCCAACCCGCCGCAGCCCACGCCCGGGTCCGCGTCCGGAGGCGGCTGGATCACACCAAACACCGCCAAGCTCCACTTCGGCTTCTCCGCGGCGTACGAGGCGGGCGCCGCCGCACCCGTCGCCGAGTTGAGCTATGACGACAAGCAGGGGACCACGGTCCACGCGGATCACGCCACGGACTTCCAGCAGTCCGGCTCCGTCGCCTCGGTCACCGGTCCCGCGGAAGTCAACGGCCAGTCGGGGTGGACCTACCTCCTCGAGGTCGATGACCAGGGCGAGCCCGGCAAGGACAACGACCTCTTCCAGCTGACCCTGACCGACGGCAACGGCCAGGTGACGCTGGACGTGGGCGGCACACTCCGGGGCGGCAACATCCAGGTCAACGACTGACCAACGCCCGTAGGCTTGAACGCATGGCTGAAATCCCGCGCGGCATGCCCCTTGGCGGGTGGTCGTCCCAGATGCGCGATGAGCTGGGACGGCTGCCGGAGACGGCTGCCAACATTCGCGAGGCATCGGAGAACCTGAAGCGCGTGAGCGCCGAGCTGGTTGACGTCTCGGCCCTTCTGGCCCAGGTCGTACGCCTCATGGAGTCCACCGGCATGGTGGAGGGTCTGTCCCGCGCCGAGCGCCTCAGCAACGACCTCGACGCCGTGCGCAAGTTCGTCACCCCGCCCACCTCGGTCGACGCCGTGAAGGACCGCGTCGCCCAGGTCGAGCACCTGGTCGCGGGCCTGAACGACCGGGTCCTGCGCGGCATCGGCCTGGCCCGCACTGACCCGCAGCCCCCGGCCCCGCCTCGGCGCTGACCCGCGTCGCCCCCCCGAACCGGGTGCCGACAGGACGTCAGGGCGCAGGCTTCGCACCCACCGGAGTTGCGGCGGGCGACGTGGTCAGGCGGTTTCGCGCAGCAGGAGGGCGTGGAAGTCGGCCAGGTCGGGTTGGTGGGCCTGCGTGGTGGCGAGGAAGTCGCGCAGCAGGTCAACGATCACTTGGGGCGCCTCGACGTGCGGGAAGTGGCCGCGGCCCTCGAGGATCTCGAGCCGGTTGCCCGGCATGATGGCGTGGGCGGCGTGGGCATGCGCGACCGGGATGATCGGGTCGGCATCGCCCCAGATGATCATCGACGGCACGGCAGCGGTCAGGTAGAGCCGGTCGATGGCGGAGATCGACTGGCCCCCGATGTCGATCACGGCACGCAGGGTCTTCACGAACGCCTTGCGGTTCTCCGGCTCGGCCAGTGAGGCATAGGCGCGCCACATCTCGCCGAGGTGTGCGGGGGCGGTGTAGCCCTTGGCCTGGAAGGACTTGGCGAACTGGTTGCCCTTGTCGCGGATGAACGACGGGAAGATGAACGGCATCAGGTACTGCGCGCCCGGCAACGTGAACAGGCGCAGCATCGGGTTGACCTCGCGGCCAAGGCCACCGCTGCCGATCAACACCAATCGCTCCGCCAGCAGGGGGTGCTGGTATGCCAGCTGCATGGCCACGCCGCCGCCAAGGGACTGCCCGACGACCGTGACGCGGTCGATGCCCAACGCCCCCAGGAGGTCGCGCAGGCCGGACGCATGCGCTCCGAGGGAATAGTCGCCCATGGGCTTGGCAGACTCGCCATGGCCGAGCAGGTCGGGCGCGATGACCGTGTGGTCCTTGGCGAGCTCCGGCATGACCTCGCGCCACGTCCGCGAGCTCCCGGCCATCCCGTGGATCAGCAGGATCGCTGGCCCCTCGCCGGCCATCCGGTAGCCAACGTCGTGGCCGTGCAACGTGATGTGCTGGAGCGGGATGCTGGCCACGGGAGCACGTCCTCTGTTGGCTGACGGTTGTGAGCGGCCCGGGAGCGGCGGGCTCCCGAACGCCAGCCCCTGGACCGTCGCAAAGGGTACGTGTGCCGAGCCGGCACGCAGCAAGCCAGCCTGTCACTGGCGCAGGTCCAGGGTGTCCAGGGAATGCGTCCGAGCGCGGGCCGCGTTGCCGCGGCAACCTCACAGACGGCACGCTGATCGATCCCACGAGCCCGGACCCAACCATCGACGATGACCTCGCGCCGGAAGGCGACCTGACACCAGATGGCAACGGCGCACTCACGCCGGATGGTGACGACGACGGCGACATCACGCGGGACGGCAACGACGACGGCCAGCCGGGCGATGTTGTCGTGCCGCCGTGGAACCCGCGGCCGTGGGTGTCCGAAGACGACCTCGACGGGTACGTGACGCCATCGCAACGCTTCGTCGACAAGGCGAAACGCCTGTTGGGGATCGTGGTTGCGCTGGCCCTGATAGTGCCCGCCGGCGCAGGCCTGATCGACGAATGGTTGTTCAACCGGGCAAGCAGCAGCGTCATCGAAGAGCTGCGCGAGGACCCGATTGACGGTGCACTCATCGACGCAGTGCTGCTGGTCACGGTGGCCCGCTGCGACGGCAGTGCAGGCACAGGCACGGCCTTCGCAGCACAGGTGGATGGCCGCACGCTCCTGCTGACCAACCGCCACGTTGTCGACGGTGCCGGCAGCATCGGCCTGCGTACGTTGGCAGGCGATGGTGGGCCCCAGGTGACGTCGACGGCCCTGTCGATGTCGCAGGACATTGCGGTCCTGTACGTCTCGGACGATCGAGCGCTCCCACCCGCGCTGCGGATCGCGACCCGGGATCCGCGCGCCGGCACTCCCGTGCGCACGGTCGGCTTCCCCCTGGCCCTGCCGTTCACCACGGCCGGTGCGGTGGCCGAACCGGGCAGCCGGATGCTGTTGGACCTCCAGATCGATCCCGGAGCGTCGGGATCACCCGTGGTCAACGACCTTGGCCAGGTCGTGGGACAGGTGTATGCGCGCACCGACGACGACCGCGGGGTGGCAACGTCGGCGGTGGCGCTGCTGGACGGCCTCGATCGGCTCGCACCGCAGGACCTCGGCTGCTGAGGCGCCGAGCGCTCCGCCGCAGACGTCGTCGCGTCAGGCCTGGGGCAGCTTCTCACGGGTGAACGTCACGTCCAGGAGCTCGGCAGATCCGAGTGCCCGCATCGCGACACTTGCGCTGCGCAGCCCCGTGGTGTCCAACCAGTCGACCCCACCCGGATTGCGATGCGCGACCACCACCCGGAAGCGGCCATCGGCATCCACTTTGATCGTCCGCCCGGTCAGGAAGCATGCATGGCTGGTCCAGTCACCTGATTCCATCCATCGTGTCAGCAGCTGGATGGACCAGTACCGGCACGTCGGCGCAACGCCGCTGACGACCAGGGCCTCGTCGTCACCGAGGTCGTCGAACCACGAACCCGTGTACTGAATGGCTGGGGTCGGCATCGCCTTCTGCACGACCGCGGGGTCGATCGGCGGCGCGGCATGCGAGCCGTCTCCCTCGACGTACTGGTCACCGGCGCGCAGCAGGCCCGGGGTGGCCATCGCCATGAGCGCCGACAACGTCGACTCGACCTCGATGGTCTCCGTGACCCAGGCGCCGACCTGGGCCAGGCGCGCCACCAGCGTTGCCTCGTCAAGCGGTGGGGCGATCCCCGCGTCGGGTTCAGCGGTCAGGGTGTACGTGGCGTCCACCTCCTGGTCGCGGTCAATGAAGTACTGGCGCACCATCACGTCGGTCGTCTGCGACGACAGCCCCAGCCAGTCCACGTCGCCCGCGTTGTCGGGCCTGGTCGCGCTGAGGACCACCTCGAAGCTGCCGTCGGCGGCGATCCGCAGGTCGGTGTCGTCGAGGTTGCCGACGATGCTGCGGCTGCCGTCGTCGGACGTCGCATAGATGCATATGCCGAGGTAGCCGCAGGTCCCACGGTTGCCGCGCAACCGGTAGGTCAGCGCCGGGTCGATGTTCGCGGCGTCGTAATGGGTCTGCGGATTGTCGCCGTAGGCCTTGCGGTGCGGGTTGGCCCAGCGGGTGAACTGCGGACGCGCGGTGTCACCCTTCTCGAGGTACTGCTCACCCGCCAGGGACAGCAGGCGCAGGAGGTGGCGGAACCCTTCGGCACGCTCGCGGTCCGTCGTGGCACCGAGCGGCCCGATCACGGTCTCGCCGGCGGCGCGAAGGTCGTCGAGCAAACGACCCCACGCCACCTCGCTGGCTGTCCTTGCATCAGTCATCGCGTCACCTGCGTTCAGTCGGTCATGCCGAAGCGTGCTCGGTAGCCCGCGAAGGCCTGGTCGGCCTGCGCCTTGGTCAGTCCGAACTGCTCGAGCGCGTAGGTGTGGCGGCCGTGCTTGGTGCGGGGGTTCTCATCGAGGTAGGCACGGATGCCGGCCGCCACCTGGTCGTCGAACTTCCATCCGAAGTGGTCATGGATGCGTTGCACCGTTGCGACTGGATCGTCGACGGTGTCGCGGAAGTCCACGTCGATCACGCGGTCGGCGGGAAGCCGTGCGTCACGGATCCGCAGCGCCTCCTCCAGGCCGCGCGACCACGTGGCCAACTGGTCGCGGCCGACGTCTGCGGGGTCGACGTGGTCGCTGACAGCGGATCGCAGTGCGTACATGAGGCTGGAGACCGAAGCGATGACGGTCGTGGGATCGCGGTGGGTCTGGATGACCCGTGCGTCCGGGAAGACGTCGAGCAGCACGTCCAGCGACAGCAGGTGGGCCGGCGTCTTGAGAATCCAGCGCTCGCTGGCGTACCCGGACTGCAGGTGCTGGAGGTAGCGCTTCTGCTGTTCGTAGGCAGGGGTCAGGTCCTGCTCCTGCAGCCACGCCCAGTAGCCGTGAACGGGGAACGTCGTCGGGAACTCGTAGGACAGAAACGACGGTGCCTGCAACGACATGCACTCCTGCGGCAGCAGCGCACCGAGCGGATGGATGGCGTCGACGCCGGGCGCGATCCTGCGCAGCTGGTCGAAATCCTTCTCGGCAGCTCGGATGCGGGGGTCGTCAGGGCTGACGTCGCGGTTCGGCGGGGGCACCGGCGTCGCGACCTCCCAGCTGACCGGCGACCGGAATGACGGGTCGGCCGCCAGCAGCCCGTACAGGACCGTGGTGCCCGTTCGCGGCAGCCCCAGGACGAACACGGGCTCGTGGATCTCCTGGGCAGCGACCTCCGGGTGGTGCTTCGCGTGGTCGACCAGCTGCAACCGCGTCACCAGCAGGCGAACAATCCGCGTGCGCGCCGCGATGCGCCCCAGCGTGGTCAGCCGAGCGTCATCCTCCAACGACGCGACCAACCGGTCCAGCCCCGGCCGGAAGTCGTCCCCGCCGAAGTCATCCAGGCCAGTCTGCTTGCACGCGGCGCGGATCAGGCCCGCCACGTCCAACCTCGGTTGGACCCCGATGCGGCCCAACGCACCGCCGACCCGGTTGATCGCGCCGATGGCTGCTGGCCGCTTGCGATCGAGCGCGGTCACCTCGTCAACTGCCACCCCAGCCCCTGCCAACCCGGTTTCTGACACCCCGTCAGATCGCGACCATAGGTCGGCCCCGAGGTGAGCGGCCAGAAACGTCCGACTGGGTCGCGACCAGGCGTGGGAACGGCAACGGCCGCGCTCCGGGTGGGGCGCGGCCGTCGTGACGTGGTGCGTTGTGCGTGCGGGTCAGCCCTGCGGGGCGTAGCTGGGGATGTCGCCGGCCCACTTGAGGATGTCGATCCCCCGGGCGTAGTCCACGGCGTAGACGGTGCGCTCGTCGACCCAGTAGGCCGCCGAGGTGGAGCCGCCGTAGGGCAGGAACCAGCCGGCCTCGAGGAGTTGACCGTCGTTGGTCACCTCGAGGAAGCGGGTGCCGTGCTCGTAGTAGCCGACGGCGACCATGCCACCGTCGTGGAAGTCAGGCTGGGACTCGAACCAGTGCGCCGAGCAACCAAGTCCGTTGACGGCCGGTGAGCCATCCTGGTAGGTGCCGTTGGCCACGGCGTAGGTGTCCTTGAGCTCGACCGTGAAGGGGTACTTGTCGTAGTCCTCCTGGTCGCGCTCGACGTTCTCGGTCGGGAGGTCAGCGATGCGCTCGCCGAACTCGTCGAAGATCGAGTTGGTGACTTCGTACAGCACGATCGGGCCGTTGCCCTCACCGCACTGCGCCTGGAAGTTCTGCTCGCCCTGCATGAGCAGGAACTTGTCGTTGCCGCCCCGGAACCACTCGCCGGAGTGGAACAGCCACGCCGACGGGTTCGGGTGCACCCCGCGGCCGAGGACCACAGGGTTCAACGGGTCACGCACGTCCACCAGATGGAAGTCGGTGGAGATTGGCGTGGTGATGAACAGGTCCTCGCGGATCAGCTCGGCGTCGTGGTTGGAGAACCGGGTGCCGTTGACCAGCGCGGTCCAGTCCATGTCGAGCAGGACGGCGTTGCGCGCGTTGTCGACGGTCTGGCCGACCCAGGTCACCGAGCCATCGGAGCCGTACACGTACTCGCAGTTCAGGACGCACTGCGAGGTGTGGTCGCCTGCGCCTTCGACCGCCGCAATCTCAACCGGCGCCTGCGGGTTGCGGATGTCGTAGATGTGCAACGTGTTGCCCGGCAACGACTCCGAGAAGAACAGCAGCTGGTCGTTGCCCGTCACGTCCTCGTTCTCGAACCGGAAGCCAAACGGCGTGGTTGACAGCAGCTTGGGATCGCGCACGTCGCTGATGTCGTAGATCGACACCGCGCGCCACGAGGTCACGTAGGCGAAGTCGCCGCGAATGGTCATGCCAGTCGCGGAGCCGATGTCGAACGGCACGTAGGTGACGTAGTTGACGTCGTCGGACGTGAAGCCGCCCGGGGTGGGGCCGGCTGCCGTGCCAAGCGTCGTGGCCAGAAGGCCAGCGACGATGGCACCGCCGATTGCGCGGAGGGGTCGCACGTGGTGTCTCCCTGTGTGTGCGTCAGTTCGAAGGTTTCGCCGACGACGGCCGAGCCTCCTGCCGCGGATTGCGTTCCTGCGGACGCTGTGCGCCCACCGCCGAGTCGGCCAATCGGCGCAGTGGGCGGAAGGCCTCGCGCATACACATGTGGAAGCAATGGAACACGCAGCGAACGTCCCCTCGAGTTGCGGCCCGGTGCGAGCAGCGTTCGCGTCGGAGTCACCCGCCATGGGGGCCCGATTCGCCCCATGAGGGACTCGATCACATGCGACGCCCGGCCAGGCAGCTGACCCGCCTCTCGGCGGTCGCTGCGCTGCTCGTCGCGATGATCGGATCCTTGGTCGCAGCGTCGTCGACCGCTGTGGCGGCCGCGGAGGGCGTCGCGCGATCTCAGCCCTCGGATGGCGACGTCGTCGACGCCGCCCCAGCGACGTTGGCGATCGAGTTCGAGGGCGCCGTGGATCCGCTGCGGACCGACGTGCAGGTGGTCCCGCCCGGCGGCGGCAACCTGGTGGTCGGACAGCCCACCATCTCCGGCGCGACGCTCACGGCGCAACTGGCCACGGACACCGTCGACGGCATCCACCGCGTCATCTACGAGACGTCGATGACGCTCGACGGCAGCGTGACCACGGTTCGCGGATCGTTTCGTTACACCTTGCGCAGTGGCGGCTGCAGCCAACGGGTCAAGGACACGGGCGGGTTCACATCGATCCTGGCCCCGACCTTCACCTCGGCACCCGAACAGGTCGTGGAAGCGGCGGTCGACCCGGTGTTCGAGGACCTGATCCACGCCACCAACGGCCGCGAAGTGCACCGAACCGTCGACGGCGGCTGCACGTGGGTCAAGGTGCTCGACCTGGCGACAGAACTGGATGCGCTGGGCAAACCGGGTCGCGCGACCATCGGCGCCCTGGCCACCGCCCGCGAGACGCCGGGCGCCATCGCCGTCGTCGTCCTTGACCCGATCGACGAAGCCGCGGGCCTGCACCAACCCATCGTGTGGTCCTCGGTCGCCCCGTCACGTGACCTCACTGCCGGTGCGCCGACGTTGCCACCGATCCGGTTGGACCCCGCCCTGGCGCCGTCGTGCCATGGGATGCAGCCCTGTCGGCTGAAGATCTCGGATGCAGTCCCGAGGGGTTTCGTCCCAGCGGTCTACTTCCTCGCCAAGCCCGACTCGGCCCTCGGCGCGGCCCAGTTGTTGCGCAGTGACGACCTGGGCGCAACGTTCAGCCCGGTGGGGACGCCAGTTGTCGACAACGGCGACGCTGCTCCACTTAGCTCCGCGCTGGACCTTGCGACCGACATCACCAACCCCTTCGCCGTCTACTTCGCTGTCGGTTCAACGATCCACCTCAGTGCGGACCAGGGGGCATCGGTCAGCGCGACCCACCCGGTAGCTGGCGGTGTCGTGACCCACCTTGCAGCCGGCGAGGGGACTGACGCGGCGAGCCGACCGGTCCCCGAGCTGCTGGCAGTCGTGTCGGCCAACGACGGTGCCGCGGCGGCCAACCAGCTGGTCCGGCTGCGCATCGAAGGACAGGCACTGGTCGCGAGTGACCCGATCGACGCCTCGCCGTTGCGCGGCGCCCACGTGCAGTCGATCGCTCGTGGCCCGCAGCCCAACCAGATCCTGATCCTGCCCGACACCGACCGTCCGCAGCGACCGGGCGTGTTCGAGTACGAACGGGTCGCCCATGTTCTCCGCGACATCGACGCCTTCGAGGTGTCGCCCTGGCGGTCAGCGGCGGCGACCAACCCGCTCTGTACGCGCTGGTTCGGCCACGATGGCACCCACCTCTACCTCGTCGATGCAGACGATGGTCACGACCACGCCCACGACGTCGCGGACTTCTGCGTCGCCGGTGAACCCGACGCCCTGGCCCACAGCGTCGACATCGTCCCGTTCCCGCCCAGCACGCCCGACCCGACCGAAGGCAGCGTGCTGTCGCCGCCGACGACCGTGGTGAGCCTGGAGCCCGGGGGCGCCCAGACCGTCGGCTACCGGCTGCAGCGCGCCGCTGAGGACACGCCCCTGGATGTCGCGTTCCTGTTCGACACGTCCGGCAGCATGAACGACAACATCGAAGACGTCCGCGACGCGTTCGGTCAGGTCGTCCAGAGCCTGACCGAGGCCGGCGTCGATGCGTGGTTCGGCCTGGCCGAGTTCAACGACCTCACAGTCCGGTACCGCCGACTGGCCGACATCCGCCCGCCCGATGACGTCTTCTCCACCGCCCTTGCCCGCGTCCAGGCGGGCGGTGGGCAGGTCGAGCCGCATTTCACCGCGCTGTACGAACTGGCAACCGGCGAAGGCATCGCGGCCCCCGGCAACGGCGCGCCCGTCCACCCGGGCGGGCAGATGAACTACCGACCCGACTCGGTCCGAGTGGTCATCATGGCGTCCGACGAGGCCGCGTCACCCGACCCCGACGGCGCCGACTTCACCGACGCGGTCAACGCCCTGGTCGGGCGCAACATCCTCCATGTCGGCCTGCACGTCCTGCCGGAGCCCAGGGAGACCGAGCCCGGCGACCCCCTGGGCACCCGGCTGCGCGACGAGATGCGTGAGCTGTCCCGAGCCACCGGTGCGTTCGCGGTTGCCCCGGTCGACTGTGACGGCGACGGGGCGGCGGACCTCCAGCGCGGCGATCCGCTGGTCTGCACGATGGCGAACAGCCCAACCGGCGCGACGGGTGTCCAGGAATCCGTGGCCGTCGCGGGTGCCCTGACCGACCTGCTCAGGGCGGTTCGAACCGAGCGCCCGTTCAGCCTGGTTCCTGAGACGTCGGTGTTCGACGTCCGCATCGACGCGACCGGGCTCAACGGCGTCGGGCCGGCCTACCCGTCCATCGACGTCAAGCGTCCCCAGAACCTGACGTTCGCGGTGCGCTTCGCCTGCACGACCGACGAGGCGGGTCGGGTCGAGGAGATCCCCCTGCGTGCCCACCTCGGCGAACTGGCGATCGCCCAGGCCACGGCCATCGTCCACTGCGGCGTCACGCCAGCCGTCGCCGCGGCCGGCGTTGCGGCCAGCCAGCCCCAGGTGGCCGCCGTCGTACCCCCGCCCGCTGCCGCGCCCCCTTCGATCCCGATCCAGGCCAACGCGCCAGCAAGCGCACAGTCCGCGGCTCAGTCCACGGCCACGGCGGCATCGTCCAGCAGCGCTCCCGCGGGAGCGGCTGCCGTGGCACCGCAGATGCAGAAGCAGACGCAGCAGGCAGAGATCCGGCGCGACGACGACGAGTTCTTCGCCACGCCCGTGCGCGCACGTCGGTCCGGCATGCCGACCCCGCTGGTGGCTGGCATGCTGGTCGCGTCGGCGGCCGGTTTCGTGGAACTCCGCCGCCGTACCGGCGTCGGGCAGCCCGCTCGGGTCGGCCTGGGCAGGCGCTGAAGGCGGTGAGCGGTGGACGACACCAGCGCCACCGAGACACGGCCGTTTGAGGACGTGCCAAGTGGGGCGTTGGGGACCGACGCGCCCGTGGCCAAACCGGCGCGACGGGAACGCCTCGTCGGCATCGACGTCGCCCGAGCTCTGGCCATCCTCGGCATGGTCACCGTGCACTTCGGGCCCCACGGGCTGGAACCGGTCACGCTGGGCGAGAAGCTCTACGGCTCGTTCTACGGCAAGGCATCGCTGCTGTTCGTGCTGGTGGCCGGCGTGGGGGTCGGCCTGCTGGAGGCGAGGGAGCCCGCGGCGACCGTCCGCGCCCGGCTGGTATACCGGGCCACCTGGCTGATCCCGCTGGGGGTTTGGCTGCAGGCGCTCGAGCATCCGGTCGCGGTGATCCTGCAGTACTACGGGGCGTACTTCCTGGTCCTGGCGCCCTTCGTCGGGCGGCGGTCGCGGACGCTGTTGGCCGCGGCGGCGATCGGCGCGCTGGTCGGCGGTGCGCTGGTCCTGATGACCCGGCAGTGGGCCGTGGACTGGCTGATGTTCGAACGCGGTGATCCCCCACTGGGGCTGTTCGGCGAGGTCGTCCTGGGGGGCTACTACCCGCTGGTGACCTGGGTCCCGCCGATGCTGTTCGGCCTGTGGCTGGCCCGGCTGGCGTTGCAACGGACTGCGGTCCAGCTCGGCATGGTCGTGGTGGGTGCGGCCACGCTGGCAGCGACGGTCGCGCTGAGCCGCGGTGTGCTCTCCCTCGCTGACGCATCCGCGGAGCCGACATCGTGGTGGTTCGCCCTGTCGACCCGCGGCCACACGCAGATGCCGCTGGCGGTGCTGGGTGGCGCCGGATTCGCGGTCGCCATCATCGGCGCGTCGCTGCTGGTTGCGCGCTGGTCGTCACTCGCCGCCGCGCCACTGGCAGCCGCGGGCAGGCTGGCATTGACCATCTATGTCGGCCACCTGCTGGTCTTTGACTGGTTCCCCGACCTGTTCCCGGCCGACACCGTCACCGAGGGAGTCGTCCACGTCGTCTGGTTCGGCGTGGTCACGTCTGCCGGTGCCTTGGCGTGGCTTGCTGTGTTCCCGTACGGCCCATTGGAGGGCGCGGTTCGGTGGCCCTGGCGCCGCCTGGTGCTCCCGCTGCTTGCGCCGCACGCGGGTACTTGGCCCCCGGACAGCGGGACCATTGGCACTCCCCCGCTCTGACAGTTGCCGGCAGGCTCGCGGGATGAAGACACCCACACTGGACGAGAACGGGCTTGAGGTCCTCACCCGGACCGACTGCCTGGCCAAGCTGTCCAGCCACGAGATCGGGCGCGTCTCCACCACGCTGCGTGCGCTGCCAGCGGTCTTCCCGGTCCACTACGCCCTCGACGTCGACTCGATCGTGTACGGCACCGTCGTGGGCACGAAGTTCCATGCCGCAACGCGGCAGTCCGTGGTCGCGTTCGAGGTCGACGACTTCGACCGGACGGCCCGAACGGGGTGGAGCGTGCTGGTCGTCGGCCAGACCAGCGTGATCAACGATCCGACAGAGATCGAACAGGTGACCAGGTTGGGGCTGGAGCCACCGTGGATCCCGGCCAAGTTCGACGCCTGGATCCGGATTTCCATCGTCAACCTCACGGGCCGTCGCATCCCAACGCCCTGAACACAATCCCTGAACACAATGCCCTGAGCATGCCCGAACTGGTAGCCGCGGTTGCGCACGGACGTCGCCATCGCACCCGCACGACGGTCAGGGGTTCGGCAGCGACGCGACGTGGGCGGCGACCTCGGCGGGGGTGGCGTGGGCGGCGATCAGCGGCCTGGACGTGAGCACCGGCTTGGGCCGGTCCAGGCCGACCACACCCGTCACCACGCCGTCGCGCGCGTAGGTGGCGACGAACCGGCGCTCGGCGAAGGATCCGGCGACCAGCTCGACGTCGTCGTCTCCCGACGGGTGACCGACGACCTGGAACTTGTGCTCGTACTGGTCCGACCACACGTAGGGCACCGGGTCGTACGGGCCGGCCTTGGCGTCGCCGAGGATGTTCTGGGCCACGACCAGGCCCTGCGCCACCGCGTTGTCCCAGTGCTCCAGCCGCAGCATCGCGCGGAACGTCGTGCTGGGGAACCGGGCCACGTCGCCGACCGCCCAGACGCGGCCGTTGCCGCCCTCGGCGCGCAGCCAGTCGTCGCACACGACCCCGTTGTCGACCCTCAGACCGGAGCCCTCCAACCAGTCCGTGACCGGCGCGGCGCCGATCCCGACGACCACGACGTGAGCTTCGACGAGGGACCCGTCCGCAAGGCGCAGCCCGGTCACGCGCCCCGCATCCGCGACCAGCTCGGTCACCCCGACACCCAGGCGCAGCTCGACGCCACGCTCGCGGTGCAGGTCGGCGACCACACCGCCCAGGACCGGACCAAGCCCCCGAACGACCGGGGCCTGCAGTGGCTCGACGACCGTGACGTGATGGCCCAGGGTCCGAGCCGACGCTGCCACCTCGCAGCCGATGAAGCCTGCGCCGATGATCGCGACACGGCGAGGTTCGCGGTCGCGCAGCTCGGCGCGCAGCCAGGTCGCATCGTCCAACGATCGCAGCACGCCGACACCCTCGATGCCACGCGTACCGGGCAGCCATCGGGCTGCAGCCCCCGTCGCGATGACCAGGTGGTCGCCGACCACCTCGGTGCCGTCCTCCAGCGCGACCGATCGGGCCGCTGCGTCCAGGCCGACGGCGCGAACCCCCAACCGCAGGTCGAGCCCGTCGAGGAAGCCCTGCGGTTCCAAACCCAACAGGGCAGCACCGTCGTGGTCGGTCAGGACCTGCTTGGAAAGCGGCGGTCGGTCATACGGCGTGTGCGGCTCCGCCCCGATCAGCGTGATGCGGCCGTCGAACCCGCGCCGGCGCAACCCGCGGGCGGTCTTGATCCCCCCGACGGACGCGCCGGCGATGACGACATGGTCGACCATGCCCCGGTCCTGCGCGGCGCGACTCAGCCGGCGTCGTCCGCGTACCACTCGGTCCCGTCGATGTAGATGCGCGTCGGGACGTCCGACGTGATCCAGGCGAACTCGGAGTCGGTCAGGTCCGGCGCGGCGCTCTGGGTCGGGTTCTCCCACGTCCAGGTGTTGCGCAGCATGTTCCAGCCGTTGTCCGTGACCCCATAGGACGACATCCCGAACGGGTGGTAGTAGCCCGACGTCGGGTAGGGCAGGATCGACCCGATCCAACGGACGACGCCGTCGCCGATCGGGATCTCGCCGATGGTCGCGGTCGATGCGTCACCGTTGGTGGTGGCCACCACGCGGCCGCCAGCGTCTGCAACGGCTGCAGCGAGGACATCCCATTGCGGCAACGAGTTGTTCAGGTCGTACCCGATCGGCACGGGCTCGACCAGCTGCTTGCGCTGGTCCAGGCCCTGCGCGGAGCCGGGATTGCTGACGTCGGCCGCAAGCGGGTCGCCGTAGCCCTCGCCGACATTGAAGTTGCCGTGGCCGGCGTAGACGTTGTGCTGGGTGATCGCATCACGGTCGACGATGCCCATCCAGGCCAGGCCGCGAACGGCGTCGTCGGTGAGGACGACGTTGCCGCCCGTCTCGGCGAAGGCGTGCAGCAGGCTGCCCAGTTCATCAGCGTCCGCGTCGCCCCAGCTCGTGGACGGCAGTTCTTCCTTGCCCCACGACATGGTCTCGTCGCCGTCCCGGTAGCCCGGCAGCAGCGCGTCGTCGACTGCGACGACGGTGTCGAAGTCCGCGAGGTCGCGAGCGCCCGACAGGACGTCGTCGACGGTCACGGCGGTCAAGGTGGTGCCCTCACCCAGAGAGGGCTCGAGCTGGTCGAAGAACTCCATGTTGGTGACGTCGAAAGGCAGCTGGATCGGCTGCTCCCACGCGGCGTCGCGCGTCAGCTCGACCTGCCACCAGACCTGCTGCGGCACCGTGCTGTTGAGCACGAACCGGTAGTTGCCGTCCTCCGGGTAGTTCCAGTAGGCGTGGCCGCCCGGGACGCGGTAGACCGGGTCCAGGGCGTAGGTCGGGCGATTGGACCACTGGCCCGTGTCCGGGTCCTCGTACTCCACGGCGACGGAGCTGGCGCCGCCCGCGGGTGACTCGGAGCCCGCGTTGGAGAAGCGAACGGTGGCCTTGATGCCGCCGACGTACTCAGGGCCGGTGGCGTTGTCGACGGTGAACTCCGCAAGGATCGCCTCACCACCGACGTGCTCGATGGAGCCGACCAGGTCGTCGGCGTCCTGCGCGCCCTCGGGAGCGACGGGCGTTGCGACGCCCGGGTCCACGAGGCGGCGCGGGTTGACCAGGTAGGCAACGTCGGCGCCCACCTCGAAGGCAGTCTGGGGCGGCTGCAGGGAGAAGTTCAACATCGCGTAGATGAGTCCCTTGTTGCCGTCGATGTGGAGCTGCTCGGCCTCGGGGATGTAGCAGGTGCCGGTGCCGCAGTTGCCCAGGTGTGAAAGGCTCATCTCATTGTCGATGCCGTCAGCGTTGAGGCCAACCGGCGAGTCGATCCAGTTGCCCATGGCACCGGAAACCGTGTAGTCGATCGTGTCCCAGATGGTCCCGTACTGGACGCCGTACATGCGCTGGTCACAGTCGCCGGGCGGGTTGGTCGCGCCGCTGGGCGTGACGCCGTTGAACACCACGCACTGGTCCGCGGCCGAGTTCGGCTTGATCTGTGCCGACCAGGCCAGGCGCGTCTCCGCGTCGGCCCACGCCTCCTCGACGAACTGCATGACGCGCTCGTTCTTGGCGAAGGGCCGCTGTGAGCCGCCGATGAGGGTGTACGAGAACGCGTTGGCCGCGACCATCCCGTGCAGGTCGATGCCGCCGGTCCAGCGCTCCGCGACGTTCTGCAGGACGTGGCCGAGGGTGCGCGACTCGGTCTCCGACCACGGCGTGAACTCCGGCTCGGTGAACCCGATCTCCGGGAAGTCGCGGTTGAGATCCATGCCGTTGCCGTTGTAACGCATGAAGCCGCCGTTGCCCTGGTCGGCGTCGCCACGGCGCCAGCCGTCCGGGTTGGGCAGGACGAAGTAGCTGACGGAGCGCATCAGGACCTCACCGACACGCAGGTTCTGGGCTTCCAGCCCGCCCTGCGTGGTGATGGTGTCCGAGGGGTAGGTCTCGAGGATGCGGCGGTCAGGCTCGATGGAACCCCAAGTTGCCAGGTCCTCTATGGCGCGGATGCCACCCTCGGCGCCGGCACGCTCGATGCCGTGCATCGACAGCGACCAGACGAAGTGCTCGCGGTCCTCGACCGCGACCGGCTCGACACCGTCGACCAGGACCGCACCTTCGGGGGCGGTCACCTTGATGAGGTACATCGGCACGGATTCGCGGGCGCCCAACTCGTTGGGGATGCCCTCGGTGCGACCGTCGCCCAACTCCTCGTTGAGCACCTCGCGGATCTTCGGGTCGGTCGAGTTGGCCAGGTCGATGACCTCGATGAAGTCCTTGGTGATCTCGAGCTCATTGGCGAGGAAGTTCAGGCCTCGCAGCGCCTCGTCGTAGGAGATGAAGGTGCGGGCCGCACAGGGGAGGTTGCCCTTGGCCCACGGTGAGACACCGACGCCCGGATGCGGTGTGTCCTGCTCGGTCGCCGGGTTCCAGAACGCCTGCGGGTCCGGAAAGACCCGGCCACACACCTCGTAGGCCTCCATTGAGTCCGCGATGGGTCCACGGACGACCTCGTCCGTCGCCGCGGTCGTGAGGGTGGTCGCAGCGATGGCCGCGGCCGTGACGGCCGCGTAGGACGCGCGACGAACAAGACGTTGCATGAGGGACCAACTCTGATCGGAGCTTGGTACGAGGACTTCGCCGAACACCCGCGCCAGTCCTTCGCCGAGGGGCCGGCAGGCGGCGAGCGCACGATGCGCGCCTGGGTCACGGACTGGGGCGCAGCGCGGCGGTGGCTACGGTCCGGGCGTTGCGGAAGGGCGCTCCCATGATGCCGATCAACGATGCGTTGTTCCTGCTCGCAGAGGCACGTGAGAAGCCGATGCACGTGGCGGGGCTGCAGCTGTTCAGGCTGCCCGACGGCGCCGATCCCAACTTCGTCGGCGAACTGCACCGCATGGCCGTCAGATCAAGTGATGTGCACCCGCGGTTGGGGCGGCGCGCGACGCGCTCGTTTGGCGGACTTGGCCCGTGGGGCTGGGAGCCCGATCCCCGTCTGGACCTCGAGTACCACGTACGCCATTCCGCCCTGCCGCAGCCGGGCCGGGTGCGCGAACTGCTTGCCCTGATCTCCCGCCTGCACGGGACCCTGCTCGACCGCAACCGTCCATTGTGGGAAGCACACCTCATCGAGGGGCTGGCCGGCGGGCGCTTCGCCACCTACACCAAGGTCCACCACGGGCTGATCGACGGTGTCGCCGCCATGAAGCTGCTGGAGCGCGCACTGTCGACCGACGCCGACGAGATGGGCCGCGGTTCGCCCTGGGCGACCCCACCAAGCTGGGACACCCTCCGCGGACGGCGTGGCGGCTCGGGTGGCGGCTTTGGCCCGGCCGCACTTGTCGAGGGCGTCCAGGGGGCGGCCGGCGCCGCGACGCAGGGCACGCGTGCCGTGGTCGGCGCGTCGATCGCCGCGACGCGCGCGTTCCTGACCGCATTCCAGGACCAGGCGCAGGCGCTGCCGTACCAGGCGCCGCGATCTCCGCTCAACGTCCCGATCACCGGGGCGCGCCGCATCGCGGCGCAGTCGTGGGAGCTCGAGCGACTGGCAGCCGTGCGCGCGGCGACGGGCGCGACGCTCAACGACGTGTTCATGGCGATGTGTGGCGGAGCCCTGCGCGCCTATCTCGATGAGCTGGGTGAACTGCCCGACCAGCCGTTGGTTTCCATGGTCCCCGTGTCCCTGCGCGAAGACGGCGACGAGGACACCGGCAACGCCGTCGGCGTGATCCTGTGCAACCTGGGCACTCATCTGGCCGACCCGGAGGAACGCCTGGAACTGATCCGGCGCTCCATGCGGCAGGGCAAGTTGGCGATGAAGGGTCTGGACGCAACCGGCGTGATGCTGCTGTCCGCGTTGAGCTTCGCGCCGCTGGCGTTGGGCCCGTTGTTCCGGTTCGAGGCGCTGCGCAAACCGCCGTTCAACATCGTCATCTCCAACGTCCCGGGCCCCAAGGAGAGGCTGTATTGGAACGGTGTCGAGCTGCTGGGCACCTACCCCGTCTCCATCCTGACCGACGGGCAGGCGTTGAACATCACGGTGACCACCTACGCCGGCTCCCTCGAGGTTGGGATCGTGGGCGACCGCCAGGCCCTGCCCAGCCTGCAGCGGCTGCTGGTCCACCTCGAGGACTCGCTGTCGGACCTCGAGAAGATTGCCGCGGTGGCCTGAGTGACGGATGTCCACGACGCCTTCCCCGGGCTTGCGCCGCCACCCGGCCCACCGTTGGCGCCGCCACCCAGCCCACCGTTGGCGCCGCCACCCGGCCCACCGTTGGCGCTGACTGCCCGCGTCGAGCGTTGGACGGCAGCGATCGGCGCGGCCGCCGCCCTGCTGCTGTGCGTGTCCACGGTCACGCTGTTCGCGCGGCTCGCCGACGACCCTGGCGTGGCGGCCGTGGACGTCCCGGTGCCCAGGGAGTTGCCCGCCGAGGTCGCCCCGCCCGCGGCAGTGTCTGAGGCCGTCGCCGAGGCGGCGCGCGCAGCGGCGGGCTGCAGCCTCCTGGTCGACGGCGCGCCACTGGTGGACCGCGACCACGTCGATCTGAACTCGGCGCCGCCACCCGCCGCCCTGTATCCCGACCACCGACCAGCACACTCGGGGCGCCACTACCCCCAGACCCTCGCGGTTCCGGAACGGGTTCCCAGCGAGCCCATCGACGAGCGCGCCGTGGTCCACAACATGGAGCACGGCTCGGTGGTGATCTGGTTCGACGCCTCGCAGGTCCACAGCGAAGTGATTGGCGTCATGCAGGACTGGATGCGAGAGCGTCGCGTCGCCGGGTTCGAGTCCAGCGCCGCCGGGGGCGTGTTCGTGTCCCCTGCAGCGGTGATCTCGTCCGGGCGCGCTGTCGCCTTGCGGGCCTGGGGCTACGCGCTGGACTGCGACCGTTTCGACATCACGGTCGCCGACGCATTCCTGCAGGACCATTGGGGCTCGCACGGGATCTCCCCGGAGGCGCACCTGTCGCCCTACCCCGACGACGCCACAACCAACGGCACGGCGATCTGACCTCCCCTCCACGCCCGTCGCCCGAAGACGTCGGGCTCGTCGCGAGCGACGCGGGGGTGCGCTGCCTGGCTCAGACCGCGCGGGCCTCGTAGAGGGTGTGGGTGCTGCGCAGGCCCCGCAGCCGGGTGCCGCGGCGACCGTGCGGGATCAGGGTGATGCCCTGCGGCGGTCGGCTGTCCTTGCCCCGCAGCGCTGCGGCGGCTTCTGCGCTGATCAGGACCTGACCACCCGTGGCCTCCGCGGCGATGCGTGCGGCCTTCACGACATTCGTGCCGAAGTAGTCCCCCCGCTCGCTGACGACCTCGCCGACGTGGACACCGACGCGCACCGACAACGCCGCCGTTTCGAGGTTGTCGCGCAACGCGGGCCGCAGCGCCAGTCCCGCCCGAACCGCAGACGGCGCGTCGTGGAACGCGGCCATGAACCCGTCACCCTGGGTCTTGACCACGCGCCCCCCGTGCGCGCGCATGACCTGCCTCGCGACGTCGTCGTGCCGGCGCAGGGTCGCCGCCCAGCGCTTGTCTCCCAGCTTGGCATTCAGCTGGGTCGATCCCTGGATGTCGCTGAACAGCAGCCCGATCTCGCCACCAGGCGCCAGGAACGAGCGCACCTCGGGCATCGCGCTGTTGACGAGGTCAACCAGCGCGTGGACGGGCGCGAAGACCAGGGGCACGACGGAGGCAACGCCGCGCTGCTCCTGCGCCCGCGCGGTGCGCCGTCGTCGAACCAGCAGGACCACGGTCCCCGCCACGCCGATCATTGCGGTGGCGCCGAGGGCACCCAACAGGGCGGCGACGAGGGGGTCCATGGGCGCGACCGTACGCGCCGGACACGGCCACGACGCGATCGGGCAAGCCGTCAGACAGCGCCGCGGTCTCCTACTGTTGCGCATCGAGGCGTCGCCGGAAGCGCACCCGCACCGATGGTGTTCACCAACAGGCGACAGGGGAGCAGCACATGGACGGCCGCGTGCAGCACGCGCCTCACCGGCCACGACCGCTGCGCCCCACACTTGTGGCCCTGGTGGCCGCCGGCCTGCTCGCCACCCTTGCGCCAGTGGCCAATGCGGCGTGCCACATCGCGGCGTTCGAGGACACCACCGTCACCGCCGACGAGGACGACGGTTCGGTGACCCTGACCGTCTTCCTGCAAGGTCGTCAGCCCACGTGCGAAGGCACCGTGGACTGGGCAACGGAAGCCGGCACCGCGATGGCTGCCCAGGACTTCCAGGCTGGCTCCGGGACGCTGACCTTCACGCAGGGCGACGATCGTGAGGAGACCGTCACGATCGTGATCGTCGACGACGGCGTGTCCGAGCCGGACGAGACGTTCACGGTCCGGCTGTCCAACCCCACCGGATCGATCGCCGGAGCCTCGGGACCGGCAACCGTCACCATCCGCGACGACGACGAGCCAGCACCGACCCCTTCCGCGACGCCCGCGCCGACACCCACCCCGTCCGCCACCCCGTCACCGCCGGCCACGCCGACGGCATCACCTTCGCCCGCGCCGACGACCAGTCCGACGGCGTCGGCCAGCCCATCACCGACTGCGACCACTTCACCGTCGGCGTCACCGTCGGCGTCACCGTCGGCCAGCCCCGACCCATCGACGACAGACGTCACCAACCCGACGCCGACGAGCCTGCCATCCGAAGACCCACCCGGCGCCAGCCCGACCGATCTCGCGTCCGCGAGCTCGACGGGCGATGACGCTGCCACCACGACATCGCCGGCAACCGAGGGGATCGGTGCGGAGGGCGGTACCGGGTCCTCGGTGACAGGGGGCACGGCCGAGGCGATCGACACCTCGCCGGGCAGCAGCCTCGGCGAACTCGGCGACGATGCGGGAGGCGGCGGGGTTCCGGTCGTCCCCATTGCCGCCGCCGTCATCGCGGTCGCGGGCGTCGCCGCCTGGTTCGTCAGCCGTGGACGCTGATCCCCAACAAGGGGCCGTCAGCGCAGCCCGAGCTCACGGGAGCAGTGCGGCCACTGGCCCCAGCCGGAGCGTTCCTGGAGGATCTCGCCACGGTGGATCTGCTCCCACTTCGAGTTCTCGTGGGGGTAGCCGGATCCGCCGACATTGCGCCAGGTCCCGAGGCTGAACTGCAACCCGCCGTAGTACCCATTGCCGGTGTTGATGTCCCACTGGCCGTGGGACTCGCAGTCGGCCAGGTCCTCCCAGGTAGAGATGGGATGGTGGTAGGTGTACTTGCAGTCCGGCGATGAGTTGGGCGGGCACGAGGGTGCGGGTGGGACGGGGCGTGGTTCGCCGGTCATCGCCGCGTGCAGTTCCTGCTTGACGAAGTCACTGACGACCGCCGTGCCGCCGACCACGATGGCCGACTCGAAGTCCGTCCCGGAGCCCCGAACGAAGGTGTCCACGGAGTCGGCCAGACGTCCCGACGGCACCAGCAGCAGCGGCGCGTCATTGCGCGCCGCCAGCGCCCCGGCGCCCAGGGCATCGGCAAATCCCTCGCCGGACACGATGACCACCCTGTCACCGTCCAAGGTTCCCTGGTCTTCCTCGCCCGCCATCGCGGCCTGGGCCACTGCGACCGACGTCGCGAACCGGTTCGGGCCCTTCAGGCGCTCCACCTCGAATCCCATCGAGGCGACCTGGTTCACGATCGCGTCCGGGATCGCGGCGGTGCCCCCCAGGATGAGGACGCGCTGCGGGTTGAGGTCGCGCAGCGCCGTCCGCGTCTCCGACGGGAGGTCCGCGCGCCGCGTGAGCAGGGTCGGCACCGGGGCGTCAAGGCCAGCCAGCGAGGCAGCCGCGAGGGCATCGGGCCAGGCGTCCACGCCATCGGCCCGGTCACCCAGGGCCAGCGCCACCACCTCGACGGGGCCACGATCGGCGACGCGCTCCGCCAACACGGCGGCGGTGCCAAACCGCGAACCGCCGGAGAGGCGCGATGTGGCCAGGCCCAGGGCCTCGACATCGTCGCGGACGCGTGGGAACAGGGCGGCCGTCCCACCCAGCAGCGTCACGTGGGATGCGCCGAGGTCGCGCAGGGCGGTGGCCACGGCCGGCGACAGGGCACCGGGCTCGGTCAGCAGCAGCGGCGCGTCCAGGCTGGCCGCGTAGGCGGCCGCTGCAACGGCGTCGGGATAGTTGCGGCTCGTTGCCAACAGGACACGAGGTGCGGAGTCCCAACCGGCATGTGCGACGGCGACGGCGGTCGCCACGCGGTCGCTGCCGCCAACGCGCTGCACGACCTCGGTCGCCTGGACCGGGCCGATCGGCACGGTCACGCTCAGCACCAGGGCAATGGCCGCAGCCACACCCAGGCGGGGTCTTTGGTGGGTTCGGGGGAGCCGCACGCTCATCCTTGCGACGGTGGTCAGCCGAGGAGGCTTACGCGGGACTTCGCTCTCTCGCTCCCCCGCTTCCTGCCATCGCGCGCGGTCCCGAATTGGCCGTACCCCCGCACGGCGGACCTGCGCTATACCCCAGCGGACACACCCTCAGGGGCGCCCCCGCAAGCCCTTCGACACCCGCGAAACCGCCGCCCAGCCCTTCTGAGGCACGCTGACAGCCGGTCCTCGGCTTCGGTCACGCCTGTCCCGGGATCGTCGCGGTGCGTCGGCCCCCCGGTCGCGGCTTGTCAGCGGTCGCGAATCCGTGCCCGCGGACCGCGCATGCTGCGCGGTCCGCACGCCCCCCGGCGCTGTTGCCGGAGCGCGCGATCAGACGCCGATGCCGCCGCCTCCGCGAATACGACGACGTCCGACCAGCACCTCGGTCATCACCATCGCCAGTGCGACCAACAGCAGCGCCGGTTGCAAGCCACCGCCACCGGTCGCGGGGAGCGCCGCGCCAGCGACGTCGACGTCGACGTCGTGGGTGTGATCCGGCGCAGCCTCGATCGGAGTGATGCCGCTGGTTGACGGCTGGATGGCAGCCGCCGTCCCGTCCGCACCAAACACCACGTCGAGCACCTCGAGTTGGCCGTCTGCTCCCTCGACGCAGTAGGTGTATGCAGCGCCGTCGCGGCTGGCGGGCTGGCCGACTGCCTCCAGGAAGCCCTCGACGTTGCCCCCGAGCAGCGCGTGCACGTCCTCGAACTGGGGCTGGCTGCCGTCGATGACGCAGTCGTTGCCGCCATAGACCGCCCGCTCCCACAGCCGCAGGTACGCCTCTGGGGCGTTCAGCATGTCCGTGATGATCGCGTCGCCGCCGCCAAGGTGGGGGTACTGCTCGTCAGCCGCCAGTTGCAGTTCGCGGTACCAGTCGGCGAACAGTCCGTAGTGGGCCACACCGTCGGTGTTGATGTCGTAGCTGCGCAGGCCGCTGACCTGTTGCTCGATCATCACGCCACCGATGGGCGCCTCCCACGGCTGGTCATAGCCCAGGCGGACTGCGGCCTCCGTGCGTGGGCCGGGCTGGCCACCGAAGCCGTTGGTGTCGGCGCCGTAGCCCAGGCCGAACAGCGAGTTGGCAGGGGCAAGCTCCTCGAACCAGGCCTTGCGTTGCGCCCAGGTGTCGGCATAGCTGTTCGCCCGTCCCGTCCGCGGGCCGATGAAGCCGTCGATCTCGTAGATGCGCCGGTAGATCGCGTCGTTGCCCCAGCTGTGGCTGGACAGCACCGCCGGCTGGATGGCGGCGCGACCCTCAGCGGCCGCGGCCTCCTGCTCAGCTGGGATGAGCGTGTCCTGGATCCAGTCCAGGGCCTGCCGCTGAGCCAGCGCACTCATGTGGTCGGGGTCGAACATCATGCCGCGCGCGGTCATCTGCTGGATCAGGTGACGGCCCAGGTCCGTCAGGCCCCGCGTGTTGCAGTGCGGGCCGGCGGGATAGGCAGGAGCAACCGTTCCGGCGGTCGGCGCGAACACCTGCATGATCGCGCCGGCCAGGGTGTCAAACCCGCCGTTGCCGTCGTCAGGGATGTCGTCCACGGCGTTGGGCTGGGTCTTGTCGTGCTCGTGGTGGATCGTGTCCTCGGGCTCGACACACGTCAGCATGTCCCAATAGTGGCCGGTGATCCTGCGGTTGGCCTGGTTGACAAGCGCACCCGTCGCACCACCGTCACCGGTGACGCCCGCCAGGCCGCTGTCGAACTTGTTGAGCAACTCCATCTGGCGGACGCCCATGTCGTAGGCCTCGGCAAGGCGGACGTCGATGTCGTCGGCGGTGCACAGCGGTTGGTCCAGCACCTCACCGCAGTCGAACAGGGTGGAGATCTCGATGCCCATGATCAGCGCCATGCGCCCGGCATTGATGACCTCGCGGGCCTGCATCGGGGTGGTGACGATGCGCAACCAGCCCTCCCCCGGACCGCCGCTCTGGGCGTCGATGTAGTCCTGGAACTCGAACAGCCGCCGGGCCTGCAGTCGGACGCTGTCCATCTCGTTGCACGAGTTGCGCTTGACGGGATAGATCTCGCAGAGGACCTGGTTCTCCACCAGCAGGTTCACGTAGAGGCGCAAGCCCCCCAGGTACGCCCGCTCCAGCCACTTGTAGTAGACCTGCTCGTGGGTCAGCGAGTCGTGCTTCGGCCAGTAACCGAAGGTGGGCCACCCCACCGTGTCATGGCCGGAGAAGGGGTCGGCACCGGAGACGGCAACTTCCAGGATGGCGGTCATGCCGCCCGGTCCATGATCCACGCAGTCGACCAACGCGTACTCGACGCCGTACTTGTGCCACGGGCTGCCGCAACGGGCCTCACCGCCCAGGAACTCGAACGCCATGCCGTGGATGTGGGACTCCATCAGGCCCTGGACCTCGGCAGCCCGCCCCAGGTCGGGCGCAACCGGCGTGCCGATCGTGTTCGTGTCGACCTCGGGCCAGTTGGCACAGGCCGTGCCATTGGCATCGTTGTCGGCAGGGTCGTCGTCAATGACGTGGTGGAAGCGCAGTGGCGTGGGTGTCACGGTCTCGGATTCGAGGGAGACGCCATCCGTGGCCACCACGAGTGCCAGGCCGTCGATCCGAGTGATCGCAAAGTCCTGCCCGCCCTCGGCGCGGGCATCGGGTTCGCCGCTCGCGGCGGTGACGTGGAACTCGGCAGCCGTACTGGGCGCGGCGACAAGGCCGACGCCGTAGCTGACGCTCACGGCGTCGGGCAGCGGGGACTGCTCACCGGAGAGGTAGGACCTGACGTCCCACGTCGCCCCCTCGAACGACGTGTCCGGTCCGTCGTTGGTGGCGAGGAGGTAATCGCCCAGGCGCAGCGGCTGGAAGTGGAACGGCTCGGCTGCCGCTGGGTCAGTCGTGACGCTCACCCCGTCGCCGATCCAGCCGACCCCTGGTGCCTCGATGGTGTAACAGCCGCCGGCCAACGCGTAGCGGTCCTCGGGCTGGGGCAGGCGGTCATCGACATCGCGATCCGCGACCAGCGAGAAGGGCACGGTCGCGGCCGATTGCGAGGCGGCCGTGGCCCGGGCCTGGGTCGCAGCGCCGTCCTGAGCGGCCGCGCCGGCGCCACCGGCGCCGAGCACCAGCGCGCCGGCGGTGACGGCAACGACTGCGCGACGGACCGAGGAAATGGCGGGCTGCTGCATGGCGATTCCGAACGTCGACGCGCGCCATGGGGGGTGCCGGGCGCTGCGTGCAATGGCAAACGTGCACTGGCAAACAGGTGCGCAATGATGCCCTGTCGGCGGTTGCATGCCCGACGTGAGCACTCCTGATTGCGAAGAGGCGCTGTCGGACCGACCCGTGCGCGGTCGTCCGGCGTGGTTCGACCTCGCCCCCGAACCGCCTCGAGGGACCGATTCGATCGACGTCATGCCTGCTGCCACCGATGTCGTGGTCGTGGGCCTGGGCGCATCGGGGCTGGAGGCCATCGTTGCGCTGGCGGCCGGTGGCGCGGACGTCCTGGGCGTGGACGCCATCGGCATCGCCGGCGGTGCGGCTGGCGGGAATGGCGGGTTCCTGCTGGCGGGGCTGGCCGACTTCCACCATCACGCAGTCACCCGCCACGGCCGCGACGTCGTTGCCCGCTGGACGTCGAAGACGCTGGAAGAGCTCGACCGCCTGTTCGACACTGAGCCGACGGCACGCCGAGTCGGCAGCTTGCGCATCGCCGCGGACGCCGCAGAGGAGGACGACTGCCATGCGCAGGTCATCGCAATGCAGGCCGACGGCCTGACCGCCGAGCCCTGGGACGGACCCGAGGGGCGCGGCCTGCTGCTCGCCTCCGATGGCGTGTTCAACCCGGTCGCGCGCTGCCGGCGGCTGGCCGCCGTGGCGAGGGACAACGGTGCGACGCTGGTTGCACCCGCTCGGGTCGGTGCCATCGCGTCGGGGCATGTGACGGTCAGCGACCCGACTGCCGCCGCCGCGGCGGTCGGCGACCGCGTGGTGCGCTGTCGCACCGTCATCGTGGCTGTGGACGGTGGCCTGGACGTGCTGCTGCCGAACCTGCGCGGCCGGGTCCGCACCGCACGCCTGCAGATGCTGGCAACCGCGCCCGAGACCGCCGTGTCCCTGTCACGGCCCGTCTACCGCCGCCACGGCTACGACTACGTCCAGCAGCTGCCCACGGGCGAGGTACTCCTGGGCGGCGGTCGCGACGTCGAGGGCCACGCCGCCTGGGACGCAGTACCAGTCCCCTCGGCAGCCGTGCAGGACCACCTCGATGCGCTGTTGCGCAACACCATCGGCGCCACCGCGCCCGTCACCCACCGGTGGGCTGCCCGTGCCGGCTTCACCTCGGACAGCCTGCCGATCGACGCCGAGGTCGAACCCGGTGTCCACGTCATCGGCGGCTACAGCGGCCACGGAAACGTGATCGGTGGCCTGCTGGCACGTCGCCTCGCTGCCCAACTCCTCGACCGACCGCGCTGAACCCGTGGATCAGGCGCTGGTGAACGCGGTCAGGCGGTCGTGCAGCTCCGTGCGGTAGGCGGCGGCGCGACGCAGCTTCAGGTCCTCGTAGCCACGGACCTTGTCAGGCAAGGCGGCGATGTCGACGGCCTCGGCGAGGTTGTCGGGCGTCAGGCCAGCCAGCAGGGTCCGCACGGCGACGGCGTACTCGGGCGGGAGCGCGCGTTCGACGACGCGCACCTCTGCCTTGCCGAACGGGTCCATCCGGGTCCCGCGCACGCGCTTGCCGACGGCGAGCGCCTTGAACATCGGCACGGACGCGGTCCCGAACTTCAACTTGCGCTGCAGGCCGCGCTCGCGCAGGGCCGGCGGGTGCAGGTGCCAGGTCAGCCTGGGATCGTCGGTGCCGGCCACCGCCCGCGCCGGCGCCAGGCCGTCGTCCGCGATCATGAGCCGCGCGACCTCGTACTCATCCTTGTACGCCAGCAGCTTGTGGTAGCCACGAGCCACGGATTCGGTCAAGGCGAGGCTGGTCGGATCGACTCGCCGTTCGGCCGCCCGCGCCTCGGCGACCAGGTCGAGGAAGCCGCGGGCGTAACGCTTGTCCTGATAGTCGGTCAGGTCGGCGGCCAGCATCCGCAACGTCGCGCCAAGCTGCTCGTCGACCTCCAGCTTGTCCACGAAGGCGGCCAGTGCAGGGTGGAGCGGCCCGGTCCGGACCTCCAATCCGACAGCGACGTCCAGGCCAGCGCGCCGCTCGACCGCCAGGGGGTCATGCACCCAGCGGCGGCCCCAGGCCAGCGCCGCGAGGTTGGCGTCAACCGCCACCCGGTTCAACCGGATGGCCTCCTCCAACGCGGCCACCGGCACGGGCACGACGCCCAACTGCACCGCAGCGCCCAGCACCAGGATGTTCGCCGTGGCAGCGGTGCCCGTCAGCGCCAGCGCCAACGCGCCGGCGTCAAGGCTGTGAAACGCCGCATCGGCGGCACGGGCCGACAACCTCGATTCGAGCAGGTCATCGGTCGGGTACGGGATCTCGGGGCTGCTGATCTGTCGCCCGGTCGGGGTCTTCGCAAGCGACGCGACGACCGTCGTGTGCCCAGCAGCGCCGGCCAGCAACGCCCCGTCGGACGCCGCCGTCAGCTGGTCGAACGCCACGATCACGTCGGCCTGCTGGTCGCCAATCAGGTTGGACCGGCGTTGCGCGCCGGCGCGGCTGATCGTCAGGTCGGAGATGACCGGGCCGGCCTTCTGCGACAAGCCCGTCTGGTCCAGGCCATCCACCTCAAGCCGTGCGATCGTCGCCGCCGTTCCCAGGATCTGCGCCGCCGTGACCACCCCGGTTCCGCCGATGCCGGCCAGCCGGATGGCCGTCGTTGCGCGCGCCAGATCCGGTGGGTTCGGGACGGGCATCACCGACGGATCGTGGACGCCGTCGGTGGACACGGCGTCGGGGTCGAGTTCCAGCGTCATGAACGCGGGGCAGTCCCCATTGAGGCATGACAGGTCGAGGTTGCAGGTTGCCTGGTCGATCTGGGTCTTGCGTCCCAGCGGGGTGTCGGCGGGCTGCACAGACAGGCAGTTGGAGACGTCGCCGCAGTCACCGCAGCCCTCGCACACGCGGTGGTTGATGACGACGCGCGTGTTCGGCATGACGCGGGTGCCGCGCTTGCGCCCACGGCGCAGTTCGATCGCGCACTCCTGGTCGTGGATGAGGACCGTGACGCCCGCCATGACCTGGAGGCGCTCCTGGGCCTCGACGATGCGCGTGCGGTCCCAGACGTCCACGCCCTTGGGCAGGTCGACGCCCTTGTAGCGATCGAGGTCTTCGGTGGTGATCAGCACCTGCTTGACGCCGTTGAGCAACAGGATCCTTGTGAGCTCTGGCACGGCGACGCGGTGGCTGGTCTCCTGGCCTCCGGTCATCGCAACCGTGTCGTTGTAGAGGATCTTGAACGTGATGTTGACCTTGGCTCCGATGGCCGCCTGGATCGCCAGCTGGCCGGAGTGGAAGTAGGTGCCGTCGCCGTAGTTCTGGAAGATGTGGTTGGTGTTGACGAACGGCGCCATGCCGATCCACTGCGCGCCCTCGTTGCCCATCGCGGTGATGCCGATGGGGTCACCGACACGCTCGGGCTCCATCAGCAGGATCATGCCGTGGCAGCCGGTCCCGGATCCGACGACCGCTCCCTCGGGAACCTTGACGCCCCAGTTGTGCGGACAGCCCGAACAGAAAAACGGTGCGCGACCGACGTTGAGCGGCAGGAGTTCTCGAGGTGCCGGCGAGGGGGGCGCCAGGCGATCAGCCAGCTTGTCTCCAAGGCGGCGACGCAGCGCGGGGGCGATGTGGTCGGCGTCCAGCAGGCCATGGGACGGCAGCAGGTGCGTCCCGTCCTCGTTGTCCTTGCCGTAGACGGCGGGGCGCTCCGAGGCGTCGTAGAGCGCGTCACGGATCAGGCGCTCCAGCGTCGGGTTCTTCTCCTCGACGACAAAGATCTCTTGCAGCCCGCGGGCGAAGTCGCGGACCTGGCCGCGGTCGAACGGCACGGGCATCCGCAGGTGCAGCAGGCGGATCCCGGCGTCGCGCACCGCGTCGTCGTCGGGCAAGCCCAGGCGGTGCAGCGCCTCGCGCACCTCGAAGTAGGTGTAACCCGTCGCGACGATCCCGATCCAGGCATCCGACGGGTCGACAGTGATCCGGTTGAGCTTGTTCTCCACCCCGTAGCGGTAGGCGAGGTTCTCGCGGACCTCGTGGAACTCGCGCTCCACCTCGACCATGCGGGGACCCAGGAACTGCGCGGACGGCGCCTGCACCCACAGCTTGCCGTCGATCTCGACGGTCGGGATGATCGGGTCCACGGTCATGGCTGGCAGTCGCACCGTGCCCGTGCCGTCAGCGATCGGCGTGACGATCTTCAGGGCGGACCACAGCCCGGTCGCGCGCGAGATCGCGATCCCATGCAGCCCCAGTTCCAGGCACTCGGCGATCGTGCCCGGGTACAGGATCGGCATGTGCAGGTCGACCAGTGCCGCGTCGCTCGAGGACGGCATCGTCGAGGACTTGGCGGCCGGGTCGTCCCCGACCAGCGCCAGCGCCCCGCCGCCGCGCGACGCGCCCGCGAAAACGCCATGCCGCAGTGCGTCGGTGGCGCGGTCCAGCCCGGGCGCCTTGCCGTACCAGATCCCGACCACACCGTCGTACTTGGCATCAGGGCGCGTGGACGCCAGCTGGGATCCCATGACGGCCGTGGCGCCCAGCTCCTCGTTGACCGCTGGGGCGTGCACGATCGGCAGGTCGCGCACCTGCTTGAGCGCCCGCGCCACCTCGATGTCGTAGCCACCCAGCGGTGAGCCGGGATACCCGCTGATGAACGCTGCGCTGTTGTGGCCGACGGCGCGGTCGCGGCGCAACTGTTCAATGGGGATGCGCGCCAGGGCCTGGATGCCGGACAGGAAGACCGAGCCCTCCGCCGCCTCGTAGCGATCCTCGAGGCGGTAGTCGGTGCGCAGGTCGGTCACGGTCCGCTCCCTGGTTGGCCCCGGCCAGCGAACCTACGTGACCCCCGCACCCGCTCGTCGGGCGCGCCAACTGCGCGTCACCCCTGGCGGCTGCTCATGTGTCGAGGGCTGTGAGCAGTCCCTTGAGCGCGGGCGCGTCGGTGACCTGTACGTCATGACCGGCGTCGAGGTGTTCGACGGCGTAGCCGCGACGGAGTGCGGGTTCCATCTGCGCGTCGAAACCGACGAACTGGTCGCAGCGGATGTAGGTGCCGAGCAGAGAGTCAGGGGGCCCGGCCGGGAGGGGTTCGTCGTGGGTTCTCAACGGCATCGGCGTGAGCCGTTCCTGCGCCCAGCTCACATCGGTGGGTGCGGCGATGCCAAAGAACTGCGGTGGCGGGGGCGGCACCGCCCAGTCCGAGCCGGCCGCTCGGGCGGACTCAACAAAGCCCGGGCGGATGCCGGGCATCAGCACGGTACTGCCGGGCCTGCCGGCGTGCGCCCAGTCGACCTGTTGGCGCCGGTCCCCAGCTCGCGTGCATGGATGTCCGCGACGATCGCCCCGGCGCGGATCTGCACACGCTTGTCGCGCAGCGCGGCCACGCAGGTGGGCCGAGCGGGTGGCACGCCGCAGAGGTGAGGTGGGCAGCCGCACGCGGCATCATGCACACGTCGCGAGGTGGGAGCTTCATGAAGGGCGTCGTGTTCACGCTGCTCCAGAAGGTCGTCTCCGACGAGCACGGCGAGGACGTGTGGGACGACCTGATCGAGGCCGCCGGAGTCGATGGCGCCTACACGGCAGTCGGCACCTATGACCACGCCGAGCTGCATGCTCTGGTCGATGTGGCCGCGAACGCGCTGGACTCGACCTCCGACGAGGTCCTGGTGTGGTTCGGCCGCAGCGCGCTGCCGCTGCTCGCGCAGCGCTACCCCCAGGTTTTCGAGGGCCACACCTCGGCGCGCCAGTTCGTGCTCACGCTCAACGATGTCATCCACCCTGAGGTGCGCAAGCTGTTCCCGGGCGCGTACGCGCCGTCGTTCGAGTTCGACCCCTCGAGTCCCGACCGTGTGTCGTTGACGTACCTGTCGAACCGCGACTTGTGCCGCTTCGCGGAGGGTCTTGTGCTCGGCGCGGCCGACCACTTCGGCGAGACTGGCGAGGTCGTCCACGCCCGCTGCGCCCGCGACGGTGACGAGTCCTGCACCCTCATGTGCGCGTTCCTGGCGGGGCGTGGCCGTGACTGACGCACCCCGGGACGACCATCCCGACGCGCCATCGTCCGCGTCCGCGCAGGACCCGGTCAGGCTCGCCCGGCGGCTGGAGCGTGAACGTGCCGCGCGCCAGGAGGCCGAGGCGATCGCAGAGCGCGTGACCGGCGAGCTGTACGGGGCGTTGCAGGAGCTGACCGCCGTCAACGCGTCACTGCGGGACTTCGTGGCCGTCGCGGCGCACGACCTGCGTGCGCCCCTCACGCGCGTGCTGGGCTACGCAAGCCTTCTGCGGAAGCGCTGGGACAGCCTCAAGGCCGACCACAGGCGCGACTTCATCGACGGCATCGAGCGGGGCGGTCGCCAGCTCGAGCGGCTCGTCGACGATCTGCTCACGATCTCGAGCATCGAGGCGGGCGCGCTGCACACCCGCGCGGAGGCGATGGAACTGCGAGCCGTGGTCGACCTGGCCATCGAGTCCGCCGCCCGCAACACCCCTGTCAAGCTGGAGGTCGGGTCCGATCTCGTGGTCTTCGCCGATCCCGATCACGTCCGACGGGTCCTGGTCAACTACCTCAGCAACGCCGTCAAGTACGGCGCGCCGCCGCTCGAGCTGCGTGCCAAGTCTGTCAATGGCTGGATCGACGTGCGCGTGAGCGACCAGGGTGAGGGCGTCCCCGACGAGTTCGTGCCTCGTCTGTTCGATCGTTTCGCACGCGCCGAGGACGCCAGGTCCAAGGGCCTGGAGGGGACCGGTCTGGGCCTGGCGATCGCCCGGGGACTCGCCCGGACCAACGGCGGGGACGCCTGGTACGAGCGGCACGGCTCCGGGGGCGCCTGCTTCGTCCTGCGTGTACCGCAGACCACACTGGACGCTGCGGCCTGACCCCGGCCTGCCACCACCGCGCTACTGGGGCACACGACGCAGCACACGCAGCGACTCACGTACCCATGAGGCGGTGTAGCTCCAGATGAGTCCCGGGTGTTCACGGAAGAACGACGCATGCCGCTCCCCCATCGAGCCGACGGTTGTGCTGGATGATCGGGGAGCCGACGTGGCTGGGGTGGCGACGAGATGCTGGAATCAGAGTGGGGCGAGGCGGGCTCTGAGCAGACAGAACTCATTGCCTTCGGGGTCGGCCAGGACATGCCACGGCTCCTCCCCTGTCTGGCCGATGTCGGCCGGGCGCGCACCAAGCTTCAGAAGGCGTTCGAGCTCGGCGTCCTGATCGCGGTCAGTGGCGTTGACGTCGATGTGCAGGCGGGACTTTCCCTTCTCCGGCTCATCCCTGCCACTGAGGATGATCGTCGGCTGGGGACCACCGAACCCTTCGCGTGGCCCGATTTCCACCGAGCCGTCGTCCTCGCGATCGAGCACGACGTAGTCCAGGACCTCGCACCAGAACCGCGCCAGCGCCTCAGGGTCGCGGCAACCCAGCACGAGCTCACTGATACGACATGCCATCACGACACCTGCTCTCCGCGTAAGAACTGCCGGGGAGGCCACACCGCGAACCTCCCACCTCCAGAAGATCGGCCAAGCCAAGCAGGCTGGAGTGGGCAACCGTCTGCCAAGCTGGTCCCTTCCACATGGCGAACGACACTCCCCGGGTCGCAGCGGTTCATTGAACGGCGAGCGCGGTGTAACGGTCGCAGCGGTTCATTGAACGGCGGGGGTGGTGTGGCGGTCGCGGCGGACTGGTGAAGGCCACATCAGACGATCGGCGGCTACAAGCGGTTCGGTGAGACGCGTAGCCCGGATGTCACCGGGAAAGCGGCAGGTGTTGCGCGGGCAACCGTCGAAGGTCATGGTGAGGGCGTAACGCAGCTGAATCGCTTCTGAGAGGAGTCGCCGTGTCGTCTGACGGAGCAGGAGACGACGGCCCGGAGGCAGTGTGGGACGCCGTCGCTGAGGCCTGGGATCGCCACCACGAAGTGTTGAGCGCCCACACGCAACCGGTGGCTCAGCGGCTGCTGGCACTCGCCAAGGTGCAACCCAACGATGTGGTGCTCGAGCTCGCGGCAGGTCTGGGGGAACTGAGCCGTGCGCTTGCGCAACGGGTTTCGCCTGGCGGCAGGGTGATCGGCACGGACCTGTCGCCGCAGATGGTCCAGCTCGCTGCCCGGCGGAGCGCAGCCATCGACAACCTGTCCTTCCAGGTCGTCGACGCACAGCAGATGCGACTCGCGGACGACTCGATCGACGTGGTCATTTGCAAGATGGGTCTGATGCTGTTTGCCGATCCGGTTGCCGCGGTTGCCGAATGCCGACGCGTCCTCCAGTCGGACGGCAGGCTCGCGGTGGCCACGTGGGGTCCAGCCGAGCGCAACCTGTGGATCACGACCTTTGGAGCCGCAATGCTCACCCACGGCCATCAACCTTCGGGGGATCCCAAGGCGCCCGGCGGAATCTTCTCGCTGTCCAGCTCGGACAAGCTGGCTGACCTGCTGTCGTCGGCGGGCTTCGCGGACGTCACGGTCGAGGACATGGATGCACCTCAGCGGTTCGCTGACTTCGACCGCTACTGGCAACACATCAGCGAGACCAGTGGGCCGTTGACGGTCGTCCTGGGAACACTCCCAGCCGAGAAGATCGACGCCGTCCGTTCAACCTGTGAGGAGTACGCAGCTCATCTCCGAGCCGAAGATGGGACCTACGCATTCCCCGGTTGCGCGCTGGTGGCGACCGCTCGTTGACGGCACACCCCATCCGCGCGACACATCCATCCTGTCAGGGCAACCTGGCGGCTATCGACGGTCAGCCGCGGCCATCGTGGTGGGGTGGGCAGCGGCGCGCAACCAGGACCGGCGACAGTGCTACTCGACGATGACAGTGCCGGTCATCCACGGGTGCGGGACACAGAAGTACGTGAACGTGCCGGGCTCGTCGTAGGTCTGCTGGTAGGTCTGGCCCGGTTCGACGTTGCCGGAGTCGTAACTCCCGTCAGGCGACCCGCTGCGCCCGTCCGTGGTCCCGGACGTCACCGTGTGGGCGATGATGTCGTTGTTGGTCCATGTCACCGTCGTCCCTGCGGCGACCTTGATCGTCGCTGGGGTGTAGGCGACCGCGGCGTTGTCGGGCAGGTAGGCACCCTCGGTGATCTCGACCGCGTCGGTCTCGACCGGATCGGTGCTCGGCGTCGCAGCTCCTTCGTCGCTGGCATCGCTGCCGCCGTCACCACTGGGCGCCCCGCTGGATCCGCCGGCCGTCAGGTCGGTTGCGCCGGCGCTGAAGATCTCGGCGTTGGGGTCACCTTCGACGATGACCATGCCGATCGCGCCCTTGTAGAACGTGCGAACCAGCGCGTGGTCAACCAGGATGATGGTGGACGGAACCTGTCCGATCAGGTCGGTGATGGTGCCGCCACCGGCGACGACCAGCGTGGACTGGGAGCCGCGGATCGGCGCGTTGCTGGGATGCGTTGCCGCCTCGGCCCAGACCGCGTCCCAGTGGCTGCCGATGGGGTGCCAGTTCGAGTCGAGGTTCAGGCCTTCGTTGACCATGTAGATGCGGGCGCGTTCACCGACCTGCATCTTCAGCGCATTGTCGCCGGTGAGGGCGTCGGTGCGGCCATTGAAGGTGACGTAGCGCGGCTCCTCGGCGAACATGGCGTCCATGTCAAGCTCGGCCACGCCGGCTGCGTCGGGCTCGGTGACGTACCACTCGGACTGCATGACGGCCCATTCGTGATCGGCCGGCGGCAACGGAACCTCCGGGTCGACGATGAACATGCCGTACATGCCGTGGGCAATGTGGACCGGAACGTCACCGAACGCGCAGTGGTACATGAAGGCGCCGGGGTAGAGCAGGCGGGCCTCGATCGTCTTGGTCTCACCCGGGGCCGCGGTCAAGTCGGCGGCACCGCCACCCTGGCCGGTCACCGCGTGGAAGTCGATGTTGTGCGGGTGCACGCTGGTGGCGGGGTTGATCAGCGTGATCCGGGCGATGTCACCGACGCGGCCTCGCAGCACGGGACCGGGGGTCCCACACGTCACGGCGTCATCGCCGTTGACCTTGTAGCCCCACATGAGGGTCGTGACGCCATTGGCCGGGTCCAGCGGGCAGACCGCCTCGACGACTTCCAGGGTGACCTCCCAGACGCGCTGGTCGCTGCGTGTGATCGTTGCCGGCACCTCGGGTGCGTAGCTCAGGTGGACCTCGCCGGCATCGGCCGGAGCCAGGTCCGCGCGTGGCGTGAGCACCGGAGTCACGCTCCCGAAGGCCGTCTGTGTCCCGAGCGGCTGGACGTATCCCTCGACGCCGGTTGGCTGGTTGTCGCTGCTGCTGGCCCGATCCGACGAGCAACTGGCAAGGACCAGACCGACTGCGACGGCTGCCAGGATGCCCCGGCCGCGCGTAGGCGCACGGTGTGGGTGATGCAGCGTGGATTGCATGGCTCGTTGCCCTCCGGGTCACCGGTACGCAACCATCGGGTCCGCCGATCGGACAGGGCCAGTCGGCACGGCCACGCCGCCCGGATGGCCCGGAACCACCCGAGGCCGCAACGGCGTCATCCTCGGGCTGCTCGTCGACGAGCTCCTGTGACGGCGAACACGGACAGGAGACCGGCCAGTCCTCTCGCCGCGCCCCCGCCACCGGTGGCTGGCAGCGGCACGTCGCTGCCATCCACCGCGTCAGTCGGTTCGCCGGCCACAGCGATGACGACGACGTGATCGCCTGCCGGGACGTCCACTCCAAGGACCCCACTGGTCAGCCGGAACTCGACCGGAGCCCCGTCCACCTCGACGCGTGTCACCGCTGAACCCGCACCGGCCAGTGACAGCGCCACGGCGTCAGTCGTCGCCACCTCGATGGACATTCCAGCCACAGGCCGCAGCGCCAGTCCGCCAAGGTTGAGGGTGATCGCGCCAACGTTGTCGAGGGAGACGCGCGCCGCATTGCGCACCGCGACATCGGCTCCGTACCCGGGGACCGTGACCAGCTTCTGGGCGGCGCTGCGGTTTGAGAGACCGCCCTCGTCAACCTGCTGGTCGGTCCTTGTTGCGGCTGCAGGATCCAGCGGAGCGTGCGGAATCGCTGACGATGAGACCGCGATCGTCTGTGGCCGCGTGTCGTCCGCGAACTGCAGGTTGCTGGCCTGGTAGGCGTGGTCGTGGACCAGGCCAAGATCGGGGTGGTCGTCGCTGGCCTTGCGGATGTAGGTGAACTCGGCCGGGTCGGCGACACGGCGCGACCGGTCGAACAGGTCCAGCATCGCCGGGAGCGTGTCGTAGATCGATGAGGACTCGTGGGTCTTGGTCAGGTAGCGATAGAACGTGACGTCGTAGCCGAGCTCTGACATCAGCGCGTAGGTCGTCTCCTCGCTGGACGCGCCAGGGTCCAGCGGGTCCTCCACGCCACCCACCATCATCCAGGGCACGTGGCGTAGGTTGGCGATCAGGTCGTCGGACGCCGTGATCTCGGCCGGTGCCCCGGCGGCGAACAGGTCGGGGTTGCGCGTCGCCACGTTGTGAGAACCGATCGAGCCCATCGAGTGGCCCATCAGGTAGATGCGGTCCGGATCGACGTCGTAGTGCGTGGCAATGTCGACCATCACCTCGCGCACGTCCAGCTCGCCGCGCCCGAGGTAGGACAGGTCACCGCGGCCGAGCAGGCCGGCGAACAGGAACCCGCGCGACGTCATCTGCTCGTCGAGGTTGGGCAGCGTGCCGAACGGTTCGTAGTAGAAGTTGTTCAGGCCGTGGAGGTAGACGATCAGCGGCCAGGGTCCGGTCCGCTGGTGGTAGGCCGGCGGGACGAACATGCCGTACGGCTGCAGCCGCCCGGTGTACTCGAAGTTGCGTCCGGCATCGTCCAGGGGCAGCTCCGGCGGGAGCTCCAGTGGTCCGAGCGACTGCGCCGGCTCGCCCTTGACAATCCCGTCACCGAAATCGAACGCCGAGTCGTGGAATCGAGCCAGACGGCCCGAACGTGGCTCGGGCGCCAGGCTGCGCCGTGCGTCGAGGTCGGCGGGATCGACGGTCAGGGAGGCGGCCGTGACGTCGCCGCCGGCCAGCAGGTCTGCCTCGCTGCGGGCCGTGAACACCCACGGGTCGTCGTCGGCGAACAGCAGGGACCACACGCCTGGCCCGCCGCGCAGCGTGGAGCCGCTACCGGGCGAGGTGGCCGTGGCAGCGCCTGCCGGGACGGCCCAGTACTGCGATGGGTCGTCCGGGTCGGCCAGCCCGGCCCCGCCAGTCAGGCGCCACGGCCCGGACGGGAGCAGGCTGCGTGGCACTCGGACTTCGACGACGTGGTCGCCCGTTCGCACCTCACCGCCGACGTCGCGCAGGTCGACTGGCTGGCCGCCAGCGGTGGTGACGGTGCCAGCTGTTCCCCACGTCGTCACGGCGACAGACCACGGTGACGTCACGCCGGCGGCGTGTGGCCACGCTGTTGGCGGGGTGTCGGTCGCTGCTCCCTCGGCGCCGAAGGCCAGCGTCGCGATCTGTGCATCCGGTGCGGGCATCGACGTGTAGCGCAGGCGGATGAACAGTTCGTCGCTGTCCGTGGCCAGGCGCAGCTCGGCCAGCTCACCGGTGAACGCCGGCCAGAGCACGTCGTCCAGGGGCAGTTCGTGATCGCCGTCGGTCGCCCAACGATCGACGCCGAATGCACCCCAGGTGAGGTGGCGCTCGACGTCGTCACGATCGTCGATCGGCAGCTCGCCGCCGGTCATGATCGGACCCCAGTAGTCCTCGTGGTGCAGCCCGTCGGTGTTTGCGCCCCGGGACTGGAAGACCCCGTTGGACCACACGAACTCGCCGTCATCGGCGACCCATGACCGGAACTCGTTGGTCGCGGCTGCATCCCAGCCCGGCCATGACGTCTCGGCGCCGACGGCCGGCGTGACCACGGCCGTCGCGAACAGGCCGGCAGCAACGGCAATCGTCAGGCGGGAGGGCACGACAGACTCGACGGGGCGCGGAACGCAAGCATGCCACCACCGCGAAGGGTCAGCCGTGTCGCCGCGCCAACGTTGCCGGTCGGCGGCGGGAGCGTCAGCCGACTGGCGCGGATTGCATGGCCCGCAGCCGCATCGTGACGGTCGCGATGGCGTGCAGCAGGGCCAGGCCCAGGATGGGCGTGCCAATGCGCTTGAGGATCGTTGCTTCCGCCAGCAGGCCCACGACGAAGACCGCCAGCCCCACGTTGATGCCGAAGAACCCGATGTCGTCGCCCACCTCATGGTCACCGCCCGTGGCGCCTCGGATGAGGGCGAACAGCGTGTTGGTCAACACGCCGACGAACATCATGTGGTCCAACGCCAGGATGTGGGACATGTTGATCTTGTCGACATCCCCACCCGAAGAGCCGACGAGGTAGACGAGCAGAACGGTGTTCGCGACCAGGAAGAACGTCGCCGCGCCCAGGAGTCGGTCCGAGGTCCCGCCCATCCAGTCGATTTCCCGCAGAGGCCCCCACAGGCGTTTCAGGAAGATCCCGATACCGATGATCTCCAGGGGCGCATTTGCGATCAGGAGGGGCTCCGAGTCGAGCATGATCCCGAGGATCAGCATGACGCCGGCCAGGAAGACGAGGATGACCTGGGCCAGGCCCAGTCTGGGCGACCGGCCGTCGGCGACGGCAGCCGCGGCGTCAGCAGCCTGACTGCCGGTGAGCCGCCATTCTGCGAGGCCGAGCGCGGCCAGCACGAGGTAGCCGATGACCATCGTGGGCGGGTGGGACTCGGCGACGCCATCGGGAACCCAGTCGGCCCTCCCGGTCACCGCCAGGCCGAGCAGGATGCCCATGACGGCCCCGACGCCAAGCGTGACCAGCGACAACAGCATCGCGAAGTGCGGGACGCTCCGTGTCGAGCCGGCTGCGCGAGCACCCACCCAGACCAGCACCCAGACGACCACGACGAACATGGCGGTTCCTGCCATGGGCCGGAACACGTCATGGCCGGTCCAGAATGCCGCGACGTACACCAGGACAACGCCGATGGTCGCCCACGACAGTGGTGTGGCGTCATCGTCCGGTCGCCCGAACAGCCAGACGGCCGCACCGACGATCGCGGTCGTCAACCACCCGAGCGTGCCCGCGTGAACGTGCGTCAGGATCGTGTTGCGATCGAAGTCGACGAGGTCGGTGCCGTTGAGGATCCCGATGATGATCGTCAGGACGAAGATCAGCACACCGGTGCCGAACAACCGCAACGTTGCCGGCGGCGGCAGTGCCGCAGGCCTGGAGTCCGCAACGATCACGACCACCTCCCATCGACGCGTGGTGCACTGTGGCACCGACCCCGGCCGAAGTCCACAACATCGACCCTCGCGCGTCCCGCTGTCACAGGCCGGCCGTAGTGTCGCGGATGACAGTACGGGACCGGGGGCAGGATGCTGGTGGTACATCGGGCAGCGCAGGCGACCAGTCTGGTCGGCCAACTCATCGACGTACTGCGCGACGCCTCGGCCGATGACCCGTTCCAACCGGAGGTCGTGGCCGTGCACTCGCGCGGCATCGAACGCTGGCTGACCCAGGAGCTGTCGCGCCACCTCGGCACCGCCGCGGGCCAGAGCGACGGGGTCGCCGCCAACATCACGTTTCCGTTCCCCAAGACCGTCGTGGACTGGGCGATGAACGGCGTGCCCCGGACGGGCCTGTCCGACCAGGCGCCGACGGTCGATCCATGGGACCCGAACCGGGCCATGTGGACCCTCCTGGGGCTCCTGGAAGACTTTGACCCCGCGGACCTCGGGCCCCTCGGCTCGCACCTCTCGGGCGACCACGGCAGGATCCGGCGCGCGCCAGCGATGCTGCACGTGGCATCGCTGTTCGACCGGTACGCCGTGCACCGGCCATCACTCATCGCCGCTTGGGCAGACGGCGACGACGTCGACAGCCGGGGGGCGCCGCTCCTGCCTGGTGACGCGTGGCAACCGCGGCTGTGGCGCGCGGCCCGACAACACCTCGGGCCGTCGTTCGCCGAGCGCGTCGCTGCTGTGGCAGCCGGCGACGCGGCACTGCATGCCGACGGGCTGCCTCGCCACCTGTCCCTGTTCGGCCTGACGGCACTGCCGGCCACCTACCTGGAGGTCTTGGACATCCTGGGACGCAGCCGCGATGTCGACCTGTTCGTCCTGCATCCCTCCCCGGCACTGTGGCGGGACGTCGCGCCACGGTTGAGCGGCGTCGGCGAACCACGCCCCCTGCGGTCCGCCGACCCGACCGCGCAGGCCGCCCACCACCCGCTGCTGGGCTCGTGGGGCCGGGACAGCCGGGAGCTGCAACTGCTGCTGCGTGACACGGCAATGGCGACCCCCGGAAGCGACGCCGAGGCACCGGGGTCCGGCATCGCCGCGCCCGACCCTGCGGCAATCACGCCGGCGACCCTGCTGGCCCAGCTCCAGCAGGACATCCAGGCCAACGTCGCCCCGCCAGGTCCGCCGCTGCCGGGCACGTTGGACCTGCGACGGGGACTGACCACCACGGCGCGCCTTGGCCAATCGACGATGGAGCGCAGGGCCGATGACCGCTCGGTCCAGGTGCATGCCTGCCATGGGCGCCTGCGCCAGGTCGAGGTCCTGCGCGACGTCGTGCTCGGCCTGCTCTCTGACGACCCCGCCCTGCAGCCGCGCGACATCGTCGTCATGTGCCCCGACGTCGAGGCATTCGCGCCACTGGTCGAGGCCGTGTTCACCGCCGATGCCCACCTCTCCACCAGCAGCGGTGCCACCGGATTGCCAGACGTCCGGGTGCGACTGGCCGACCGAGCCCTGCGCGAGGTCAATCCCCTGTTGCGCACCGTCGCCACCCTGCTGCAGATCCCCGACGGCCGCGTCGAGGGCTCGACGGTCATGGAGCTGGCCCACCAGGAACCCGTGCGCAGCCGGTTCGGGTTCTCGACCGGTGATCTGGAGGTCATCGAGGAGTGGGTGGACGAGCTGGGCATCCGGTGGGGCCTGGACCTCGACCACCGCGTCAGCCACGGCCTGCACACCCGAGCCAACACCTGGCAGGCCGGACTCGATCGGTTGCTGCTCGGCATCGCCGTGGAACCCGATGGCCCGCTCACGGTTGCCGGCGTCCGACCGCACGACGAAGTCGAGGGAAGCGCCGTCGACCTCGCCGGCCGCCTGGCAGAACTGGTCGACCGCATCGACGCCCTGGTGGCGGGACTTGCGGGTGAGCGCCCCATCGCCGCGTGGTGCCAGGCCCTGCGCCATCACGTGGATGCGTTGACCAACACCGCCGACGCGGACGCGTGGCAGCGCGTGCAGTTCGACCGCATGATCGACGACGTCCTCGAGTCAGCCGGTCACAGCGGTGCCGACGACGCGGGGACGGCGTCCGGCCCTGATGTCACGTTGCCAGAGTTGCGCACGCTGCTCAACGATCGCCTCCGAGGGCGGCCCTCGCGGGCCAACCATCGCACCGGCGACCTGACCGTGTGCACGCTGGTCCCGATGCGCTCCGTCCCCTACCGCGTGGTCTGCCTGCTGGGCCTGGACGACGAGACGTTTCCCCGTCGGACCGTTGCCAATGGCGACGACCTGATCGCCCGGCACGCCCGGGTGGGTGACCGCGACCCACGCACCGAAGACCGCCAACTCCTGCTGGACGCGCTGCTGGCGGCCGGCGACCACCTCGTCGTCACGTACACCGGCAGGGACGAACGCACCGATTCACCCACGCCGCCCGCGGTCCCGCTGGCTGAGCTGTTGGACGCCATCGACGTCACCGCGCGCACGGACACGGACGGTCTGCCCGCCAGCGTCGCGATCACCCATCGCCACCCGCTGCGGTCCGCCGACGCCCGGTCCTTCGATGCGGCCGCCCCATTCGGCTTCGACCCGATCTCGCTTGCAGGGGCACGCGCCCGGCTGGACCCGGCCCGCCCCGCGCCACGGTTCCTCGACGCCCTGCCGGCAGCGGGCCCTGCGCCGACCACGATCAGCTGGGGGGACTTCACGGCCTTCCTGCGCAACCCGGTCAAGGTGTGGCTGCGGACGCGGCTGGGCGTGTCGCTGCGCAGCGCTGACGACGCCTCAGACGACCTGCTCCCATTGGAGTTGGACAACCTGGCGTCCTGGGCGGTCGGCACGCGGCTGCTCAAGGGGTCACTGGACGACGACCTGGAGGCGTGGATCCTCGCCGAGCGTGGGCGAGGAAGCCTGCCTGTCGGGGCCATCGGCGAGGCGACGCTGGAAACGCTTGCGACGGAGGTCCGGTCGCTGCATCGCCTGGCCGTGGAGAGGTTCGGCGACGACCTCGCGTCGCCGCCGCACGCGCACGAGGTCGACCTGCACCTCGGCGACGTGCGGATCGTCGGCACGGTCACGGGCCTGCGCGGGCCGACGCTGGCCACCGTCGACTACGGGCGGCCCAAGCCCAAGCGCCTCATGGACCTGTGGCTGCCCTGGCTGGCGCTGACGGCGATGGGCCGGCCCGTCCAGGCGGTGCTGGTGTCGCGGGGGGCCACCAAGCGGGAGCTCGCCCGCGCCAACTGGTTCGACCCCGAGCCGGACGCCACGGCAGCCCATTCCATCCTTGAGCAACTGGTCGAGCTGTACCTGCACGGCCTGGACCAACCGCTGGTCCTGTTCGAATCGGCGTCTGGTGAGTACGCCGAGGGACTGGCGGGAAAGGGCCAGGGCGCCGCCGACCGCAACGCGAGCAACGCCTGGTTGACCAAGGCCTTCCAGGGAAGGGCTTGGGGGGATCGGCTCGATCCAGCGGTCCAGCAGGTGTTCGGCGACCTGTCCTATGACGAGATGCATGCGTTGGCCCCGAAGGCCTGGCAGGTCGGGCCGGGCTGGGACGACGGCCAGCCTGGCGCGTTCGGCCGCTTGGCCTTGCGGCTGTGGGGCCCCGTGTTCCGGCGTCGCCAGACGGTGGAGGTACGCGCATGACACCCGTGTCGACGTTCGACCTGACCGCCCCACTGCCGCACGGACGGCTGGCCCTGGAAGCGTCCGCCGGGACGGGCAAGACGTACACCATCGCAGGCCTGGTCGTGCGATACGTGGCCGAAGGTGTGGCAGAGCTCGACCAGCTGCTGGTCGTGACCTTCACGCGGGCCGCGACGGCAGAGCTCCGTGAACGGATCCGGCGCCGCCTGGCCGACGCAGCTGCCCACCTCGATCTGGTGCTGCGTGGCGCGCAGCCCGACCACCCCGACGACGTGATCGCGTTGCTCGCTGCCCTGCCCAAGGCGGACGCCCGGGCTGCACTCGAACGGCTTCAACGTGCCCTGGCCAACTTCGACGCCGCGACGATCACCACGATCCACGGGTTCTGTCACCAGGTGCTGGCCACGGCCGGGTTCGCGGGCGACGTCGACGGGGCGGCCAACCTTGTCGAGGAGGTTGATGACCTGGTCGCCGCCGTCACGCACGACCTGCTGGTCAGGAATTTCGGACCGGCAGGCACCCCACAGGACGATCGGCCATCGTTGAACGAGGCCGGGCCGTTCCTGCGACTGGCGCTTGCCGACCCGGCCATCGAGCTGCGACCCGATGCCGACGACGACAGCCAGCCGGCCAAGGCACGTGCAGTGGTCCGCTTGGCGCAGCAGGCGCGCCGCGTCGTCGACGACCGCAAGCGCGCGCACGGGCTGTTGACGTTCGACGACCTGCTGAACCGACTGCGGACGTCGCTGCATGATCCCGCTGCCGCGAGCGGGATCGTCGCGACCATGCGCCACCGCTACCGCGTCGCCCTGATCGACGAGTTTCAGGACACGGATCCGGTCCAGTGGGAGATCCTCAGGACGCTGTTCGGGGAACAGTCGCTGGTACTGATCGGCGATCCCAAGCAGGCGATCTACAAGTTCCGTGGCGCGGACATCCATGCCTACCTCGAAGCCACATCAGCGGATGGGACGCGACGGCAGACGCTGGCAACGAACTGGCGGTCAGACGCGCGGCTGGTCGACGTGACCAATCGGCTCTTCAACGGCACGCGCTTCGGCGACGACCAGATCATCCATCGCGACATGGCTGCGGCTCCCGATCACGCCGACGATCGCCTCGTGCACCCGGGTGGCGCGCGCGAGGTGTTCCAGGTCCGTGTCGTGACCGAGACCAGAGCCGACCCGGCACGGTCGCTGATCGCCCAGGACCTGGCAGCAGAGGTCACCCGCCTGCTGGCCAGCGGCGCAACCATCACCACATCGGACGGCGTCAGGGACGTGGCCCCCGGGGACTGCGCGGTGCTGGTGCGGACCAACGCGCAGGCGGAGGCGGTCCAGTCGCAACTGCAGTCCGTGGGCGTGCATGCGGTCGTCGGTGGTGTCGGGTCTGTGCTGGAAACGCCAGCGGCCCTGGACTGGGGTCGGCTGCTCGACGCCCTGGATCGTCCCGGTGCACCCGGACGCGTGCGAGCCTTGGCCCTGTGCCCGCTGGTCGGGGCCACGGCCGCAGAGGTCGGTGACGCCGACGACCTGGCGGAGGCCGAACTCCACGACCGCGCCCACCGGTGGTCGCAAGTCCTTCGGGATCACGGGATCGCAGCCCTGCTGCGCACGATCGCCCGGGAGACGCACCTGGTCCAGCGCCTGCTTGGGCAGCAGGGTGGTGAGCGCCATCTCACCGACATCGAACACGTCGGGACGCTCCTGCAGGGCGCCATGGCCGGGGAACGCCGTGGCCCTGCGGCGCTGCACGCCTGGCTGGTCGAGCAGGGCCAGCGCACCGACGAGCTCCCCGCCGACCAGCGCGCTCGGCGCCTGGAATCCGACGCGCACGCCGTCCAGATCCTGACGATCCATCGCAGCAAGGGGCTGCAGTTCCCGGTCGTGTTCTGCCCCGACGTCATGGGACTCGGCGGCATGGTCCAGGCCCCCTGGCACCACCACGACCCCGACCTGCGGCGTTCCGTGGTGGATGCCGGTGGCAACAACCAGGCCGCGGCCAAGCTGGCCGTCAGCCAGGAGGCCGCCGGCGAGGCGTTGCGCCTGATGTACGTCGCCATGACGCGCGCCGAGCACCGTTGCGTGGTGTGGTGGTTCCCCTACTGGAACAACAAGTACCGCGAGTCGCCGCTGACGCAGCTGCTCTTCAACGACCGCGCCGCGGACCCGCGCGTCACCATCCAGACCAAGGCTCCGGCCAAGCCCGACGACGCCCTGCTGGCCGACTGGTTCGACACCGCCGTTGCGGCACTTGGCCCGGCAGCGTCCTGGGAGCGTGTGGCGGACCAGCCCCAACCGGTCCCGTGGGCGCCCGCGGGGCACGGACTGACCCAGCTGACGGCACGGACGTTTCTGGGGTCGATCGACCTCACCTGGCGACGGACGTCGTACTCGGGCCTCATCCGGCCGCGTGACCCTGCCACGGATGCAGCCGATGGCCCGAACCCGAGCACCATCGGCGCCCCCGACGGGGCACCCGGCCATGACGACGACCATGACACGGAGCCACCGCAGCGGCCTGATCCCGGCGATGGGCGCGATGTGCCGCTCCCCCTGCACGACCAGGAGGCGGGGGCTCGCTTCGGTTCGTTCGTCCATGAGGTGATGGAGCGGGTCGACCTCGCTGCGCCGGACCTGGCCGCGGAACTGCGGCGCGAGGTCGACGCCGGCGCCCGTCGGGCTGGCCTGGCCCTGGCCGATCCATCAGGGCTCGCGGCGGGCCTGGCCCTGGCGTGCGCGACCCCGCTGGGCGCGCCGTTCGGCAATGCGACGCTTGAAGGAACGGCGCGCAGCCACCGCCTGGACGAGCTCGACTTCGAGCTCCCGGTCCCGGCCCATTCGGGCGCGGTGACCCTGGCCGCCATTGCCGACCTGCTCGACGACCACCTCCCCGACGACGACCCGTTCGTCGCCTACGGACCGCGCCTGCGCGATCCCGCGCTGGCACGGCGGGTGCGTGGCTTCCTCGGGGGGTCGATCGACCTGGTCCTGCGCCGCGTCGGTGACGATGGTCAGCCGCGCTTCCACGTGATCGACCACAAGACGAATCGCACCTACCCGGCCGACACGCCTGGATCCGCCTGGCACTACCGACGTGATGCGCTGGTGGAAGCCATGCTCCACGGCCACTACCCGCTGCAGGCCCTGCTCTACCAGGTGGCCATCCACCGCTTCCTGCGCTGGCGCCTGCCCGACTACGCGCCGCAACGCCATCTCGGGGCCGCCGGCTACCTGTTCCTGCGCGGGATGATCGGCCCCGACGCGCCGATCGACGGCCCGGCGCCGTGTGGCGTGATGACGTGGGAGATCCCGACGTCGCTGGTGCTCGCGACCTCGACCATGCTGGAGACCGGCCGATGAGTGCGACGGTGACCACCACAGGCAGCGACGATCCGCGCTTGCTCGACGGACGGACGCCGCTGCGCTGTGAGCCTGCGCTGCAGCCCTTCGCAAGCGCCGGCGTGCTCGCGGCCGCCGACGTTCACGTCGCGGCGGCGTTGTGCCGCCTCCACGGCGTGACCGACCCGGCCGTCCTGCTTGCCACCGCCCTGGCGGCCCGCGCCCCTCGAGTCGGCCACGTGTGCCTCGATGTCGACACGATCAGGGACTCCATCGTCGAGGAAGCGACCGACCGCAACCGGACCGCGGACGGGGGCCACGATGACATCACCGGGTTGCCGTGGCCCGCGCCGCAGACCTGGCTGGACGCGGTGTCCGCCAGTGCCCTGGTGGTCGGCGTCGACGGCGTCGCGCCCCTGGTCGTCGAAGGCCACCGGATCTACCTCGCCCGCTACCACGGCCTCGAGCGCCGGGTCGCCGACACCATCCGGTCGCGCCGCAGCGATCCCGTCGCCGACATCGATCACCAGCGCCTGGCAACAACACTCGACCGGCTCTTTCCCGAGGCCCCACCCCATGACCCCCAGCGACGGGCCGCGGCGGCCGCCGTCACCGGTCGGCTGACGATCGTCGCCGGTGGACCGGGCACCGGCAAGACGTGGACGGTGGCCCGGATACTGGCGGCCCTGGCTGATCAGGCCGTCGCCGGCAACGAGTCGATGACCGTCGCGCTGGCCGCCCCGACGGGGAAGGCCGCCGCGCGACTGGACGAAGGCATCCGCGAGGCACTCGAGGAGATGGACCTCGACGCCGATGTGCGCACCGCGGTCCAGGAGGTTGGCCGGGGCCAGACGCTGCATGGCCTCATCGGCATCCGACCAGGGCGTCGCGCGTGGCACCACGCCGCAAACCCGCTGCCCCACGACGTGGTGATCGTCGACGAGATGTCCATGGCGTCGCTGTCGATGGCCGCACGGCTCCTGGATGCGACCCGGCCGGAGGCTCGGGTGGTGCTGGTGGGCGATCCGGCCCAGCTGGCGTCGGTCGAGGCCGGGTCCGTGCTCGGGGACATCGTCGCAGGCAGCGACGCCTTGGGGGACGCCCTGGTCGTCCTGCATCGCCGCCACCGTTTTGGCGAGGGATCCGGGATCGCAGACCTGGCGGACGCCATCCGAGCGGGTGACGCCGAGGCGGCCATCGGCGCGCTGCGCGCCGCACCGGACCTCCAGTGGATCCCTGAGCGGACCCCAAGCGACCTCACAGGCGTGCGGGCCGCCGTGGTCCAGCGCGGCCGGGAGGTCACCACCGCCGCGCGCGCCGGCGACGGCGCCGCAGCGCTGCGGGCCATGGAACGCGTCGCCATCCTGTGCGCCCATCGGCGTGGCCCGGACGGCGTGGCCGGCTGGAACCACCGCGTCGACCAGTGGCTTGGCGAGGAGGTTGCGGGCTGGCAGCCCTGGCAACGTTGGCAGCCGGGCCGCGCGGTCATCGCCACCGCCAACGATCGCCAGCTGCGCGTCTTCAACGGCGACATCGGCGTGGTCGTGGCGACCGACGCGGGTCCCCGTGTGGCGTTCGACTGGGGTGGCGCCGCCGTGTCCCCGGTGACGCCGGTTCGCTTGGAAGACGCCGACACCGTCCACGCGATGACCATCCACAAGTCCCAGGGCAGCCAGTGGGACCACGTCATCGCGGTCCTGCCGGATGGTCCGTCGCGGATCCTGACACGGGAGCTGCTCTACACCGCCGTGACGCGGGCGGCAGACCGCGTCACGATCATCGGCGACGAGGCGACGATCCGTGCCGCGATCGCCCGTCCGATCCACCGCGCCTCGGGCCTGCGCGACCGACTCTCCGGCGTGCGTAGCGTTTGACCACCCGATCACCAGGCGCGCCCATGCCCCCTCCTGCGCAGCCGGGGGCGTGGCAGGTCGCACCCGATGCCGCCGGCCAACGGCTGGTCGACCACCTCCGGGCCCACCTGGCCGTGGTCGCGCTGCGAGAGGTCGGTCCGCTCATCGCGAGCGGCAACGTGACGGTCAACGATGTGCCCGGCGCCATCGCCGACACCGTGTCGGAGGGTGATCGCATCGCCATCGACGCAGGCGCCCTCACCGCCATCGACCAGCGTCGACGGCTGACGACCCCCGTCGACCTTGGCCTGCCGATCGTGTACGAGGACGCCGACCTGCTGGTCGTGGACAAGCCAGCGGGAATGCACATCGCACCAGTTGGCGGCCATGGCTCGGCGTCGGTTCTGGCCGCCATGCTGTGGCATGGCGGCGCCCGCCCCGACTGGCCCTGGAGTGCCTGGCGCCCGCACGTCGTCCACCGGCTGGACCGCGCGGCCAGCGGCCTGCTCATCGTCGCCAAGGGCCACGCGCCGGCGCGCACCCTCGGGGCCATGGTCACCGAGGGAGCGATCCATCGGACCTACCTCGCCAGGGTGATCGGGCACGTGGCGACCGAGGCCGGGACCGTCGACGCGCCGCTTGGCCCGGACCCCGAGTTCGACTATCGGCGCGCTCCCGTAGCCCTCGCCGACGGCGGCCAGGCCGCCGTCACCCACTGGCGGGTCGTGCAGCGATCGACGCCCTCGGACCAGCCAGCGACAACGACGCTGGAAGTCACCATCGAGACCGGCCGCACCCACCAGATCCGGGCCCACCTCGCGTCGATCGGCCACGGCATCGTCGGCGACACGCTCTACTCGATCCCCGCGCCCGACCGCCGCCACCCCACAGCGAAGATCGCCACGCTGGCCGCAGCCGCCGGCGACGCAATCGCCTTGCACGCAACGAGGTTGTCGTTCGCACATCCGCGTGACGGCCACCCGGTGACCGTGCAGTCCACGCCACCCAGCCACATCGCGGGCCGATGAACCGGCTGACGGGTTGAGGCAGGGATTCGACGGCTCCGCGGGGAAGCCACCGGACAGCGCCCAGATCGTTCAAGGCCACCCATCCTGCGCTGCCCGAGGTCCCTTCCATGCCTGCATTCCGAACCCTGCGCCCGCTGCTCCTGCCCGTGCTGGCGACCGTCACCATCGCCGCGACGGTCCTGCCCGTGACGGCTGCCGCCGCAACCCCGGTCTGCACCGACGGCTACATGGGCGGACCACCCACGTTCCTGTGCGGCGATCGCGTCTTCCCCGAGGCGGACCTGACTCGCGAGTACATCCAGTACCTGCCGGCACCGGGCAGTGAGTTTCGCGAGTGGCAGCACGGCATGGAGTACCTCGCACAGCTGTATCCGCGGTGGATCTCCGTATTCACCTTGCGCACCCACTTCGAGAGCGACTTCGCCGTCTCGATGGGTGTCGATCAGATCCGCTCGTATGAAACCGGTGACGGCCTGGACGGTCACGACATCTTCGTGGTCAAGGTCACCGACCACGAGGTCGCCGACGAGGGCAAGGAGACGCTGCTGTTCTCCCTGTCCGTCCACGGCGACGAAAAGGGCGGCCTCGAGGGCGGCGCGCGCACCATCGAGGACCTGGCGATCGCCGCGCAGGGCGGCGGCCAGATCGTCGACGGCATCGCCGGCTATCCGTCGTCCACCGGCATCGACCCGGAGTTCCACAGCTACGAGGTCGCGGACGTGCTGGCCCAGCAGGCCGTGTACTTCATTGACTTCAACATCGACGGCTGGACGGCCGGCGACGTCGGCGCCCCCACTCCCGGCCTCTACACCCGCGGCAACGCAGCAGGCACCGACCTCAACCGCCAGATGCCAACCATCGGACGGATCGCCTCCAGCCGCATTCCCCTGCAGGAGTCCGAGGCCTACTGGGGCAACGAGTTCATGGAGCAGGTCGCGGCGGCAGGACGCGGCGGCCTCATGGCCTACGGCGCCGACATCCACGGCGAGGGCCAGTCCCGAGCCTTCGCCGACATCATGTACCCGGCCGGGCAGTTCGACTCGGTCAAGCACCGCCAGCTCATGTCGATCGCCGAACGCACCAAGTCCGTGATTGACGCAACCCTGTACGCGGGCCTGGTCGACACCATCGAGGAACTGACCGGCGGCGACACCGGCGAGGGCATCGAAGACACGGTCCCGATCCCGAACACCGTGCCGACCAAGCCCGCGCGCTGGGGCACGGTGTGGGACACGCTGGGCTACACGGACACGGGCTTCATCGGCGACTACCTCGCCAGCCAACTGGGCGTCACCGGCATGGACTACGAGATCGCGTTCAACCACACCGACGTGCGCGCCTACGGACGCCCCTGGGCCGTGCTGCTGCAGGAGAACTACATCAACGCCACGCGTGCAATCGTCAAGACCGCGATGGCCTACGCCGTCACGATCCGCGACGAGTTCGCCACGTTCACCGTGGAACCGGGGGGTCGCGTGGGCTACCTCGCCAACCCCGAACCCACCGTCGGTGAGCTCCTGCCCGAGTATCTCGACGACCTGCAGGCCAACGCCACCCCGCAACACATCGACGACGAGGGCAACTTCGAGGCGAGCAACCAGCAGTTCTTCGTCGACCTCGCTGCGGTCGTGCCTGGCGGGCTCGAGGCGATCTCGATCGGCGACATCGCTGGCGACCCGGCGTTCCTCGACCGCGTGGACACGCTGGCGATCGCCGACGTCGCGTTCCCGGAGGACCCAGAAGGACGCCGCGTCGACACCGGCGACTACGTCGACAACCTGCGCGCGTGGGTCGAACGTGGCGGCAACCTGGTCCTGACCGACCGCGCCCTGCACCTGCTGGGCGACCTGGGCGTCGTCGACGCCGACGCCGTGCGCGACATCCGCGTCTACCAGCCCTACGCCAACATCGTCGACGGCGGGCACGCCATGGTCACCGGCCTACGGGGCAACGCCCGCCAACTCTCCGAGGCGACCCTGGTCGGCTACGAGATCGGCAACGACGCGTCACCGATGACCGTCGTCGACACCGCCGCCTGGGCCGCTGCCGGCGGTGACGTCGTGGGCACGACCGGCAACAACGCCGGCACGTCCGACGACGGCGCCCAGGTGTCCGTCGGCGAGGTCGCGGTCGGCGACGGCATCGTGCGCATCATGGGCGGCGGCCTGCCAATGCCAACCACCGAGGAATCCCACCACCCCTACGGCCTGCGCGACTACTCGCTGACGTACTCCGGCCTGTACATCATGGAGAACGCCATCGTCCACGACGCCGCCAACCTCGGCAAGGCGGACGGGGATGCCGGCGTCGACGTCGATGCGCTGGCCGCGGCACCGGGCGTGATCCCGTCGGACACGCCGCTTCCGGCGACCGGCGGTGGGCTCTCGCTGCTGGGCATCGGCCTGCTGGGCATGGCCCGTCACGTCCGCCGTCACGGACGGCGCCGACACTGACCCTGACACTGACACTGACACTGACACTGACACTGACACTGACACTGACACTGACACGACAACGGCCGGCCCCAGTGGGGCCGGCCGTTGCTTCGGTCGGGCGGGTTGTCAGGCGGCGCGGACGTGCTTGGTGGTGACGGTCGACGCGACGTCGCTGGCGCGGCCGGAGACCGCGTTGACCATGTTGGGGATGAACTCGCCGGCGGCGATCAGGACCGCACCAGTGAGGACAGGGTGCATCCACTCGGCGCGGAGGGTCTGGGCGAAGCTTGCGAAGACGGAGTAGTCGATGCCCCATGCGAAGCCGGCGGCAAGGGCCACGGCGATCGTGTTGGTGAGGGCCGCAGGGGTCTTGACCGGCAGCACCTCGTCGAGGATGTCCTTGCCGACCTTGAGGGCCAGCGCCAGGGCGGTGAGGATGACGAACGCGTACATGTGACCAGTCCTTGTGTCGTGGTCGCAAGGCGGTGTGCCTTGCTGCATGACGTTGGACTCGCCAGCCCCGCGATCGGTTACGGGTTTCTCGGAAGTTTTCTGGGACACTCGGAGCATGGATGTCGACCCGGAACTGGTGCGTGCCGTCCAGCGCAACGAACCCGGGGCGATGGAGGCGCTGATCCGCGCGACCCACGTCGACGTCCACCGCCTTGCGTTGCGCATCCTCGGGGATCCGGCCGACGCGGCGGACGCCACCCAGGAGGTGTTCCTGCGCGTCATGCGATCCGTGGTCGGTTTTCGCGGTGAGGCGGCGTTCGGCACATGGCTGCACCGCGTCACCGTGAACGTGTGCTCGACGGCGCTGCGCCGTCGTGGTGATGCTCGCGCCCGCGGCCAGGCCGCCGGCTTCGAAGCGTTTGCCGCTCCCGACTCTGTGGACATGACCGCCGGCCCCGACGACACCGAGGGTCGGGTCCTGCAGCTCGAAGAGAGCAGCCGCGTGGCGATCGCCATCCGAGACCTGTCGGACGACGATCGCGCCGTCGTGGTCCTGCGCGACATCGAAGGCCTGTCGACCAGGGAGGCCGCCGACGTGTTGGGCATCAGCGAGGGAGCGGCGAAGGTGCGCCTGCACCGCGCCCACGCCAAGCTGCGTGCTGCGGTGGGAGGGTGAGATGGCAGACAGGCTGAAGCGGACGTGCCGGCGGGTGCAGGCGCAGCTCCCTCGACTCATCGCCGACGAGGCATCGCCGCTGCGCGAACGGCTGGCCGATCGTCACCTGCGCCGCTGTGAGATCTGCTCGGCCGAGCTGCAGCGCCAGACCGCCGTGCACGAAGCACTGCGCGCGATCGCGCCCCGCGCCACGGCCGACACACCGGCACCCCCTGCCTGGCTGCTCGACTCGCTGCTGGAGAAGGCTGCCGCGCCCGACCTGCGGGCCCGCGCAGCCGGGCCCGCGCGCGGTGCCGTCAGCGGCGCACGCCCGGTCCTGACGATCGCCGGCGTTGCTGCCATTGCCGTCGTGGGCGTTGTCGTCGGCTACGCCTCGTGGCGCCTGGGCCGCCGCCTCGGTGCATGCTGGGACACGGCAGACAAGCCCACGCGCTGTCCAGGGAAGTTGGGTGCGACTGCCAAGATCCACTTCCGTTGAGAGGCGATGTCATGAGCAGCATCCGGGTGTCTCGCAGGGTGAACGCGCCCGCGCCAAAGGTCTGGGCACTGCTCACCGACCTGGAACGATCGCCGGATCGGATCTCCGCGATCCAGAAGGTCGAGCGCTTGGACGGCGGTGGCGAGTTCGGTGTCGGTACCGAATGGGTCGAGACGCGCACGATGTTCGGCAAGGAGGCAACCGAGCGGATGCGCGTGGTCGACGTCCAGCCCGGGACCAGCTACACGACGGAGGCCGCCAGCCACGGCGCCAAGTACGTGTCGACACTGCGTGTCGTCCCGGATGGCGATGGCAGCCTCGTGTCGATGGAGTTCACCGGTGAGCCGCAGACAATGGCGGCGAAGGTGATGGTCGGGCTGACCGGGTGGGCGTTCAAGAATGCGACGCGAAAGGCCGTCGAGCAGGAGCTTGACGACATCGCCGCCGCCGCGCAGGCCTGACCCCAGGCCCGTGGGAGCCGCGGGTTGTCCGGCGGCGATGCGACGCAGCCGGAACAGGCTTGGTTGGGTGAGGGTCATGCTGGTCGCAACGCGCCCCCGCTCACCTGCAGAGCAGGGCGGGGGCGTGGGAGCTGGAGACGAGAGTTGAACTCGTGACCTACCGCTTACGAGGCGGTTGCTCTACCAACTGAGCTACTCCAGCGAAAGCCGCGCCCCGTTGGTGGCGGCGGCGGGCGCGAGGGTAGCGGTCCCCCTTCCGCCGCTTCCCGCGTGCGCGAACGCCACCCGCACAACCGTGTCAAGTTGACACGAACGGGGACCCTGCTCCCCATTCGTCGAAAGATGACACGGTTGTGCTCTGAAAGGGCGAGGCGCTCCTGGGCTCATGACGGGCGAATCAGGCGACGTGGAGGGCCATCACCAGGCGCAGGAGCGGGCGTTCGAGCATCAGCTTGGGCGAACCGTTCTGCTCCAGGCCGCGGTGCGCTTCCTCGATGGCAGCCAGTACCTCGATGAGGCCGAGGGCCGACGGGATGCCGCGTGCGATGCGGCGCAGGTCGTCGGCAGCATCGAGGTGGTTGAGGGCGTCATCGCCCCGCGAACCAGCGCCGACCGCACCACTGCCCGCGCCGAGTGCCAACAGGTCGCGGACCCAGGCCGCGAGCAGGTCGAGGATCAGCCGGATCCCGCCGGTCTGGGCGTCACGTTCCAGGCGGGCATGGCGCTGCTTCTCGCGCTTCTCCAGGCCTGGCGGAAACTGGCCGCCACGGATCTTCTTGCCGTCGCGATCGTGCACGCCCAGCATCACGCCCAACTCGAACAGTTCAGCCTTGTTGGCCAACTGCACGCGCAGGACCGACTCCTGCACGGCGGCCAGCAGTTCGCTGACGCGCGGCGTCGTCTCACCACCGGCGTCGGCCGGGGCGAAGAGCGCCAAGTCGGTCGCCGTGCCGACGACCTGGCGACGCAGCTCCCGGGTCGCGCAGGTCGACAGGTCGCGCAGCACGTCCGGCGAGCCCTTGGCCAGCCGGACCAGGGCAGCGCGCTCGGTGTCGCCGGGCGACGCGACATGGCTGATCGTCGGCGCACTCCTGGATCGCCCGGCGGCGACGGTCAGTGCGGCCGCGCTGGGCTCGTCACCCGAGCCGACACCGGGATCGCCGTCCCCGGCGACGCACCAGCGATCCAGCAGCCCGCGCAGCAACGGCTGACTCCATGGCCGCAGGTCCAGTCGGCGACACCGCGACACGATCGTGTCAAGCAGCGCCGCGTCCTCGGCAGCGTCCAACATCCACACCGTCGATGCCGGTGGCTCCTCGAGCACCTTGAGAAACGCGTTCTGCGCCTGCTCGTTCATCCGGTCAGCACGAACGATGCGCAGCACCTTGCGAGCACCGCCGATCGACGTGGTTGTCGCCATCGGGAGCCACTGCTCGCGAACATCCGCGACACGGTGTTCCGTGCCCGTGGGCACGAAGTCGCGAACGGCGGTGTGCACGCCGTGGAGCGCCTGCAGACAGGTCGTGCACGCCAGGCACGGTGCAGCGATGCCGCCGTGGACCTCGCAGTTCAGGGCAGCTCCGAGGTAGCGCGCCGCCTCGCGCTGGCCCACGCCTGACGGCCCGACCAGCAACCAGGCGTGGGACACGGCCTGGTCGACCACCGCCTTCGTGAGGGCGTCGAATGCGGCCGGCTGCGCCTGCCGCGACAGCCCGAGATCCAGCCCGCCCCGATACCCCGACGCCCCCGCCGAGTCCCGGACGGCGCCGGCATCGACGGCAGTGACGTTGGCCGGCGCAGCGGGCATCAGGCCTCGCCCTCGACAGTCACCACGACCTCCATGGTGGTCGTGTGCTCCTCGACCAGGCTGAGCACGCGCTCGGCAACCTGCAGCGCGATGCCATTCGGATCGCCGCCAGCATCGACGATCAGGTAGTCGCCACGCGAACCCTCGGCCAGGTGTCGAAATGCCTCGTTGACGACCCGGTGAAACCCGATCCCCTCGCCTTCGAGGCGGTCCGTGGCCGGGTCGTCATCGTGATCGGGACGCGCGCGCGCCAGGCCGACCTCCGGGTCGACGTCAAGCAGGATCGTGAGGTCGGGTTTCACGTCGCCGGTCGCCCATGCGTTGATCTCACGGATCCGTTCCGTGCCCAGGCCGCGCGCCACCCCTTGGTAGACGATCGACGAACCAACGAACCGGTCACAGATGACGACGGCACCGGAATCCAGCGCCGGCCGGATGACCCGCGCGACATGCTGGGCGCGGGCTGCTGCGTACAGCAGGGCCTCGGCGCGTGGGTCGACCGCGCGGTCGGGCTCCAGCAGGATTGCCCGCACCTCCTCGGACAGGGGGGTACCGCCGGGCTCGCGCGTGATGACCACGCGGTAGCCGGCCTTGCGCACAGCCTCGCGCAGGCGCTCCACCTGGGTCGACTTCCCGGCTCCCTCGCCACCCTCGAAGACGACGAGGATCCCGTGGCGGGCCGGTCGCGGCGCGCTGTACTCATGCAGCAGCTCATCGCCGCGAGTCGTCATGACCACGTGCATCGAGCGACCCGTCCAGACCGCTCCACCCAACGCGACGGCACCACCGATGAGCAGCGCCATGCGCGTCCCACCGATGGTGTACGGGTAGACGCCGTCCGGCCCGATTGCCTCCAGCCCGATCGCGCCGACCATGGCCGGCGCGACGACCATCGCCGAGAACAGCGACAGGCGAGCCGCCGCATTGAACGCGGCGAAGGTGCGACCGCGGACCTCGTCGTGGGCGTACCGCTGCAGCATGGTGTAGCCCGCCACGAACGCCACGCCTGCAGCGGCCCCCATGAACGCGGCCGTGAGCATCGCCAGCTCCAACCGCGGGACCAGTGCGGTCGCCATCAACGCGACGCCGGCGACACCGATCGACGGCGGGAAAACGCGCTCGTTGCCCAGACGGGCAGCCAGGCGGCCCGATCCCAGCATGCCCGCGGCGAGGCCGACACCCACCGCGGTGCCCAGGATGCCGAATCCCTGGTTGCCGGCGTTGAGCCGGGTGACCAGCAGCGTGCCCGTGGAGATGACCACGCCCGCGGCCAGGAAGGCTGCCGTGATGCCCAGGATCAGGGTGCGGATGAGCGGGTGCGTGGCGACAAAGCGCCAACCCTCGCGCAGTTCCTGGCCAGCAGATGCGTGAGTTCCGTCTGCCCGCGGTCGACGACGGCGGGCGGGCACCGGGACCCGCGTGATGAACCACGCGGAGATGAAAAAGGTCAGGGCGTTCACGAAGATGGCCAGCGCGGCGGGGCGCTCGCCGAGGAAACCCTCGCCGCCCGACACCCAGATCGCGATGGCGGTGATCAGGGCGAACAACAACGAGCCCACCGGCAACGTGCCGTAGGTCGACGCCAGCGAGATCTGGTTGGCGTGGACCAGGTCGTCGTGGTCGACCAGATTCGGGACGGTTGCGTCCTTGGCCGGGATGAACAGTGCCGACATCAGTTCGCTGACGAAGGTCGCGACCAGCAGTTGAAATGCATCGGTGGAGAACGCCAGCGCGATCATCACGAAGCCGCGCAGGATGTCGGTCCAGACCATGACCCGTTTGCGGTCCCAACGGTCGGTCAGCACGCCGGCCACGGTCCCCAGCAACAAGGACGGCAGGACGCGCGCGATCATGACACCGGCAATGCCGAACGCCGCCATCGCGTCACCACCCAGCAATCGCTCTGTCAGGGCCAGGATCGCGAAGAAGCCGATCCAGTCACCCAGTGACGACGAGGCGTTGGCGATGAGCAGGTTGCGGTAGGCGCGGTTTGCGAGCAGCCGTCGGAAGGCCGCGCGCTCGACGACCTGGCCCATCACGTCACCCGGCCGAGCCGCAGCCGGCCCGGGGGCCGCCTGCTCCGACTGCTCCATCCGGGTGAACGTAGTCGCGCCGCGGTCGGGAGTACCGTCAGCGCTCATGACGATCGACGCGCCGTCGCAGGTGCCCACCGGGGCCACCGGGCCCACCGCGGGCCGGCGCAGCCGTGGCGCGGGCGCTGGATGGCTGGACCGCCTCCAGCACCGCCTGCACCTGCAGGACCTGGTCGCCGACGCCGGTCTGTCCCATGGCCTTGACCTCCTCCGGGATTCGCAGCGCCGCCTCCACCGTTGGTTCACGATCTCGGCAGCGATGGGCCTGATCGTCGGCCTCGCGATCGCGGGACTCACATGGCTCGTCGAGGAGCAGCTGTGGGGAGGGGTCCACGACGAGCCGCCAGCCCTGCTGTGGGTGGGCCTCATCCCGCTTGTCGGCCTGGGTCTTGCGCGCCTGCTCCTGCTCGGATCGCCAGGCGACAGGTCCGACGGAGCCACGACGGAGGCCTACATCGGGATGATCCACGCCCGCACCGGCCGACTGCGGCTGCGCGACCTGTGGGCCAAACTGCTTGCCACCGTGGCGACCTTGGGCTCGGGCGGCTCGCTCGGACTGGAAGGCCCTGGAGTCCTGACGGGTGCGACCGTCGGTGCCCACACGCAGGCACGGTTCGCCCGGCTGTTCGCCGGCGAGGACGGCCGACTGCTGATGGTGGCTGGAGCCGCGGCGGGCATGGCCGCAACCTTCCGCGCGCCGGTGACCGGACTGATCTTCGCCCTCGAGGTGCCCTACAAGGACGATCTGGCGCGCCACGCCGTCCTGCCCGCGATCGTCGCGTCCGCATTCGGCTACCTCGGCCAGGCCATCATCTTCGGCACGCAGCCGATCTTCCCGGTCGGAGTGGTTCCCGCGTTTCGCGGCGTCGACCTGATCGGCACCTTCGCGGTCGGCATCGCGTGCGGGCTCGGCGCCCAACTGTTCGTCCGCGCCGTGCGCTGGACGGAGGACCGCGTCAAGGACTGGTCAGGCGTGCACCGGTGGGCCATCGGTGGCGGTGTCCTGGCGGCCGCCGCGGTGGTGTCGACCTGGGTCTGGGGCCGACCTGAGGCGGTCGGCATCGGCTACCAGACCATCCTCGACGTGATCCCCTCGGCCGACCCCGCCTCGACCAGCCAGTTCGCCTCGGCCTGGGGACTCGGGCTGCTGTTGGGGCTGAAGTCGATCGCAGTGATCGCCACCTTGATCGGCGGTGGCGTGGGTGGCGTCTTCACCGCGCTGGTGCTCATGGGCGCAACGGTGGGGTCGCTCACCACGCGCGCCGTGATCCATGTGTTCCCGACGCTGGACACGGCGCTGTTCCCGTTGGTCGGGATGGCAGCGTTCCTGGGCGCCGCCTACCACACCCCCCTGGCGGCCGTGGCGTTCGTTGCCGAGACCACGGGTTCGGCCAACTACATCGTGGCTGGCCTGCTGGCGGCGGCCCTTGCGTATGGCCTCATCGGGCAGCGCTCCATCTCCCGGATGCAGCGCACCGCCAGACGCGGACGCATCGAGCAGCTGCTGGACGTCCCCGTCTCGACCGCCATCAGCCAGACGCCGGTCGTCGTCCCGCCGAGCACGACGCTGGACACGTTCGTCAGCGACTTCGTCGTGCGCTACCGCCACAGGGAGTATCCGGTGGCCGAGGACGGCCTGCTCCTGGGCCTGGTCGCGCTCGACCACCTGTCCGCGCACCCTGAGGCTGACTGGGCCACGATGACCGTCGCGGATGTCATGGAGAAGGATCCGCCACGGTTGGGCCGCAACCAGTCACTGACCGTCGCGGCCGAACTGATGGCCAGCGAGGGGCGCGACCGCATTCCGGTCGTGGACGACCTCGGGCGCATCATCGGGATCATCGGCCACGCCGACGTCTTCCGCCTCGGTGAGGTGCTTGACGAGATCGCCCGGTCGCGCGGCAACTGAGCCGCTCGGGAGTGGCAGGCAGCGCGCGCACTCCTGCAACCACCTTCCACGCCGTGGCTACTCTGCGCCCGCTGCGTGCTCCCAAGGACACAGCACCACCGCTGGCCCGTGGCACCACCGCCGGGCCCTTCCGCGCCGTCACGGCACCACCCTGCCTTGCTCGCTGCGCGCTCCCATCGGACACCCGGAGACCCATTCGTGGAAGCCATCCCCTATTTCTCCGCTGCTGCGGCGTTGGCAGGCCTGGGCCTCGCCTTCTTCTTCAGCAAGCATGTCAAGGCCCAGGACGAGGGCACCGACCGCATGAAGGAGATCGCTGCGGCGATCCGTGAAGGTGCGCAGGCGTTCCTTCGTGCCGAGTACCGCTGGATCGCGGTCTTCGTCGCGGCCATGACGGTTCTCATCTTCGTCGTGCTGGACTACGGGCGCCCGTGGGGTGCCATCGCCTACGTCGTCGGAGCCACGTTCTCCGCGACCGCTGGCGTCATCGGCATGCGCACCGCCACGCACGCCAACGTTCGCACGGCAGCAGCCGCGCGTGACGGTGGTGCCCTCAAGGCCCTCCCGCTGGCCTTCCGCGGCGGCGCCGTGATGGGCTTCACCGTGGCTGGCCTCGGCCTGCTCGGCATCTCGCTGGCCTACATCGTCTTCGTGGACGTCCTCCACGTCGACGACGCCTTCCAGGTCGTCGCAACCTTCGGCCTGGGTGGCTCCTCGATCGCGCTGTTCGCGCGTATCGGCGGCGGCATCTACACCAAGGCCGCCGACGTCGGCGCTGACCTGGTCGGCAAGGTCGAGGCCGGCATCCCCGAGGACGACCCACGCAACCCGGCCACGATCGCCGACAACGTGGGCGACAACGTGGGCGACGTCGCCGGCATGGGTGCTGACCTGTTCGAGTCCTACGCCGGTTCGATCGTCGCCCCGATGATCCTGGCCGCGCTGCTCTACCTGCCCGACACCTCCAGCGCGACGCTCGACGTCATCCCGACCGGGGTGCAGGGCCTGTTCCTCTTCCCGCTGCTGATTGCCGGCATCGGCATGGTCATGTCGATCATCGGAGCGCTGCTGGTCCGGGGCAAGGAGAACAAGAGCCTCGCGGCGCAACTGCACTTCGGCACCAACGTCGCCATGGTCCTCACCGCAATCGTCGGCACGATGTCTGCGTTGTGGGTGTTCGCCGACAAGGAGGTCGTCGGGTTCGGCGTCATCGACAACCCGATCCTGATCGGCCTGACAATCCCGGTCGGCCTCGCGGCCGGTTACGCGATCGGCTTCGTGTCGGAGTACTTCACCTCTGACCACCACAAGCCTGTGAAGAACCTCGCCGCGCAGGCAGAGACCGGGCCGGCAACCGTCATCATCGCCGGCATCGCGGACGGGATGCTCTCCACCGTTGCCTCGACCATCCTGGTCGTGTCTGCCATGGGCGTCTCGTTCTGGCTGGGTGAGACCGCGATCGCCGGCGACGGCGGACTTGGCCTGTACGCCGCAGCCCTCGCGGCCATCGGCATGCTGGCAACCACGGGCGCTGTCGTCGCCGTGGACGCCTACGGCCCGATCTCGGACAACGCCGGCGGGATCGCCGAGATGGCCGAGCTCCCGCCGGAGGTTCGCCAGGTCACCGACTCGCTGGACTCGCTGGGCAACACGACGGCTGCCGTCGCCAAGGGCTTCGCCATTGGTTCCGCCGCCCTGACTGCCCTGGCGCTGTTCCGCTCCTTCACCGCAGCGGTGTCGCCGGAAGGCAGCGCCGTCCTCAACCTCGACATCACCGAGTTGGCCGTCATCATCGGCCTGTTCCTGGGCGCGATGGTCACCTTCGCGTTCGCCGCTCTCACGATGAAGTCGGTGGGGCGCGCTGCCCAGGCGATGATCGTCGAAGTGCGTCGCCAGTTCGCGGAGATCCCGGGCCTGCGCGAGGGCTTGCCGGGCGTTCGTCCCGACCACGCCAAGTGCATCGAGATCTCGACCAACGCCTCGCTCAAGGAAATGCTCCTGCCGGGTGGCATGGCGGTGGTCCTGCCGCTTGCCATCGGGTTCGTGTCCACGCAGGCGCTGGGCGGTTTCCTGGCCGGCGCCCTCGCAACCGGGTTCATGCTCGCCATCTTCATGGCGAACGCCGGTGGTGCATGGGACAACGCCAAGAAGTACATCGAGGCCGGCAACCACGGCGGCAAGGGCTCCGACCCGCACAAGGCTGCCGTGACCGGTGACACCGTTGGTGACCCGTTCAAGGACACCTCGGGACCCGCGATGAACATCCTCATCAAGGTCATGACGATCGTTTCATTGGTATTCGCACCCGCGTTCCTGTGACGGGTCAGCCCTCCCCGGACGGGAAGGACGACGGGCCGCCAGGCCCGTGCCATCCCCGGGGCAGGGGCCCCGCATTCGCACCGGCGTTCCTGTGATCGCCTGACGGGTTGCCCTCGCATCGGCGAGGGAGCCCACAACCACGACGGCCGCCCCATCAGGGGGCGGCCGTCTGGCCTTGCAGTCGGTGCCGCGCGGTGCGCTCAGGCGCGGCGCAACGGCAGGGGGCAGATGTAGTTGCCCGCGGCGTCAAGGCCCGTCGAGGGAGCTCCAAGCACCGACTCGCGGCCGAACCAGGGGAAAAACGAGTCCGGATCGACCGTGCCGGCGGCGACGGCTGCGGCCTGACCGACCATCACGACGTTGTCCTCGCCGGGCGACGCGGGGGCGTTGCGGTCGATGCGCAGGATGTCGATGCCACGCTGGTAGTCCGTGGTCAGGACGATGTCCTCGGTGATGAAGTAGGCCGCGGACTGCGAGCCACCGAGGGGGACGAACCAGCCACGCTCGCTGATCGAGCCATCCGGGGCCACATCGAGAAAGCGCGTGCCGTGCTCGTACCAGGCGGCCGCCACCAGGCCGCCGTCGTGGAAGCCGGGCTCCGTGGTGAACCAGTGCGCGCAGAACTGGTTGTAGGGGCTGTCACCGTCGGTGTAGATCCCTGTGCCGACTCGGTACTCGTCGACCAACCGGAACTGGGGCGTCGCCTCGGGGCTCGAAGCGGCCGGACCGCCCTGGCCCTTGCCCGGGTTGTCCTGCGACCCACGGCCGTCGCGACGGTTGTCGTCGGAGTTGCCGGGGAGGTCGTGGCCGGCGTACGCCGCCGCCACGGGGTCACCGTCACGCACGTCGGCCGCCGCGAAGGTCATGAATGCCGCACCGGTGGTGTCGTTGCAGTCCCCGAAGTCCTCGCCGCCCACCAGGAGCAGGTCGTCGGTACCGGCGCCGGGCCACAGGTTGCCGTGGATGAACCGTGTGTCGGGCAGGGCGCCGATCGACAGGACCGCCGGATCGGTGGGAACCCGGAAGTCCGCGTAGACGATCGGGTTGCTGGAGATCATGACAAGCCCGGGCCGGACCTCGGTCACGTCATGGGATCCCTCGATTCCCGCAGCGTTGAGGTCGGCATCGACGGCCCAGTTGCCCGCCATGGTTGGCGCGGTCGGGTCGGTGAGGTCGATGACCGCTCCCTCGGATCCCAGCACCCAGGTGCAGTCGAGGATGCACGTCAGGGTGTGCTGGTCTGCGTCGACGCTGGACAGCGTCCCAAGCAGCGTTGCCGAGGGCGTCGGGTTGCTCACGTCATAGACGAAGATCGTGTCCAGGGGCGTGGTGTGCCCGGCCAGTTCACCGAACGAGCCGACCACCAGGATCTCCCCGTTGGTCGTCACGTCCTCCTCGGTGAAGTAGTACTGCTGCGGACTGGGCGTGAACGAGATCGGGGTCGGCAGCGTGGGGTCGGTCAGGTCGTAGATCGTGATGCCGAACTGATCGGTCACGTACAACCGATCGCCGACCACGCGCGCACCGGCGGAGCCCGAGTTGAACGGGATCATCCCCAGCCACTCGACGTTCGGCGTGGCGAAGTACCCAGGCCCGGGGTCCCCCGTGAGCACTGCCGTGGCCGGTGACGCCATGGGCACGCCAGGCGGTGCGAAGGCGATGGTCGGGGCGGCGATGGCAAGGGCTGCTGCCAGGCCGATGGTGGTGCGAGTACGCATGAGGGACGATCCTGGATCGAGGGAGACTGCCGCGCCGCCCGGCGCGACTGCCTGTCAACTTCGCCGCGGGCGCCCGCGATGCCTGCCGCAGCACTCGCCACCCGCACCCTTGGCAAGTTGCTGGCCGGCTACCGTCCGGGCGCCCCGCCCAAGAGCCCTTCATGGCCCCTGCCTCCCTGCGCCATCGCCGCCACGCGGCCGCTGCCCTTGTGTCCGTGGCCGCCGCCCTCTTGCTGTTCCCGGCCACGGCCGCCTGGGCCACGGCATCCATCTCGCCGACGCAGGTCGAGGTCGCCACGGACATGACGTTCACCGTCGCGGCCTCCGCGGGCGCGTTGGAGGTTGTGACGGAGGTCTCCGTCGACCTGCCGGCGGCGTTCGCCTACCTCGGATGTGGTGGCCCCGAGAGTTGGTCGTGCGCCGCGAGTGCCGGCGGCTCAGGCACCATCATCACGTGGACCCGCGCCCCGGACCTCACCACGGAAGATCCGGTGCTGTCCCTGTCTGCCACGACGCCATCCGAGCCGGGCGACCATGCCGTCGTGCTGACCGATCAGACCCAGACGGGGGGATCGTCGTCGGCGACGGTCACCGTCACGGTCATGGAGCCCGTCGCGTCGGAGGAACCGACCCCGGAACCCACGCCCGAACCAACGCCCGTGGCGAGCGAACCAGCAACGTCGAATCGACCCGTCCCCGAGCCGGAACCCTTCCGACCGCCCGATGGCGAGGCACCCCCACCCATCGCGCTGAGCGACCGCACCGACGGACCCGTCCCGAGCGTGATCGTCACGTCCGAACCGACACCGATCCCACGGGCACGGTCGATCGCGCAGACGGCCGCCTTGCCGGTGGCCGGCCTGCTGTTCCTGTCGGCCGTCAGCTTCCTCGGCGCGTTCCTTCTGCGTGGCGAGGCAGCTCACAGGATCCGGGTCGACGATCGCGACTGATCGCTGCTGACTCGTCACAACCAGAGCCGCGTCGCAACCAGGGCCGCGTCAGAGGCGCCGGCCCAGGGCGACGATCCACGGCCGGCGCCGATCCAGGATCGGATCGGGACGGACCTCGACGGTCAAGTCGCTGAGTCCGTAGGACCCCAGCAGTTCCTTGACCTCGTCCTCGGTTGCGTCACTGCGATGGATGCGACCAAGGATCGGGTCTTCGACCTCCTCGAGGTCGCGCTGGCCGCGGATGCACGAGAAATAGACCGGCCCACGTTCCAACAGGCCCATGCACGCGTCAAGCGTCGATCGCCACTCGTCACGGCGAAGGTGGTTCATCGTTCCTGACAGCCACAGTCCGCCGAACGACCGGGCCCGAAATGGCAGTGCCTGCAGGGGCGCACGAACCAGTGGGTGGCGCGGCAGCAGCATGCGCGCCTCCGCGAGCACTCCCTCGGAAAGGTCGACGCCGACCGGGTGCAGGCCCAGGTCGACCAGGATCCGCAAGTCGCTGGCAGGGCCACAGCCGGCATCCAGGACCAGGTCGCCGCGACGGGCCAGTGCCGCGAAGCGGCGCAGATCGGCCACGGGGCGCTTGTGGCGCAGCGCCTGCTGATACGCCTGGGCGTGCTTGTCGAATTGCCCGATCGCGGCAATGGTCCGCGGATCGAGCAGGTGCAGCGACGTGTTGACCACCCAGAGCCCTCCCACCATGCGCCCGACCGTAGTCCGGTGCCCGGGCCTTCGGCCGTCGACGATCGGGCCGACATGCTCGGAGGAGCCCCCCGTGCGCGGTTACGTTGCCGAGCCAGCAGCGATCGTGCGCCAACCGACCCTCCCCTGAGGTGGCCAGTGACCAACGTGTTCCGGCAGCTGCCTGCCGTCGTTGCGGCGATCCTGCTGCTGACGGCGTGCTCTGGCGCCCCTGAACCGGTGGCGCAACCATCGCCCAGCACGACACCGACCCCGACGGCAGCGCCCAAGCCGACACCACCGCCGGACCTGGCAGGCGAGCGCACCGTGTTCGCGACGCTGGTCAGCAACGTCCACCTGCTGGCCGGCCAACCGGTCCCCGCGCCCGACGAGGACGCGATCAACGCGTTGATCGCGCGCACGGCCGACCTGCTGGATGCCCACCTGCGCGACCTCAACGCCGGTGGGCCCGGACTGTTGGCCGAGCTGGCCCCCGACGGCATGTTCGCCACAGCGGCCGAGGCAGACGTGATCGGGACGGATCTGGCCAACCAGGACGAGCCGGCCATGGCGGCCCGCTACGTCCTCGACGTCGCGTACGACGAGATCCCACGGTTCATACGAGTCAGGGTCGAGGTCGATTGGCTGGATGGCTCGACGGCAGCGATCGACCTGGCCCTGACGCCGGACGACCCGGCGCAGCTGTTGATGGCGGGGGTGGCGTCATGACGCGCTGGTCGCGTCGCATGGGCATCGTGGTGCTGGCCCTGGTCGAGGTCCTCGTCCTGACGGCCGGAGTCCTCGTCGCCGGTGCGTCGACGTTCGCCGTGCCGCTGGACCACGACGGCCCGTACGTCCTGTTGGTGCTGGGATCTGACGAGGGACCACCGCGATCCGGGGATGCCCTGCACGGTCGGGCCGATGGCTTCCACCTGTTGGTCGTGTCCGAGGACCGGGTCCACGTGTCGATCGTGTCCTTCCCGCGCGACACGTGGACCGACGTCCCGGGCTTTGGCCGGTCCAAGATCAACGCATCGCTGACCGGCGGCCCGGAGCGGGCGGTGGCTACGGCCGAGGCGATCTCCGGCCTGGTCGTGGACGACTGGATCGTCACCAACTTCCACGGGTTCATGTCGGCGGTCGAGGACCTCGGTGGCGTGAACGTCGACGTCGAGCAACGCCTCTACGACCCCCGGGGCGCCGACTCGGACCTGCAGCCGGGCGAGCAGTTGCTCAACGGCTACGACGCGCTGTCCTACGTGCGTGATCGACACAGCCGCCCGCGTGGGGACCTCGACCGGGCCGAGTCTCACGGCCGCTTCCTGCAGGCCCTGCACGCCCAGCTCGTGGCAGAAGCCCCGGGCGCGGGTCGGATCACCGAACTCATCGCCCTGCTGGACCGCACGACCGCCACGTCCATCCCACTGCCGCGGTTGTTCTCCCTGGCCGTGTTGGCGATGCGGATCGACCCGGCCAACGTGCAGCGCGAGCGGTTGGACGCGAACACCGGAACGGCTGGCTCACAGTCCGTCGTGCGCCTCACCGACAGCGCCCACCGCGTCCTGGCCGACCTCTCCGACGGCCTGCTCGGCAACGAGTGAGTCCGCCGCCCGCACCGGGCGCGATGACGCAGTCAGGCCGGCCAGGAGCGCCGCGGCCACGCTGAGCAGCCCGACGCCCAATCGTCCCACGACGTCGTGCCAGTCGGCACCGGTCGCGATCGGGGCCTGCGCCGCCACGATGGCTGCCACGCCGATCGTCGTGGCGAGGGCCGTCCACGGGTGCAGGGCATCAAGCCGCTCGCCACGCAGGCGGCGCTGGGTGACGTCTGCGCCCAGGACCTGAGCGCCAGCGAACGTGACCACGGCGGCCGTGGCGTTGGCCAGCACGCCCACCAACGCCAGCCCTCCCAGGGCGTCCAGCCACGTCCAGGCGCCCAGGGCAACGATGACGACGTCCGCCCACGCGGCCACCACCAGGAGCACGGCGACGGCAGCGACGTGGCTGCCGATCACGCGGCCACGGGCTCCTGCGCTGCGGTTCCGAGCGGTCCACACCACCGCCAGCCCGACGATCGTCGCGGCGCGGGCGAACGCGGCCAGCCCGCCAGCAGCAACGACACGCGCAATGGTCCCCGCAACACCGTTCAGCGCGGACAGCACCAACCCCGCCGATGCCACGGTGACACCGACCACCGCCCAGCGCAGCGCGGCCTGGGCCCGGGTCGCGACATCGGGCGCCATCCTGCCCCGCAGCAGGGCTGGCCCGAACACGACCAGCGTCGCCACCAGCGTGATCCCGGCGAAGCCCACGATCATCACGTGCAGGTGGGCGCGCTGCGCGGCGAGGTACCAGCGGCCGCTGAACACGCCGGCGCCCAACAATGCCCCGAGCAAGGCGCCGTGGGCGTAGGCGCCGTGGGCGCGCTCGTAGATGCGCACGATCCAGGCCCAGCGTGCAGCCGGGGCGCCCTTGCGCAGGCGCCGCAGGCGCACCCAGGAGGCCATCACGCCCGCCGTGACCACGGTCGCACCAACACCGACCGCGGCGCGTTCGGTCGCGACCAGTCGCCCGGACTGGGCAGCCGGGACCGCCAGCCACAGGATGCCGGCACCGACCGCGAGCAGGGCGACCCGGGGCGACTGGGGTCGCGCCTGGACGAACCCCGCTCCGAGTTGCCCGCTGAACGCCACGACCAGCAGCGTCAGCGGTCCCAGGGTGAAAAGGTGGATCGCCAGCCAGCGGCCGCCGGGCAGGCGACCGCCACCGATCGCGAACACCAGCGCGATCAGGGCAAGTCCGGCCGCGATGCCCAGGACGCCTCGAACCGCGGCGAATGGCGTGGCACCGCCACGGGTGGGACGGAGCTGGTCGTCGTCATCCATGGCGGGCAGCGCACCACGTCGCGCCGTCCGGGACAAGGGCCGACCGACCCAGTGGCAGGCAATGGGTCAAATGGGTCGCGGGTGGTCGACTGGCAGGAATGGATCCTCGTGACGTGCTGGCGCTGCTGGGTCGGACGTCCG
>Ga0326597_10000400_pt1 | contig 78314 bp, 59 predicted proteins | sample RVTome_12_FD_203789 | JGI IMG/M metagenome (GOLD analysis project Ga0326597, IMG submission 203789) | Soil microbial communities from uranium-contaminated site in the Upper Colorado River Basin, Wyoming, United States - RVT100D185 | ecosystem: Environmental > Terrestrial > Soil > Contaminated >...
AGAACGCAATCGTCACCACGGGTTTCGCTGGGTCCGCCTTGCGGCGGACGCGCTCCACCCGTGGCTACAGTCCGCGACCCCTCCGGGGTCCATTGACCAATCGCCGCAAGTGTCACGCACCCCGGGTCGAGACGACGGCATGAGGCCCGCTTTGCGGAAGGCATGAAGGCTGATAGAATCCGCTCATGGCCATCGCGTTTGCCGGGAACTCTTCCGTGAATGAGAAGATCATCGGAGACGGCATCACTTTTGATGACGTTCTCCTGGTGCCGGCGCGGAGTGAAATCGTCCCGCGCGAGGCCGACGTCCGCTCGCTGTTGACCCGGCGCATCCCCCTGAACATCCCGCTCGTGTCGGCTCCGATGGACACCGCCACCGAATCCAGCCTGGCGATCGCCCTGGCGCAGGAAGGCGGCATCGGCATCATGCACAAGAACCTGACCATCGAGGCGCAGTGCCGCGAGGTGGACAAGGTCAAACGCAGTGCCAACGGCGTCATCCAGGACCCAGTCACGTTGCGGCCGGAAGACACCCTGGCTCAGGCTTCCGTGTTGATGCGCTTGCAGAACATCTCCGGCATCCCGATCACCTCGGAAGACAACCGGCTCGTCGGCATTCTCACGCGCCGCGATCTGAAGTTTATGGATCACGCCGACACTGCCGACCGCTCTTTCGAGTCCATGCCGGTCAGGGAGGTCATGACCCGTGATAATCTGGTCACCGCGCCGCCCGACACCTCACTCGACGAGGCGAGCCGAATCCTTCAACGACACAAAGTGGAAAAACTCCTGCTGGTTGACGCCCAAAAGCGTCTCGTCGGCCTGATCACGATCAAGGACATCGATAAGAACCGCCAATTCCCCAATAGCTGCCGAGACGAGCGTGGGCGGCTGCGCGTGGGCGCTGCCGTCGGCGTGTTGGAATATGACCGGGTCGAGGCGTTAATTCGCAACGGCGTGGACGTTATTGCAGTAGATGCCGCCCACGGGCACAGCAAGAACGTGATCGAGACCGTCAAGGAGATTCGCAGGCGATTCGAGATCGACATCATCGCCGGCAACATTGCCACGGCCGAAGCCGCCGAGGACCTGATCGAGGCCGGTGCCGATGCCCTGAAGGTTGGGATCGGCCCGGGATCGATTTGCACGACGCGGGTTGTTTCCGGCGTGGGGATTCCCCAGATCACGGCGATCTTCAACGTCTCCCGAGTCGCTGCCGGTGCCGGGGTGCCGATCATCGCCGACGGGGGGATTCGCTACTCGGGCGACATCACCAAGGCCATCGCCGCCGGGGCGAGTTCGGTCATGATCGGGTCCCTGTTTGCGGGCTTGGACGAATCGCCGGGGGCGTTGGTCTTCTGGAAAGGCCGCCGATTCAAGGAATATCGCGGGATGGGTTCATTGGGGGCCATGGTTTCCGGCAGTAGTGACCGATACAGTCAGGAGAAGGGCGCCCAGCGCGACAAGCTGGTTCCCGAGGGCGTCGAGGGGCGCGTGCCTTATCGCGGCGGCTTGGCCGAACTGACCTATCAGCTCGTCGGCGGTCTGCGGGCGGGGATGGGCTACTGCGGCACGCCGACCATCGATGCGTTGCGAAACAAGGCCAGGTTCGTGCGGGTTTCCAGTGCCGGCGTTTCAGAATCGCACCCGCACAACCTGATGATTACAGAGGAAGCACCGAATTATGCAGTCGAGAACACAGTCGAAGTCTAATCGCGTCTCAAACAATCACTGGAGCATCGCCAGCAGCTTGTGTTCACGATGCCTCCGTCCCGTGACCGCCGCATCATTCGCTCTGGTCCTGTCGGGCTGTGCACAACTGAACAACCCATACAAGGATTCCAGCGCCGCGATTGATTCCGAGATGACGACGGCCAGCGCCGAGGGCTACCAGGGCAAGGCGGAGTTCCCCGGCAACCTCCGCCGCACCTGGGAATCGTCTGAAGTCCGCCACGAAAACGGCGCCGTCACCCATTGGCCGTTGGGGTTTGAGGACCCGTTCGAGACCAAGGGTAATAACTTTGCCGCTGCGGAGGACCGGGACGCACCGGACAAAGTCTTTGCGTGGAACGCCTCGGATTACCTGCACATCCTCTACGGCCCAGGCCGGATGTTCGTGAACATTCTCGGATTCCCCGCCACACTCGTTGCCACGCCGCCGGGGATGGTGATGGAAAGCAACGGCCGTATCGACAAGGGCCCGCTGGGTTATGATTACGATCCAAAGCGGTCCGACCTGTCGATGCGCGAGCCGCCGGACGTCAGTCAGATCAATAAGAACATACCGGAGGAATCGGAAGAGGACGCCGAGGCCGAGGAATCGGAAGCAAAGGTAACACCCTGATGGAACCAAGACACGGCACAAGTCCGATCGTGATTGAGGAGACTGCCGGAAAGAAGGCGTACTGCCAGTGCGGGCTGAGCGACAAACTGCCCTACTGCGACGGCTCTCACTCCCGTCACCAAACCGGCCTGGCCCCGATCGTGTGCGAGATCGAGGCCGACGGGAAGAAGGCGGTGTGTCAGTGTCACAAGAGTGCCAAGCTGCCCTGGTGCGACGGCACCCACAAGAGCCTCTGACCGTTGCCCGAGCGCTCATCCGCGAAACCACCGTTTCCAAACGACATAGAATAGCGCCATCCCCGCCAGGCACGTAGGGTCCGCTGTGCGGACCTTCTCCGAAACAAGCGATGTCAATCCTCATCGGTCCGCACAGCGGACCCTACGCGCTGCCCTGGTGCGACGGCACCCACAAGAGCCTCTGACCGGTTGCCCGAGCGCTCATCCGCGAAACCACCGTTTCCAAACGAGATAGAATAGCGCCATCCCCGCCAGTAGGGTGAGCGTCATCAGGCTGTCGCGGCTGCCGGATTGCCAATCTGAACGGATAATGCTCGCGGCGATGGCCAATTCCAGCAGGATCAGGATCGCCACTTGAAGCCCGCCGACCGGTGCGCGATAGACGCCGGCGGGAAATGATCGTCCCGCACAACGGTCGCGCACGCGGAAGACAATCAGGCTCAGGTAAGTCAACCCAAAGAGCACGGCGCTGGCCAGAAAATAAATCCTCAGGATTCCGCCGAACGAACGGCTGGCGACAAACGCACAGGCAATGACGGCGATCACGACAAACGACGCGACCGGCGCCTGGACCCGGGACATCCGACCCAGCGCGCGAAACGTCAGGCCGTCCCGTGCCATGGCATATGTCACGCGGACACTGGCGAGAAATATACTACCGATCGAGCCGAGACAGATCACAATGCTCGCCGCGAGAACCCCGACGCGCATGGCATCGCTCTGAAGCGGCGCCAACGCCATGGTGTGGACGCTCGGCTGCCCGGCCATCGCATCGGGAGGCAGCGCGCACAAGAGGGCGTAGTTGTACAACAAATAGACCCCAGTCAGAACGGCAACCGTGGTGAACAGGGCGCGCGGAAGGGCTCGCCGAACGTCCTTCACCTCTTCCGCCAGGCGGATGGCATCGGTGGCCCCGGTATAGGGCCAGAAAACCGGCATGAAGGCCAGCAATAGCGTGGCCACCCCAAGCTCGGGCCGGGGCCCTGCGGCGGCGAGAGGGGCGGCAGGCGTGACCCTGCCGGCAAGCCACACCGCGAGGCCGGCAATGACGAGCAAGGCGACGGCCTTCAATAGCGTCAACAGGTTTTGGGTGACGGCCCCGACTCGCAGGCCGGCGATATTCACACACGCCACACTGACGATCGCCAAACATCCGAACAATGGTGAGGCCCACGACGCGCGGAGATGCAACAACTCCTTGCAAAAGTCCCCGAGGGCCGCGGCGATCGTGGCGGCCCCGCAACCGATGATGAAGACCGTGCAGGACCAGCCGAAGAAGAACGCGGCGAAGTCGCCGTAGGCCTCTTTGAGAAACTGATACTCTCCGCCCGCCCTGGGAAAACGCGTGGCCAGTTCCGCCGTGACCAGGCTTTGCATCAAGGTGATGAACCCAGCCACCACCCACAGCCCCAGGATGATCCACGGCGAACGAACGTATTGTGCCACGTCGCCCGGCGTCCGAAAGACGCCCGATCCGATCGCCGTGCCGACACCGACGCAGACAACGGTCATAATCCCGAGGATTCGCCGAAGCGCGGGGCGCTGCGACGCGTCGAGGGGTGTCGATGTATTCCCGTCTATGGTGAAATCCTCGGCCGGCGAACCGCCGGGGCGCCCTTCGTCTGCCGCGCATTCTCATAGGCGCACAGCACTGATCGGCTGATGAGGAATGTAGGTCAGAACGGCCTCACGTGGTAGGGGAACACCGGCGGCCTCAGCGCAGGAGGGGATCGACGTCGGCCCAATCCAGGTCGCCGCCGCCGATGACCCAGAACCGGTTCTTGCCGGCTTCCTTCGCCTGCAAGAGCGCCTGGTCGGCCGCCTCGAGGATCGCGGCGCTCGTTCTGGCCTGGTAGGGGTAGTGCGCGATCCCGCCGCTGATGGTGAGGCAGCCTCGCGCTTCCGGGCCCAATCGCTGAAACGAATGAGCCTTCAGGACCGACCGGAACCGGCGCAGGACGTCGATCACCCGTTGTGGATGTTGAGAACCGGCCGTCCTCGGTCCTTTGGGGTCCCAAAAGACGACGACGAATTCGTCGCCGCCGTATCGGGCGACCAGATCGGTGTCGCGGCTGCACTGCACAAAGAGACGGCCGACTTCTTTCAGAATTTCGTCGCCGGCGTCGTGGCCGTAGGAGTCGTTGTATCGCTTGAAGTCGTCGATATCGAAGAGCAGGACCGTCACCGTGGCCACTTCCCGCTCGGCCCAGGCGATCTTTTCGTCCAGGAATTGGATCAGCCGGCGGCGATTCGGCAGCGAGGTCAAATCGTCCGTCAGGGCCAGCTTGCGCCAACGGTGGGCCCGCCGCGCTCCCTCCAACAGCCGCCCGAGCAGGACGCCGTAGTGTCGAAGCTTGATGCCATCCGCCTGAGTGTACTCACCACGAACGGCATCGCCGACCAGAATCCGGCCGATGCGCGCTCCGCCGAGTGTGATCGGCTCGGACATGACCGCTTCGTCGTCGTTCAACTTCTGCCGGCCGCTGTGTCCGATTCGTTCGCCGACCACAACCACGGCATTCTCGGCATTCAGTGCGGCGCAGACCAGGGCGGCCATCGCATCAATCGAACGCGGATCACGATGGGTCAGCCGGGGCAGGAGATCCGCCAGGTGAACCAACTCCTCGGCTGAGGGAGCGACCGGCGCGCTCGAAGGCCCCGTTGAAATGGGTCGATCGTGGTCCGGCTTCATTCGCAGGGCCTGTTTCAATTCGCGCGGTTCGGGCGGAAAGATCACATAGTCATCCGCGCCATGTTCCAGAAGCGACAGCCCGATGTTTTCATGAGCAGGCTCGCAGCAGAACACAACGGGCACGTCGCTTCCAGCCGTTGCCTTGATGGCCGCCATCGCCGCCGGCGGATTCCGACAGGCGGAATCATAGCCCACCAAAACGGCGCGGGTTGGCGCTTTGGTCATTTCGGCGATTCCCGCGAGGTAGCTATCCACGCCGCCCACCGGATGCGGTGCGAGACAACCCTGAACGATCGGGCCGAGCCGATCCAAGTCGGCAATCACCAGGATACGCTCCGTGATTTGCGACGAGGATCGATTCATGGCGCCCCACCTCCCGCGCGTTCGCCCGGAGGCAGGTCGACCCTCGATTCCTCTGTTTCGTCACCTTCTCGCAACAGGGCCTCCAACTCTTCCGGTGAGACGGCTGAAGATGGCGGCGAGGATGAATCCGAAGGCGAAGCAAACTGCGGCGGCCTCCGAGGGAGGCGCGACGGCTGCCGGCCGGCCATTCGCTGTCGGACGATTTCGTGGAGGCTGAGGCCCGCTTCTGTCGACTCAGCGCCGCCGTCGGTGGAGAGTGCGTTGGTGCGCGTGGGAACCTCGAAAGCACTCTGCTCGCTGTCGACTGCGCGGGGCTTCCGCTGCCCTTGCGAGGCCGCCTGTGTGCGTGCCACCGATTCCGCGTCGATCGAATCGGCCGGCATGGCGGGGTCGTCCACGTCTTGACCGGCCCATTCGACGACTTCGTCGGCTTCAGATGAGGCGGTGACGGCCCGGCGGATTCCCAGAATGCCGTCGGCCAGGTCCTGGAGCGCGACCATATCGATGTGCCCGTTCTGGTGTGCGGCTCGCTCCGCCGTGCCCTCGAGCAGCGGGACGAGGATTTCGGTGTTCGGATAGTAATGCGGCGCGATCGACAGAAAACCCATCTCGAAATTATCGAGCAGCCGAATGTCGACAACGACGTGGCTGGGGGCCAGCCCCTGGGCGAGTTGCGCCATCGCAGAGTACACGTCCGGCACGTAGTAAACCTGGATGCCGCCGTCGCTCAGTGTTTGGCAACACCGGCACAGCGGTTCGTCCTGCCCGTTGAAGACGAGCAGCACCGTTGAGCGATGGATGGTTTCCGATGCCGACGTCATCTGGCCAACTCAAGCGTGTGTGTCCACGAATACGGTAATCGCAAGCGGATGTGAGACGCGTTCCGAAAGTGATCAGGCCGGCGAGATGTGTCTCCGTTCCGCCTCGAGCCGGCGCATGGCCCCACAATCCGTCGTGGCCGGTTGGGTCCGAATACGTTCACGAAGAGGCACACCCCCTCACGTCGGAGTCTAGGGCCGCCGCAATGCCAAGTCAAAGACTTGCGATCGGGGCGCAGAACCCTAATATCTCAACGCATGAGCTTGTGCTTCGGTCTTCACAAGTCGGCCCTGCATGGGCGCTCACATCGCGAAAAGCTCGTGCTCTGCTGCGCTGTCCTGGTACTGTTCGCAGGCCGGCCGACCCTCGCTGCCGGGCAGGACTCCGAGGCGCAATCACGACTGGCATCCCAACTCGAGAAAGTGTTGACGCCGCCGCAGCAGGCCAGGCTGACGCTCGGCGCCCGCGTGGTCGAACTGCCCGGCGGCCGGGTCCTATATGACCATCAGGGAAGCGAACCGCTGATTCCGGCCAGCAACATGAAGCTCGTCGCCATGGCCGCGGCCATCGATCAGCTCGGCGGCGATTTCAAGTTTCAGACCGTCTTGGCCGTACGCAACCTGGACCTGGTCGTCATCGGCGGCGGCGATCCAACCTTCGGCGACGAACGTTTGGCCGACGCCCGTGGCGATCCCATCACCGCGGTCTTCCAGGAATGGGCCGAGGCGATGAAGTCCGCCGGCGTTCGCCAGATTCCCGGCAATATCGTTGTCGATGATTCGATCTTCGAGCGGCGCTTCACGCATCCGCAGTGGCCGTCGGATCAGTTTCAGAGTTGGTACGAAGCGCCGATCGGCGGCCTCAACTTCAACGCCAACTGCATCGAAGCCGTCGTGAGCCCCACGCAACCCAAGCAACGGGCAACGATTCGGCTGGTGCCGGACAATGACTTCGTGAAGATCAGGAATCGGACGACAACCGGCAAGACACAAACGGTCGTCATCTCTCGCGCTCGCGACAGTGACAGCCTCGTGCTCAGCGGCTGCGTGTCCAGAGATGGCAGGCTTCAACCGATCACGATTCGCGATCCCGGGATGTACTTCGGTTCGGTCTTGAAGACCGCACTGGCCGCCGAAGGAATCCAGGTCGGCGGTGAGGTCGTGCGAGAGAAGGTTCGACTGGCCAACGGCAGGCTGCCGGACGATTGCAACATCGTCGCGGTCCACCACACGCCGCTGGCCGATGCCCTGCAGCGCTGCGGCAAAGACAGTCTGAACATGATGGCCGAAGGACTCTTCAAGATGCTCGGGGCGCATCGGAGTGGTTTGGGCAGTTGGGAGAGCGGCCGTTCGACGATACATGCCTTCCTCCGGCACGTCGGTGTTCCGGCCGATCAGGTCACAGTTTCAGACGGCAGCGGGCTGTCGCGAGAGAATCGACTCAGCGCCGCCGCCGCAACGAAGATACTCGCCTACATGTTTCAGGGCTCGCCGGAAAACTTCGAGCTGTTCAGAGATTCGCTTTCCGTCTCCGGAGAGGACGGCACACTGAGAAGGCGATTGCGCAAGGGTGAAGCTGCCGGGCGCATCTTCGGAAAAACCGGCACGATCAACGGCGTCAGGACGCTTTCCGGTTTTGTTCACACCGTTTCCGGACGTTGGCTGGCCTTTGCCTTCTACTACAACTATTCCGGCAGGCTGCCTTCGCCCAAGCCGAGGATGGATCAGGCATGCCGCCTCTTGGTCCACTGGTCCGACGATTCCACGTCTCGCCCGACGACGACACAGGCGGTCGAGAGCGCGCCGTGAGTGCGGAGACGTTGGGAGTCTTGAGCAGGAGCGGCGGGATCAGACGCCGGGCGGGTTTGGCGCCTGGCCGCGGATCATCTCGACGTAGGCCATTCGCAACTGATGGAGCGTGGTGTCCAGGAGCTTTTTCTCTTCGGCCTCGAGATTGCCGGCGGTCTTGGTGTCCAGGACTTCCAACATGTCGATGTAGTGTTTGGCGATCTCCATGTTGGGGGGTATGTCGTTCCCGTCCGGGCCCTTCATTCCGCCGAGGCCGACCATGGTTTGCATGGCGAGCCACTGCACGATCGCCGCAAAATTGACTTCCATCGGCGACGCCGAAGGCCGATCTCTCTCGGTGTCCCGCGCGAGTCTGTCCTTCTCGGCAGCGGCCTCGCTCTTCCAGTCGTCGTCAATCTGCAACTTCTGTTCTGCATCTGCCATGACACTCGGTCTCCAAATGGCATCCGGGCCGGGAGAAAAAAGCGGCCAGGGTCCGGGGCGCGGTTGGGGGGAACCGCGTTGCGACCGGAACCCCGGCCGGGACTTCAGTTTACCGTTTTCCCGTCGTGAAGCAAGGATTCGGCCTTCCTCTTGTGATGCCCCACGCCTTGGAACCGCCCTCGAATGACCTGGGGCGGGGCGCCGGTGAAAACCTGTCGATGTCGTTTCGACGGCCCACGGGCCTACCGGCCTGCCGACAGGCCGTCAATCCAGACCTTCGCCGCCAAGGTGCGAGCACTCAGCAGATTCGACACCGGTTCAGCCGGCCCGTCCGCCTCGACAGGTACCGCGACGAAGTCGGCCCGCTTCCCGGGCCGAAGACTTCCAACCACGTGGTTCAGACCGAGCCCGGCCGCCCCACGGATCGTGCCCATCTCCAGGATGAGATCGGCCTGCACGTCGGGCGTTTGCTGATACACATGGCGAAGTTCGTCCAGGATCGAGAGCGAGGGTGTGCTGGCGCCGCTGTCCGTGCCGATGCAGACGTTGATCCGCCGGGCCAGCATCTCCCGCCAGCGATGATCCGCATGGCCGAAGAACCGATGGGCCCGTGGACACCAAACGACGCTCGCCTCGGAACGAGCCAGCCGGTCAAGCTGCCCATCCGTGGCGTAGTTGACGTGTGCCAGGAGCGGGCGACATGCCAGGATGCCGGTTTGCTCAAGGATTTCGACGATGTCGGCATCAAACCGCGCAGCAGCGTTGGGGAGTTGGTGACGCTCCAGGAAATCCGCCAAATCCCCGCCACCGGTGTCGAGCCATTGGGACTCCTCACGGGTCTCCAGCAGGTGCATCGTGAGCGGGGCCCGAACAGCCTGGGCCAATGCCGACGCATCCGACAGGTCGCCTTTGGTGACGGTGTACGGCGCGTGAGGGGAGATACCGATGAGCAATCGATCGGCTTCCGTGTCGGCCGCGGCCTCGTCGAATGCCTTCTTCAGTGAGGCGGCATCATGCGGCGGTTGGCTCGCACCGCTGATGAGTTCGATGAAGCAAACCTTTCTCAGAGGCGTGCCCTTCATGATCGTTGCGGCGAAGCCGGTGCGCGAGATGTCGCCGACGGTGGTCACACCGGCCGCCAGCGACTCGGCGGCTGCCGTGCGGACCGCTTCTCTTTCCTGCTCAGGCGCATGCTCGCCACGGCGCAGACCGATGAGCTTTTCCAGCCACGGCCAAAGCGGGCCCGGCGGCAGCCGGTTTTGATAGCAACTCAACTCGAAGTGCGCGTGGGCATTGACGAATCCCGGCAGGAGGAGAACGTCGCCCAATTCGTGTAGAACGGCTGACTTGAAATCCCCCGGGGCGAGTTGGTCAGCGGCCCCCACCGCGCTGATTCGCCCGTCTTCGACGGCCAGGAAGCCGTGCTCGATCGGCGGCGCTTCGACCGGGATCACCCAACGCGCGCGGTAGATGTCCATCCATTCATGATACCGCAACGGCGCCCGAGCCGGCGCACTAGCTGCCGGCCAGCGCAACGGTTGCGATGATCTGGCTCAGGACGGTCGCCAACTCCGGCAGGTCGGAATCGGCGGAAACCGTGATGATGAGGTTGTTTCCACTGGGCAGCGTGGTGCCGCCACTGTGGCCCGTCTGCATCCCGGCGGCCCCCAAGTCGAGCGTCAGTTTCTGCACCTGAAACTCGACGCCCGTGGCGCTGGTCTGGTTGGGCTGATCTTCCACGGTGACGCCGCCCTGATTCACATCGGAACTGCCCGAGGGCTGGCTGACCGCGATGCTGACGGCGATACCCGTCGATTCCTGAGAGTACGTGACGCGGGCCAGCACCAGAAGCGCCTGTAACGGCGAGGCTGGTACGCAGGTGAACCCACCGGGCACCGTCAGGGTGAAACCGTATGCCGAGCCGTCAAGCTGGTTGGAGCAGATGAGTGCAGGCCCGGCGCCGGGACACGTCATTCCAATCAACGAAACGGAACAAACCGCGAGCAACACAGGGCGAATCATAACCAGTACCTCATGCGACGGCCCCGGGACGTCGGCTTGACTTCAAGCAGACACGCGGCAGCCCTTGGAACAAACCGTGATCCTAACTTCAGTGGTTGGGATGTTCAAGGACGCAAGCTGGTCAGACGTGTCCGCCCGATTCATCCCCGAGCGGCCCGAGTGAATTAGCGCACCGTAACATTGAAATGGGCCAGGGCCGCGGCGTCATCCGGGAAGAACTTGAATACCTTATCGAGGCTTGTAATCGTAAAGACCTTCTTCAAGTCCTGGCGGACGCTGCACAGGACCATGCTTCCCTTGGCAGCGGTGACCTTTTTGTGCATCATCAAGAGGATGCCCAAAGCGTGCGATGCGAGAAAGCGGACGTTGACAAAATCCAGCACCAGCTTTTGCTTGTTCTGATTCTCGATGAGGTGGCAGAGATCCTTGCCGATCTGATCAATGATCGCCATCTCCAGAACGGAACTGTCCTGAAACGTCACGACCGTAACACCGGCGTAGTCCTCGACCATCAAACGCGAAACGGCCATCGGTTCTATTGCTCCGCCTGAATCAGCTTCTATTCCGCGACCCGAAACCACACCAAGATCAAAGCGATGCCGGCCGCCAGGAAAAGACTGGCGACCAGCGCGGGAACCAGGAATCTCTGCCCTCGCACATACATCGCAACACCTTTGAACATCTTGGTTCACGACGGTGCTGACGGCTGCTATCCTATATGAAATACAGTCTCGAGTCGAATAGTCGATTCTCTATGAAACCTCCCGGAATCATTGCCATCGAGACCTCGGGGCGACGCGGCTCGGTCGCCCTGGCCCTCGGGCCTGACCTGGTGGGCCGGCGCGAGTTCTCAGCCGACATGCAGCACGCTCGCGACCTGCTCCCGGAGATCGATCGCCTCTGCCGCGAACACCAGTGGCGACCCGATGGCATCGACCAGTGCTACCTGTCCATCGGCCCCGGCAGCTTCACCGGCCTGCGTGTCGCCGTGGCCTTCGCCCGGCACTTCGCGCTGGCCACGGCAGCACGGACCTGTGCCGTGCCCACGCTGGACGTCATCGCCGAGAACGGCCGCAACATGGAGCAGCCGCCGGAGCATCTTGCCGTCATGCTCGACGCCAAGCGCGGGCAGGTCTTCGCGGCGCTGTTTGTGTATGACGGCGAGGTCTATCGCCGAACCGTCGGGCCGCGGATGGCCGAGCCCGCAGCCATGCTTGCCGCCGCTCCGGCGCCGCTCGCAGTGATCGGCGAGGGCATCGCCTTCCACCGATCCGCCGTCGAGGCATCGAAGGCGCAGATACTCGATAGCAGTTTGTGGTGGCCGACTGCGGCCGGCGTACATCAAGTCGGTTGGCGAATGGCCTGCGCCGGCGCGTTCACAGAGCCCACGCGGCTGGTTCCCGATTATCTGCGACGCCCGGAGGCCGAGGAGTTGTGGGAAAAGCGACACGGCACCGAATCATAAAAGCTCGGCGGCGCGGACCCGTGTGCTCAAGTCAGATTCAGCAAAATGCTGCGGAGGAGTTGGTTGATCGGCAACGTGATCGAAGAGAAGCCGACCCGCAGTCCGAAGAGGGCGACGTCCTCGCGGCAGGCCGTGAGCTGAAACGCGGTGCCCAGTGTCATGGTCGCCAGGAGCAACCATTTCCGTTGCCGATGTCTTCGCATTTGCAATCGCTCCTCCCGCGACAGGCGGTACTGGTAAAGTTTGGGTGGTACGGCCGTCTCGGCCGTATGTTCTAGGATCAAACTTTACCAGTACCCTACAGGCTGCCCGGTTTGGCAAACTCCGCAGGGCTGATACTATATCACCACAAGCCTCGGAGGCCAGCACCGACTCGCAACCAGGGTGTCTCCAGGCCACCGACCGGCAAACCGACTGACCGCGCGGGGGGCCGTCGCCCCACGTCACAGGGCATAGCGGCGAATTCAGGGCTATGAGGGAACCCAGAGGACAACCATGAGCCATTTTCCGATTGATCTATCCAGCGACACACAGACCCGGCCGACGCCGGAGATGCGCCGGGCCATCGCCGAGGCCGAAGTGGGCGACGAACAGCGGCGGGAGGACCCGACCGTCAATCGGCTCCAGGAGATGACCGCCGAACTCTGCGGCAAGGAGGCGGCCCTGTTCCTGCCGACCGGAACGATGTGCAACCTCATCGCTCATCTGATCCACTGCCGCCCCGGCGACGAGATCATCCTCGAATCATCGTACCATCCGGTGAACTTCGAGGGCGGCGGCCCAGCCGCCCACAGCCGAGCCTTGCTTCGTCTGTTGGAAACAGAGACCGGCGTCTTTACACCTGAGCAGGTGGAGCAGGCGATCCGCCCGGACGACCCGCACTACCCGAACACGCGATTGGTCTGCGTCGAAAACACGGTCAACCTCCGCGGCGGCCGCATCTGGCCAATGGAGGCGATCACGGCCGTGGCCCGATGCGCCCGAAACCATGACCTGCTGCTGCACCTGGACGGTGCGCGGTTGCTGAATGCCGTGGTGGCCACGGGTACCCCGGCAAAGGCGTATTGCGAGCCATTCGATTCCTGCTGGATCGATCTGAGCAAGGGCCTGGGCTGTCCGGTCGGCGCGGTACTCGCCGGGTCTCGGGCGTTTATCGATCAGGCCTGGCGTTACAAACACTTGTTCGGTGGCGCGATGCGTCAGGCCGGCATCATTGCCGCGGCGGGGGTCTATTCGCTTGAGCACCATGTCGACCGGTTGGCCGAGGACCACGCCAAGGCGAAGGCGCTTGCCCGAGGCCTGTCGGAAATCCCGGGCATCGCCGTGGATGTCGATGCGGTCGAGACGAACATCCTGATGTTCGACATCGTTGAGACCGGCGTGTCCCGCGACGAGTTTCAGCGGCGCGTGGCGCCGAGCGGCGTGCGCTTCAGCGCCGGCCTGCGGCCGACGACCCTCCGCGCCGTGACACACCTGGACATTCCCGCCGACGGCGTGTCCCGCGCCCTGACCGCAGTGCGTGAGACGCTGGCCAGATAGCGCTGTTCACGTAGGGTCCGCTCTGCGGACCATTCTGTTCACACCGCGTTCACAGAAGGCGGCTCCGAGTCGGCTTGTCTTGAAAGGCGTCTCAAATCGGCTCGCCACAGGCCGGGCAGATCGGCTGCGCTAATCCCCGCAAGATAGACAGGCAGCGACGGCATCGAGTCTGACTCTTCCGTGCGGGGCCAGCGTAGCGGGTTAACAGAGTGAAGACTGCGATTGCCACCAACGGGGAGAATACCGCTTGTGTGAGACCGAAGGCGTATCGCCAAGTGACGTCCGCCAGTCTGTGAGTCCACACTCCGACCGGGGCAGAAACCCAGACTGGATTGCCGCCGGTGGCGGCGGACGGCCCCGCGACCTGACACATCGCCGGCCAATAGCTCGCAAACGGCCAATACAATAGAATCACCGCGAGAATTGAAACCACGCCACGAAGCCAAACTGATCGCATTTGCCACATTAGATGGTTTCTCCACACTCCGGGCATCGCGGCTCGGTGAGGCCGGCCAGAATGTAGTCGCATCGACGGCAACGCACTTGTATATCTTCGTCTGCCGGGGGCCCGAACCGACGAGTCAGAACAAGATACGTCAGCAATCCCACGACGGCGGGTAACAGCGTTGTGGAGAGGGCGAAAGTGAGGTTCCGTCCCGCGTCAGGCCACAATCCCCAAATGGGCCCTTGTTCCGAACGATACAGAACCCTGGCGGCAAGATAATCTGTGACTAAAGACATCGCGCAACTTTGCCGCACGATTGAGCCGGTTGGCGACAGGGACAACAGCCCCGGCCCCGTTGCTACCTTCGAATGCCAGTGCCACCCGGCGTACGGCCATTGAACCAGCACTGCCGCAACCACAGCCAGCAAGACACGCAACCAACTCGGCCATCCGCGTTTCATGTCCTTATTATAGAGTTAAGAAATGGGTCAGTCGCGTAGGGTCCGCTGTGCGGACCAAATCAGCTACTATCCGTTGTCTCCGTTGGATGCTACAATCCTCGGATTCGGCCGGCCCGGCCCATCTCAAAGGCAAACACGATGGATAGCGCGCTCCTGGAATCTCTGAAAGACCGCATCCTCGTCATCGACGGGGCGATGGGGACGAGCGTCTTCGCGCATGATCTGTCGATCGAGGCGGACTATCGCGGCTGCGAGAACTGTCCGGAGATTCTCAACGACTCTCGGCCCGACGTGATCGAGAGCATCCATACCCGCTTCCTGGAGGTCGGGGCCGATTGCATCGAGACCAATACCTTCGGCGCCAACAAGATCGTTTTGGCCGAGTTTGATCTCCAGGACCGCACCTATGCCCTGAACAAGTCGGCCGCTGAAATTGCCCGGCGCGCTGTCGACAAGTTCGTCAAGTCGCACCGGAGCGAAGGATCATTCAACCGGCGTTTCGTGCTCGGTTCGATGGGGCCGGGGACCAAGCTGCCGTCGTTGGGGCATACCACATTCGACGTCCTGGAAGGCAGCTATGGCGAGCAGGCCCGCGGCCTGTTGGACGGCGGTGTCGATGCCCTCATCATCGAGACGTGTCAGGACATCCTCCAGGCCAAGGCGGCCATCTGCGGCGCCACCGCGGCCATGGAGAAAAAGGGCCGACAGGTTCCGCTCATCGTTCAGGTCACGATCGAGGTCACCGGCACGATGCTGGTCGGCACGGAGATCACCGCCGCGATCGTGGCGCTCGAGGCCTATCCGCAGGTCAGCATCATCGGGATGAACTGCGCCACCGGCCCGCAGGAAATGTCTGAGCACATCCGAATCCTGGGCCGTACTTGCACGCGGCCGCTGAGTGTCGTGCCCAACGCTGGTTTGCCGCAACTCGTGGACGGCAAGACGCACTACCCCCTCACGCCCGCGGAATTGGCCCGGTGGTGCAAGGAGTTCGTGGAGTCCGACGGCGTGAGCCTCGTCGGCGGATGCTGTGGGACGACGCCGGATCACATCGCCGCAGTGTGTGAGGCGGTCCGCGGGCTGAAGCCCAAACAGCGCATTCCCGATTGCAGGCCCTCGGCCTCCAGTCTCTATCAGGCGGTGACGTTGAAGCAGGACAGCAGCTTCCTGATCGTCGGAGAACGCAGCAACACCAACGGCAGTCGTAAGTTCAAAGAGCTTCTGGTCGCGGGCGATCTGGACGGCCTCGCCGACGTAGGCCGCCAGCAAGTCAAGGAAGGGGCACACGTCCTGGACGTTTGCGTCGACTACGTCGGCCGCGATGGCGTGCCCGACATGGACAAGGTGATTGCCCGCTATGTCGGAGACGTCACCGTTCCGCTGATGCTCGACTCGACGGAGCCCGCGGTGTTGGAGGCCGGTCTGAAGCGCGCCGGGGGTAAGTGCATCGTCAATTCCGTGAACCTGGAAGATGGTGAAGATCGGCTCCAGCGGGTTTGCCCACTGCTCAGGAAGTACGGCGCGGCGGTCGTCGCGCTGACGATCGACGAAGACCCGACCGAGGCGATGGCCAAGACCGCGGGTCGCAAGGTCGAAATAGCCCGGCGACTCCACGACCTGCTGACCCACAAGTACGGCATTCCCGAGACGGATATCCTCTTCGACTGCCTGACCTTTCCGATCACGACGGGCACCGAGGCGGACCGGCGGCTGGCGCTCGAGACGCTCGAAGGCATCGAGCAGATCATGCGGGAGCTTCCCAATTGTGGGTCGCTCCTGGGTTTGTCGAACGTCAGCTTCGGGCTTGCCCCTGCGGCTCGGGTGGTGCTGAACTCCGTGTTCCTGGCCGAGGCCCGGCAGCGCGGGCTGACGGCGGCCATCGTGCATGCCAGCAAGATTCTGCCACAGAACAAGATCGGCGACGAGCGTTGGAATGCAGCACTGGACCTGATCTACGATCGCCGGCGCGAAGGCTTCGACCCGTTGCACCATTTCATTTCGTTGTTTTCTGAGGGCGAGGCCGTCGGCGAAAAACAGGTCATCGCCGACCTGCCGATTGAGCAACGGCTCAAACAGCGGATCATCGATGGCGAGCGCATCGGCCTGGAGTCGGATCTCGACGAGGCGATGCAGCGGTATGAACCCCTGGAGATCATCAACACGTTTCTGCTCGATGGCATGAAGGTAGTCGGCGACCTGTTCGGCGCCGGCAAGATGCAATTGCCGTTCGTTCTCTCTTCGGCGGAGACCATGAAGGCCGCCGTCGCCCATCTTGAGCCGCACATGGAGCGCGTCGAGGGCCGGTCCAGGGGCGTCATCGTCCTGGCGACGGTCAAGGGCGACGTCCACGACATCGGCAAGAATCTGGTGGACATCATTCTCACGAACAACGGCTACACCGTGCACAATCTGGGCATCAAGCAACCGATCAGCGCCATCATTGAGGCCTTCACGACCCACAAGGCCGACGCCATCGGCCTCTCCGGGCTGCTGGTCAAGTCGACCCTGGTCATGCGCGACGATCTGCTGGTTCTCAACGAACGCGGCATGAAGGCCCCGGTCATCCTCGGCGGTGCGGCTCTGACTCGTGGCTACGTGGAGCACGATCTGTGCCAACTCTACGAAGGCGACCTGGCCTACGCCAAGGATGCGTTCGAGGGTCTGTCGTTGATGGACCGGTTGAGTTCCGGCCGGACGTGGTCGGACAAACCCAAGCAGATCACCGCGCACCGCAAGCGCGTTGAGACGGCGGGCGTTGAGGCGCCCTCGGTTCCCGCACGCAGCGACGTGGCGACGGACAACCCCATCCCCGCGCCGCCTTTTTGGGGCCGTCGCGTGATCGAGCGGATCGACCTGCAATCCGTTCTCGGCTACGTCAACGAGGTCATGCTGTTTCAGGTTCAGTGGCAATACAAGAAGCAGCGCCGCAGCGCCGAAGACTATGAGGCATACGTCAAGCAGGAACTTCGGCCGATCCTGCATGAACTCGTCGAGCGCTGCGTCCGCGAAGACATCCTGAAGCCGCAGGCCGTTTATGGCTATTGGCCGTGCAACAGTGACGGCGACGACCTGATCATCTACAACCCGCCGGACGGGCCGGCCGGCCTGATTGATCCGACGACCTTCGCCCGCACAGAGGTGCAGCGCTTCACCTTTCCCCGCCAGCACAGAAAACCATTCTGGTGCCTGTCGGACTTTTGGCGACCGGTCGACAGCGGCGAGATCGACGTCGTCGCGTTTTCGATCGTCACCGCGGGGCGTCGGGTCAGCGAGGTGGCCGCGGAGTGGTTTGCGGCAGACCGTTACCGCGACTACCTGCATCTGCACGGTTTGGGGGTGGAATGTGCCGAGGCCCTTGCCGAGCTACTCCACAAGCAGATTCGCATGGAACTCGCCATCGCCGGTGACGATGCCCGCGACTTGAAAAAACTCTTCCAGCAGGGCTACCAGGGCAGCCGATTCAGCTTCGGTTATCCCGCCTGTCCGAACCTGGAGGACCAGGCCAGGCTCTGGCCGTTGTTGGAACCCGACAGGATCGGAATGGCCCTGAGCGACGCGTTTCAACTGGAGCCGGAGCAATCCACCAGCGCTCTGGTCTCCCATCACCCGGCCGCGCGCTACTTCAGCGTTCGCAGCAACCAACCACACCCAAGGCTGGAGCCCAGCGAAGAAGCACCAGCGTAGAGCCCGCTGCCACCACTCGCAACTCGCAACTCGCTACTCGCTACTCGCAACTCGTTACTCTGCAAACAGTGCCTCGACGAACGTCTCCGGGTCAAACGGCTCGATGTCATCGATCGTTTCGCCCAGGCCCACGAACTTCACGGGCACGTTCAATTCGTCGCGAATGCCGACGACGATGCCGCCCTTGGCCGAGCCGTCCAGCTTGGCCAGAATGATGCCGGAAACTTTGACGTGTTCGCTGAACTGGCGCGCCTGATTTACGGCGTTTTGTCCGATCGTCGCATCGAGGACCAGCAACACTTCGTGCGGCGCGCCGGGGATCTTCCTCTCGACGACGCGCTGAATCTTGTTCAGCTCGCGCATGAGGTTGTCCTGCGTGTGTAGCCGGCCGGCCGTGTCGACCAGAAGAACGTCGGCCTTACGGGCGACCGCCGCGGCACATGCGTCGTAGGCCACGGCCCCAGGGTCGGCGTCTTGATCGTGTTTGACGATATCCACGCCGCAACGGCTCGACCACTCGGTCAGTTGCAGCACAGCGGCGGCGCGGTAGGTGTCACACGCCGCGAGGATGACCTTCTTGCCCTGCTTCTTCAAATGATTGGCGAGCTTCGCGACGCTGGTCGTCTTTCCCGAGCCATTGATCCCGGCGACGAGGATGACCGTCGGGCCGGACTCGGCCTGGGCCAACGCGCGAACGTCCTGGGGCCAATGGGCGATGATTTGTTTCTTGAGATGCTCGAGGATTTCCTGCGACTCGCTGATTTCCCCGCTCTTCCAGGCGTCGCGCACCTTGGCGATGAGCTTCTCGGCCGTCGCCGGACCGAAATCATCGGTGACCATCGTATCGTGGATGTCGGCCAGCAATTCCTCATCGATCGTGCGCCCGATGGGCAGAATAGAGCGAAAACCCCCGGCCACCTTCTGCCGAGTCTTGGTCAGCGCGTTCTTGAATCGGTCAAAGAGTCCCATGGCAAATCCGATCGGAAAAAGCCGAAAAGCCGAAACGTCAAGAACTCATTGTACCAAGGCTTGAAAACGGCGGATTGCCGCTTAGCCGCGACCCAGCCGGGAGCGCCGGGCCCGCGCTACTACGATATCCACACGTCGACGTTTTGACTTCTTGACATTTCGGCTTTTTGACTTTGCGGCTTTTTGACGTTTTGACGTTTTGACGTTTCGGCTTTTTGACGTTTACCTCTTTTTCTCGATCGCATCCAGGACGCCGTTGACGAAGCTGGGCGATTCGACCGCACCGAATTCCCTGGCGACGTCCACCGCCTCGTTGATGACCACCTTTGCCGGCACGTCGGTCCGATGGCATAGTTCGCAAACGGCCGTCCGCAGGATGTTCCGATCCACGATCGCCATGCGCTGAATGTCCCAATGACTGCCCGCGGACTGAATATGTTCGTCGATGGTCGCTCGGTTGGCGTGGGCGTCGCGGAACAGATCGCGAGCATAACGCTGGACGGCCGACGGTGGTTTCTCGTCGGCCAGGAACTCGTCGAGTTGCGAGAGGAACTCCTCGCCCAGGGTGTCGTACTGGCAGAGGGCCTGCATCGTGAGGATTCTGGCTTGGTGACGATCGACCATCGGCCTCTGCGCTATTCCCGGGTTGAGCCGCCGATGTCTCGCAGCAGGTTGACCATCTCGATGGCGCTGAGGGCGGCATCGGCGCCCTTGTTTGCGCCTTTGATGCCGGCGCGTTCGATGGCTTGTTCGAGCGTGTCCGTGGTCAGGACGCCGAAGCCGACCGGCACGTTGCTGTCGAGGGCGACGCGGGCCAGGCCCCGTGCCGCCTCGCCGCCGATGTGAACGTGGTGGCTGGTCTGGCCGCGGATGACACAGCCCAGCGCGACGACCGCGTCAAAACGCCCGGACTTTGCCAGGGTCTTCGCCGCCAAAGGAAGTTCCCACGCCCCGGGCACCCAGACTTCGGTCAGGTGCTCTTCCTTGGCGTTGTGGCGCAGCAGGGCGTCGCGAGCACCGCCGAGCAACCGCGACGTGACCAGTTCGTTGAATCGGCTGACGACCAGGGCAAACCGCAGTCCCGAGGCGTCCAGTTTGGCGGAGAGTTGCTTGCTCATCGCCTGTCAGTCTAACGGCAACGACCCTCAAGCTCAAAGGCGTTGCCCGTGGACGTGACATCGCAAGACCATCACCAGCCCGAAGCGCCGGCGAGGGCTCAGGCCGATCGGGTCGACCTGATGAGCCTAGTGCTCCGTCACGGCTGATCTTTCGGGTGGTACGGGCGTCTCGCCCGTCCGGAACGGGCAAGATGCCCGTACCACCCACCCGAAGACCCGTACCACCCAACCCGAAGAATTGATTGTGACGAAGCATTAGCCGACACAGTCAGGGTGCCATGACCGGCCCTATCCTGTAGAATATCATCATGTTTGTTCAGCCTATGGACATGGATGAAGCGCTTCGCACGCGCGGCGAGATGGGTGCCGATCTCGTGCCCATCGCCGGCGGGACGGATATCGTCGTGGTGCTGAACCGCACTACGACCGGGCCGAAGCACTTCCTCGATCTGACCCACGTCACCGGTTATGCGGACCTTCGCCGGGACAATGGCACGTGGCGACTCGGCGGAGGGGCGACCTTCTCGCAACTCGGCCGACTTCCGGTTCGGGCCCTGGCCGACGCGGCGATGACCGTCGGCGGGCCCGCCATCCGCAACCGTGCAACGATCGCCGGCAACCTTGGCACGGCCTCTCCGGCAGGTGACGGCTGCGTGGCACTGTTGGCGGTCGATGCCGAAGTCGAGCTGACCCACGCCTCGCGCGGTCGTCGAGTCATTCCCATCGAACAATACTTCACGGGCTTTCGCCAATCGGCGTTGCTCTCGGACGAGCTGATCACGGCCGTACGTCTGCCCGCTGATTGGCGGACGGCCTGGTACAAGATCGGTAAGCGCGGCTCGATCAACATCAGCCTGGTCTGCTGCGCGATCGGCGTCTCTCCAGCGGGCGGCGTGCGCATTGCCTTCGGCTGTGTCGCTCCGACCGTGGTTCGTGCCAAGCGCGCCGAGGCGATCATCGAAAAAGACGACTGGTCGGATGCGGCGATCGAGGCGGCAGCCCAGGCCGCGATGCAGGACGTCTCGCCGATCGACGATCACCGCGCCTCGGCCAGCTATCGCCGAGCCATGTGCGGTGTCCTCGCCCGGCGACTGCTGCGACAACTTCGCGAAGAGTCATCACAAGACCCCACTGGGAGTCATGCCCGATGAGCCGGCCCGATAGCCCGACACCATGGCGATTGCAATGCACGGTGAACGGCCAGGCGGCCGACGTCAATGTTGAGTCGGACGAGACCCTGCTGACAACGCTGCGCGATCGGCTCGGGCTGACCGGGACCAAGGGCTCCTGTCTGGAAGGTGAGTGCGGCTCCTGCACCGTCATTGTTGACGGCCAGGCGGTCAACAGTTGCCTCGTGCTGTCGGCTCAGATGCAAGGCTGCCGCGTTGAAACCATCGAGGGCCTCGCCGACGGTGACAAGCTGCACATCCTCCAGGAAAAGTTCCTTGCCTCCGGCGCCGCCCAGTGCGGCTACTGCACCCCGGGCCTGATCATGGCCGCCAAAGTGCTGCTGGAGCAGAACCCGAACCCGACGGAACAGGAGTTCTTCGAAGGCATGGAAGGCAACATCTGTCGCTGCACCGGCTACAAGTCGATCTGCCAGGCGATCCGCGCCGCAGCGGAGGAATGGCAGTAAAGCGAAAAGTCAAAACGTCGAAAAATCAAAATGTCGAGACCCCAGGAAACCGATTCTTCGCTTAGCCGCAACCAACATCAGAGCCGCGACCGTAAGGGAGCGGGCCAGATGGCATCCAATGATCAGAGCCGCAACCCCAACGGAGTGGGCGGAGGTAGCGCCGGCATGACGACGATTTTGGATAACACGATCGGCCCCGCAATCGCCACGTCGACCACCACTACGACACCCGACACACAGACCATCGCTGAACCCCTGACCGACCCCAGTGAAACGCCTTATACAGAACACCCCAAGGGCCCGGTCGGCCGAAGCGAGCGCCGCATCGATGGCAAAGAGAAAGTCCTCGGCACGGCTCTCTATGGCGCGGATTTGTTCCCCAACCGCGCAGATTACTTTGCGCAGGTTGTGCGCAGTGAGCAGGCCCATGCCCGTTTGCTCTCTGTCAACAGAGATGCTGCCCTGCGTGTGCCGGGTGTGATCGCCGTGCATACCGCCGAGGATATGCCCGGCACCAACCGGCAGGGATTGATTCACCGCGATCATCCGGTCCTTGTCGAAGACCGAATACTGTATCGCGGCGACGCGATCGCCATTGTGGTTGCAGAATCTGAAACCGCCGCACGGCGAGGCCGGGATGCGGTCGCGGTGGAGTATGATCCCCTGCCCGTCGTCGCCACGATGGACGACGCGCTCGCTCCCGACGCTCCCAGGCTGCACCCCGACGGCAACATCATGGGCGGCAAACGGATTCGCAAGGGAGACTGCGACGCCGCACTCGACAAGAGCGAGGCCATCGTCAGCGAAACATTCGTCACCCAGACCGTGGACCACGCCTTTCTGGACCTCGAAGCGGGCATCGCGTGCTGGGATGGAAACATCCTGACGATCCACGCATCGGGCCAATGGGCACACGAGGAGCAGCGGCTGACGGCGCTTGCGCTCGGCCTGCCGGTCGAGGCGGTGCGCATCATCACCCCGGCCACCGGCGGCGCCTTCGGCGGGCGCGAAGACATCAGCATTCAGATTACCCTCGGCGCAGCCGCGCTTCATCATCCCGGCAAGACCATCGCCATGCGCTACAGCCGCGAAGAATCCATGCGCGCCCGACACAAACGGCATTCGCTGCGGATTCACTACACCCTCGGCGCGATGGCCGACGGCACGCTGACGGCCGCGAAGATCACCGTCTTCTCCGAGGAAGGGGCCTATGCCTCCACCGGTCCCGCCGTACTGCGAAAGGCCGCCAGCCACTCGACCGGGCCCTATCGCATACCAAACGTGCACGTCGATGTGTACGGCGTCTTCACCAACAACAATCCAACCGGGGCCATGCGCGGCTTCGGCGCCTGCCAGATGGCCATCGCCTACGAGGGCATGATGGATCGCATGGCGGAGCGCCTCGGCGTGGATCGTGTGGAACTGCGCCGCCAGAACCTGATCCGAAGCGGCGAGACCGTCACCACCGGGCAACACATTCCCAATGTCACCGCTGCGCAGTGCATGGACTCCGCGCTGAAACAATTCCATACGAGAATCGAGCCATCGGCGCAACGTCCTTCAGCCCCGGGCTCCGCCGGGGGATCCATCGACCCACCTCTGGCCCCCCATCTGCGGCGCGGCTGGGGCCTGAGTGTCATCTGCTTCGGCCTGGGTTACGGCGATGGTTTTCCCGATGCCAGCCGGGCGACGGTGAGGTTCAGCAAGCAGGACCGCCTGGAGGTCTATACCGGCGGCGTGGAGTACGGTCAGGGCCTGTTGAACATGGTCGGGCAAATCGCGGCTGAGGAATTGGGCCTGACGATGAACGACGTCGATGTCGTCTGGGCCGACACCGGGAAAACGCAGGAGTCGGGCTCTTCATCGGCGACGCGGCAGACCTTTTTCACCGGAAACGCCGTGAAGATCGCGGCCAGCGAGCTGCGCGAAGAAGTCCTCGACATTGCCGGAAAGCTGCTGCACGTTCATCCACACGAACTGGACATCGTCAATGGCCTCTCATCCCATGAAGCCGCCTTCGGTGAAGGCGATGCCTCCGAAAAATGTCGACGCGCCGCGAACGACGCAGACGCCCGCATCGTCGGCCGCTTCGATCCTCATCTGGTCGTCCCGCTGAAAGACGTTCTCAAAGCGGGTCGTGACCGCGGCTACGCACTGGAACGATCCGGCATCTTCAAACCCCGTACCGTCTGCGAGGATTTCGACACCGGTCAATCACCGCGCTCGTTTATCACCTACCTGTTCGCCTCCCACGTCGCCCAGGTGTCGGTGGACGTCGAGACCGGCGAGGTGCGCGTGGAGCGCCACATCGCCTGCCACGACGTGGGCAAAGCCATCAACCCCCAGTCGGTCGAGGGGCAGATGGTCGGCGGCGCCACGCAGGGAATCGGCATGGCACTCATGGAAGAGGTCGTCATGCAGGACGGCCGCATGATGAACCCCAACTTCACCGACTACATCCTGCCCACTTTTCGCGACGTGCCACAGATCGAAACGATCATCCTCGAAAACGACGACCCCGGCGGCCCCTTCGGGGCGCGCGGCATCGGCGAGCCGCCCCTCATCGCCGCCGTCCCCGCCGTTCTCAACGCCATCGGCAACGCCATCGGCACCATGCCCGACAAGACACCCTGCACCCCGCAACGGGTTTGGGAATTGCTGAATCCACAGGCCGACGCCGCTCTCCACGAGGCTCAATTCAACCATGCCCCGGCACACGCAAGGATGACTCGATAAATCAGCGATGGGATTGGCACTCCTCATGGTTAGCGCTTCACAGCTTTGACAGCTTTGCTCTCATTATGGTACAAAGGGTACAGGATGATCGAGGGAGAACCCGATGACCGTTGAAATCCCAGCTGAGCTTGAGCAGTACCTGCGGCAGGAACTATCCAAAGGAGAATACCGCAGCGAAGGCGAGTTGATTCTCGATGCGGTTCGTGTGCTGCGAGAACTTAAAGCGCGACACGAGGGGCTCCGCCAGGACATTCATGCGGCTATTGCTCAAAGCGACCGAGGAGAGTCCGAACCTCTTGACATTGAGGCCATCAGAGCAGAAGGCCGCGAGCGACTCACTGGGCAGAGTAAAGAAAGCTGATGCCTACGGTAACACGAACCCCGGCGGCAAAAGGGGACCTGCTCGAAATCTGGCATCATATTGCCAAAGACAATCTCGAAGCTGCCGACCGCTTCCTTGATACAATCAACGAGAAGTGCCGACTCCTGGCCGAGGGGCCCGAAATGGGGCCCAGACGATCTGACCTGGCTCCAGACGTTCGCAGCTTCGCTGTCCGCGACTATCTCATCTACTACCGTCCCATCCAATCCGGTATCGAAGTGTTGCGGGTGATTCACGGCTCTCGGGACATTCCCGCCGTGTTCCACCAACCGCGGACATGAGTCTGCCGTGGTCCAGTGCGTTTGTGGCAGGTGCGGGTGAAAGGATGGCCCCCTTCACCCGCGCATAGCAGCCGTGAGGGACTCGCGGATCGGATATCACGGTTTGTGATCTCCAATCCGTAGACCAAGAGGGTCGTGAGAATAAGACCCTATGCGAACTCGAATCGAACACGCCCCGGTGATCGCCCATCGGCAGGGCGCTCCGGTTGTCCTACCGGATCACACGATTCCGATCGATGGCGGGATGATTCTGGCCTGCGGGCCTGTCGCCGATTTGTCGGGCGCGCCGGCCTGCGATTACTGGGATGAATCCTTGTCACGTCGATCCGACTTCACGACCGTGACTTGGTCCACCAGGCGCTCCTTGTACTGCTGCTGCAATTCAAGCAAGTGATCAAAGTACTTATCCAGGTCGTGATCGTATCGCGCACTGATTTCGTGACGGCGGCGACGCACCTCCTGAACGATAGGACTGTCCGAACTCATGGTCTCTGCTCCCAGGGCTGAAGCATGTGGGGCGTGGTCAAGATCGGCACGTTCAGGCCCAGCCTGTTGTTCAATGTTTCCAGATGGCGCACCTTGTTGGCATTTGCCAGATGTTTACAGTTCCACGTTAGCAAATACTCCATCTGATAATAGGATGCGATGGCCAGGTGAACCGAATCCGCCGCGGGATCCTGGGGCATGAGGGCCCTTTGACGGTAGGCCCTTGCGATGTCGCGAATGTCGGGATGCAGTTGCAGCACGGGTAGCTCCGCGACCAGATCCAGGCACATCTGCTTGTTCGGATAATCTCCCCCTTGCAGTTCCTCGAGCACCACCGGCGAAATGAAACATTCATATGCCTCACGCTCGGTATCCCACCACTCGCGGGTGCGGTTGATCTCGTTCCCGTGGGCAGCCCGCTCGTCACAGTAGTAGGACGGGACGGTCGTCTCGATGTATACTGTCGCCCGCATTCCTGTGTATTATAGTCGGGTTCTGTCGATGACCACAGCGACGGGCAACAGCCTGCCCTCGGGCGGAACCGCTGCGATCGTTGACAAATGGGAACAGCCCGGCCGAGCGATAAACCGATGCGAACCAGAATCGAACACGCCACGGTCATCGCCCATCGCCACGGCACTCCGGTTGTTCTGCCGGATCACACGATTCTGATCGATGGCGGGGTGATTCTGGCCTGCGGGCCTGTCGCCGATTTGTCGGGCGAGCCGGCCGACGAGGTCGTTGATGCCTCGAAGCATCTGGTCATCCCCGGCCTGGTCAATACCCATCACCATCTTTACCAGACGCTGACGCGCGGGCTGACCCCGGTGCAGGACGCATCGCTTTTCGATTGGCTGGCCCATCTCTATCAGCGATGGCAGCGGATCGACTACCGAGCAGTCAGGGCCGCGGCGCAGATCAGCATCGCCGAGTTACTTCTCTCCGGTTGTACGACCACCAGCGATCACTTCTACCTGTTCCCGCAGGGCAGTGACGTTCGCATTGAAGCCGTTCTCGACGCGGCCGAATCCATGGGCATTCGCATCCACGCCTGTCGCGGGAGCATGAGTGTCGGCGAATCTGCGGGCGGTCTGCCGCCGGACAACTGCACGCAGGACGAGTCCGCCATCCTTCAGGACTGCGAGCGCGCCATCGAGCAGTTCCACGATCCATCCCCGGCCTCCATGTGTCGAATCGATCTGGCCCCATGTTCGCCGTTTTCCGTGAGTCGGGAATTGATGCGCGACACCGCCGCCCTGGCGCGCCAGCACGGTGCTCTGATACATACTCATGCCGCCGAGACGTTGGACGAGGAGCGTTACTGTCTTCAGCGGTACAAGGTCCGGCCGATTGAATTGCTCGATCAAATGCAATGGCTCGGGCCGGATGTGTACCTGGCCCATTGCGTGCATATCAACCAGGCCGAGATCAAGCGTCTGGCGGAGAGCAAGACCGGCATCGCGCATTGTCCCTGTTCCAACATGCGCCTGGGCAGCGGAATCCCGCCGGTGCGGGCACTCCTGGACGCCGGCGCGCGCGTCGGTCTGGGCGTCGACGGAAGCTCCAGCAACGACGGAGGCCACCTGCTGGCTGAGGCTCGCCAGGCGCTGTTGTTGCAGCGTGCGGCCGGAGGCCCGGCGGCGATGTCGGTCGCCGAGGCGTTTCGCATGGCCACGCTTGGCAGCGCTGCCGTCCTGAATCGGCCGCTGCTCGGAAACATCGCAGAGGGCTTTGCCGCGGACGTGGCCATGTTTCGGCGTGACGACGTGGCGCTGGCCGGCGCGGTCGAGCAGGATCCGCTGGCGGCACTGATGCTGTGTCACGTCGCTCGTACGGATCGAGTGATGGTCAACGGCAGAACGGTCGTCAAGGACGGGGGCATCCTCGGCGCAGACTTGCCGGTGTTGATTGAGCAGTTTAACCGGCTGGTACGAGAGGCGTTTCGCGAACCCTGAGAAGCGCCCGCTCGTATGGACAGAGCCTTCTTACCGAAGTACGGAGATCGTCCGCGAAACCGATGGACGCGCCAACAGCCGCCGGCGGGAGCCGGCGGTTTTTCGATCACGCAGGTGGACCGTGAGTCTTGAACGAGACGGGCCCTCCCTCATGCCGCGAGCAATTTTGGCAATCCTTGTTTTCTTCGCCTTGTCCGGGGTTGAATCGGCAGCGTTTTTTTCATCTGCGCCGGGCCCATCGACCAGGCCGACCTCGCAACCGTCCGCCCCGGACCGCCTACGGGTCGTGTCGTACAACATCTTCCAGGGCAATCGCGGCATCGAGCGTATTGCCAGGTTCCTTCGCAAACAGCAACCCGACGTTGTTTTCCTTCAGGAGGTGTGCCGGCCCGCGTGCGATCGCCGGGGAATCGACCAAGCCGCATACTTCGCCCGAAGTCTTGGCGATATGCACTTGGTCTCGGCGACTACGTTGGGTGCGCCAAACAGGGCAACGCATGATCCGGTGATCCTCTCGCGATTTGCCCTGCGCGATGCGCGGCTGATCCGCGGCAAGGACGGCGGTCGCGTGTTCGGCGTGTTGGCGACGCTGGACGCGTCGGGCCGGCCCCTGCACCTGCTCAGCGTACATGCTACGTCAACGCACAAGTTGAGTTTGGAGCACGCGCTGAACTCTGCAAACATACGCATGGCCCAAATCACCGACCTCCTGGCCCTCGTCCGCGCCCTCGACGGCGACGTCATCATCGCCGGCGACTTCAACGCGGCAGACTGGATGCCGGAATACCACGCCATGACGCGGCAATGGACGGACTTCGGTCTGGTGGCCGATACGCCGAGGTTGTCCTTCCCCTCGCATCAACCGCGGCTGCGAATTGATTACGTCTTCGGTCGCGGCGCGTTCGAGGCCGTGTCGTATCGCGTTCTCGATTCCCTTGCCTCAGACCATCGCCCGGTCGTCGCCGAATTGCAGCGACAAAAAACCGGGCAGCCATAACCGGGCAAGCGGCCTTGGCAAGTTGCTCGAGTCGCCGGTTAACCGAAGAGCCATGTCATCGCGTCAACCAGCGCGTCGATGTTTCGGCCGACCATCCACATGGGAATGATCAAAAGCCCGACACCCAGGACGACGAGGCATGCCCCCATGGTCGAAGGCAGTTGAGAAATGGTTCGCAGGCGGGAATCCAGTTCGGCGTAGAGGGCGTCCACGGCCAGGCGACGGTCATGCTCCGCCGACTCGACGTGAACGGTCACGTTGCGCAACAGGGCGAAGCCGCGAACCCAAATCGTCATTCGCCCGCCGGCTCCATGCCAAAGATGCCCCTGCCAATGACCCTTCCAGCCGAGTTGCTGGATCGAATCGGCCAAGAGCCGCCTGCACCGCGACTCGGAGATGTTGTAGATCACGAAGCCGGTCCCGCTGCTGGGCAGCATGCGCAGAAAGACGACCCCGGCGAACAGAAAACCAGCGAGCCCGAGCCACCAGACATCCGATCGGGCGAACATCGGTACGGGCCACATCAACAGCGGCACGAGAACGATGGTGAGAGAAATGAAGTCCGAACGGCACGTGACCAGGCACGGTCGCGAATGGCTGTTCACCAAGCCGAGGAAGAGAAAGTACAAGGCGATGGGGCCGACGTTACCCACGAGCAGCAATACGTCGGTTACTTCGTAGCTGGAGGCCAACATCGCGGGTTTCCTGGCATGCGAGGTCCGCGTGTCCGAGTCGCCCTAAACGGGATCGGGCGCCGGGCGATCCACGTGCTCGCCCGTCTCGGCCACCTTTCGGTATCCGAGATATTTTATCACTTCGAGCACCTCGGTCCATCCAGGGAAGGGGCGTTTGTTGACGCGCTTGTATTCGTCCATCGCCATGACGAACTCAAACTGCTCGTCGGACAGCTCCCCCTCTTCGGCAGATCGTCGCGAATCCGACCGTCGCCGACCGGGGCCTCGGCGCCGCTCCAGGGCGCTGCGGCGGTCCACGACGTCCCGTCGGTCCTTGGCCCGTCGCCTTTCCTCGGCGGTGGCGGCTGATTCTTGTGACGCTCGGCTGGGATCATCCTTAGCCATGGACCAACCTCTCTGTGAAGACGACGCGGCGGGTGGGTCGGACGAATGCCGTGGGGCCGACGCAGGGGATCGACTCCGCCGCTTCATCCCATCATCGGCTAGAAATCGTCGTCATCATCGTCGTAAAGGTCATCCTCGTCCGAATCGAGACTTTCTCGGTCCTCGTCGTCGAGATCATCGTCGTCGACCAGCGGGTCGAGGCGGGAATCCTCCTCAAAGTCATCAAGATCAGGATTATCCAGAATGTCGCTGTCGTTTTCGATGTCGTCATGAGCGCTCATGGTTAACACCTCGGAAGCCTCGATTAGTCGATTCGAAGGGACAAATACGGCCACCCCACTTTGGGCTGGCTCCTCGGGAGTCGGCTCGACGAAGGCAGGTATCGATCGCCCCACCAGTGTCGTGCGGTGGTCTTCTGCTTCATCGACCGACTTCGCAAATATTACTTCGACAAAACCCACGTCGCCGGCCAACGGAATGAGACGTCTTGCCTCGAGACCATGCTCCATGACGGTTTCACCTCTCTTGGCGGACCGAGTGCCCCAACACCCGATTTTGCCGACGGCGCTGGCTGACTCGCTCGCATCTTCCCTGGGTGACGGTGCGGTCGTGCCCGAATGACACGATGAACGAGTACCCAGATTACCGAAGCCCGCCTGCGAAAGTCAATCCTTTACCGACCCTCGTCCAGAGAGGTTTTTACGGGGAGCGGCGAGCCCATGTTCCGCCGCCCGACCGGGCCTCACGACCGATAGGCCGACGCAGAAACGGCCCCGGATACGACGTATCCGGGGCCGTTGGGGTTGTCGAGAGGCCCCCACAAGGCGGGCCAGGAGCAATCGCAGAGAACCTCAATACGGCTTCGGCAGGACCGGGATCGGCTTGGCGGCAGGCTGCTCGCCGGCAGGCCGCAGGAACAGGAAGCCCGCACCGGGATTATGCCCCCCGATCGAATACTGGGCCTCGAGGGCTCGGTCTATCCGGGTCTTCACGTCGGCCAGATGGGCTTCGCTTGCCACCTCAAGGCCCTTGCCGTCCAGGACGCCGCCGATCTTCTTGGAGAGCCGAGAGAGACACAGCCGCGCGATGGCATTGGCGTCTGCCGGCACCGTGCCGCCCGGCTCGCTCAGGACCATCTCCATCAGGGTATCCAGATGGCGCCGCTGCAAGTTTCGTCGGAAACTGTTGATGTACGGCTTCTGCTCCGTTCCGCGTCGGCCGTCATCATCCAGCTCGGACCAGATGGCGTCGCACAAAGTCGTGACGTGCTCGCCGAGCGTATAGATGCCCTGATCCGGATTGAACTTCACCTGGTTGTCGTGGATCCGGCCGATGGTGAAGGGATTCATCAAGGTCAGCAGGCAGCGGTATTGGGAGGCAGCCACGAAGTCGTGGACGTTGAACTCGACGAAGAAATCGAAGTCGTCGGAACCCCAGTGATTGAACCGGCCGGCGGCAAGATGGCTCAATAGCTTGGGGCTGATCTCATAAGCATCTTCCGCGAAGACGTGCTCGCAGACGAACTTCAAAGCGGTCCGCTGCTCATCGGCATCGACCACGACGGCCGATGGTCGGGCATCCGGGTCACTCTTGTGATCACGGTTGAACACCTGGCCGCCGGGGAATCGGGCAACGTAGCTCGTCGCGGCAGCCCGCTGGCCCATCACCGCCGAGAATGCTCGGCGGAGCTTCGTGTATGAGTCTCCGTCCTTGACCGCCCAATCGGTGAGGTCTTTCATGAGGCTGTCGGCGAGCTTGATTTGACGGCGGGCATAGTCCATGACGTCACGGCCCATGTCGAATCGATTCGACAGCGGGTCCGGCGAAAGGAAACTCATCGTGTCCTCATCCGTTGCATAATCCAAGCCCGCCTCCGCGACGCGCTGGGCGACCTTCGAGAGCATCTCTTTCTCGTTCTTGTCGCCCTTACCGACGGGGCGGTAGCCGTATTCGATGGCCCAGTAGTCGTATGGTCCGACCGTTCGGGTGATGAACGAACCTTGCTTCTCTCCGCGTGCAGCGAGGATCGGCGGGTTGTAATCCATCACCGAGCCGACGGTCGCCTCGCCGGCATGGTGGGAGGCTTCCACCTCATCCATGGGCAGCCAGGTGCTGGCCTTGAAGTTGTGTCGCAGGCCCAGGCAGTGACCCACCTCGTGCATCACCACTTCCTTGAGAACCTGACCAATGAACTCCTCGCTGTTGCGGCCCAGGCCTTTGGCCTCCAGAGCGAGCCCGGCGAATCGCATCTGCTGGGCCATTCCGGCGGCACACTCGCACATCGGGTTACCCCGCTCTTCCATGCGGCGAATCAAGTTGCGGTAGAAGACATCGTCCGGGTCGTCGTTGAGCGTCACGTTGGGCATCAGCAACTCACGGGCGGAACGAAACTGCCATTGTGGATAGGCCTGGAAGAAGTCTTCGAGATAGGGGTTGTTTTGGGGGCGCCAAAGTGCCTCTTCGCCGCCGGTGTACAGGCTGTAGCGATCGGTGTAGATGCGGACCATGGCGTCATCGAGGACGATGTCCGCGTCGAATATCTGGCCCGTGAGTGGATGGGCTCGCGAAGGCCCCATCGCGAAGCCGCGACCGGTCACGATCCAGCGGAAGAAGTTGTAACGGACGTCTTCGGGGTCGAGGTCCTTGGTGCGAGGGTCGTAGTCTTCCTGCTGAATGACCTCGATGGCGTCCAGGAACCCACACTTTTCATAGGCCTTGTTCCATTCCAGGATGCCTTCCTTCACCCAGCGGCGATACTTGAGCGGCACCGTCTTTTCGATGTACCAGATGATCGGGTTCTTGGGAGCGCTCAGTTCCGCCGACGGATCGCGCTTCTCCAGCCGCCATCGGTTGATGTAACGATCAAACAAAGTGCGGGCATCGTGCTTCTTGCTCCAGTCTTTCCGAACCGTGAGGAAATAACCGATGCGGTCGTCCGCGACGCGCGGCGTGTAACCCTTGGATGATTCTGGAATCTTCGAGAGACTGTAGTGGAACTGTGTCCGCTTCCCGACGCCCTCGCGCAACATGGCGAGGGCGACGGACAATTCGACGTTTTCCGGGAAAGCCTTATACGCGACCCATTTGCTGAGTGCGGGATTGATCGCGCCGCCGCCCAGCCTGCCGATGTTGGAGAAGTCCGCTTTGAACAGGCCGTCCAAATCGATGACCGGGTCCGAGCCCTTTTGCGTGACGATGGGAGATTTCTTTAGAATGATGTCGCCGCCGTAGCTGCGCTTGATCACGTCGGAAACCGGCTCTTTGCCGCCATCAGCGTAGCGAGGATCGACGCGCATCAGCACCAGGCTCTTGTCCATCCGCTCCAGGTAGGCCAGGAAGTGGTCAAGTTGGAATCCGGTCGCGACCGAGCCGCCCGACATGCTGGTGGCGATGAGGAATTGCTTGCCGATCAGGGCGCTGGGAATCTGGGCCCGGAGCGAGTCGGACTTCTTGTTGTACCACAGCGTGAAGAAGGACGGCTCCGCCGTCGGCACCTGGGAATAGTCCTTCATCGCATCCTCGAAGGGCGGGAAGTCCGGCTTGTCTTGCTTCTGGGCGGGTTTCTGTTGGGGTGATTGTTTGGGGGGTGTCGGCTTGCCGTCTGCCACGGCGGTCGTGGCGACTCCGACAACCAAAGTGATTGCCAGGATTCCGACTCTCCAGGGGGATACTGCGTGCATCACGTGCTCCTTCCTTAGTGGACAAAAACGGGTAGGTGAGTCTCCGGGAAGATTCGGCCCCGCCACTCAATGAGCGCCGTGCCGTTCCCCCGACACATTCGTGTATACCGGACCGCAACGTGTTTCATTTCGCGCATTATAGGGCAAATCGGCAATTCTTGCCGGTGGCGCAAACCGAACACCGGCCGAGTCCGGGCTGTTTATAGGATCGGTCGTCCGATGCCGCGGCTTTCGTCACAGAGGCTCGGGCCGTCAGAATTGTCGAAGCGATGTAGCGAGGCAGGCCGCCCTCACGTCGGCAATTCACAGCTTTTCCACATCTGTCGTGCGAGAGCGTGACGGCATGTGCCTTGCTGCCTGAGAACGGGTGAGGAGGCGATGACTCGTTACGGCGTAACTATAAAACTGACAAGAAATTGTGACAGAATAACCCTGGCTGCGTTGGCGTCTTGTGGTCTCGAGATTGGCCATTTTGGGTGGCGGCTCGGGTATAAAGTCACCCAGGAAGGGGCCAGAGGCGACGTTTGACACCCCCTGATGAGCGTGCTAGGGTCCGTCGCCCTTGTCGGAAGCCAGTGGGGTCTTACTCGTTCAGTCTTGCCGGCCTAAGACCGATATACGGACGGTGAGGGCCGATTCGGTGAGGCGCCGGGCCCAAGCGGCTGCCGAAATTGGTGGTAACTGTCAGCCACATAGAAAGTTATAGGACTCATGGCCAAGACGACCAAAGCCAGGAAACCCCGCAAGCATGCAACGAGCAAGACCGCCGGCGCCCGCAATCTCGTGATCGTCGAGTCGCCGGCCAAGGCAAAGACCATCAACAAATATCTCGGGGCGGACTATCTGGTGAAGGCGTCCAAGGGACACGTCCGAGACCTGCCGCCGCACCAGTACGGCATCGACCCCGGCCGAAATTTTGAACCGACCTACGAGATTCTGCCCAACCAGCGCAAGGTGGTCGACGAACTCAAGAGAATCTCAGACAAGGCGGACATGGTCTATCTGGCGACCGACCTGGATCGGGAGGGCGAGGCCATCGCCTGGCACCTCGTCGCCGCACTGGAACTGCCCACTTCGAAGATCAAGCGGGTGGTCTTCAATGAGATTACGCGGGGCGCCGTCACGGATGCCTTCGCCAACGCCCAGCAAGTGGACATGGGGAAGGTCGACGCCCAGCAGGCGCGCCGTATCCTCGACCGGGTCGTGGGCTACGAACTCTCTCCCCTCTTGTGGAAGAAGATTGCCAAAGGTCTCTCCGCCGGCCGGGTCCAGTCCGTGGCCGTCCGTTTGATTGTCGGGCGCGAAGCGGACATTCGTTCCTTTGAACCTCAGGAATACTGGTCGCTCGATGGGGTATTCACCGCGGAGGGCCCCAAGGCCGCGACACTGGCCGAGGCGTGGGCTGCGTTCTCAAGTGGTGAAGATGACTCGGCCACGCCGCCGCCCACGCAGAAGGCGCGGCTCGCATGGCTGGGGCAACACGGTTGCCTTGAAGCGGCGTTGTCGTCGGTTGCCGGTGAGACGTTCAAACCATCGGGCAAGCTGGACCGCAGGAAACCCGTCGCGGAGATGTTCGTCAGTGCCGTCGATGAGGTGCGCCCGCTGGCCGAGTCATTGGGCTTTGCGGTGAGTGAGGTGAAGCAGGAGCACCGGAAGGAATATGGCCATCTCGGCTTGCGTGAGGTGAGACTGGTAGGCCGCACGAGGCTCGAATCGGCGCCCGAGTTCGCCGTCACGTCCATCGACACGAAGCGAACGCGCTCCAAGCCGCCGACGCCATTCACAACCGCCACGCTGCAACAGGCCGCGGCGAATCAACTCCGCATGTCGGCATCCAAGACGATGCGCGTTGCCCAGGGTCTCTATGAAGGAATCGACATCCAGACCGGTGAGGGCAACGTCGGCCTGATCACCTACATGCGTACGGACTCGCGGAACCTGTCGGCCGAATCCATCCATGCCGCCCGGAACTGGATCGACCAGACGTTTGGTGAAAAGTACCGGCCGGACAAGCCCAATCGATATGCCAGCGGCAAAAAGGCCCAGGAAGCACATGAGGCGATTCGACCGACGGACGTCACGCGAACGCCGGAGGAGATGGCGGGGCACATGTCCGCCGAGCAGCTCAAACTGTACAGGCTGATCTGGAATCGGTTCGTGGCCTGCCAGATGGTGCCCGCCGAGTGGGACGCGACGACGATCTCGATCACCGCGAAGACGCCTCATGGCGAGGCGTTGTTCAAGACGTCGGGTCGCGTCCTGATCTTCGATGGCTTCTACAAGGTTGCAGGCGTTCCGACCAGCAGCGAGGATCAGACTTTGCCGCCGCTGGAGGTCGGCCAACAGGTCTGGCCATTGGAAATACGGCCGACTCAGAAGTTCACGCCGCCCCCGCCGCGCTTCACCGAGGCGTCTTTGGTGAAGACGTTGGAGGCTGAAGGGATCGGGCGGCCCAGCACTTACGCGGCCATCATCAAAACCATCCAGGACCGTGGCTACGTCGATCAGAAGGAGCGCAAGTTTCACCCGACGCCTCGCGGAGAGGTCGTGACGGAAAAGCTGGTCGCACACTTCCCGGACATCATGGAGGTCAGCTTCACCAGCCACGTCGAGGATGAGTTGGACAAGATCGAGGAGGGGAGCCTCGACTGGCACGAGGTCCTTCACGAGTTCTATGACACGTTTAAGGCATCCCTGGCGCGAGCGCACGATGAAATGGAGCGCGTGCGGGCCGAGCCCAGCGAGTACGTTTGTGAGGAATGCTCCAAGCCGATGGTCTATCGGATGGGCAAGCACGGCCGGTTCCTGTCGTGTACGGGCTATCCGGATTGTCGCGTGGCGAAGAACGTGGACACGGACGGCAAGCCCATCGACCCGATCAAGGTGGAGGAGACGTGCGAATTGTGCGGCCGCGACATGGTGTTCAGGAAGAGTCGCATGGGGCCGTTCCTGGGCTGTTCCGGCTATCCGGAGTGTAGCAACACCAAGCCTTGCACGGAAGACGGCGTCGCGCTGAAGAAGGTCAGGGCCGAGGACGTCAAGGAGCCCTGCCCGGACTGCGGCGCGATGATGGAAGTCAAGTTTGCGCGCGGCCGATCCTTCCTTGGCTGTAGCAACTATCCTAAGTGCAAGGCGACCGCGCAGTTGCCGGACGGGGTCTACGTTGAAAAGCCCAAACCCGAGGCGGCGGGCGTTCGTTGCGACAAGTGCGGTAGGGCGATGGTCATTCGCAAGAGCCGCCGTGGGCCGTTCCTGAGTTGTTCAGGATTTCCCAAGTGCCGAAACGCCATGCCAGTCGACAAGCTGGACGACATGAAGAAGCTGGAAGCCGAGGGAAAGATTCCGGATGTACCGCCCGAGCCGGTCAATGGCGCCAAGACGAATGGGAAGGCACGGGCCAGGAACCTGACGAAGGAGGATATCACTGCACTGGGCCCGCCACCCGAAGGGTTTGCGTGGACGCGAACGGGCCGGCCGGTGGTCGAAACATGGCCCGACGGACCGTTGAAGTGTTTCGACTGCGGCGGGGAGATGGTCATACGCACTGGCAGGTTCGGTCCTTTCTTCGGCTGCACCAATCGCAAGTGCGGCGCCGTCGCAAACCTTCGCGGCGACGCCAAGAAACGGGCAGAAGCCGACGCACCGGCCGCAGCCAAGCCGATCGAAACGGACATTGTGTGCCCGGATTGCGGCGAGAAAATGTTGCTCAGGCTGGGCCGGACCGGCCGATTTCTAGGTTGCAGCGGCTACCCGAAGTGCAAGGCCACGAAGGAGGCCCCGCCCGGGTTGCTCCGCGAAGTGGCGTCGAAGGTGTAGCCCTGCCGGCGGTTCAAGCAAACTCCACCAGAACCCCGATACCTCCAGTGTGTCAGCGAAACTGAAAACGGCGCAGTGCAGTAAGCCTGTTGCGCGTCGGCGCCTCGCGCCACGATCCTCCTCAACGCATATCGTTGCCACCTATCACTACATCCGTGAGCATGCATCGGAGGGTGTCACGGGCCTGACGCCGGGGGAGTTCCGGGAACAGATTGTCGCGATCCAGTCTCGCTATCGCATTGTTTCCGCGGCGCAGTTTGCGGCACGGCGCGCGGAGGAACCCAGACTGGCGCTAATCACCTTCGATGACGCGGTACGGGATCAGTACCTCGCCGCCGGGATTCTCGCGGACCTCGACGCGCCGGCAGTGTTCTTTGCTCCGATGCGGCCGTTTTCCGATGAGCCGGACCGTTGGTGCCCTCAACACCTGTTGCATGCCCTGGCGGACGAACTCGGTTGGCGAGAGTTGCAGATGCGCATCGAGCCGCATTTGGCCGGCGTCGAGATCGACACGGCGCGAATGAACCAATTGTATCACTACGAGGTGCCGCACAAACGCCGCCTGAAGTTTGCGCTGGCTTTCGCACGGTCGCGGGGGCAGGCGCGGGACATTCTTCGAGAAATCAATGCTTCGGTCGGCCTGCAAGCAGGCGACTGGTTCATGAGCGTTCAGCAGCTTCGGCAGTTGCAGGATGCCGGTCATTGCCTGGGCGGTCACGGGTTTGACCACGTGCCGTACACCTCGCTGAGTCCGATGGAGCAGGCGGCGGACATGCACCGGGCAATGCAAACCATGACACGATTGTTTGGCCCCATGCCGCGGCCGTTGGCCTTTCCCTTCGGGCGTGCCGATTCGCACACGTTGGCGCTGGCGCGAAGCTGTGGATACACGATGACATTTGGAACGGACGACCGTGTGGATGCCAAGTTTCTCATGGAGGAACTGGCCCAGCGAGATGCGGAGTGTGACCGATGAAGGCCGAAATCCGACCCTGCGATGATGCAGATCAACTCCGTGAATACATCGATGCCTACTGGCGAAAGGGTCACGTGCTCGCGACGGACGAGGCGATGTTTCGCTTCACCTATTGCACGCCGTGGGTGGATCGAACCGTGTTTCCTGAGGGCATCAGCGTTTTGGGGTTGTACGACGGCCGGCGCATGACCGGTTTTCTCGGGTCGATCGTCGCACCCTATCCACGGCCGCGTTCATACTGGCTGGCACTGTGGCACGTGTTGCCCGAGATGAAAGGCACGGGGTGGGGCGGCCGCCTGCTCGCGGCGATGCAGTCGATGGCGCTGGAGGCCGACGGATGGATCGGAACATTCGGCGCAGGGCCGGAGGCGCTGCCGGTGTACCTGAAACGAGGTTATTGCGTGCGCGGGGCACGGCGGTGGGTTTATTCGCCGACGTCGGAAGAGGACGCGAAGCAGGAACCCACAATGAATCTCTCCGAGCGGCCTGTGCCGGATGCGTGGTTTTCGTATCACTATGATCGGCATCCGGTTTATGAATATCACCGACTGCCGTCCGCCGTGTTTCGCACGGAGAAGAACCCTTGGGGCATGGTCACGCACGTCTGCTGGATAGGGCCACAGTGGGAATCCGACGTTGGCGCCGCATATCAGGCGACCGCCGTGGCGGCGGAGAAGCAAGGATGTCCACGCCTGATGGACCTTTGGGCGTTCGAGTGTCCCGGCAATGGATGGACGCTGGCGCCCGAGGAGTTGCCCAGCGTCTTTCATCCGCCGGAGGCGCGCGGCAACCTCACTTACGCCGTCGGTCGGCCATTCCTCATGACCTCGGTACACAAAGGCGACTGCGACCAGGACCGGCCGAACGGCGCTGTGTCTTCTACGACGGCTGAAATGGTTCCCGCAAGCTAGTGCTCCGTCACAGTTGATCTTTCGGGTGGTACGGGCGTCTCGCCCGTCCGGAACGGGCAAGATGCCCGTACCACCCAACCCGAAGAATTGATTGTGACGAAGCACTAGGACTCCACCAGACACACCCGACACGCCAAACACCCGCCTTTCGGCCACACCTGAATTAAACTAACATCCGCGACATGATCGTGTTGGACAGCACCGGATTTGTTGTCGAGCAAGCCGCTCATCTGAGCATTGATGACGAGGCCGTTGCGCGCTGGGCCCGTGACGCGTCGCCGGCGGCCCTTCGGCCGCAGGGACACGACTTGTTTGCTCATCTTGCAGGCGACGAAGCGCAATTGGCGAACATCGTCCTCTTGATCGACGCGTTGAACTTTTGCTTTTGGTCCTCCGACCCGATTCAGTTTGAATGGCAGGGCCAAACCTATGAACGATTCAACGCGTTCTTCGTCTCGGTCATCCTGGCGGCAAGATACGAGCCCCGCTGGTACGATCCACAATTCTGGTTGGAAGCGCCTGCCGATGAACTTCAGGCGATCTTCGGAGGGCGGGGAGAGTTGCTGCTCATGGACGATCGACAGCGGATCATCCGCGAGACGGCCCGCATCCTGCTTGAACGGTTTGACGGGCAGTTTATCAACGCCATCGAGTCGGTCTGTGGTCGGGCGTGGCCGTTGGCGGTATTGCTGATGACCGAATTTGACTCGTTTCGCGACGTGGCGAACTATCGCGACAAGACCGTATACTTCATGAAGCGCGCCCAGATTTGCGCCTTGGACCAGTCCGTGGCCCGGCAACGGCAGCATCATCCGCCGTTATCGGGACTGTCGGAGTTGACGGCTTTCGCGGACTACCGCGTACCGCAGGCCCTCCGTCACCTGGGCATCCTGAAGCTCTCGCCCGACTTGACGCGAAGGGTCGAAGCGGAAGAGGAATTGGATCAGGGCTCGGCTGAAGAAGTGGAGATACGGGCGGCATCGATTCAGGCCGTGGACCGGATGGTCAAGGCGGTGGGCCGGCGGGGTCGTGTCGTGACGGCCTGGGAAGTGGACTGGTATCTGTGGCGTCTGTCTCACGATGCGGAAGTCGCTGTGAACCATCATCGCACGCGGACCGTCTACTATTGAAATCCGCTGAGCTAAGGAGATGTCATTGGTGAATCCAATTATTGCAAAGGCCCAGTTCAAGCCGCACATCCTCTTCGTGGTGACATTTGTCAGCATCGTCGCTGCGATCACGTCTGGTTGCGGGCAGAAAGTCGATATTGTCGAGACCGGCCCTCTGTCCGAAGATCCTGAAACGGCGATGAGGCGGATCAACGCCGACCCCGTGCATTTCTTCCAGCAGACGCTCGCCAGAACGCGCCGCGTGAAGACGCTACGCATGAAGTTTCAGCGTCAGGAACGCTTGGGCGTATTCGGTGAGTTGCGGCCGATTGAGCACATTACCGCCGAGTATCGTGACGATCCGTTCAGTGTTCACTTCACCTGGACTGATCAGGCCAGCGACTATCTCCAGTGCGTCTACATCGAGGGCGAGAATGACAACAGGGTCGCGCTGTTGCCGAGGAAAGGCCCCTTTGGGTTGCCGCCGCGCGTCGGCAACTACGACCCCCAGTTGGGCGTCACCTTCGCCAAGACACGAAACCCCATCACGGACTTCGGCCCGCGCCGGCTGATGGAGCGCACCCTGGATCGAATGAAAAAGGCCGAGCCCTTCGGCGGAACCGACATCAAGCTGATCGGCATCAAGGAGATCGGCCCGGCCCTGGAGCCCTGCTATCAGTTTGAGTTGGTGTTTCCGCCCAAGGATGAATTCGCGGCGAAGCTTCAGGACCTTTACATTCACACGCGAACAGGCCTCCCGGTGGCGACGTTTGTCTGGAAGGGCGTCGATCTGGAACGGAACGGCGACACGCTGGAAGCGATGTATCTCTACGGCGAAATCGAGGCCAATGTTCCATTATCCGACTCACCGTTTGCGATCGACGTGGACAGCGCGATCCGCACGGGTGAAAGGGCTGATGAGGTCCGTGCAGTCGGCAGTGCGGAGAGCGAGCCCGCCGGTTGAGTTGCCTCGACGATCACCGCTTGATAATGCTCGGCAGTTGGCGGAGGTCACCCGGGATTTGATCACATTGCAGCGCTCGTGCTTCGTCACAATCAATTCTTCGGGTTGGGTGGTACGGGCATTGGGTGGTACGGGCATTGGGTGGTACGGGCATTGGGTGGTACGGGCATCTTGCCCGTTCCGGACAGGCGAGACGCCCGTACCACCCGAAAGATCAACTGTGACGGAGCGCTAGAATGTCTGGAGAAACCTGACCTACCCCATTGGAGTTCACATCATGCGCTCGCGAATCTGGCTGATCACGACGTTGCTCACGACGATTCTCACCGCCGGTTGCGATCCGGCACAGGTGGAGAAGGCCAAGAGCGAGGCCGCGGCGAAGGCCGAAGCGGCAAAGGATGCCACCACTCAGGCTGCCGAAGACGTCAAACAGAAGGTGAAACCGTACGTCGAGAAAGGCGTCGCCAAGGCGAAGGAGGCTTACAAAGAGGGTAAGCAGAAGGCCGGCGAGTTGGCCGAGAAGGCCAGGCCCTACTTGCACGAAGCGAAACAGGCAACCACTCAGGCGGTGGAAACCGTAAAGAAGGCCACGACCCAGGCGATCGACAAACTCAAGGATGATGATTCGCAGTAGTCGACGTTGCCCACGATGCGCCGCACGATGAACTGCGCCCAATCAAGACCGCGCCCGTCGACAGTCCCCTGCGCGATTCCGTTGCAACGGAGCTTCCGCCCTACCACCCACGCAACATGATGCAACCGCGTGAATCTCTCAGCCCTCACTCGACCCGGCGGCGGATCGAGTTCCGCACTACTCGGTCAGTCGTCGAATCCGCGCATTGATCTGCTGAACTTCCGCCTCACTCAGACGATTCGGCGATGAAACATAGATGCGCCGTGCGTCCAGGTCCAACGCCGTCTGAAGCTCCTCAGCAGCCGCGGCTCGTGCGGCCGAATCACCGGTCGCGGCGGCGAGGCCCTCCAACAAGTTCGCCAGGTACACTCGGCGATCCGGCGACGTGGGATAGGCGGCGACGAAACGGCGGTACGCCTCGATCGAGCGGCGTTGGTCGGCCCGATCACCGGCCAACTCGAACCGCTGCAAGTACAAAGCGCACAAGTCGTTGTCGCCGATGGCGTTGGCCGGGTCGCGGTGCTGCAATTCAGCGACCAGCGCCAGGGCCCGATCAACGTGTTCGACGGTTCGTACGCGGGGAATGAGTTCTTCGATCCACTCTTCCAGCGCCGTGCCGTCCAACGTGTCACATTCCACAGCCGCGCGATACGCCCGACCGCCGACGGACGCATCATAGGCTTCCCAGGAATCGGGACGCTCACTCGTGCGCGCCACTTCCAGGTACGCCGCCAGTCGGGCGGCAGGGCGCACGATCGCAATGCCGTAGGCGACAAGCGCCGCGCACATGCCGACGCCGAGCACCGCCGCTACAGCCTTCCTGCCGCCGTCGCCACGCCTCCCTGTGGCGCCGGCCCCTGCCGTGCGCGGTGCGCCGCTCCCATCACCCTGCGAAGCAAACTGCCGACTCGCCAGCACAACCGCGACCAAAGCAAAAAAGGTCGTCGCCGGGCCGCCCGAAAAAAGCGCGAGGTCGATCCCCGTATGCACCAGAAAGCCGATCAGCCCGGCGCAGAGGGCCGGCAGCAACGGACCAAGCTCGTCGTCGCTGAAGCGCGTCGAAGTCGCCGAATCAAACCCGACCGTCACAAATCCGATCACCCAGGGCATCGCGGCCACCAGGAGCGTCGAAGCGACATAGCCGACGTTGGTCCCGCCTATGACACCGAGCCACCAAAGCAGGAACGCAGCGCCGAGCCCACCCATCCAGAGCACGACCGAGCCCGGCGGGCCCCTGTCACGGGGAGCGTTTTCCGAATCAAGAGCCTCAGCCCGCTCGGACGAAGCCAGCCTCAGCGAGACGCCCACGAGCAACAGCAAAAATCCCGCCAGCCCAACGACGCCCCACTCGGCTGCGAGGCGCACAACCCAGCTATGCGGCGACTGGACCTCCTCGGGACAGTTGGCCGGTTTGTACCGCGTGAAGTGTCGCCCGAAGTTATCCGCGCCAACGCCGAGCATCCCCTGATCGGCCATCATGTCCCAGGCCCCCTGCCAGTACATGTGCCGAAAAAGAATGGACCGCCCCGCGACCCCGGGGTTGGCATTCAGCACCGCGATGAAGACCGCCGTCGCACACAACGCCCCGGCCCAGAGCCCGAAGACCACCTGCCGGGGCTGAGCGACGATGATTCGGCTCAGCGCCGTAGCGATCAGCCAGAGACACATTGCGATTCCGCAAGCCGCCATCGCCCCCTGGCTCTGTGTCGCCGCCATCGCCACGCCGCTGCCAACGACAATGAGAATCGGCGCCGCCAGGGACCACGGCGACCAGCGCAAACGGACCCTCGCGGCGATCACCGCGACGGCCGACATGATGAACAGAATCAAGTGGCTGCCCAGGATATTCGGATGTCCGTAATACCCTGTCACGCTCCCGGACCGCAGCCGCTTCTCATAGTCGTGTCGCAGGCCATTTGATTCGGCGTCATCGTCGGCCGACTCACCGTTCTCGGAGAAATCGGCCTTGTGCTCATCGTAATAGCGAATGGTCTGTGGCAATTCGATCCAGTGCTGATAGGCGCACTTGGTGACGACCATCGCACCCGTCGTCAAGACGACGGCGAGCGTCAGGCGCGCGTGCCAAGGGCGCGTAAGCAACTGGCGAAGCGTCAATAGATAGACCACCGCACCCAGAAAATCCAGCACGCCGACCAGGGCCAGGTGTTTCTGTCCGGCGCGAATCGTGGAAAGGATGCCGGCCACAACGAGCAGGGCGACGCCCATTTCGGCGCCGGTCCAACGATACCACCGCCGCCCGGAAAAGGACCGCGAAACGCCCACCACTGTGGCAACGAAAAGGATCAACCCCACGATCAGCAGCGTCGTCGCCGGTTGGGCTCCGACCGATGCCCGAAGATGCCGCATCAGCCGGGCCAACTCAAACGTGTGTGTCTCTGAAACGACGGTGCGAAGCGGAATGAGCACCAGCAGAAGCAACAGGCAGACGCGGTCGATCCAGACACGGGCCGGGCGCGCCGTCTCGCCGGCGACAACACTCGCCGAAGGATTCTCGACGTTCGCCTTGGCCGAGCTATGCAAACTACGCCTTGTCATGCGGCCCCGCGCTTTCCAGGAGGGCGACAAGGACGACAACCAGCAAAGTTTGCAACACGATCCCCCAGGCGACGGGCCAACTGGCGTTCGGCAGCAGGAGTACGGGCAAGGCGGTCACCAGCGTCGCCAGCCAGATGACCAGAACCGCCTGACGCACGCCCATCCCGCGTCGCACGAGACGATGAGAAAAATGTCGACGGTCGGCGGTCCATATCGGGATGCCGCTGCGCAGGCGCAAATAGAAAACACTGGCCGTGTCGTAGAGTGGGACGGCGATCACCAACAGCGGCGCGATGACACCGATCGGCTCCTGGCCGCGAGCGGGACTGGTGAACGTGGTCAGAATCGTGAACGCCGCCAGAAGCAACCCGATGACGGTACTGCCGGCGTCGCCCAGGTAAATACTGGCTGGGTGGAAGTTGAAGGGAAGAAACCCAAGCAGCGCCCCCGCCAGAAGCCAACAGCACGTGGGAACAAATACTTGCCCGGCCCGCATGGCGGCAACGCCGAAGATCATTGCCGCAATCAGGACAACGCCGGTCGCCAGGCCGTCCATGTTGTCCAGGAAATTGAGCGAGTTCGTCAGCGTCAGGATCCACAAAACCGACAGCGTGATCGAGACCGCCGACGGCAGGTGCGACAGCAATCTCAGGTCCCAACCGATGACCAGGGCAGCAGCCACCGCGATCTGAATGACCAGCCGCAGCCACGGCGAAAGCGGGCGACGATCATCGACAAGCCCGAGCACGCACATCACAACGGCCGCTCCGCAGATGGCCAGGGCAACCGGCAACCTGGAAACGATGCCGGACAGATGTGGCCGAATCGCCGGCGGCATCCAATCCGGCGGGCTCGCTTCAAACACCCACGCCAGCAATACACCGAACAGGATGGGCAGGATGACCGCCAGTGTGACTGCCGCGCCCCCGCCCAAGGCCACGGGGGCGGCATGAGCCTTATGCCCTCCGGGCCGATCGACAAACCCACGCGCCGACGACCATCGGCGAACGATCAAGGTCAAACCGGCGCAGCCGACCACCCCGACGCCGAGTGCAATAAAGGGCAATGTCGATTCGGTGATCAAGTCGCCGACGTTTCCGCCACCCGATGCAATGCACTTGCCAACCGCCCCGAGTGGCGAAGGCTCAGATCGCCCGAATGGTTTGGCGAGTGAAGTGCAAGGTCGCCAGGCGTTCTCCTTCGTCAAAGGCCTGACCCGCGCCAAGCCGCTGGAAGGCGCGGCCATGCTATTGAAAGCCTATGTCAAAGTCCATATTCTACGCGAATCGCCGCACGAGGGTTTGGTGAAAAAAGAACTTCGTACCAAAATGCGTGCCGTCCTGGCCGGCATCCCTCCAGACATGCTTCAGGAGCAGTCCCGCCGCGCCGCCGAGCGGCTCTTTGCCCTCCCTCTCTACAAGCGTGCCGAAGTTCTGATGGTCTATCTCTCTCTTCCACAGGAGGCCGACACCACGCCGATCGTCCTACAGGCGTGGAAGGATCGAAAACGAGTGCTTGCCCCGCAGATTAGTTGGGAGAGCAAGCAGTTGATTCCCGTCGGCATCAAGAATCTCGACACCGACATCGCCGACACCCCCTACGGTATTCGAGCACCGGCCCGCGGCACCCCCTTCCCCATCGAGCTCATCGACTTGGTCATCGTTCCAGGCCTGGCGTTTGATGCGGAAGGCAACCGCCTCGGCCGGGGACGCGGCTTTTACGACCGCTTTCTCAGTAAGCTGGAGTTTCGTGGAAGAATCTGCGCCTTCGCCCATGAACAACAGGTCGTCGAGTCCATTCCCTGCCGCCCGCACGACGTCCGGGTCCAGGTGTTGATCACGGACCGGAAGGTCCGCCGCTTCCCGAAGTAGGCCGGCCTCGGGGGAAGATTCCGGCTGGACCATTCGTTCGATGTTTCAAAGGCGTGCCGAGGGCGGTCCGTGCCGGCCGGCGATTTTCGCTGGGTTCATGGTTGAATCGTCGGGCCACTCGGTTATCCTGATGCTATCTGCCGCGCCGCCGGCGTGCAGCGCGCAGGAGCATCAGCAAGGATGCGATCAGGTCACCGCGGCCCGAGTACGAAAGGAGTGTCCAGCCGTGCCACGATTCGCGAAATCCACCCATCGAAAGCCCCGGGCGCTCATCATCGCCATCGTCGTCGTCGCGGCGGCGGCGTGGACCAGCTACGCCCTGAAGTCATCGGGCAATTCCGACCCGGATCAACCAAATCCGATCCAACTCGCAGTCGATTCCCCAAACAACGACCCGCTTGTGACCCCCCCGACCGATCACGGGCTTACCTCGCTACGAGCGACCACGCCCGCCACGGCGCATGGGGAGGATGTTCCCCCACGCTCCGCCGTCCGAGCAAATTGGCCCGCGTCGATCGGCTCCTCGCTCGAAGTCGGCATCCCGGAGTTCCAGCCGCCTGAACAGGAAGACGAGCTCCCGCCACTGACGACGGAGACGCCCCCCACTCAAATCGTGGCCATGTCTCTCGAGGACACGCTCGCGGCAGGTCGGCAAGCCCTCGCTCGGGGAGAGCAGGTCGCCGCCCGAACCATGTATGCGCGGGCGCTGAACCAAGGTGTGCCGCCGTCTGAAGCACAGGTCATCCGAGCCGAACTGACCCATCTGGCCGACGCCATGATATTCAGCCGCGCGGCCGTTCCCAACGATCCCATGACCGGCACGCACAACCTTTCCAGCGGACAGACGATTCTCGCCGTGGCCCAACGTTACAAGACCACCGCCGACCTCGTGTGCGCCATCAACAACATCGCAGATCCGAACCGCGTCAAAGCCGGCACTCGCCTCAAAATCATCCACGGCCCGTTCGATGCCGTGATATACAAGTCGCAACACAGATTGGACGTCTATCTTCAGAACACCTACGTGCGCAGCTTTCCGGTCGGCCTGGGGACCAATGGCGGAACCCCGCTCGGCCTATGGACGATCAGAAACAAGCTCCGCAATCCTGACTGGACCGATCCGCGGAACGGGCAGCACTACTTGGGCGACGATGCCGACAACCCCATCGGCGAGCGGTGGATCGGGCTCGATTGTCTCAGCGGCGATTGCATGGGTCGGACCGGATTCGGCATTCACGGCACAATCGAACCGCAAAGCGTCGGCGCCAACATGTCCATGGGATGTGTGCGTCTGGCACCCGATGACGTCGTGCTGCTTTACGATCTTCTGGTCCGCCACCATTCCCGCATCGAGATCCGCCCGTAGCCTGCACGCCTTGCCGCGAAACCGCCTGCGGCCTCCGCATCACGGTCTGGCCGCGGGCCGCGCTGCGAGTGAGTCAGTCCATCCGCTCCAGGACCAACATCACATTGAGGAGGTGGCGCCGGCCCGGCGACGGCAGGGTCCGGGGAAGCGGCCGGGTGACGGCCACCCCATAGTAGCTGCCGAAGACCGCATAGCGCAAAGTCATTTCGTAGGACTCGGGCACAAACTCGGACATATCCTCCGTCGCAAACAAGCCCGACTCCGCCAGCCCCGCCCTCAGATACGCCGTAAGGTTCAGCTTCATGGTGCCGGCGCTCGGTCGCTCTTGAACGGGTCGATTCCCCGGCAAGATGGCCGGCCCCAGGGCCGTCTCCACGGCCGAAGCCGTCCCGCTCGGATCCGGCCAACCCCAGCCGGCCGGGCCGAGCATGTCGGGCGGCGCAGTTGCCAGCATGGGTGAAAACGAAGCCGGTCTGCGGATTTTGCGAAGGACCTGCCGGATGGCGCCCCGGCCAATCAACCGACCGTCCCAGTACACGCGATAAGTCTCGTCGCGCTCGTCGGAGCGAATCTCCAGCGGATCCAGCGTCACGGTCGTCCGATCGGGAGCGCGCCATCGACGCGCGGGGCCGACCGATGCCGTTCTCTCTTCCGGGTTCGCCGGAAAATCGGGCTCGGTTGTCTCAACGATCAACACCGCGCCGTACCGGCCGTCCACCAACTGGGCGCGGCGCAAATCCGTCCGGTTGAGCATCTTCGATCGCTGATCCGGGTCGCGCGTCGCCGACAAGCGTTCTCGCTCCTGAGGTGTCAAGTGTGCAAGCTGACACAACCATCGAATCGCGGCGGCCGAATTCGACGGATCGAGAACGCCAATCAGCTCGTCGAGGGCCTCGAAGTCGACGCCCGACTTGACAGCCGCAAGAATGCTTGACCGCTCGCCCGGATTGTCGGCAACCATCCTATCAAGATAGGAGAAGATCGCAGGCGCGGCGGCGGCGCATCTCGGATTCATGCAGCGACCGAGGAAAGCAAGCAGTCCACTGCTCCGCGAAATGTCTTCCCGAGCCATCAACTTGCGAAGGACAATCCCCACTTTCTCCGGATCAGGTGACTCCCCAAGAAGCCCTCGCGCGGCATTCTCCGTGAAGCCGTCGTACAGCAACAGGGCCAGCGCATCGAGTTGCAGCGCCTCGTCGCCGGACCTGACCGCTTCGGTCAGCCCCGCCACAACCGAATCCGTTGCCGCCTGACTGACCAGAACTGGGAATTGGCCGCGAAGACCCGACCCGACGGGAGGTGGTCGACGCAGCGACAAACGGCGCTGGACCTGGTCAACCAACGTCGTCAACACCGCGTTGCGTACACGTTCGTCGCCATCAAGCTGAGATGTCTTGCCGACCATCGCGCCGAATGGCTGAGAATAAACCAGGTCGCCGAGATCGATGGCATTCAGAACTTTGGCCAGCGCGAGCTGTTCGCCCGGGCTCGTCAACAGCGGCCATTCCGTCAAAATCGAATCATGTGGATCTGCCAGGCTCAGGTTGACCGACCGCGCAAACGTGGCGATGCGATCCGCGGCGGCTCGTCGAACCGTCCGTGACAGCGAATACAGCAGCCGCGTCGCTTGTGATTCCGGCAAAGAGCCGAGCCTGTCCAGAGCGGCGAGTTGGGCCATCTCCGATGCCTCTCCCAACGCGCTCCAATCGGCGTTGGTGGAGAGCAGCACGTCCAGGGCCGCTTCGCAAATCACCTTGTCGTCGCAGCGAAGAACGGCGCCGAGAAGCTGCGAAGCGACGACGGAATCAGGGCGATCGCGCGATCCAATGTGAGACCGGATGATCTCGATCCACTGACGCTTCACCTGTGCGTCGGCCTCGGCAAGGGCATGCAGCGCCGGTCCGGCGACCGCCTTTCCGGCAGCGAAATACGCCCATGCCGCCGACCGCACCTGCTCTTCGATGCGAGTGCCCGCAGCAATGATCCGCTTCTCAATGACCGATGACCATGCCTCAAGGCCCTTGGGCTCGACCCGATCTCGAAGCTGCGACAGGTGGGCAAGGGCCAGTTCCGCCGTTGCCCCCGCCGACTCGTCCAGCCGCCTCAGCAAGCCGACAGCTTCCCGCGAATCCGGCGCGACCCGTCGTGAATCTCGTGCCGACTCACGAACCCCGCGCAGGAAGTCCAGATCGATCGTCTCACGTCCCCCGTCATCCCACGCAAGCGCCACACTTCGCGCTTTTTCAGGCACTTCGACGACGAACAGGGCCAACCCGGACGCGCGCTTCGTCTGGCTCTGAACGCGCAAATGTTCCTGGACCAGGGTCTGTCCAACGGCGTGGCGCGGACCGAAGTTGTTTCGGAGGATGAGTTGCGATCGAGCGCCCTGCTTCACCCTGAGTTCCAGCCTTTCATACATCGGTTCGTCGTTAAACGTTTGCGCCGGGAGCAAGTCGGTTGTGTCCTGAAGCGGGCGAACGCCGTAGTAACCTCGGCGGGACTTGCCGAGAACGGTCGACTTGGAAAGAACGACTTTCTCGGAGCCGATGTCATATCGAAGTGGAATCATCAGGAAAACGTGGTCGGCGAGGGCCTGCACGTTTTCTCCCTGGTCCCTGATCATGCGGACAAACAGGTTCGTCTGGAGACAAGGCTTCAAGTCGATTCGGATCGCCGATTCGAGGGAAACGCGCCAATCTCGGGCCAGGGTCAGGATTTCCGCCGCATTGCGATCCAGGCTCCAGCCTTGGCGAAGATAGGATGCCGCCACGCCTTCGAGTCCCGCGTCGTGGGCCCATCGTGCCAACGCGGCGAAGCTGCCGCTCTTCGACGCGGCAATCACGGATTCCTTCTCTTTGAGAATCTCGCGATTCCAAAACGCCTTGAACGCTTTGCTCCCACGGCCAAGTGGTTCATCTCCGATCGCAGGGCTCAGCTTCCAGGCTCGCCGCACACACTGTCCCGCCAGCGGTTCGTCTCCGGCCTGAAAGTAACCCGCCGACCATGTCTGCAACTGCGCCGGGTCTTCACATCGCCCAAGCTCCTGGACCTCATCGACGTCGCGAAATACCTGCCGGATATCCGAACGGGACAGAGTGATGCTGACCTGGCGGAGAAAGTCACCTGTCTTAAGCAGCATCGTCGTCGGCTGGTCATCCACAACGCGGCCGGCATACGACGTGCCGTCATTCATGATGACAAGATCGGCACGAGACGAGGGAGCGAGGAGTTGAACGGCAACCAAACCGATGATGAGAGCGGGAGTGACGCGTAACCTGGCTCTCATTGTAAGTTCCATCGCCTAAGATTGTAGAATCACAACGGCCCACGGACAATGATCACCCGCTGGCGGATTCGTATTGCCACGACCAGCACCGGGCTGGGAATGGACGCGCCCGTCCAGCAGCATCGAGTTGATCTGATGGGCTCCCCTTGCTGGAGGGCGCCCAGGATGAGCGGGTTCGGCGTTCCCGAGAGATGTATCGTGAATTATTGCATTCTAACAAGACTCCACTGTGGCACCGCCGTCCCGGCGGTGGAGACATAGGCGGAACGCCTGTGCCACAGGTCTTGATAGAGTGCTTAAGTGCGTTCGCGCTGAGAGTGGATGACGGCATTCAAGTGCGGGGCGGGCCGTGTGAACGTCCTCGGCCGCGGCCGCCTGCGTCATGAAACCGCCAACGATTCAGGCGGTCGCTTTGTTTCTGTTCATGCCTGGTCGGAAGTGACGGCGGATTCTTCGGGTATTCGGACGACAACGTGGGTCCCCACTCCGGGACCACCTTGAAGATGAACCGAACCGCCCATCGCAGCCACGGCATGGCGCACGATTGAGAGCCCCAACCCCGTGCCGCGGCGCCCGCCGGCCGGCCCGCCCGATCCGGATCGGGCCCGTTCAACCTGGTAGAAACGCTCGAACACACGATCACGATCTTCGAGCGGGATGCCGCAGCCGTCATCGGCAGTCTCGATGACGAAGGCGGCACACTCTCGTCGAGCGAACACGCCGATGTGCCCGCCGACCGGCGTGAATTTGATGGCATTCGCGATGAGGTTGTCCAACACCAACCGAAGAAGCCTGGGGTTCGTGCGAACGAATTGGGACTCCGGAGAGCAATCGACATGCCATTGAAGATCCTTGTCACGCAGAGAGGCGGCGAACCGCCCATGCAAGTCGTCGAGGAACAATGGCAGCTCAATACCCTCGGAAGGAAACTCGATCGTGCCGGATTCCAATCGCGACAGGGCCAGGAGGTCGCCAATCAACTCCTCAAGCCGGGTCGTGTGCCGGCTGATGACATCGAGGAAATGGGCGGACGAATCGTCGCCCGCCGGTTTGTCCATCAGTTGCAGCGTCTCGACCGAGGCGCGAATCGCGGACAATGGCGTTCGCAATTCGTGGGATGCGTTCGCCACGAAGTCGCTCTTCATGCGAATGGTCTGCGTCAATTCCGTAATGTCGGTCAGCACAACGAGGCGACTCCGGGCCGCAGGGTCTCGATCGCTGTCGAGTCCCACGGGCTCAACGTCCGAACCACGAGCCAGAAGATGAACCGTGCCCCCCGGCTGATCCACCTGAATGCGCACCTCGCGCATGGATCGGGGTTGCCGCCGCCGATCAGGCATGGCAGGGGCCGCCGACCCTTCGGCGCGGGCCGGAGCCAGAAGATCGATCCTGGAATCGTCGCGCGCGCGGGGGCTCAATAGCATGATGAGTTCCGGCTGGGTCACGCACTGTTCGACGGGCAGACCCACGAACGGATGAACGTCCACATTCGCACCGACCCCACCGCCATTGCCTCGGTCCCTGTCGGCCGGGGACTCGACGGCGCGTAGCCTCAACAACCGGCGAGCCGCCTCATTGATCAGAGCGATCCGGCCGTCAGAGCCGGCGACGATGACGCCCTCCCCAAGGCTGCGAATCAGAAGTTCAAGGTTTTTCCGTTGTTTCTCGATCGTCTGCAACTGAGCCGAAAGCGATTCACGCATCTGGTTAAGCGACAGCGCCATCTGCCCGATCTCATCTCCACTGGAGACCTCCATGCGCGCCGTGAGATCCCCCTCGGAGAGGCTCCTTGCCGTCTCCGTGATGCGTCGGACCGGATTGCTCCAAAGGTACGCCAGACCGAGGGCCAGCAGGACCGTGACAATGAGCCCGACCAGGGCCGTGCGCCAGATGACCGTCCGCATTGTGTCGGTTCGGGCGGCGATGCCGCGCATGGGCATGGCGAGGCGCGCCGTTCCAAGCGGTCGGCCGTGGTCATCATCCACGCGAACCCCCACGTATTTCAACTCACTGCGGACCGTGTCCGACCACCGCTCGGCCTCGCCCCAGCCCTCGGCAAGGGCCTGTATGATCTCCGGCCGGTTTGCATGAGAACCCATGTGCGCCGGATCGGCGTCTGAATCAGCAAAGACCGTCCCATCCACCGCAACAATGGTGACGCGCACTTTCACACGCTCAATGGCGCTGATGTCCTCGGCGAGAGCCTGCAAACGGGTTCGGTCCCCGCGCGCGAGGTCCGTGCGAACTTGATGGCGCAGCGTCAACGCCTGAGCGAGAAGGTGATCGGTGAGATCGTCCCGGTAGCCGCTCTCGACGTCCCCGACGATGAGCCAGACGGACGTTGTCAACCCCAGGGCAACAAGGAGGGCGTTTCCCAGAAAAAGCTTCCAAAAGAATCTTCCAGGTCGCATCCGCAGCTCATGTCTCCAAAGGAGGGCGGAAGGAATAGCCGACGCCGCGAATGGTGTGGATCCAGGTCCCAGCCCGGCCGTCGGGATCGGCGGCCGACAACTTCTTGCGGAGCGACGTGATATGCACGTCAATGGTTCGATCCAGGACCACCGTCCCTCGCCCCATCGCCCCGTCGATCAGACTGCTTCGGTCCTTCACGTGGCCGCTGACCGACATCAAACTGGCGAGCAGCCGGAATTCAGTCGCCGTCAGATCAACTCGCTGATCATGAACGCGGAGTTCGTGCCGAGCCTGATCGAGCGTAAATGGGCCCTCGCGAAGAACGGAGCCTTCTACCTGCGAGGTCCGATCACGACGAAGCATCGCGCCAATACGAGCCATGAGCAGATTCATCGAGAATGGCTTCGTCACGTAGTCGTCCGCGCCCAGCGCGAAGCCAACGAGTTCGTCGGCCTCTTCCGCCTTGGCAGTCAGCATCAGAATCGGGAGGCTCGAGATTGAGGCATCTCGACGAATCTGCGTCGCCACTTCGTCGCCGGACATCTCGGGCAACATGCGATCCAGGAGAATCAGGTCCGGGGGAGACTGGCGAACCTCATCGAGTGCCGCGCCGCCGCTCGCTGCGTGTCGCGCCGTATAGCCTTCGCGCTCAAGGTTGAACCGGATCAAGTCCGCCAGATCCTGCTCATCCTCCACCACCAGGACAGACGCCGATTGCATCGTCATCATCGCCTCGACTCCCCAACGGTTGCGTCATTGGACATTCTAACAGAGATCAGATCGCAGAATACAACCCCAAAAGTTTCAACTACTACGCGGAAGCCCCCCCCGATCGTCGAAGGGCGCGTCTCCGCCCCCCGGCGAAGACACGCCCCTCCCGCACACAACGGCACCGGCGCCGCGGCCTGCCTCTCGTTGCTTCCCCCTCCGGGCGAGAGTTCAGGCCTGAGCCGTCCAAACCACATCCAAAACCTCTCTGGTGATCTGCCGGGATCATGCACCGGTCGGATAAGGAATAGATGAAGGCGGTAATAAGATTGGATGAAATCTCCAGCGGGCCGCTGAGCGAATTGATGAGCCGCTAGCTTCTCGGGCCGTCCCAACCTTGTGAAATACCCCATTCTTGCGGACAATCAAGTCGCCACAATGGTTTCGCGGCCGATCGTTAAAGGCCCGATTCATGACCTGCAATCCAGAAAACCCGCCATGAAACGATCACGCAGGACACACAGATGGGACCTCTCCCCCGCTGCCGCGATTCGACTTCAGAAGCGACTCGCGGCCGCAGTCCGCGTGGAACCGCTGAAGCGCCGCCCAAACCTCGTGGCCGGCGGCGATGTCTCCCTCACCCTGGATGGCCATAGCCTGATCGCCGGTTGGGTTCTCTGGGACATCAAGCGAAAAGCCGTGACCGAAACAGCGGTCGAGATTCGCCCGGCGACCTTTCCATATGTGCCGGGCCTGCTCAGCTTCCGCGAGGCTCCCGCCCTCTTGGCCGCCGCAAGAAAACTTGAGACCAAGCCGGACGTCCTGCTTCTGGACGGGCAGGGAATGGCCCATCCCCGGCGGTTCGGCCTCGCCTGTCACATCGGCCTGCTCATGGACCGACCGGCTGCCGGTTGCGCAAAAAGCCGCCTCTGCGGCAGCCACCGGGAGCCGGGGCCGCGGCGCGGGGCGTCACGCCGCCTGATCCACAACGGCGAGGTCATCGGTCGTGTCCTGCGAACGCGCGACGGAGTTAATCCAATTTACATCAGCATCGGCCACGCCATCACCCTCGATGACGCCGTGAAGCTCACGCTGAGATGTTGTGAGAATTACCGACTGCCGGAGCCGACCCGCTTGGCCCACCAACTCGTGACCCGCCGGCGGAAAGCGGACGATCTATGACACAAAGTCGATCTTTGAGACACATGAGATGAGGGATTGAGGCCGTACAGACAGAGAGACATCGGGATGGAACGAACCGTCGCCCGCGGCTTGCCATTTGGCGGCTGCCGCCTGACCCCAAACCGCCCGATTTCGGATACCGAGCCTCGCAACGCGCCCTTACGAAACGGCCTGGCGCCGTCCGAACGCGATGACCTCGTTCAGGCTGCCGCTGCGAAAACCGCGCAAATCGACCGTGACATGCTCATAACCAAACTCGCGAAACACCGCATCGACCCTCGCCCGCATTTCCGGCTCCAATAGGCGATCGATCCACGGCGGCAGGACCTCGATCCGCGCCAACGTCCCGTGATGCCGGACCCGGCACTCGCGGATGCCGAGGTCATGCAGAAAGTCTTCCGCCAACTCGATCATCCGCAGCTTCGCCGGCGTGATGTCTTCACCGTAGGGAACCCGACTCGACAGACACGGGCTTGCCGGTTTGTCCGAGGTTGGCAGTCCCATCTCCACGGAGAGGGCCCGAATCTCGGCCTTGCCCAGCCCCGCATCGACGCAGGGCGAACGCACGCCGTGCTCCCTCGCCGCCCCCAAACCGGGCCGGTGGTCGCCAAGGTCATCCACATTCGTCCCATTGACCGCGACCGAGAGGCCGTGAGCGGCGAGGATGTCATCCATCTTGCCGTACAGGGCGGACTTGCAGTAGTAGCAACGATCGGTGGGATTGGCCAGATACGACGGGTCGTCAAACTCCCCCGGATCGACGAGCAGGTGTCGAACGCCGATCGACTTCGCCAGTTCCTTGGCCGACGCGAGTTCACGACGAGCAAGACTGCTGCTCACCCCGGTCACCGCCAGGACGTTTTCAGCCCCCAAGGTCTGTACCGCAACCTTCAGGACCAACGCAGAATCCACCCCGCCGCTGTAAGCAACGGCCACCCGCCCGAGCGCTCGCAAAGCCTCACGCATCTTCTCGAGCTTGGAATGCAAAGTGCCCGCGACCATCCTGACCTCGCAACCTGCCCGAGAAGTATAGGGACGAACAAAGGCACCGCCACCCGGCTTGCCGTTTGGCGGCCCCCTGAAACTGGCAGACAGGAACGAAATGGTTGATCAGAACTTCATGAAGCCCTTGACCGGCCACGCGGCCATCATGATTCCCGGTGGCCACATGGCTGAGGAAGGAGCGCAAACGAGTCGGCGCGAGCGACCTCGACTCCGAAGTTGCCATGCCCGCAGTCACGATCCTTGGATCGCGAAGCAGTGACCCGCCTGACCGTCACGTCGAACCTTACGTCGCCGCGACTATGGCCACCGCGCGACCATTCGTCGCGCCGGCCGAGCCGTTGCCGGACGCCGCCTTGCTGCGGGGCTTTGCCTTCGGCGCACGGGCAACCTTGGTGATGCCCGGATCCGTGAAGAAGCTACCCAGTTCGCGAAGCCGCTTGTAGCGACGCTTCATCAGCGTGTCGATCCCGCAGCGCCGCAACTCTCGCAGAGACTCGATGACGTACTTCTCCACGTTCCCAGCGGCAGTTGCCGGGTCACGATGAGCGCCGCCCAGAGGCTCCTTCACGATGGCGTCAATCAGCCCCAGGCGTTTGAGGTCCTTGGCCGTGAACTTCAGGGCCTTGGCCGCGGCCTGGGCGTGCTCGGCGGACTTCCAAAGGATCGCCGCACAACCCTCGGGCGAAATCACCGAATAGTAGGCGTGCTCCATGACGGCCAACCGATCACCCACGCCGATCCCCAGCGCACCGCCCGATCCGCCCTCACCGATGACCACGCAGACCACCGGAACGCGCAGCCGGGCCATTTCCATGAGGTTGACGGCAATCGCGCTGGCGATGCCCCGCTCCTCAGCACCGATGCCGGGATAGGCACCGGCCGTGTCGATCAGGCAGACGACCGGCAGATTGAACTTTTCGGCCAGCTTCATCTTGGCCAGGGCCTTGCGATAGCCTTCCGGATGAGCCATGCCAAAGCAGTTCTCCAGCCGCTCCTTTGTGTCCTTGCCCTTGTTGTGGCCGATGAACATGCACTTGAAGTTGCCGATCCGCCCGAATCCGGTCAGGATGGCCCGGTCGTCCCGGCAGTTGCGGTCGCCGTGCAACTCGCAGAAGTCCCGCACCATCATCTCGAGATAGTCCGGCACCAGCGGCCGCTTGGGGTGACGGGCCACCTGCACCGTCTCCCAGGCATCGAGGTTGGCATACAGGTCTTGCCGGGCGGTCAACAATTCGGCCCGCACGGTGTGAATGGTGGCACTGACGTCTCGGCCCGTGGCCGCCTGTCCAGCCTCCATTTCGGCGATCTGTTTCTCGATTTTGATCAGAGGTCGTTCGAATTCCAACGCGCACACGTTTTCACGCGTAGCCGCATCACTATACTCATTCTTCATAATCTTGAGGTTCCTTACTCAATGGTCGTCGCGTGTGGAGCGGTCCCGAACCGAGTCAACTGCCGGATCATGGGCCCCTTTGTCGGATTTGCCCTCATTCTCCACTGTCGATACCGGCCGGCAAGATCGCCGCCGTAGGTGTCGCTGGTCACCCGCGCCGAGATTCCAACGAGCCCGACTTTAGATGTCAAATGCCTTCGCCGCCCTCAAACGAAACCGCGGATCAGCCCGAAACGGGCTGCCCAGCCGAGCGGGCCAACTTGCAAGCCTAGCTTCCACTCTAGCCATCGACAAGAAGAAATTGACGAGCCAGTAGAACTAACCTACACTCAGGCCCGAATGGGAGAACGCCAGAATTAACCCTAACTCCCTGTATATCATAACCCTAAGCCTGATCTTGGGTGCAGCAAAAACGCCCTGACAGTTATAGGAACCTCCATGCCGGTTTGGAAGTTTCAAGTCGGCCCGATGCCCGGGAGCGATGATCCCAGAGGTCGCCAGGCTTTGCGGACCTTAGTCGATTTCGGTGTCCGCTCGGTCACCACGATCCGGCCTTCACGACTTTTCCTGATCGAACTGGCCGGGCCGGCCGCGGTCCAACGCGCACAGGCCGAGCGAATCGCCGCCGAGCTTCTCACGGATCCGGTCGTCGAGACGTGTGCCATCACCGCCGAGGGGGAGACCCAATCGGAGCCCGCCGGAATCCTGCCGGTGGAGGTCTACCTCAAGCCGGGGGTGATGGATAACGTCGCGGAATCCGCCGCCTTCGCCCTGGCGGACATGGGCATCCCGGCCGGTAGCGTCCGAACCGGCCGCAGGTATGAACTCCGCCCGATCCCCCACGACCGCGACATCCCCCTGATCCAACGCCTGCTGGGCAACGACTGCGTCGAACGCCTCGTCCTGGGCACGGAGCCGATCACGCCGCCGCCGCAACCGACCCAGCGACAACTGGAACTCCGCTATGTCGACATCCGCAATCTCGATGAACGGGGTCTCCAGAGGATGAGTCGAGATTGTCACTTGTTCCTCTCCGCCGACGAGATGCAAACCATCCGAGACCATTTCCGGCGCGAAGGGCGAGACCCCACCGACCTGGAATTGGAGACCCTGGCCCAAACGTGGTCGGAACACTGCGTCCACAAGACCTTGAAGTCGGCCGTGACCTATCAGGGCGCCCCGTTCCCATCCGCCGAAAACCAGTCCGGCCCCTCCGACCAGGTGCCCGTGGCGACGGTCCACTATCGGAATCTCCTCAAGGACACCATCGTCCGCGCGACCGAGGAACTCCGAACCGAGGGCCGTGGTCCAAACTGCCTGTCGGTCTTTGCCGACAACGCCGGCATCATCGCGTTCGATAGCGAATTCGGCATCGCTTTCAAGGTGGAAACACATAACCATCCTTCCGCCATTGAGCCATACGGTGGGGCCGCGACTGGCTTGGGAGGCGTGATCCGCGACATCCTCGGCTGCGGCCTGGGGGCCAAACCCATCGCTGGCACCGACGTCTTCTGCGTCGCCCCGCCCGATTGGCCCGTGGACCGCCTCCCGAGCGGAATGATCCACCCGCGCACCATCCTCAAGGGCGTCGTCACCGGCGTCAGAGACTATGGCAACCGCATGGGCATCCCTACAGTCAACGGCGCGGTCCACTTCGACCCCCGCTACCTCGCCAACCCTCTCGTGTTTTGCGGCTGCGTCGGCCTGATCCCGCGCGATCGAATCGAGAAACGGAACCAGCCGGGAGACGCTATCGTGCTGCTCGGCGGACGCACCGGCCGCGACGGCATCCACGGCGCCACCTTTAGCAGTGCCGCCCTGACCTCGACACACACTGAAGAGTTCGCCCACGCCGTCCAGATTGGCAACCCCGTGGAAGAGAAGAAAGTCCTCGACGTCATACTCCAGGCACGCGACCACCACACAACCGAAGGCGAACCGGCTCGATGCCTCTTCTCCGCCATCACCGACTGCGGCGCGGGCGGACTCTCCTCTGCCGTCGGAGAAATGGGCCAAGACACCGGCGCCGAAGTCTGGCTCGATCGTGTGCCGCTGAAATACCCCGGCCTGCGTTACGACGAGATATGGATCTCCGAGGCCCAGGAACGCATGGTCCTCGCCGTGCCCCAGAAGAACGTCGAAACGCTCCTGACCCTGGCCCGGAGCGAAGACGTCGAGGCAACCGTCATCGGCCGCTTCACGGACACGCAGCGTCTACGGGCCAAACACGGCGACGCCGTCGTCGGCGACCTCGACATGGCCTTCCTTCACGACGGCCTGCCGAAGACGACGAAAACGGCTCAGTGGCAACCCACCGGCGGCGGCAATCCACCCCAGGAGGCAGCACACCCAGGCCCGGTGGCCGAACTCAGGAAACACCTGAGCAATCCAAACACGGCCTCCAAACACTGGATCATCCGCCAGTATGACCACGAGGTGCAGGCCGGTTCGGTCGTCAAACCGTTGGTGGGCCCGCACGACGGCCCCGCCGACGCGGCTGTCGTTCGACCTCGCCTCGACGGCAACCGCGGCATCGCCTTGGGAAACGGAATGACCCCGATCGCCTCGGCCGACGATCCATATTGGAAAGCGGTTGCAGCGATCGACGAGGCAGTCCGCAACGTTGTCTGCGTCGGCGGCGATCCAAAACAGACGGCCATTCTCGACAACTTCTGCTGGCCCAGTGCTGACGACCCGCAATCACTCGGCGCCTTGGTCCGCATGTGCCAGGCCTGCTACGACGCAGCCAAGGCCTACGGCATCCCGTTCATCAGCGGCAAGGATTCTCTCAACAACGTCTTCACACTTAGCAAGGCGGATGCCGCCACACTGACCGAGGCCGTCAAACAGTATGACGCGCAAACCGCCGAGCAGCTCCAGGATCAACTGCGCCGAGACCCAGGACAACTCTCCATTCCCTACTCTCTGCTCATCTCCGCCGTGGCCATCGTTCACGACGTCAACCGCTGCATCACCAGCGTCCCCCAATTGATAAACGGCGAGGCCAGACTCTTCATGGTCGCGCACTGCGCACCGTGCTGGGAAGATCTTCACAAAGAATCCGAGTACCAAACTCCCTCTGATACCGGTTTCAACTCCTTCGACGCCGGTCCCTCATCCTGTGACACCGGTCTCCAACCGGTGCGGAACCCAGGTCATCAACCAGCGCCACAGGCATCGGATTCGCCCCTCAACAGCCTCGCAACACTGCACCACCTCGTAGCCGACCTGATCCGCGACGGCAAAATCATCGCCGCCCATGATTGCAGCGAAGGCGGCATCGCCACCGCCGTCGCGGAGATGGCCATCGCCTCCGGACTCCAGACGGAGTTTCTTGCATACGATCCTCGACATCCGGCACGGCCCTTTCACGCCCTGCCCTCCTGCTATCTCATTCAACCGACCGAGCCCGAAGCACTCGCAGCCATCAGCACCGAGCAGGGCCTCGTCTGCCAGGAGGTCGCCCGCATGGCGGCTCCACGAAATGAACCGATGTTCACCTTCGTAGATGCCTCGCCCCAGCCGCGCAGATCGCCCAATCACCCCATCTGCGTTGCCTTATCGGAGCTTCGCGCCGCCTGGCGAAGCCCACTGGACTGGTGACATCAGCGCCAACAACCGCTATCCTTGTGTAATGCGCCCGGCGCGCTGTCAAACACAGATGCTGCGGTTTGCGGATATCGCCGGATCAAGGCTTGCCGTTTGGCGGACCGCCAGGAGCGATTCACCACTCGCACTCGACACATCAAGCGATTCGAGCAATACGCTCGGCCGCGGACGAAGGAGATCGTGCCATGCCTCGTAAAACCGAAGACCTGTTCGGCCAGCCCGAACGCACCGGGCGCCGCGTCGTCGTCACCGGCCAGGTCGGCGTGGACAAGACGCCGTTCCTCCAAAGCGTCTGCCGACTCGCGGCCGATCGCGGCCATCATGTCACGCTCTGCAACGTCGGTGAGATGATGTACGCCGAGGCCCCCGACATCGTCCCCGGCCGCATCCTCGACCTGCCGCGGACGCGCCTCAACACCCTCCGCCGCGCGGTCTTCAAAGACGTGCTCGTCACCGCCGAAAAAGCCGAAAACGTCATCCTCAACACCCACGCCACCTTCCGCTGGAAGCACGGCCTCTTCGAGGCGTTCGACTTCCATCACATGACCTCGCTGAACGCCGACCTCTACGTGACCTTGGTCGACAATGTCGACGCCATCCACGAACGACTCCTCCGCGAGCACGACATTCCGCACACTCTCAAAGACATCATGGTCTGGCGCGAAGAGGAAATCCTCGCGACGGAGATTCTGGCACACGCCATCGGCGACCACGGCAGTTTCTACGTCCTGGCCCGCGGCCACGAGGGCGACACCGCCGAGTCACTCGTCCGGCTGATGTTCGAGCCCGACAAGAAGAAGGTCTACCCGAGCTTCCCCATGTCCCACGTCATGGACATGCCCGACGTCCTGGCCGAGATCGACGCCTTCCGCGAATCCCTGGCCGAACACTTTATCTGTTTCGATCCCGGCGACCTGGACGAAAAACGCCTGCTCTTCGAGGCCGGCGAAGCCACCAAGAAAGGCGAGTCGACCATCACCCTGCCGGTCAACGGCCGAGACATCACCTTCAACGTCTCCGACATCACCGGCGTCGCCCGTGACATCGACGGCCAAATCTACGCCCGTGACTTCAAGCTCATCGACCAGTCCGACATGATCGTAAGCTACGTCCCGGAACTCGCCGGCGGCATCCCCGGCCTTTCCAGCGGCGTCGAACGCGAATTGCAACACGCCTTCGAAGGCACCAAGGAAGTCTACGTCATCTGGCGCCCCAGGAAGGATCCCTCACCCTTCATCACCGAGACCGCGACAAACGTCTTCAGAACGGTCGAAGAACTCTTCAAGCACTTCCAGTCGAAGGGCTATCTGGGCAACTACCAACTGAGCCTCCCAAGAACCGGCGAAGCCAAAGAACGCGGCCGCTTCGGTTGAAGCGACTGAATGTCCCTTTCCGATCCCACAACAAGGGCGATCTCATGAGCGAAATCGTGTTTCTGATTCAGGAAGACCCGGACGGCGGCTATACCGCCGGGTGGCCCAAGTCGTACTCGACCTGGGGGCACGAATTCGATCCCGAGTGAATCTCGCAATCTCCAACCCCGCCTCAAACTCGCCGGGTGACGATGGCATCGAAGCGTGTGCCACTGGGCGCTTGTCACCCAGTGTTGGAAGGCGCGGGCTACGAATCCCCCCCATCCCGTGACCGCCGACGGCGCATCACGGAATCCAACTCCAGGAAGCGGAAGTTGATCAACTGGACGATCACGCCGATGCTCACCGCGATCAGACTCATCGCCATCAGCGTCGCCGCACCGATGATCAGCGACGGGCGATAGGCCGAGTCGGCCGGCCAGTCGCCGAGCCGGACCGCCGCGGCCACGCCGCAACTCAGCAGAAAGAAGCAGATGCCCATGCCGCCGAAAAAAGTCAGCGGCTTGTAGGATCGAAACAAACTCAGAATGCGGAAGATGACCCGCATCCCGTCGCGAAAGGTGCTCAGCTTCGACACGCTGCCCTCGGGTCGCTCGCGATAGGCGATCGGCACCTCGCGCACCACCCAACGGCGGTAGAGACATTGGATCGTCATCTCGGTCTCGATGTCGAAACCATAGGCCATGATCGGCAGATTCATCGCCGCCTCCCGGGTCAAGGCCCGGTACCCACTCATGATGTCCTCCAGGTTCGACCCGAAGATGACGTTGATCAGCTTGCCGACCAGCCAGTTTCCAAAGACGTGAAACCGGCGATAGGCCGCGTCGGCATCGGCCGTCTCGCGCTTGCCCACCACCATGTCCGCCTCGCCCGACAACACCGGCCCGAGCAGCGCCGCCGCCCGCTCCGCCGGATAGGTGTCATCACCGTCAACAATCAGGTAGTAATCGGCATCCACCTTCTCAAACATCGCCGCGACGACGTGCCCTTTGCCCTGCTTCTTTTCCTGCGTGACCACCGCGCCGGCGCCGGCGGCGATCCGGCCCGTGCCGTCGTCGCTGTTGTTGTCGAAGACGTGGATCTCGGCCTGGGGAAGCGCCCGTCGAAAGTCCCGAACGACTTTTTCGATGGTCGCGGCCTCGTTATAGCATGGAATCAGCACGGCAGTTCGCGCCGGCGTCGATTCGGATTCTCCCATCTTGCCTCCCTCAAGCGCCGCGCCGCCGACATGCCGTCAAACCGAGGCAATCCCGGCCCGCACCGCAAACCACCTTCACGCTGGGAAAAGCTAGTGCTCCGTCACAGTTGATCTTTCGGATGGTACGGGCGTCTCGCCCGTCCGGAACGGGCAAGATGCCCGTACCACCCAACCCGAAGAATTGATTGTGACGAAGCACTAGCTTCAGCGGGCGGGAGAACCATGTCAACGTCCGGCGGTACTCAGAACGGTAAGACCGTGACGATGGGAGCAGGCTTTCCCAAGGACGGCGCAATAAGCACAACGAAACAGTGGTGAAATCCGGGTGGTACGGCCGTCTCGCCCGTATGTTCCAGCATGAAACCATATTACTACCCGTAATTGCACCTCCCACCTGCGCCTGTAGAATCCTGTTATCATGCGCTTGAATCGGTTCCGTCTAACCGCCGCACTCTGCCTGTTCGCAACCGCCGGTTGCGTCGATTCTCAGGGGCAGCGCGTCACCATGCGACAGTGGTGGCAAGAACGAACCGCCGCCAAAGAGTCGGAAACCTCCGATCAGAACCAAACGGCGAATGCGGACCAGCCGGCTCCCCAAGCCGCCGACGAAGAACGATCTGACCGACTCGCAGAAGGCCCCGCGGCCGAAGACGGCGCTGACGCCGCTCGCGGCAGCCCACTGCCGATCAACGCCGTTCGCTCCGACGCGCTGATCGTGAATGACGAAGTCATCACAATCCGCGAGATCCTCGATCCCATCCTGCCCACCATCAACGAACTCGCCGCCACACTCTCGCCGAACCTCTACTACGAACGCGTCCTGGAGCTCGTTCGCCTCCGAATCGTCGATGCCGTCGCCCAGCGGCTCATCTACCGCCGCGCGCGCGAAAAGATCAACGAACAGATCGAGCCGCAGATTCAGAAGGCCGTCGACAAGATGGAGCGGGAGCGGATCAATCGCGAATTCAACGGGCTGGAGACGGAATACGAGAAGTACCTCGAAAAAACGAAACGGCGTCGCGACGACATCCGCGAGGAGCTTCGACGGTCCGTCGTGGTCGATACCTATCTGCGCGACCGCCTCCTGCCCATGATGCCCGCACCACGCAAGCGCGAACTCCTCAACTACTATCGCAGCCATATCGCCGACTTTTCCGCGGACCAGCGCCGCGAGTTGTTCATGATCGACGTTCCGATCGCCGCGTTTCTATCGCCTTCACAGCGCGGGCTCGCCGAAGACCTTCCCCTGGCAACGCAAAAGGCCCACAGCGCCATTCAGGAAGCGGCCAGGGCGCTGGCGGCCGGAGAGCCGTTTGAGAACGTGGCGCGAAAGTATTCCAAGGGCGTTCATTCGGCCGACGGAGGGGCCTGGGGTTTCATCAGTTCTCCGCTGGCCGGCCGATGGAAGGTGCCGTGCGAACGCTTCTTCAAGCTCGCCGAAAATGAAACCAGCGAGGTGATCGAGTCCGACAAGAGCTTCTTCATCGTGAAAGCCGGCAAGGTCGATCCGGGCAAGGTGGATTCCTTTCAGGATGCCCAACCGCGGATCACGCGCATCCTCAAGAACCATCGCTTCCAAAAGCTCAAGGCCGAGTTTCTTCAGAAAGAGCTGGAACAATCCACGCTCGGATCGCTGGACGACTTCATCACACAAACGATGCACTCGGTGCCCCGGCCCGCGGTTCTCACCGACCGATCAAAACCGCTCCCGTGAGAAAGCCACCGAACCGCTTCACGAGAACAAAACGTCCTGCATCGAATAGAGGCCCGGCGGCTTGCCCGCGATCCACTTCGCCGCGCGCAAAGCGCCGGAGGCAAACGTGTCGCGAGAGTGGGCCTCGTGGCTGACAGTGACGGTTTCTCCCAACGTCCCGAAGGCGACCGAGTGACGGCCGACCACGTCACCCAAGCGCAGGCTGTGCATTCCGATCTCGCCCGGCGAGCGCGCGCCGGTCTTTCCATGTCGACCATAAACCACCGGCGAATCCGCCTCGCTGCCACGCCCCCCGGCCCCGCCGCTTCGCCCAATCCGAACTTCATCGCGCAGAGCCAGGGCCGTCCCGCTGGGAGCATCGATCTTGAACCGGTGGTGAGCCTCGGTGATTTCTGCGTCGAACGACTCGTCGAGCGTCCCGGCGAGCATCCGAACGAGGCGCAGCATCACGTTCACACCCACGCTCATGTTCGGCGCCTTGAGCACCGCGATGGATCCGCTCGCGCGTCTGATCCGTTCCGTCTGTTCATCGTCATGGCCCGTTGTGCCGATCACCATCGCGCAGCCGCGCGACCGGCAGACCTCTAACCACTGCATCGTCCCCGCCGGCGAGGAAAACTCGATGAGCACGTCAAAGGGCCGCTCCGTGGTCTCGCAGACCTCCACCGCCAGCGGCGCGACGCCGGCCAACGTGCCCGCATCCGCACCCAGCGCCGGGCTCCCAGACCGCTCAAGCGCAGCGACACATGCAAGGGCCGGGTCCGCGGAAGCCAGCGCGACAAGGCGGCATCCCATCCGCCCCCCGGCACCGGCAATGGCAATCTTCAGCGACAACTATCACTCCATGCGTCTGACGCCGAGACAATTGACCGGGCGCAGCGCTGATCAGTTGGCAACCAAGACAGGCTAAGTTCAACGTGGCATCATGTCGAGGCCGGCGGATGAATATCCGCGAACGTGCAGTCGGTGGCCAAGGCGGCCGCCAGTCGCCAGAGGTAGTCTCGTCGTGATATCTCGACGGCACCGAATCGCACCAGGTGCGGCGTGAGATACTGAATGTCCAGAAGCGTGTAGCCGCGGGTCTTCATTCGATCGACCAGGGCAACCAACGCCACCTTGCTCGCATCACGCACACGGTGAAACATGCTCTCGCCGCAAAACACCCCTCCCAGGGCGACACCGTACAGCCCGCCGACGAGTTCGCCGCCCTGCCACGTTTCCACACAGTGCGCCAGGCCGAACCGGGCGAGCCGGCAGTAGGCATCGACCAACTCAGGCGTGATCCACGTGCCCTCGACCCGTTCGCCGCAGGCCAGCATGACCTCCCGGAAAGAGGCGTCGACGCGAATCTCGAACCTCCCGGAGCGGACCGTCTGCCGAAGGGTCCTGGTGCTTCGGAAACTCTCCAGCGGCAGAATTGCCCGCGGGTCGGGAGAAAACCACTGGATTTGTCCCTCGACGCCCATCGGGAAGATGCCCTGGGCATAGGCGGAAATCAGGATGTCGGGCGTGAGCAAGTCCATGATTCTCGCCCCGTGCGCCGACACGTGGCGTGACGACCCTCGCGCCGAAACGACAGGCTTTGCAGAATAGGCCACGTCACCGATTCGACTCGGCGCCGCGTTCAGCCACCGGCCGATACAACGTGTCTCTCTCGACCGGCCGTCGCCCCGCTTCAAGAATGAGCCGTCGCAGTTGCTCGACCGTCATTTCCTGATGTCGCCGACCGGGACCGCCCTCGCGCTTGGTGATGTCATAGTTGACCACCGTGCCATCGACGTCGTCGACGCCCCAATTCAGCGAGACCTGCGCCAGCTTCGCCGATTGCATGATCCAAAACGCCTTGATGTGCGGGACGTTGTCGAGCATCAGGCGGCTGATGGCCAGAGTCTTGAGATCGTCCAACCCGGTCGGGCCCGGAAGATGCGCAAACTCGCTCCCATCCGGAATAAATGATAATGGGATGAAACAGTTGAACGCCGCCTTGCGCGAGCGCAGCGATTCGTCCTGGTGCTGCCGCACCTTGAGCATGTGTCTAACGCGCCCCTCGCACGTCTCAACGTGGCCGTACAGCATGGTGGCGTTTGACGGAATGCCCAATTCGTGAGCCGCGCGATGAACGTCGAACCAACCCTGCTCGCCGACCTTCGTCCGGTACGCCTCCTCGTGAACCCGGTCATCGAATATCTCCGCGCCGCCGCCCGGAAGGCTGTTCAGGCCGGCATCGCGCAACTGCTCCAACGCCTGGCGAATGCTCAATTTCGGCTTGCTGATCCGCGTGAAGTGGATGATCTCGATCGCGGTGAAGGCCTTGATATGAATCTTCGGACAGACGCGGCGGATCGCCCGACACATGTCGGTGTAATAGGAAAACGGCAGCGTCGGATGGAGCCCCCCGACGATGTGCACCTCCGTCGCGCCGATCTCAGCGGCGCGGCGTGCCAGATCTGCAATCTGTTCCACGGACAGCTCGTATGCATCGGACTCACCGCTCTCGTGCAGGGGAAGCGGAATCGAACCCTGTGAATCATGGCTCTGATCCGCGACCGGCTCGACGCCGCTCTTCGGGTACGGCCGGTAGAACGAACAAAACTTGCACCGCAGGACGCAGAAGTTCGAGTAGTTGATGTGGCGGTTGACGTTGTAGTAGGCCGCATCACCGTGCATTCGGCTGCGCACGACGTTCGCCAGTCGGCCAATCTCGTGGATGTCGCGCGAGGCAAACAACAGCACGCCATCGTCAAGAGTGAGGCGACCTCCGCACTCCACCCGCGCGGCGATGTCGCTCAGCGCACCCGGCTTGGCTGTCGTGACCATCATTCGCGAGTTACAACCGTGCCATCCGGCACAAAATACAAAGGTAGATTCGCCCTGCGCGCAACGCTAGGACCGGCCACGGCCCCCGACCCCATCACGCACCGACCCCGAGTAGATTCGAACTACCAACCTCAGCCTTCGCAGGGCTGCGCTCTATCCAATTGAGCTACGGGGTCATAGGCTCAGCGGCGACCAGAAGCCCGCGACACGAATTGATGCGCTGCGGAATCCCGGCAGATCTCCACAAGCCGGCACAGATGCCAAAGTTTCTGAGCCCCCGCCGATGGCATGTAGCGTCCATGCGACGATCTGAGTGAGTCTAGCGAGCGACCATAAGCGTGTCGAGGCGTGGCTGACGGCCATCATCCGACCTCGCGATCCACGATCGCATGTCTCGATCGGTAGGACGGCACGCCGCCGTACTGGTCACGGTCCCAAACTCGGCCGCCACCGGCCACTCCGGGCTGGCGAGCCCCCGTCGCTCGCCCCGTTCCTGGGTGATCTGAAAAAAAAAAAGAGAAAACTGGGTACCCTCGGCGATGAAACGCCTGTAGGGATTAGGGAATCTCGCCGATAATCTGGATAGGCCTCCAAAACAGGGCTATAATGCCTCGTAGGAGGCAGGAATTGACATCATACCGGAGGAGTCGGTGTTCAAACGGCCCTATTATAGGGCCTTCAGTAAGGCTTCTTTCCCCTCCGGAAAGCACCGAGATTGCCCTTGTGGCGCTCGGTGCTTTCTTTTCTGGCACCCTGTCAAGAAAAAAATCGTAAATCTGGGCAAGATTTTTCGGCTGCGCCCCCGGTCCGTGCGGAGCCCTTCAGACGGGCTGAGCGGTTAGCGCCGGATGGCCTCTCCGACCGGCGGCAGGGGGCGGCGACCCCGAATCAGGTCGGGAAAGATCGCGATTACGCGGTCTGGCGGGGCCGCCTCAGCGGCCCGATCCAGGTTCCGCATCCCTTCACGCTCAAGGCCGGAATACAACTCCATGTAGCCCAGCAGGAAGCGTAGTTCATAGTGCTCCGCCTGAGCCAACCGGTCCTCGAGATCCGCCCTTCGGATGTCGAAGACATCGTGTCGCCCGGCCAGCGCCGGCAGACTGAGGCGAAATGCCGCGATCTGAGGAAACAGGCGGATTCCGCCCTCGATGGCCCGCAGGGCCGAAACATAGTCCCCCGCCGCCAGCAAGGCGTGGCCTCGGCCGAGCATCGGCAGTGGGTTCCTTGGGTCCACGGTCATCGCCAATTCGCAGTGGCCGGCCGCTTTGTAGTACTTCCCCTCGCGCATCGCCTCCTCTGCCGAGAGCAAGTAGCCGTTGAGTCGGTCGCCATACTTCCCCGCGAAGCTCTCGATCGGGTGGTCCAGTATCTCGCTCGCCCACTTCAACGAGCTGGACAGTTCAGCAACGCCGCGATCGAGCCGGGGCCTGCTGACACCGGCCCTCGTCGCTTGACCCTCATCAATTGCCGCGTCTCCGGCCGCCCCGCCGGAACCCGGCCCGGCCACCGCCCCCCGGCCAAGGAACCCCAACCGGTCCATCCCGGCGCGCTCTACCGCCTGGACGGCCAGGAGCAGATCGCTGAATCGATCTCCGCCAAGCTCCGGCGGAGCCGTCCCCCCCAAGACAGAATCGGGCATCCCCGCACCGGGGGACGCCCAGATTGGCCGATTGGTCACACCCAGCCTGCTCTCCCCTGAGACGAGGTCTTGGTTGTCGGCCTGCCCGCTCAGCGTTGACGGTACTTGCAGGAGATCCTCCACGGAGCGCTCAGACCACGGCTCCGCGCGACCGGCCTCACCCGGTAATGCCGGAGTGAGAGGATCAAGCCCGAACGCAGGAGGCGGCGCGATCACAGACGGACCCGGCGTGCCGAAGATGGAGGAACCGACTGCCTCGGCGAATGGTTCAACCGTGGGAACCCCGGGGAAGCTGGATGCCGGTGGCAGGGAGACTCCCCGCTGGCGCATCCCCATGTCGGCGATCAGGGAGTCGCTGCTGATGAGCGCTTCGGCAGGGCTCAATGAGCCATAGTCCGGCGGCGGCAGAGACCCCGTGGGTGACGTGAGACTCGGCGGCATGATGAATGGCGTGACGAGTTGCGATGACCCCGGCTGAGTGAGCCCGCTGCGGATGAAGCCCAAATCGGCAAACGTCTCCGCCCGGCCATAGTACAGCGTCGGGCTGAGGGGCCGATTCGCCCTGACCTCAGCAACTCCCACGCTGACCGCGTTGAACCGTGACAGCCCCGCTGAAGGGAGGTCCGCGCGAAAACGGTTGTTCTGGAGAACCGGCGTCTGGGCATGAAAGCCCGCAAGACCGGTCACATTGCCGGTGATGATCGCGTCGGCCCGGAACCCCCCGGCATAGTCGGCCACGTGTGGCTGATTGATGCCCCCGGAACCGCTTCGATTGCTGCTGTCCAGGACTCGACCATCCGAGCCCGGCACACGGTTGTCCGCGCGATGGTCGATCTGAGCGCCGGCGATCTGTGCCACACCCAGGAACACGGCTGCGGCGAAGCCGAATCGGATTCGGGCTGTCCATACCATCCGCGTCATCCTCCGAATAACGGCGATTTCAGACACGGGATTCCAAGGATTATATCGCTTCAGAGCGATGATGTCAGGTGAGCACCCTGGACCCGCTGGCCCACCGGCCACGGGACGCTCATTGCCGCGCGGCGCTGATTTGGCGTACCATAGAGTGGCAACCATCGCTCAAAACCCGTCACTGGGCCCTGCGTCAAGACAATCGGCCGGCTGACCGAGGGTGGTAGCCTGCATCGCAGAGTCGCCGGCGCAATGGCCTTCGCTCCGAACAGATGGCTGTGTGGGACCGGACGACCGGAAATAGCCTATACCCCAGAAGGACACCGGACATGAGCCGTCATCAGGGCAATCCCGCAAGAACCGTCGCGATCCGGTCCGGCTTAGCCGATGCGGCTTCCTGGGGATGGGTCATCGCCAATGCGACCGTCTTCACCTCCAGCGCCTGCATCATGGTCATTGAGCTGGTCGCCGGAAGAATCATCTCCCGGCACTTGGGGTCATCGGTCTATACCTGGACCTCTGTGATCGGCATCGTGCTGGCGGGCATCGCGGTCGGGAACTATCTCGGCGGCCTGATTGCCGATCGGTATTCATCGAAGAAGACCCTCGCCAAAATGTTCATGTGTGCCGCCGCGGCCGCGGGAGCGATCACGGTACTGGATCACATCGCCGAGGATTGGAGTCTCCTGTGGATGTTGTCATGGCCCACGCGCGTGGCTTCCCACGTGGCCGTCGCCTTCTTCCTGCCCACCGCCGTCCTGGGCATGATCAGCCCCATCGTCGCCAAGATGGCCCTCGACCTGGGCCGAGACAAGGGCCGCACCATCGGCGACATCTATGCCTGGGGCGTGACGGGCAGCATCATCGGCACCTTCCTCGCCGGCTTCTACCTCATCGCGGCCCTCGGTACACAGGGCGTCGTCTGGAGCGTCGCCGGCGTCCTGGCGATCATGGCGATTCTCTATTGGCCCAAGACGGCAAACACCTGGGCCGTGGCCGTCGGAGTCGCCCTGCTCGCCTGGACCGCCACGGGATCGTCGGAACGGGCGCGATCATGGGGCGAAGCGCTGTCGCTGCGACCGCGGCACTCCGAACTGGTTCTCTATTCCAAAGAGAGCCAATACTCGCACGTGGCGATTGTTCAGATCGGCACGCAGCCCGATACGCGCGGCATGATGCTGGACACCCTCCTACACAGTCAGATCAACATGGAGAACCCGACCGACTTCCACTATGACTACGAGAAAGTCTATTCGGCCATCACCAGGCGACTTCGACCGACACAGCCGCACGTCGACAGTCTCACGATCGGCGGCGGGGGCTACGTCTATCCGCGCTACATGACACATACCTGGCCGGGCAGCCGAACGGATGTCGCCGAAATAGACCCGGTGGTCACCGAGGCTTCCTTCGTGGCCTTCGGCCTGCCCAGAGACACGCCGATCAACTGCTATCACCAGGATGGACGGGTCCTGGTCGACCAATTGGTGGAGCAGAAGCGGGCCGGCGAAATCACGGCGCCGTACGACTTGATCTATTGTGATGCCGTCCACGACTACAACGTCCCCTTTCAGCTCGCGACCAAGGAGTTCATGACCCGCGCACGGGAACTCATCCGGCCCGAAGGCGCCTATCTCATGAACATGATCGACATCTTCGAAAACGGCCTGTTCCTCGGCGCTCTGGTCAACACCATGAAGACGGTCTTTCCCCATGTCTATGTCTTCGTGGAGGGCGTTCCCGTCGCCGCATCACGCGGTGGCAGAAACACGTTCATCATCGCCGGCATGAATCAGCCGTTCGACGCGACCGCGCTCGGCGCCGTATACGATCCCAATTGTCGAATCTTCCGTCTCACCGATGAAGAAATGAACGAGCTTGAGAACAAGTCCCAGGCCCTGGTCCTCACCGACGAATATGCCCCGGTCGAAAACCTCCTCGCCCCGGTCGTCAAGGAAGCAACGCGTTCCAAGGCCATGGGCGAGTGGCTCAAACGGAGCGACTTGGCCATTGAAGACAAAGACTACCCTCGGGCGATCCGCCTCTGCGAGCGCGGGCTCGAACTTCTACCCAATTCGGCGGAACTCCTCGCGGCCTGGGGACGCGCCTTACACTTGAACGGCGATGACTACGAGGCTGTCGCCAAGTTCAGGAAGGCTCTCGACGTCCGCCCAACCTACGACGAAGCGCTTCAGGGTCTGGTCCAGACCCATCTTTCCCTGAATGAAGACGCGCAAGCCCTGCCCTATTACGAAGCGCTGCTCCGATCCAACCCGTTCAACACGTCGCTCAGATACAACTACGCCGTCTCGCTGATGCAACTCGACAAGCTTCCAGAAGCCATCGAGCAGTTCAGGATCATCGCCCGGATCAAGCCGGACTTCGCGAATAACTACAACAATTGGGGCGTCGCTCTCTATAAGAGCGGCGATCTACCCGGGGCCATCGCGCAATACAACCGGGCCCTCGAAGCCGATCCGAGCAACCTGGACGCCCGCATGAATCTGGCGGTCGCGCTCTCCGGAAACGGCCAATACACCGAAGCCATCGAGACTTGGCGCGGTTGCCTGAGCCAAAAGCCGGATGATCCCAACGCTGCGCGGATCCACGTCGAGATCGCCAACGCCTACTACTCGCTGAGAAAAGCCCCCGAGGCCCTGGAGGAATACCAGCGAGCAGCGCAAATCAAGCCTGATTACGGGGATGCCCATTTCGGCCGGGCCAACGCCCTCGCCGCCCTCGGACGACTCGACGAGGCCAAGGCCGCCTACCGAACCGTTCTCAAGCTGAACCCGGGCGACCAGGAAGCCGGGCGACGACTCGAAAACATCGAAAAGATTCAGCAAGAAGCCGCTTCGCAGAATGCCCCCAACAGGTGAGGTCTTGAACAAGAGAATCGTGCTGGCAATCGCCATCTCCCTGGCCGCCGTGGGCGTCTTTCTGGCCGTGCGCCACTCCCGCCGCGACGGCGGCACCAACGACCCACGCCGAAACGTGCTCCTGATCACGCTGGATACGACCCGGGCCGATCGCCTGGGCTGCTATGGCTACAAGGCCGCCCTCACGCCGGCCCTGGACGCGCTGGCGGCCAGGGGCGTGCTCTTCGAACAGGCCCACTCGAGCATCCCCCTGACCCTGCCCTCGCATACCACAATGAACACCGGCCTCCAACCACCGGAGCACGGCCTTCGGGCCAACGGTTCATTGAGGCTCGATATCGAGCAGCCGACCTTGGCCGAGCTTCTCAAAAGGCACGACTATCAAACCGGGGCTTTCATCGCAGCCTTTGCCCTCGATTCACGAAACGGCCTGGACCGCGGGTTCGACATCTACGAAGACGACATGTCCTCGGCCATCGTTCGCAGCGAAGACTATCCCACGGCGACCTATCGGCCGGGGAACATCGTCGTGGACAAAGCCCTGGCATGGCTCGCCAAGAGAGACAACGACAAGCCGTTCTTCTGCTGGGTCCACCTGTATGACCCACACCAACCCTATGCGCCACACGCCGCCCTGAATGGCACACCTTTCGCGGGCCGACTCAGCTACGATGGTGAAATCGCATTCGCCGACATGCAGGTGGCACGCCTGAACGCCTTTCTGAATGAGAATCAACTCATCGGCTCGACCCTCGTGGTGGCCGCCGGGGATCACGGCGAAGGGCTGGGCGATCACGGCGAGCCCGACCACGGATTCCGGCTCTACGAAACCACCCTGCGGGTTCCCCTGATCTTCTCCCTGCCCGGCAGGCTGCCCGAAGGCCGTCGGGCGCGTGACAACGTCTCGCTCGTCGACTTGTTCGGGACGATCCTGGATCTCCTGGAGATTCCCGGAGCCGATGCCCGCAGCGGCCGCAGCCTCGCCGAGGCCCTGGCCGGGCACGACATCGGGGACGTCCCTGCCTACGGAGAGACCAACCTGCCGCTGACCCTCTACAACTGGAGTCCGTTGCGCAGCCTGACGACCTCGCAGTGGAAGTACATTCGCAGCTCGCGCGTCCGTCTCTTCGACCGTCAGGCAGACCCGGCGGAACTGCACAACCTCGCGGCGACGCTGCCCGACAAAGTCGCTGAGCTTGAGAAACAACTCAAAACGATCGAACAAAACATGGTCGTCCATCAGGCGGAGCAGATCGTGCTGACCGACGAAGCGGCCCGTAAATTAGAGGCACTTGGCTACGTCGCCGGCGGTCATCAGGCGACCGACATCGACGCGGAAGACTATTCCACGTTGCCCGACGTCGAGGACATGACACCCGTCCGCCAACTCGAGCGCCGGTTGCTGGAGATGGGGCACGACGCGCCACACGAGCAGCGAATCCCCATCCTCCGGCAGATGATCCAGCTTAGCCCGAACTCGCCGCTGCTGCGCCGCAAGCTGGCCGATCCCCTCAGCAAGTCCGGCCACCTCGACGAGGCCATCGAACACCTCAACCGGTCGCTGGAACTCGATCCGAATGACGTGGAAACTCACCAGTTCCTCGGGGCGGCCTTCAAGGAACTGAGTAAGCCCGACCTGGCCATCAAACACTTCTCCGCCGTCGTCGCGCTCGCCCCGAATGACGCAGCCGCCCACCGGGAACTCGGCGAGGCCTACCGCACCAAAGGCAGGTTCGCGGACGCCGAACGCGCCTATGCCCAGGCCGTCAAGCTTCAACCGGACGATGCCTTATCGCACAAGGCCCTGGCGATCGTCCTCGGCTCCCAACGCAAGTTTGCCGACGCCAGCGCACACTTCGCCGAGGCCATCAGGCTGAACCCGGTCGACTGGCAGGCGCACTACCTCGTCGCCGGAGTCTTCAAGGCCCAGGGCAACGTCGGACGGGCCATCACCGAATACCGTGCAGCCCTGCGCCTTCAACCGAACCAGCCCGCACCGCTCAACAGCCTGGCCTGGATTCTCGCGACCCATCCCGATGCCGCCATCCGCAACGGCCGCGAGGCCGTGGAACTGGCCGAACGCGCCTGCCAGGCAACGAACCATGCCGACCCGGGCCTGCTCGACACCCTGGCCGCCGCCTATGCCGAGGCCGGCCGATTCACAGACGCCGTCGCGACCATCCGCAAGGCCCATCGCCTGGCCACCGAAGCGAATGATGCCAAGCTCGCCGAGGAACTAGACAAAAGACTAAATCTATTCGAGCAGGGGCAAGCCTTTCATGAGTAGCGAGTGGCGAGTTACGAGTCGTGAGTTGAGAGTAGCGCGGGTGCCCCATCCTTTCTGAAAGAAAGGGTGGGGAATCCGCCCGGAACTTGCGCGGGTGCCCCATCCCCTCTGGGGGTGGGGGACCGATTCGACCTCCGATACCGCACGATCGTCACCGGGTTTCCTGGTGCAAAGGTTCCATTCCCCGCCCCTGGAAGGGACGGGGCACCCACGCACCACTATCGAGACGACGCGGTGGTTTTCCTCGCGGACTTGGTGCCGATCACGGCGAGGCGGAGGCGGAACTCCGCGAAGAGCCCCTCCATCGACGCGTCGAGTGCCACAAGACGCTCCTTGAAGGCCCTTCGACTGGTCAGCGAGGCGAGCTGCTCATAGTCCGCCTTGTGCAGTTGGCGGAATGCCCTCGCCTTGGCCCACCAGGCGTCGAACAGCGACCGGGCAGACCGCCGATCGGCATCACTCAGGTCCGGGCGGTCCAGTCGCGACCGCAGGACCGCACGCCAGGATTGGTAAGTGACGTCTTCATGCGGGGCGACAAGGGCATCGGCACCTCCGCCGCCGGCATCCATGCTGCCTCCGTTCGCGTCCCCGTTGCCCCCTCTCCCTTCAAGGGAGAGGGTTGGGGTGAGGGTCCTTCTCCCTTCCTCCCCGTTGCCCCCGCTCCCTTCCAGGAAGAGGGTCGCTGCAACCGGCCGGCGTCGCGTCGATCCGTTCGGATCGCGGCCGGCCTTGCGGCGAGTCGCCTCGGCCAGGGCCTCCTCGGCGAGCTCCTGCTCTTCCAGCTTGCGGGCCGAATCCAGTTGAAGCCGGGCAGAGGCCCAGTTCGGCAGGGGCCTGCCGCCGGCGGGAGTCACGTCGGCCCGCAACAGCCGATGCCGTTTCACCTGCCGGCGGAGACTCGCCGCCAGCATTTGAGTGTCCTCTTTCAGCCAATTCGTCCCGTCCCGTCGGGCGCGAAGTTCCGCGAAATGGATCCGCTGCAAGGCGTAGTCCCCCTCCGCCAACAAGATCTCCACCTCCCGGCACATTCTGTCCGGGCCGATCGGCATCTTCTCGACAAAATCGAGGGACTTTTGCAGGGCCTCGTCCGGGGGGGTGTTCTCATCGATGCTGCGCAGGTAGGCCATTTCGTATTCGTACTCCTCGGCCATCAGCAGGTAGAACCGGTGCAGAAACGCGGGGATGACCTCATCGTCCAGTTCGTAGGCCACGATCGCCAACTCGGCCTCCTGCGAGTGCGAGGGCCACGAGGTCTTCAACCAACCTCGGCCGACCGATTGCAGTTCGTCCGGCAGGTGGTTCAGGTCGAGCGGCGGAACCGGCCCCGCCGAAACAGCGATCGCCGGTGCGAAAAGCAGGGAGAGCAAACACACAAACACGATCATCGGAGCACCCCGTAGTACCACAACGCTATGTTCTTTACTTGCCCCAACGGGGCAAAGGACTGTAGCCACGGGTGGAGCGAAGCGAAACCCGTGGTACGTTCTCGTTGATAGCATCTCCGCCCCGCAAGGGGCGGAGGAGGCGTTCAACAAGTCACGCGGCAATCCGCAGCGCAGCGCTCCACCGCCCCTTCCGGGGCGGGGAGATGAAAATCGACCTTGTTTCCACGGGTTCCGTCCCGGCGCGCCGGGACTCCACCCGTGGCTACATTCCTGCGCCCCTTCGGGGCCGTCTACCGCTCGACGCCGAACGACCGGCAGGAACGTAGCGTTGTAGTGCTGGGATGGGTCATCCGACCCATCCGTTGAACCCATCCGATGCGTCATCCGCCCCATCGGCCGCACTTAGCTGAAACGACAATCCGTTCTCGTTCCCTTCATCCACGAGAATCCCATGCCGGGCGCCATGCCTCTAAAGGCGGAGCTCGCGTAGGCATGGCACCCGACACCCGGCCACGGGAAGGGATTCCCGCGAAGAGTAGACCGAGAAAGGGATCTCGGTCCAGCATGGTCGGACGGCCCACCCTACTCGGGGTCCGTGACACTTTCGGCGGCCCCGAATGGGGCCGAGGACTGTTGCCACGGGTGAAGCGAGGGCCGGCAGGCCCGAGCGGAACCCGTGGGCGCCAATCCCCA
>Ga0326597_10000401_pt1 | contig 78045 bp, 66 predicted proteins | sample RVTome_12_FD_203789 | JGI IMG/M metagenome (GOLD analysis project Ga0326597, IMG submission 203789) | Soil microbial communities from uranium-contaminated site in the Upper Colorado River Basin, Wyoming, United States - RVT100D185 | ecosystem: Environmental > Terrestrial > Soil > Contaminated >...
CGGGGCGGGTCTGCTCATTCGACGACAACCACGGGTTTCGTTCGCCTTTGGCGAACTCCACCCGTGGCTACAGTCCTCCGCCCCGCTGGGGCGGTATGCTTTGCCGCCTAAACTGTCACGGACCCGTTTGGGATGGCCCACTTTCTCGGCCGGGAGCGAATCACACAGCTTAAGGAGTCGATGATGGGGCTTCACTCTGGGCCAGACGCGTTGCGGGGGCCTCCAGCAGGTGTTGTGCCTCGATATGTTGTGCCAGGTATCGACTGATTCGCCGGGCCATCGGCAGGGTCACGTGGATCTCGTCAAAGTAATCGCCGTTTGTTCTCGGCAGTTGGTTCTGATCCAGCGCGAGAAACGGGACGCCATGATCCCGGCAGATGGCCGAGATGCGGTTCTTGATCTTCATCTCGACGCGGGACCAGCGCGCTTCTGCCCGCGGACTGTTGGGGACGTAGGCCACAACAACGGTGATCTCGGATTCCCGAAACGTCGAGAGGAGCGCATCGAAGCGCCCGAACGGCGAGGCGGCGGCATCGAAGCGAGGGACGTCGTACTGGGGAAAGTGAACGTTTCCTCCCAGGTCGAGGACTTGTTGCAGGGTCTCCACTTTGCGCCCCACCATCTCGGGATGGGCGAAACCGTCCGGTGAGGTTTCGCGCGTGAAGCGGAGCCGCAACTCGCGGGCTTGCCGGGCTTGTTTCGGTAGGAGCCAGGCGAGTGCCTCCTTGCCCAGCATCCGTAGCTCCCGTCTCCTGCCGAACCACGTCCACATCCGGTCGACCTTCTGCCGCGTATAGCAACGGAGAACCTTCCACGAAGGCCCCTCGCGTCCGATGGAGTCGATCAGATCGTGAAAATCGAACAACAGGTATGCGGCCTTGGTGGGTAGATAGTCGGGGCGAAACGAATTGGCATTGACGCCGAGAATCACCAGCCGAGGCCGGTGTTCTGCGATGAGTCGTCTTGCGAACACCTGCCAATCGGCGGTGAACGATCCGCTGATTCCCAGATTGAATGCCGATCGCCGTGTCAGTCTTTCAAACTCTTCCGGAACCAGGGCGAACTGAACCCGTGATGAGCCCATGAGGACGATTCGTCCAGCCGGAAGTGCGCGCAGTTCGCTGAGCTTCCGGCGGTGTTCTCCCGGTTCGTAGCTCCCGTCGTATTGTTGCAGCGTGCCTTTTATTCCCCGGACGGTCAGGTCGGCTGCGACCAGGCACAGCAGCGCAGCGGCGACGACGATCACTCGGCGGCGGATGCCTGGAATGGTAAGTATCTCTATCAAGTCAACTTTCCTGCGCGACAGGCGGTTGCGTGTCAAACGCCCCCAAGACGACGCGCCTTCGCGCCTATTCTTCAGAGGCGCTCGCCAGCCTCGATGATTTCTTTGGACGTTTCGGCTGGGCGACCGATTCGTCTATCCGCGCGATGCGAACGATCCGCGTCGTACCGTCATCAAACAGGACTTCGTTGCTGCGATAGGAGGCCAGCAGCTTCGTGACCTCTTTGTTCTCACGCCAATGGGGTGGCCAGAACAAAATCGCCCGTGACACGTCCAATCGTGGAAGGACGATCCTGTTCGCCGGCCGCCCCATCTTCCACTGTTCGTAACGAATCAGCGCGTTGATCCACGATTGTGCGAAGATCACTTCGTCAGGTCCGGCCAAGTGGGCCGCCTCATGGATCGCGTTGCGTATTCCCTGGTCCCTGTCCGGCCGCAGCAATGGGTGACGCGGCAAGGAAGCCAGGGCTGAACCGAGGCCGGCGCAGATTGTGATCACTGACAGCCCGACCGGCAGGGGCGCGGGAATCAGCCGTGACAGCCGGCAAAGTGATTGGAGTTTCCGCAGCGCCGCCACGAGCCCGATCCCGGCCAAGGCATAGGCGAACGGCAACAGGTAGTTCAGCGTTCGCACCGGGGGCAACAGGCGTTGGAGAAGAAGGATCACCGGGACCACGGCGAGGGCCATCAACATGAGGCCGCCTCCCGCGTTCCGACGGCGGATGGCCACGGCAGCTCCGACGGCAACGGCCAGCCAGAGCCCCACGGCCGGTTTCACGCCGTCGGCGAACCTGGCGGCTCCGTCCCGGAGGAACTCGGGGAGCAGCGCGGCAGTGTCCGCGAACCCAATCGGCGGGGCGATACGGTATCCGACTACGTTGCCGAAATCTCCGCGTGCCATGATGGGCGAGAACAAGACCACGAGGGTGAGGATCAAACTGAGAGCAAAGGCGCTGCCCGTGCGAACCAACGTAGCACGTCCGGACGCGTCGATCAGACACCGCCAGCCGTACCAGGCAGCCACGGCGGCGGCAAAATAGATCGTGGTATGAATCGTATAGGCCGCCGCCCCGAGTGCCATGCCGGCTGCGATCGGATACCAACCCGGTTGTCGTCGATCGGCCTTTGCCAGATACCGCACTGAGACGAGGACACAACAAATGCCCACGGTGTATCCCCGTGCATTGACGCTGTAGCCGACACACCCGTGTGACACGGCCATGAGAAGTGCCGCAATCGCTGCCGGGGTTCGTCCGATCCAGAGGCGCATCGCCGCGAACGTCAACGGCACGCTCAACACGCCGGCGACGAAGGCCGGAAGCCGTAGCCAGGGAAAGTCTGCGCCGAACAGCAGCGACATCAGCGCCACCGCCAGCCCGTGGAAGCCGTGTCCCCCGGGGGTCGAGTATCGGCTGAGGAAGTCCCACAGCGTTTCGCTGCCTCCCCCGGAGTAGCGTAGAAACGCAGCCGCCTCGTCGCATCGGACCGGCAAATCCCAGAAAGGAAGGCGCACGATGATTGCCAGCAGGATCAGCCCGCCGACGATCAAGCCCCACTTTAACGGTTGCGGGTGATCCGTTCGGCACGTTTGTGCATTCTTAGGCATGGTGCGAAGACTCCGGGCGCCTGGCTTCAATCCCTATTGATATCGGCCCGCGTTGGAGGATTGAACTTTCCGGAGTATGGAGGACCGGTGATAGCGCCGGTGAACCGTCGGCAGATTCGGCGCGTACGTTTCGCGCCTGATTACTCGCTCATTGGTTAGTTAGTGTCGGCCGCTACTGCCGGGGAACTTGAATCAATCAGCGCGGGACAGGGAGCGGTGGGGGTCGGCGTACAGGGTCGGGCCGGAACCGAGGTTTTCACGCCGAACCTGTTCGAGATCGAGTCCCTCGCCGAGCTTCCGCGGGAAGCGGTCGCCGGTGACGTCGCCGACGTGCCCGTCCGCGAAGCCGAGGTTGCAACTGCCGACGCCTCCGGGATGTCGATAACCGATGCGGGAGTTTCGATCACCCAGGCGCGTGGACTCCTGCTGCCCGGCGTAGAGACCGTCCGCCAGGGCAATGAGTTGACTGGGTTTGACGACGTCGGCGACCAGATTGGGCTTCATGATCCGGCCTTCCAGGTTCGGCCCGTAGCCGACCGAGCCGGTGAAGAATGCCCCCTGTTCAAAAGACTCCGGCCGTCCGAGCGGGTTGTCTCCGTTGATCCAGTAGCCCACCCGGATGATCCGGTCGAACCCGAAGCGGGGAATCGTAGTCGCAAAGTCTCGCGAGATCGTGATCACCGCCGGCCAATCCATGTAACCCTTCGGTTTGTCGGGGTTGTCGCCGGTCTGGGTTTCGGCCATTCCGGCGATGTCGAGCGTGTCCGGACAGGCGAACGGGTTGTCGTGAAACTCCCGGTTTCCGGCCATGTAATGATCCCGGTCCAGAATCGGTGCCCAACCTTCGAGTGGGTTGGTGATGCTGGCGACGACGCCTCGCGAGTTGTACGAGGGCACGATCAGGCCGTCGTTGTTGTCGCTGTACATCGAGACGGCCATCATCAGACCCTTGAGATTGGTCTTGCACACGACGGTTCTCGCATTGCGGCGCGCGGCGCTAAGTGCCGGCGCCAGGAAGCCGACCAGAAGACCGATGATGGCGATGACGACCAGAAGCTCCAGGAGCGTGAAGGCCCTCGAAGTCCTGGGGCGACTTGTTTGGAACGTTGCGTGAAAGGAAGACATCGTCAGTTGCCAAGGAGAAGCGTCACGAAAAGCTCAACGTCCGTGCCGTCTACGCTTCCATTCAAGTCGAGGTCGCCGCGGCTCAATGGGCAGCCGCTCAGGGCAAACAGGTCAGGATTCGTCAAGGCCGTTACAAACGGCGCCACGTCGTCGACGTCAGTCACTCCGTCGCAGTTGAGATCACCCGCTGATGAGAACGGTGTGTCGAATCGTAGTGCCCGCTGATTGTTCGTGTCGACCACGTAGAGATTGCCGGCCGAATCGAAGGCCACGCCGGTCGGGCCGAACAGGCCGTCGGCGTCGGTGACGAAGAGGCCCAGCCCGTGGTTCTCCAGATTGGTCAGGAAACTCCCCAGTTGTCCGAATACGCCGTCGGCGACATTGTCCAACAGCGGGTTGTCAAAGCGAAGGAGGCGGTTGTTTCCCGAATCGGCCACGTAGAGGTTGCCCCAGGGATCAAACGCGAGGTCGATGGGCAGTAGAAACCCATTCGTCAAACCGCCGTTGTTCATGTCCCGGCTGACGAAATCGGGTTGCCCGAAGACCGCATCAGCCGTGGTGTCCGTGGTCAACGGGCTGTCGTATCGCAACACGCGATGGTTGTTCCAATCCGCGACGTAGAGGTTTCCGGCGGCATCCAGGGCCAGACCGATGGGATTGAACAGATTGTCGATCGAGGCACAGCAGCCGTTGACTCCCGTGCCGTCGTTGTTCTTCGCACGGCGGGTGAAGTCGCCGAATTGGCCGAAGACCAGATCGGCAAAGGGCTTGTTGGCGACCGGCGCGGTGTAGTGCAGGACCCGGCTGTTGCCGGAGTCGGCGACGTAGACATCATCGCCGCGCACCACCACGCGGCCGGGAAACTGGATGCCATCGGGCAGCGCAACGTCTGGTCCGTTTTCGCCGTTGCCGAGGTTTTGGTCGTTGCTGACAAAGTCCGGCTGACCGATGACCAGGTCGGCTTCGGTCGGGGTGGGGTCGATCAGGGGATTGTTGAACTTCAGAACGCGGCTGTTGAAGGCGTCCGTGACCCAGAGATTCCCGGCCTCGTCGACGGCCAGGCCCTGTGGCAGGAAGAAGCTGGATGCGCTGACGCCGCCATTGTTGGGCGCGTTGCTGACGAAGTCCGGCTGTCCAATGACCATGTCCGCCGCATCGCCATTGGCGAAAGACGCGGCATCCGGCCAACTCAAGACGCGATGGTTGTCGGCATCGGACGCATAGAGCCGGCCATCAGGTCCGACGGTCACGTGGGCCGCATTGGAGACGGCAAGGTTGTCCCCCGTCGGCAGGCCACTGGGTTGATTGGGTGCATTGGTCGTGAAGTCGGCCTGGCCCAATACGGCGTCGGCCGTCGCGTCGAAGGAGGCGGCCTGCGCGGTGGCCGTCAACAGCGCCGCTACCATGGCGAGCACCTTGGCGAACAAACGAATCCTGGCGCCTAGTTGCAGTATGGGGGTGTGCTCTATCCTGATCACGCGCGTGTCGCCCCCTCGATGGGAAGGTTCAGGTTCATCTCGTTGACCGGCGTCGCCGCAAGAGCATAAACACGCCGGTGGCGAACAGCCCCAACGTCGTCGGTTCGGGAACGATGGAGAAGTTGTCGTAGAGCGCGCCGCCGCCCTCGGCGAATCCGCGCCACCCGCCCCAGACTTGCCCGTCGCTGAGCACCGTGCTGCCGGCAAGTCCGCTCAGGTCGACGGTGCTTTGGGGGTTGGAGCCCAAGAGCTCCAGGATGGTCGATTGAAAGGCCGAGCCGGTGGCGCCCCAATCTTCGAGGGCCCCGGTGATCCTGACGTCCGTGGACGAGAGATTCTCAAACGTGGCGGTGAGCCGATACCAGTGTCCGGCGGTCAGGTCGGCGGACTGGCCGGTCGTGTTTTGTTGCGTCCTGGCGCTGTCACCCGATCCTTTCACCTCGGTCTGGAGGAACACACCGGTCGGTGTGATCGTATCGGAGAGCACGCGAAGGCTGACGTATGAGTCCGTTCCGATATCGATCCCAAGTCGGCCGGTGGCGTTCTGAAGGATTCCCAACTGCATGAATGAGAACTCGAAGGGAAACCCCGCGTCGTCCTGGCGCAGGACGAACTGCGACATCGTCACCGAGTCTCCAACGTTGGCGAAACTGAAATTGTTCTGGTCGAAGAGCGCCGTGGTATGCACGGCGTCGACGGGGAAGCCCGACGCGATCGCCCGGCTTCCCCCCAGTCCCCCGCTTGCGACCTCGCTGTATTTGTTTCCGGCACCGGCGTGGTTCAGTGAGAAATTCGCCGCCAGGTCGCCGGGCGCGTTATAGTCCACGAGGCCGGCACGCGCGGCAGCCGGCATCGTCAGGAGCGCACAGGCCAGAGGAACGACAAGACAGGACAATCCGTTCCACTGCTTCATGATTCTTCACCTCCGCAAAAACGTGTGGCAACTTCGCTTCCCTTCGTCTCCGACGGGCTGTGGCTCCTACTGAGCCATGGATGCTGTTGCCACTTGGCAATGCGCGGTCAATCGGAGCCCCCTGACAGTGCGGACATCTTCATGCTAGTCCTCCGGCCGGCGTGGTCAAGGCCGGCAGCCGCTCTGGCGCGTCCCAATTGCGGTCATGGGTGTTGGTCTTCGAAGACCAGGTAGCCGATCACGGGCTGGTGATCGCTGGGCGGGATGGTTTGCTCCACGAAAGGGATTGACCGGCCTTGGACGATTCGCGCCGGCCGGGCCGCCAGTATCCAGTCTATTCCTTGCCAGTGTCCGTCGAAGCCGCGTTTACGCAGCGTCTCGGCCACGACACCTTGCGTCCATTCGTTGAAATCTCCCGCGAAGACGCGCACCGCGCTCTCGCGATGCAGCGGCAGTATTTTCTCCTCGATGGCCTGGATCTGCTTCACCCGTGTCGTGCTGCCGCCGGCGAACGGCTCGAGATGCGCGTTGTAGAACACAAACGGCGCTGCGAGATCGGCCGCGTCACCGATCGGTTCGAACTCGGTCCAGATGATCATTCGATAATACTTCCCGCCGAACCCCATCCCCCCGCTCTTGGTGGGCATCGACTCGTTGAAGAGCGAATAATCAGATTTGTGAGCCCGGAAGCGGCGCGAGTTGTAGAGGATCGCACAGGTGATGCCGCCGGGCTTTTTCTTTCCGCCCGTGATGGAAGCCATCGTGATCCACCGGTAATAGTCCGGCAGGGTCTGTTTCAGATGGCCGACGATCTGGGGACTGGTTTCCTGGGTGGCGACGATGTCCGGTCGCAGGGCCTCGATGCAGTGTTGGATCACAATCTTGCGCCGCTCCATGCCCCAGACGTCGACCGACACCTTCGGGTTGAGGACGTTGAACGTCATCACGCGGATCGGAAAGTCGCCGCTGATTTTGCGGGCTTCCACCATGATGGCGGGGCTCATGCGGGATAGAGACTGGGCGACCAGAAGCACTTCATCGGCGGGGCCGTACAAACTGCGCTTCGCGGCCCACGTTGCCAAGTCGAGGTAGTTCCCGAGAATGTCGCCGTAGATACGTCCGAATCGTTCGGCAAAGGACTGAGCGGCATCTTGCGTCGTGGAAGGCCCAGTTGTGGATTGCGTGTCTGTTTGGGGCTTGGGGCGGCGCGGGGCCTGACGAATCATGTCGATGTCGCCCTCGACCATTGCAGCCTGGCGCTCAAGGCCGGCTTGCCGACACCACTGAGCAAAGGGCGTCAGTTCGCCGATGGCCGTGATGCGAAGCGCGTGATACCGTCGCCGAAAGCCCTTGAGAATCTGGTCTTCGGTCTGCTCCTGCGCCCCGGCCGTCGGGCAGATGCTCGCGGTCGTCAGAAGCAGCAGCATGGCCGGAAGCCTGTGCCATGCCGTTGACGTGATCGAAGTGTGCATGACTCTCCACATGCTTCCGCCCGTTGCTGGGTTTCAAGGCAATCCTTCCCGCGGCGTTTCATGATACCCCGGCAGGCGCGCCCGACCAAGCAGGTCCGCCGCGAGTCCGATCTTCATCGACTTTGCGGACATTACGCGATACCCTACGCGCCGGTTCGCATTGGAAGGATTGAGCCGGGATGAATGCGAGGTTTTGCATTTGCATGGGAGTGATCGCGTCGGCACTCGGGGTTTCCGCAGGAGCGGAGATCGATGCCGGCAGCGTGAAGGTCGAATCGAGCATCGAGGGGCGCGTCTATCAGTGGCGCGTGACGAACGTGGATGCGCCGCCGATCGTCGGTTTCAGGGTGCCGGTCTACTCCGTGTACAACCAACGGCTTCCCGAGGGTTGGGTGTTGGAACGCTCGCGGACGTTTTTCATCGCCCGGGCGGAAGAACCCCGACATGCCATCCGTAGAGGCCGATCGAAGGACTTCTCAGTTCGCGCCACCTCTTCCAGCGCCGTGTACTCCAATGGGACCGGCTCCGTGGACTTTGTGGGGGGAGACAGCCTGATCGTCGAAGGCATTGCGTTTCCCCAGGCTGAGGCCAACGGCACCTTGCTGATCCCGCCGCTTGTCATCTCCGCGATGGCCCTGGCGTGTCTATGGTTCGCCCATCGCCGTCGACGCCGAAGAAGTGCCGAGGCGGGCGCCTGACTCGGCCGCGGTCTCGGCGAGGGCCGCTTCGATATCCACCGCTCGCGGAAAGTGTTCGCGCACCAGTTCCGGAATTGCCCGGCTCAGCATGAGCCTGCACGCGCCGATTGCGGCATCGAGCCGATGCGGGGCCGGCACGCGCACGGTGCAGTCGATCTTCGCCAGATAGACCGCGCGGTTCCAGGGCAACCCGACCTGGATGCGGGCCTTTTCACGGCTCTCGAAGAACTTGCCGTTGACGCAGAATACATAGGCCACGCAGATGTCCTTGTTCGCCACCTCCGTCGGGTGGGACATTCGCACGTACGTGGCGGTGATCGACTTGATCTCCGGCGCAAGGTCCGGCGTTGGTATCTCCAACTTGCCCATGTCCGTGACCTGATTGCCGGACTGCCGGTAGCAGACTTCCGGCGTATGGGGGATTTGCAGTCCCTTGCCGCTGCCCGTGTAGAAGTAGACGCCCAGGTATGCGATCTGGGTTTCCTTGAATCGCTCCGTCGGGACGAGTCTCCACTCGAGGTATTCATCGGTTTCCACGAACTTCGCCTGGCCGAAGCCCCGGTCTTCCACGAAGCGAAAGCCGGTGATCTTGTTACGATCCATTTGTCGGAGAGGCTTTCGGATCGGCACCGGCCTCTTTTCCAACCAGGCGCCGGCGGTGCGGGCCACGGCGTGCATGCCCACGACCATGAGCATCAGTATGACGGCCCCGGCGACGAATTGCGGCTGTTTGATCGCGCGTCCTAGGAACGGCATGATCATCCGTCTCCGCTTGATACGGCGCAAGGTTCTGCCCCGCCGTTGCCCGATTGCTCGTCCTCGAACGGGAAGAGGCGCGATGCGACGTTTGCGATACCGTCGACCGCAAGGCAGGCGAGACCGAAGCCTGCCAACGCGGCGACGAGCGCCGTGACCAGTGACACGTTTCGCGGGACATTGCTGATTTCGCCGAACCCCCCATAGATCGCCGTCACTCCCCATGTCGTGATCCGCAGCACGTTGCACCCCAGGACGATTGGCACGCTCAGCAAGGTGAGCAACGCGATCCGGCCCGCCGAACGGCGCCGCGTGAACACGACCATCAGGCCGATCACAAGACAGGCAGGGATGAGCCGTGCGCCGAACCGCTGTTCGGCGAGGCCGATTTCGCCGGTCCGCCGGCCGTGTTGATACGCGATGGTCATGCCTTTGACCCGCGCTGAGCCGTCGGGCAAATGTTGGAGCGGGATGGCCGCCGCTTTCATGGACATTCGCTGGAGAAACAGCGAGCTGCTGTCCATGGTTCGTTCAGTCAGTGGGAGGCAGAGCCACAGCATCAGAATGAGCGGGACACAAATGCGTGCGATGCCCCAACCGGCCACGGCCAGGATGACGCCGGCCAGGCAACACACCATCCCGAGCAGCCGGGCATAGCCGAATTGGGAGATGATCGAGGGAATGAACCAGATGGAGAGGCCCACCGCGATCAGGACGATCCCCCACCATGAACCTCGATTCATCGCGGCGCGCAGGTCGTCCTTGCGACAGAGCACGAAGGCGAGCAGCACCAGTGGCATTGCGAAGCCGTGACTCCACTCCGAGAAGCTCCTGGCGCTCGACAGGACCATCCTGAGTTCCGCGCGAAAAGCGAGCAGCACCAGCGCGACAAGCACCGCCAGCCGAAAGAGAACCACGGCCGGGTCCGTGCGCGAGGGCGCCGAGCCGTCAACATCCGAGCCGCCGCTCATGGGTGCTTCTCCGAGGTCGAGGGAATGTAGTAGCACCACGCCGTGTTTCCAAAGCCGGAAGTCTGCCAATGCCCAAACAGGAACTTCTCGCGGTAGCGCTTTGCGTCAAACGTGATCCGGTTGTGCTCTCGCCAGGCGATGATTTCCTGGCGAAGGCGCTCGGTTTCTTCCTCGTTCATGGGTATGGGATTGTTCTCCCTCGGATCCTTCTCAAGGTCGAAACGGTAAGCGGCGTCAAGCCTCGGCCAATACATGGTCTTGGTATTTCCCAAGACGTAGCCGGCGGGATCGTACACGTTCCACGTGGCGAAGAAGAGCTTGCGATTCGGCGGAACGTCCGACAGGGCATCCATCCCGTCGAAGTCGGCCGGCGACGTGTCATAGCCCAGGAGATTCAGCACCGTGGGCGTCACGTCCAGCACGGACGTTGGGGCGGTCACGACCTTGCCGGGGGGAATCTTCTTCGGCCAAGAGATGATCCACGGAATCCTCAGGCTTTCCTCGTAGGGGTTTTGCCCGTGTTGCCGGATGTCATGCTCGCCGAAACCCTCGCCGTGGTCCGCGATGACGCAGAGCAGGGTGTTATCCAGCACCCCCCGTGCGCGGAGTTCGGTGATGATTCGTCCCACAAACGCATCGGTGAAAGCGACGGCCTGCAAGTAGGCGTCCTTCGGGCCGTTCACGGGCGAGGCGTACCAGCCGGGCACTTCGTAGGGGTCATGGGCAACCGAGGTCATGAACGCGAGGAAGCACGGCGCATCCTGCCGGTCAAACCACGCAAACGCCGGGTCGATCATCTTGAAATCGTCGCCGGCGAAGTATCCGAGATGATCGCGCGAATCCCCATTGTCTTCCCGGGCCCAGAACTCCTGGAAGCCCAGATTGGCGAACAACCCGGGATTGCACTCGAAGGTCGCGCGGACCATTTGTGAGAATCGCGAGCGATAGCCGGCCGCGCCGAGAATCGTCGCGAGGCTCTCGTAGGGCGAATCCGCGATGACGGCCTCCACGAAATCGCCCTCCAGGCTCGACGTGGCGCCGGTCAACATGATGAACTGGCTCTCTGTCGTGTGGGGAACGACCGCCCGCGCGTTTCCGAAGGTCACGCCGCGTCCGGCGAGTTCCGCCATGATCGGCGTGGTGTTCCCGTTCCGCCCCCCCATCGAGGTCGCCCAATGGGCCACGCTTTCCATGATGATCATCACGACGTGCGGCCGCGGCGCGAATGACGGCGGCGGCGTGATTTTTCTCCCGCCCGCGTGCGGCAGCCGCCTGGAGCCGTTGGTGTGGGTGGCCGCGGCGTGTCCGTTGAGACCGAACGTCGTGGAGAGCGCCAGGAAGTGGCTGCTGTACGACAGGGCCGCACGTCGCGGGGGTAGCGGCTCGAATGTGCCGGGCATGTGCCCGACCCCGAGCAGGACGCCGACCGCCACCATCACCAACACGCTGGGATATCCGTATTGCTTGCGCCAGCCTCGCAGCGGCTCGGGCCTCACCAGTCGCCGGATGACGAACGCCAACGCCACGAGGGCCACAACCGCGAGGGGATAGGTCAACTGCGGCGTGTTGGCGAGCCGATTGGTGACGATCGGCCCGAACTCCTTCGGGTAACGAAAAAGGTTGGTGAGGACCATTTGGTGGATTTGGACACCCGTCGCCATCAGCCAGGCCATGTTCGCCAACGACCAACAGGAGATGACCAACGCAGCGACGAGGGCCAGACGGGTCGACACCTTCCAGGGGATGCAGGCGTGGCCGAGCGCCACGAGGAGAAGGACGACGCCGAAGAAGAGCAAATCGGTGAGAGAGGTCTGAAGGGTTGCCGCGAAGATGCCGTCCAGGTGGCTTTGGCGCAGGACGTAGTACTTGCCGTAGATCGTGCAGGCCAACCCCGCCAGCAGGATCATGCTCTCCAGTCGCGGCGCTCGGGCCCACCAGGCGGCAGGGCGCGCCCCACGCTGCTCCGCGGGCGGCGCCGAGTCTGCCGCAGGATCGGCATCAGTCTCTGATTTGTTTGCAGCGGTCACCAATCGCGCAGCCTATCTCGGGGATCAATAGTAGAAAGTCTTCGTGGATCGCAGCGGCACGCCATGCGGCCCTCATTTCTAATGATGATATGTCGCCCGGAAGCCGTGAACAAGGCAGGCAGGACTTCGGCCGTTGATGTCTCTGGTTTGGTGGAGGGCATCTGGGGCGCGGTGCGCACTGTCTGCCGGGGCCGAGGACGGCCCGGCTCGCTCTGACACTTGAGATTGAGGGTGCTTTTGGCTTTGCGATTGGAGAGTCGGTATACTGAGGATTGGTTTCGTGTGTCGCTTGCCGTTGGAGCTTGTCATGAATCCCGACCTGTCGATTGAGTTTTGCGGCGTTCGTGCCCCGAATCCTTTTTGGCTGGCCTCCGCACCGCCGACCAACAGTGGGTATCAGGTTCGTCGGGCCTTTGAGGCCGGCTGGGGCGGCGCGGTCTGGAAGACGCTCAACCATGAGCCCATCGTCAACGTCTCCAGCCGGTACGGGGCGGTGGACTACGACGGCCGCAAGGTGATGGGTCTGAACAACATCGAACTGATCACCGACCGTACGCTGGCAGACAACCTGCGCGAGATTCGCCAGATCAAGCGGGAGTTTCCCGATCGCGCGGTCTTCGTCTCGCTGATGGTCGAATCGAAGCGCGAGACGTGGCACGACATCGTCAAGCAGACGCAGGACACGGGCTGCGACGGACTGGAATTGAACTTCGGCTGTCCCCACGGGATGTCGGAGCGCGGCATGGGCTCCGCCGTGGGACAGGTGCCCGAGTATACTGAGCAGATTACATCGTGGGTGAAGGAAGCGGCGACGATTCCGGTCATCGTCAAGCTGACGCCGAACATCACCGACGTCCGGGCCGTGGGTCGTGCGGCGCAGCGGGGCGGGGCCGACGCGGTCTCTCTGATCAATACGATCAACTCGATTATGGGTGTGGACCTGGAGACGTTGGCGCCGAAGCCGCAAGTCGCCGGCAAGGGTTCACACGGCGGCTATTGCGGACCGGCGGTCAAGCCGATCGCGCTGAACATGGTGTGTTCCTTGGCCAACGATTCGGAGTTCGACCTTCCCATCAGCGGCATCGGGGGGATTCAGGCCTGGCAGGATGCGGTGGAGTTTATGCTGCTGGGGGCCGGCTGCGTGCAGGTCTGCACGGCGGTCATGCACTACGGCTTTCGGATCGTGGAGCACATGACCAGCGGGCTGAAAAACTGGATGCGGGAAAAGGGCTTCGCCCACTGCTCGGACTTCATCGGCAAGTCCACCGAGCGGATCCGTGACTGGAGCGACCTGGACCTCGGCTATAAGGTCGTCGCCGAGATCGACCAGGCCAAGTGCGTCCACTGCGGCCTGTGCTACATCGCCTGTGAAGACGGTTGTCATCAATCCATCAGGCTCGAACAGGTTCCCGAAGACCAGTTCGTCAAGTCCAATGGGCACGAATACGTCAAGAGCGGCGACGTTCACGTCCTGCCCGGCGCCGGGGCGGGCTACGTCAACGTCCTGACGATCAACCAGGAAACCTGTGTCGGGTGCAACATGTGCTCGCTGGTCTGCCCGGTCGATCACTGCATTACCATGCGGCAGGTCGACAGCGTGCTTCCCTCCGTGACGTGGCGAGAGTATCAGGAGAAATTGGCCTCGGGCCGGATGGCGAAGATTCAGCCGCCGCAACATGCGTGAGCCGAGGTCCTTAGCGTTTCGTGCCCTGCGCGAGTCGTGGCGGGGAGTTTATTGGCCGGAGATCGGGCCATGGATGATGTCGGTGAAGCGGCCGTCGCGAAAGAATCGGGTGATTCTCCGCCGATGGCGCGGCCGGTTGCGGTCGTTCCCCATGCGATGGTGGTCAAGGCCGCGCTCTTCGGCGCTGCCAACCTCACACGGTCGCAGGCAGCGGTGGATTTGTTTCTGATCTTCGCGGCGCTATACGCGGGTCAGTTCGCGTTGGCGGGGGTCGGCTTGTGGCTGGCAGAGAGGTTTCCGTCGTTCGGCATACTGTGGGCCAACGTTCTGATCGGCACGGTTGGGTTGGGAAGCGTCGCGGTGGTGCTGTATGCGCGCGGTCAGTCGCCGGGGACCATCGGTCTGGGAAGGCCGACGTTGCGCCGCACGCTTCTCGGGACACTCGCCGCCGTGCCTGCGTGCTATGTCGGCGTGGTCGCGTCGGTGACCTTGTATTTGTTTGCCGCTGGAATTGATCTCGCGGGTGTCGTGCAGGAGCGCGGTGAGTTCTTTGAGATGGTGCCCGACCTGTCGCTCGGGACACTCCTGATATTCACGCTCTTTGTGGGGCTGCACGAGGAAGTCTTGTTCCGGGGATTCGTGCTGGGCCGTTTTTGCGCGCTCTTCGGCCATCCCGCGATTGCCGTCCTTGCCAGTGGCCTGATTTTTGGCTTGGTGCATGTCTACCAAGGCCCGATCGGCGTCATTCAGACGACGGCGGTCGGGCTGGTACTCGCGGGCACCGTGATCATCACGCGATCGCTTTGGCCGGCGATCTTCGCTCACTTCGTCTTCAATACCATCGGCCTGCTCCTGATCCCGCTGCTGCGCGACCAGATGCCGGAGATGCTGAAAGAGCTGGACGCGGCGGTGGTCGGGTAACCTCCATCACGATCCGACGGACGTGGATTTGGCGCGCGCCGATACGCGTAAAAAAAGAGAAGGCCACCTTTCGATGGCCTTCTCACTCAAGATTGTGTCTTTTGGTTCCGGGTGCTTAGTAGCGATCTCGGCGACCGCCGCCACCACCCCCACCGCCGTAGCCACCACGGCCTCCGCCACCGCCACCACCGGCGCGCGGGGCACGGGGCTTGGCCACATTGACGGTCAAGGCTCGACCGCCGTGCTGCTGGCCGTTCAAGGCCGCGATAGCTGCTTCAGCTTCGTCCTCGGACTCCATTTCGACAAACCCGAACCCTTTGCTTTGACCGGTCGCACGGTCGCTGATGACTTCGGCGCTTCGGACGGTTCCGTGCGCTCCCAGCAAAGCCTCCAAATCGGCACTGCTGGTGTCATAGCTGAGGTTCCCAATGTACAACTTTTTGCCCATCGTAATCTCCTATCGATGGCGTATCCGACCCGCTGTCTTGCTTTCAGGGTCGTGTGTGAAAGTGGCCGACAATTCGGCCTATACGGTAGGAAGACGATCTTGGCAATGCGATCCAGACTTGGGAAACCAAGGTCAGGTACCTGCCTCGCTCGAGGACCAACCACTGCGGGAGTATATCGCAATGTCGGCCGGCGTCAAGCCCGACGGCAGACCAAAGGACGGCTCAGGCCGGAACATCCCGCGGCCCTGGGAGTTTCCAACCCCGACCTTCGTCGCCCGGCATGACCGCCGGATCGCCGTTCTATGATCGTAACTCTGCGACGCACAAATGCTTATGTCTTACAACGCCCGAGCGTGTGGCGCGAGTGCGATCCCGATCCGGGACAGAGCGGCCGACCGCATCGAAGCCCCGCAGAACCCGATCCGGATGAGCCGACGGCAGGGGGATGCCGGTTCCGTTCCTTCAGGAGTCGTCATGGTGACGCGCGTCGCCTTCTGCGATAGCGGAGCTTGACGCCGCAGAGCCACGCGGTGCATAGCCCCATCGCAGGAATGATGCACGTGCCGCAAACGCACCACAGGCAGTTTTCACAAAGATCGTCTATATCGCATGCGTCGCCGATACCGTCGCCGTCAGAGTCCGCCTGATCAGGGTTAAAGTCGTTTGGACAGTTGTCGAGACAGTTTCCCGGGACACAGCACACGCCGTCATGGTCCGGCTCGTCTGTGGCGGGGTCAGGATTCGCAGGATTGCAGTCGGGGGGACTAATGCAATCATCTTCATCGAGGGAGTCGATCAGTCCGTCGCAATCGTTGTCGATGCCGTCGGAGCAATTAGTTTCGCTGCTCGGAGGTTCCCCGCAGTCTTGGGGACAATTGCAGGGAGTCTCGCCCTGATCGCAATTCCCGTTCGGGCAGGTTTCACAACTGATAGCGTTGCAGGAAACATTTGCACCTCGCCACGTGCCTCCCTGCTGAATGCACTGGCTTTCGCTCATTTGCTGGCAGGAAGTCGGCGTTAGGCAGCATGCGCCCGTCGCCGGACAATTCGAGCAACTCGTCGAGTTCGCGCCCTGCCAGACGCCGTTGCAGTTCGCCTGCGTGACATTGGTGATGCAGGTGTTGCCGTTAACGCAGCAGGCGCCCGTCTCCGGCGGCGGCGGACAATTCGAGCAACTCGTCGAGTTCGCGCCCTGCCAGTCGCCGCCCTGATTGGCACAGGCAGACTCGGTCACGCCGGTGTTACAGGTGTTGCCGTTAACGCAGCAGGCGCCCGTCGGCGGCGTCGGCGGACAATTCGAGCAACTCGTCGAGTTCGCGCCCTGCCAGTCGCCGTTGCAGTTCGCCTGCGTGACATTGGTGATGCAGGTGTTGCCGTTGACGCAGCAGGCGCCCGTCTCCGGCGGCTGCGGACAATTCGAGCAACTCGTCGAGTTCGCGCCCTGCCAGACGCCGTTGCAGTTCGCCTGCGTGACATTGGTGATGCAGGTGTTGCCGTTAACGCAGCAGGCGCCCGTCTCCAGCGGCACTGTCGTGGTAAAGCTCCAGACAGGTCCCGTGGTCGTTCCGCAACTGTTTTTGGGATCGATTCGCCAATAGTAGGTCGTACCTTGGCTGAGCGTCCCGACGAGATTCCAACTGCTCGATCCCGTGTTGCCCTTGAACTCCGTGCTATCTGGTGTTGAGTCCGTCCCGAAGTACACGTCGTAGGACGTTGCGCCGGATACGTTGGCCCAGTCGAGATTAGCGCTGGTTGAGACGCTGGATGCTCCGTTGCTGGGACTCGGTGAGGACGGTTGGCCGGGAGCGGAACAGGTTGTGGTGAAGCTCCATATGTCACCTTCGATGAATTGACAACGATCCATCGTGTCAATCCGCCAATAGTAAGTCGTGTTTTGGATGAGATCCCCGGGAGGATTCCAACCGCTCGCTCCAGTGTTGCCTTTGAACTCGCTGCCACCAGGCGTCGGGTTCGTGCCAAAGTAAACGTCGTATGAGGCCGCCCCTACGACACCTCCCCAGTCCAGATCGGCATTCACGAAGACTCCCGTCGCGCCATTCGCCGGAGAGGGACAACAAGCCTTGCCGGCAACACCACATCGTTGGATGATCAATGCCCAATTTTCGAGCGTAACATTAAACACACTATTTCCATTGCAAACCGTAAGCTCCCACTGTCTTGAGGCGAGGAATCCTTCAAAAGCGCTTACGTTGTTCACGCCGAAGAAGCACTTTCCATCCCCAGTTTGGAATGAAAAGGGAACTCCTACTGAAGTAGAACCGGTCTTCAAGGACACGCTAATGTTCTGGCAACCGCCAAAACCGGGATCGACTAGCACAGCAACATCTAGGGTGCAAACCCTAAACCAACTTATGGGCGAACATGAAGTTGATTTGATGACAGATTCGCAGTTTCCGTCAACGATAGTTAGATTCTCCGTCCATTCATCTAGACAAATCGGTTGGGTCTCGCAGTTCTGGCCCAAGAGCGTAGTCGTTGTAGCGAGACTGAGGATTCCGATTATCGCAACGAATCGACAACAAGGTGCCATGGCAATTCCTCCGTCTGGCATGGGGCTGAGTAGCCCACCGAACGCTCAAAACGAATTACCCATCTTGGTGAGCGGTGCCCACCCTACCCATTTGTGAGAGGGCGGCTCTTCAAACTCGCCCAAGGCGCGCTGCGCGATGTCGCGCGCCCTGAGATGGCCGTCCTCCAGGGTGTTCATGCGCCAAACGGGCCTAGGGAGCGCAAGAAATGCTGGAATTCTTTTCATGTTTTCGGACCTTGTGGTTCGTCGAATGCTGGCGGGGACGCCGAAGGGGTGGCATGGGCCTGGGGTGGGTGGCTCGGCGTGCCGGCTGTAAGGTCCGCGTGCGCAGTCGCTTATGCGCCAAAGCAGGGGGTCAGGGGAGAGGGGGCGAACGAAACGCCAAAACGTCAAAACGCCAAAACGGGGTCAAGGCGACCGGGCGGACAGGGGGTGAAGGGATGGGCGATGGCAGGAGGGGCACGGGAGCAGGGGATAGAGGACGGTGGCGTAAAGGGCCGCGGGAGCCAGGTTGGGGCCGGGCGGTTGAAGCGGGGGGCGGTTTTTTGTATCATCATTGGGCGCTTTGTCTCTTTCATCCGGTCTGGGCGAGCCGATCATGTCCGACGAGGCGGGCCACGAAGTCACGCTGCTGTTGCGCGCCGTCGGGTGTGGCGATGAGATTGCGCGCGAGCGGCTGATGGAGGCGGTTTATCACGAGCTTCGCGAGATCGCCGCGAAGCAGATGGCCCGAGAGGCGGGGCCCAGGACGCTCCAGCCCACGGCCCTGGTCCACGAGGCGTATCTGCGGCTGTTCGGAGCGTCGACCTCATCCTTACTTTCGCAAGAGGAGTGGGTAGAGAACCCGCTCCCTGACGGTCGCGGCTCTGATCAGACCGAAACACCACCGCTCCTTTCGCAAGAGGAGTGGGTAGAGAACCCGCTCCCTGACGGTCGCGGCTCTGATCAAGCCGAGGAACCACCGCTCCCGCGTGGTCGCGGCTCGGTCCAGGCGAATCCACATTTCGAGAACCGGCGGCTTTTCTTCACGGCCGCCGCAGAAGCCATGCGCCGAATCCTCGTGGAAGGCGCACGGAGAAGAGGAAGAAAAAAGCGCGGCGGCGGCCGGCCGGTCTTGCCCCTGCCGGACGACCCGCCCGATCCGAACGCCGAGGCCGAATACGACACCGACGAACTGCTCGACGTCGATGCGGCGTTCGACAGATTAGCCCGTGCCCACCCGCGCGAGGCCGAGGTCGTCAAGTTGCGGTACTTCGCCGGCTTGACCGTCGAGGCGGCGGCCGTCGCCCTCGGCATCGCCCCGCGCACCGTCGAAAAAGACTTCGCCTTCGCCCGGGCATGGCTGAAGCGGGCCCTGGCGGTCGGAGATGATGAATTGTGAATGATGAACGATAAGGCGCAGCCCACCGACGGCGATTCGATCGGCTGGGAGGAGCGCGTGCGCCAGCTCTTCGACGCCGCGATGGAACGTGACCCGGCGCAGCGCGACGGGTTTCTCGTCTCCGAGTGTAACGGCGATGCTGAATTGTGCGACGAGGTCGAGGCGCTGCTGCATCACGCCGAGAGCGACGACTCGTTTCTGAACCTGCCGCTCGACTGCCGCCGGATCGCGCCCGCCGCCGACGAGCCGGACCCGCTGATCGGCAAGATCGTCGGGGCGTATCGCGTCATGCGGCTGATCGCCAGCGGCGGGATGGGAACGGTCTATCTGGCCGAGCAGGACAATCCGCGCCGGCTTGTGGCCCTGAAGATCATGCACGCCGGCTTCTGGTCGCAGACGGTGCGCCGCCGCTTCGAGCACGAGGCGCAGATCCTCGGCCGCCTGCAACACCCGAACATCGCCCAGGTTTACGAGGCGGGCGTCAGCCGGTTGGAAACCGGTGCCACAGGACCATTTCTGGAAACCGGCGCCACGGGATCACTTGAGTTGGAACCCGGCGCAACTGTGCCGCTTCAATACTTCGCCATGGAGTACGTGCCGAGCGCGCGGCCGATCACACGCTACGCCGAGGAACAGGGCCTGGCGATCGAGAAGCGACTGGAGTTGTTTCTGCAAGTCTGCGACGCCGTACACTATGGCCACCAGCGCGGCGTGATCCACCGCGACCTGAAACCCGCCAACATCCTCGTGAGCGCAGCGCAGTTGACCCCCGGTGAATCACCACGGGCTAAATCAAAGCATGGCACCGTCAAGCTGATCGACTTCGGCGTGGCCCGGTGCACGGATGCGGACATCGCGGTGACGACCATGCACACCGACGCCGGCCAACTCATCGGCACGCTGGCTTACATGAGCCCCGAGCAGTGCGACGGCGACGCGCTCGACCTCGACGTTCGCAGCGACGTGTATTCGCTGGGCGTTGTGCTTTATGAGCTCCTCACCGCGAAGATGCCGTACGAGGTGTCGACCACAAGCATCGTGGCAGCCGCGCGAACCATTCGGGAATGTCCGCCACAACGCTCGAATCTGATACAGGCCGGGAAGAGTCGCCTTCGCGGTCGGCGCGCCGGCGACCTTGAGCGGGTCATTGTCAAGGCCCTCGAGAAGGCTCGTGAACAACGTTACGCAAGCGTCGCTGACTTCGCCCGCGATCTCCGCCATTGGACGAAAGGCGAGCCGATCGACGCCAGACCTCCGACGGCGGTGACAAAGATATACCGCTGGGTGGAGCGGCATCCGTTGGCGACAACGACTGCCGCCTGCCTTGGGATCATTGCATCGCTGGCGCTCGGGACGGTGATTTCGGCGAGAGCGTTTTATTATGCGCCGTATCGCATCGAATTGGATAAGGGCGAGGGGAGGGCAATTCGTGCCGCACGGCTCGTGAATCGCATGGGAGGTACGTTGTGGACTTGGCCTGAAGACCCAACGGCCGACGCAGATGCTATCGGCAATGCGGAGCTGGTGGAGCTGGTGGAGCGACCGTCCTCGCTCGGTGGCGGCAATCTGGCCATTGTCGGGTTCCGAGGAGGGGGAGAGTACGCGAACGAACTCTACGCCTACGAGGTCGACAAAGACCTGAGCGTGCCCTTATGGCATAAACAGGTGAACGACGAGGATATGCCGCGGGAAATGCTGACGAAGAACCGCCGCGGGAGGGACTGCGAGGTTCTGACGTTCCTGACGGCGGACGTATTCCCACAAATCGAAGGAAAGGAACTCGTCGTTGTGCACGGGTTGGGGCCGTATTCGCAGCGTGCTCTCCGCGTTTATGACCTCGAAGGGAAGCTTCTGTACCAGCTTTGGCAGGATGGCGGAATTAAGTCTTTCAGTTGGTTTCCCGAACGGCGGCGTCTCATTTGTCTCGGCATGGATGAAGCGGAGAAGCAGCATGCTATGGAGATCCTGGAAGCACGAGATCCTGTTTATATTGTTTTCGCAATCGAGCCCAAGCTTGGGGTCATTTCCAATGAGTTTATGACACCGGCGCAGTGCGGCGGGCCCAATGATCCAGTCTGGTATCGCTACCTATGGCCACCGCGGTATCAATCCGAATATCGAGCAGAGTTGAGCGGTCCCGCGCAAGCCACGTTTGGGGCTGTAGCTCAAGTAAACATCAGCTTCGAAACCGATAGGCATCCGAACGTTGGGTTCGCGATCCCAATTGACGAGCACGGAAATGAGATCCTGCCTTCCATCAACGAGCGTGGTGAGGACCCGGGTGACTTTCGCATACGATCCGATCTTTACCTCCAAAGCGTGGCAGACGGACTGGTGCCACCCGACAAGAGATTCCGGCTTTCTGACAAGCCGCCGGACATTCCATTGAAATCAGAATGACGCCCGGCACGCTATCGGGGCATCGCCCGGGACCCCAATTGGGGTGAAACCACACCGATCGGCGTTATGCGAGCAGGCAAGCGACGAAGTCCGCGACGCGGCCCCTTCACGCCCGTGAGCAACACTTCGTCAGGTCGCGTTTCGTTGTGAGCCGACACGGCGTAGATTCGCCCGCTTCGCCTGTTTCGATAGAATCCCTCCCCTGCGAAGCTCCCGGCCGCTTCGGCGAAGGTGTGCCGTACCACGTCCACCTCGCCTTCCAGTTCGTGCAGGTGGGCTAAATCAAGCTTTCGGCGTGATGCGGTGGAAATGGAGCCGAAGGGAGTCGAACCCTCGACCTCTTGCATGCCATGCAAGCGCTCTCCCAACTGAGCTACGGCCCCGCGTGGTCGGCGAAACGCGCCGTCGGCGCGTTGTCGAAACAATCATTAGATCGGCTGCATCGGACGGTGTCAACGGGGCGGCGGACCCGTGAGGGCTGCACGCGCGCCCTGGAGCGCATTTTTCACCATCCGATCAGAGCCGCGACCGTGAGGGAGCGGTAAGGGAGCGCTGAGATCGGACGCAATGCATGGCAAACCAGGAACAGACCAAACTGGTTCTGCGAATGTCGCGGCAACAAGCGGCGTGGTTGGCCCGCTCCCTCACGGTCGCGGCTCTGATCGGTCGCGGTGGTTGGCCCGCTCCCTTACGGTCGCGGCTCTGATCGGTCGCGGCTTTGATCAGTTTCGGCGCTGAGTGCCTTTCTGAGGTTGGCCGCGGCGGCGGCCGGGTCGGCAGCGCCGATGACGCTTTGACACACGGCGACCTGAGTGCGTTGCGAGCCGGTCTGCTGGATAGGGAGCGTGGCGACGTTCTCGTGTGTGATGCCGCCGATCGCGACCAGCGGCACGCACGATTCTTCTGCCTGCCCCGGTTGTTCAGTTGCCTTCATCATCGCCTCGGCGACAGCGGCCAAGAGTGCCGGGCCGGTCGGCTCGTTGGGCTTGGGTGACGCTGCCGGCGCAGGTTTGGTCCGCGAAGCGAACATCGGGCCGACACCGAGGTAGTCCGGTCCCTGGGCCAGCGCTTCCTGCGTTTCGGCGACCGAGTGTACCGTCCGACCGATCAAGACGGTCGGCCCCGCGATCTGGCGCGCCTGGGCGACGGACAGATCATTCAGGCCGAGATGCACGCCATCTGCGCCGGCCAATCGGGCGACGTCGGGGCGATCGTTAATGACGAGCAAGGCATCGAATCGCTGCGTCATCTCGCGCAGTCGTTCCGCCCGGTGAAGGAGATCGCGGTCGGCCAACGTCTTCTCGCGCAATTGTAAGACATCCGCTCCACCGCGCAGCGCGAGTTCGCACACCTCCAGCCACGGTCGGTGGCACAGCGACTCCGTGATGAGGACGTGCAGGCGCGCCTGGCGCAGGGCGGCCCGCCGCGGCAGGGTGGCGATGATATCCTGCTCCAGGGCGTAGGCGTCGTAGCGGAGTTGCTCGACGCGCGTGGCCGCCGCAACGTTGACGATCTTGCCGTATTCTTCGATGCATCGAAGCGACTCGGCCAACCGCCTGGCCGCCGCTCGGGCCACGTGGGCCGGTCCGGTGCGCCTGCGCTCGGCATCGGTGCTGATGCCGGTGCCGATGTCGCCGCGGATGTCACGGGCGGCCAGCAGCGCATCGGCTCCGAAGGCGTCGACGACGTGGGCCAGGTCATGGCGCATCTGCTTGAGCCGCCGGCAGAGAGCCGCGTCCGGGCTCAGCAGCCGGACATGCTCCTCGAGGACGCGCAGGGCCTCCCGGGCGCGGTTGAGGTTGGCGTCGAGGATGCGGAGGGTGGGCAGGTCCATCGCGGCCGGATTGTATGCAGAAAATCGCCTTCCGGCCCTGCCGGTGCGCGTTTTTTGGGGAGCATGGAATCGGCCTGCGGGGGCCCCGAAGGCGGCGTTGAGGCCCGGCGGGGCAGTCCTAACATTTTCCTAAAAATTATACTTGCCCCGCGTCGATGTTGCTGAGAAGATAGGGGCAATCAGGGCAGGCGGACCGTCGCCGCTCTCGGGCCCTTGCGGGCGGACTTACAAGACAAAAGGAGCCGATCCGATGGCGAAATCCTCTGATGCTCAGGCAACCACCGAGACCAAACGACACCAGGCCCTGGACCGGGCCCTTCAGCAGATCGAGCGGGCCTATGGCAAGGGGGCCATCATGCATATGGATGGCGATTTCTCCGCCCATAAGGACGCCATCAGCACGGGCACGCTCTCGCTGGACATCGCCCTTGGAGGTTTCGGCATTCCGCGCGGACGAATCGTCGAGATCTTCGGGCCGGAGTCCAGCGGAAAGACCACGTTGGCCTTGCATGTGATCGCCTCGGCCCAGGAGGCTGACGGCGTGGCTGCATTTATCGACGTCGAACACGCCCTCGACCCCGCCTGGATGAAACGCTGCGGTGTCAATCCCGAATCGCTGTTGGTCAGCCAGCCGGACGGCGGCGAGCAGGCATTGGAGATCGCCGACATGTTGGTACGGTCTAACGCGGTCGATGTGATCGTCGTCGACTCGGTGGCCGCCTTGATTCCGAAGGCCGAGTTGGAGGGGGACATGGGACAGATGCAGGTCGGCGCTCAGGCCCGATTGATGAGCAAGGCCATGCGAAAGCTCACCGCCGTCATCTCCAAGAGCCGCTGCGTGGTCGTCTTCATCAATCAGATTCGGATGAAGATCGGCGTGATATTCGGCAGCCCGGAGACGACCCCCGGCGGCCGCGCGCTGAAGTTCTACAGCTCGGTCCGGCTCGACGTGCGGCGCATCGCCTCGATCAAAGAGGGCGAACAAGTGACCGGCAGTCAGGTTCGGGCCCGAGTGGTGAAGAACAAGGTGGCTCCGCCGTTTCGGGATGCCCAATTCGATATCATGTTTGACAGTGGCATCAGCCGGACCGGCGACCTTCTGGACCTCGGCGTCAAATGCGGCATGGTCGAGAAGCAGGGCTCCTGGCTGCGTTACGGCGACCTTCAACTTGGCCAGGGCCGGGAGAATGCCAAGCGATTTTTGGAAGACAATCCTGATTTGTTCAAAGAGATTCGCCAGAAGATCCTGGACCATAGCGGTTTCGGCAAGATCGAAGATGCCGGGGACGGCAAGGGCGACAACGGCAAGCCGGGCGAAAAAGGGGCAACGGAAATCGGCGTGAGCAAGTCCGCCCCGATCAGCCAGGTCAAGCAAAAAGACGCCGCGGCCACGGGCAAAAAGAAACCGGCCAAGGCCGGCGCGTCATTATAGGCAGGCGTGGTTGGCCCGCTCCCCTCACGGTCGCGGCTCGGATCAATTTCACCGCTCGCTGGCGCTCGCGGCTCTGATCGCCTGCGCTTCTCATCGGATACACCCTCCTTCACGGTCGCGGCGCGAAGAGTGCTCAGTTTGAGTAGAATAACGCGATACACCTCAATACATTCAACGCGGTTCCTGGCGCTGACGAGCGCGGTCACGTTCATTCTGGGCCTTGTCGTATTTGGGCGGCTCAGATATGACTGGATCAAACACGTCGTCGGCTGGAGACACGACGGTCGGGTTTGGCAATACGCTCTACCGGCGGCCGCGGGCATCGCTTTGGTCATTGCGTCGCGCCGCAGCCTCAGGGCGCTGACTGAGTTCCAGGTCTTACAGGTCATGCAGCGGCTCTCGCTTGCCGGCATCGTGGGCGTATGTCTGGCCGCCGCTCAGTGGGCGTTCGCACCTGCTTCTCCGTGGCTGCTCTATGCCTGGATGGTCCTGTTGGGGTGGGCGGGCTGGTTGATCTCACGCGACGTCCGCCTGAAAGAAACATCGAGCAAAAAGAGTCTGGCGCTCGTTGTGGCCGTGACCGCCGGCATGATCTTCATGCACGCTTCACTTCAATTCCGGATGTGGCATGATCTATCTTATGGATATCACGACATAGGTCTTTTTGTGCGTGCACTTCATAATGCCGCCCACGGGCAGGGCCTTTGGGTGGATTCCCTCGATCGATCAATCCTTGGGGAACACGCCTTCATTGCTCTCTGGGTTCTCGTGCCGTTGTGCAAGCTTGGCGCGGACCCTTTCACGGTGGTGGTGAGTGCTTCCAGCATTCTGCTCAACGGGTCAGCGGTAATCGTTTTTTGGTACGTACGAAAGCGATTTGCATCCAATGCGGACGCGGTCATCGCTGCGATGGCATGGTTAATGCTCCCATGGTTCGGCTGTCTGATATTTGCGCATAGCTACGGTTTCCATGCCATTTACATGGCTGTGCCTCTCTTGCTGGCGGGACTGGCGCTGACGGAGCTAAACCGCTATCGCAGCGCAGCAATCCTCATGCTCGTTGCGATGACGATCCGGGAGGACGTCGCCCTGACGGTTGCGGCGTGGAGCATCTTCGTGTTTTGCGTCAAGAGAAGGAGGTTTCTTGCATCGTGGGTCCTTGCCGCTTCAGTGATCTACTTCTTGGCGGCAGTGTATGTCATCATTCCACACTTTCGAGGTTCTTCATACCCGCACATTGCGTCTTATTTTTTGAACGACCTGGGCCGACACGTGTCGCTTCACCGACTCCCGGTGAATCTGTCATTCTTATTTACGCTCTTCATGCCTTTGGCCGCGCTTTCGTTTCGCTACTGGAAGCTGCTGCTCGTCTCCATTCCGGCTCTGGCTGAGACGATCTTGACCACCAACAACGAGTTGCACAACATGTGTTTCCAATACTACACGCCGGCGATTGCCGTGCTTTTTGTATCAAGCGTTGGAACTCTGAAGCAGGGTGTCGCGCCCTGCGGTTGTTCCGCCCTCGAAGCCTTCAGCCGAGTGTCGCCATCGACTCATGCCCAACCGTCAGGGGCGGATGCCAAGTTCGGGAGATCGGTCCACTCAGGGCTGTGCCTTCTCATATGCGCTGTGATCGGCCAAGTGTATTTTGGGTTGGGACCGATCTCCAACAATCCTGCAAATCCCTATTCCTCGGCGGGGCTCCGCTCTCAGACGTCCAGGATCGCGCATCTCAGGAATCTTATCCCCCAGGATTCAAGCATCACGGCCAGTTACCGCATCGCGAGTCAGTTTCTCGATTACAGACGCCTGTGGACAGTGCAGGATGAAAAATTGGGTGATTGCGTAATCATCGACGATCGTGACACCTGGGATGCAAGTGCGCCCCGGGCCGCAGTCATCCGGGCACAGCGCCAGGGGGGCTACCGGCCATTGTTCGCAGATTATCACCTGGTAGTACTTGTGAAGGACCGCGATCTTCCCTGCGACGTGCAGAGTTTCATGCCGACGGACGTTCCTGCTGATTTCCGGATAACGACATATGAACTGGGGCATGGCATCGAGATGGTGGCCCAGCGCATCACAATGGGAAAGCAGCTTGAAGGGAATCATCGTCAATGGAAAGTATCCATTTTATGGAAAACACGTCAGCCCATCGAAAACGATTATCGATTCGGATTGAGCCTGGGGAAGACCGACAAGCGTTGGGGGCCGTTCTTTTTTGCACGGGGTGCATTCCCTACGGCCATTTGGACGCCGGGAAGACTGTATCGAGATGACGTGGACATCATTCTGCCTGAGAATCCGCCGGCTGAATTGCGTTCCATCGAACCGGTATTGCTCCACTGACGGCCCGTGCGACGGATTCCGCCCTCCGGCGCCGCGCGGTCGGCGTCACAGGCATTGGGCCGCCCAAGCCTTGCCGACTTGAACTACATCCGCGGAGACCAGTCCGGGCGGCGTTTTTCCAGGAAGGCGTTGAGACCCTCCTGGCCTTCGGGCGAGATCACTCGAGTGACAGAGAATGACACTCGTCCTGTTAATCTCCGGCCGTCTTGATTCGTTGCGGGTAAAACGCTTTAGCGCCACAGTTCTCGTTGCTTCAGGCGCGGGCAAGATATTTCAGGATTTTTTCTGTTTTCAGCTTGACAGGGTTTTTGTTATCGGGTATTCTGTAAGCAGCTTGGGCCAAGGGACGGGGCCCGTTGAATCCCCAATCCCCAATCCCCAATCCCCAATCCCCAATCCCCAATCCCCAAGCAGAGTTGTGTTCTGGTCGCGTGCAACGAGTGAGGGCCGCCGCGGGACGTAGGTTATGTCATCCGACTCAGCGTGCGGCACTCGTGATCGATTGCCTGTGGACACAGGGATGCCCGCGTGGGTGCCCGCCGACTGGCCGCACATGAAAGGAAGGTGATTGGATGTTCACACAAGTCAAGAAGCCGCTGTTTGTTTTCTGCCTCATCTTGGCGATGTTCATCGGGCCTGTTATTGCGCCCATTGCACCAAGTGCCGCGCCTGGAAGCACCGCGGCAGCGGATGATCTGGATGACGCTATTGACCAGCTTGACGAATTGCTGAATATATTACTCGAGATGATAAATAACAGGATCACCGAATTAGCACAGGACCGAGAGAATTGTACCGAGAATTGCGACCACATTGATGAAGAGATTAATGATTTGCAATGCCTAGCCGATTTGGCGATGGAAGCTCTCTGCCCTTAGATCGGCGATGCGCCACGATTCAACACGCTATGCCCATTCTTGTGGGCAAACGCGTACGGGGTGTTTTGCTACGGTTTCCAGTGCCCGGCGAGCGAGATGCTCGCCGGGCATCGGCATGAGCCCTTGCAGCGTCGGCCGTGGATGAGCAGGATTGAAGCGGCTTCGTGTGGATGCCCGCTGAACACTCGAAGAGGAGAACGCAAGTGACTGCGTGGTGTGTGCTAATCTCGATGGGTCTTGCCCTTCAGGTTCCTGTCTCACAAACGGTTTCCGACGCGGATGAGTGCAAGTTTCCCGGCGATTGCAGGGTCCACACCGACTTTTTCAGCTATGGCCCCTGCGAAAGTCGAACGGCTTACAAGATACGTTACTGGAACGCGACCAGGGACGAACGAAGGGAGATGCATGCAAGGGCGTTCGAGCGCATGGAGGACCGGATCATTCGCACCTATGAACTTGATGACGCCCAGGCGGCCAAGGCGCGCGGCGAACTCAAGGCGACGTGGGAGGCACACCAAGCCGCGATGGGCCCTGCGTACGATGAGTTACTCCGTCTCCGGCGAGCGTCGGCGGATCATGTGATGGCGAACGTCAAACGAGTGATGGCCCAGTTTCAGCGGCTCCGTAACTATTACGCCGCCCTTGATTCCCGCAACCCTAAGGAACTGATGGCCGAGCTTGAGAACGACCCGTTGATGCAGCCATTGTTAAAACTACGCGACGATCCCATGTTAGACGACCCCGTGTTACTGGATCTAAAGGAGCGTATGCGGGCAATCGACCGGAAGTACCCTTTCGATTGGAACAAGGCCCTGGAGAAGATCGAACGATCCTTGCCCAAGGAAAAGGCCGCCAAGGGGCGAAAGCGCCTGATGGAGGAGGTGCCTCACAGATTCACCGGGAGAAGCACCAAGTCCAAGCCTGAAAAACTTGATCCAGAACAAGTGCGTCGCAATCGTGCTGCCGTTAGGGCCGCCATCAAGAATGCGGTTCCTGCTGACATTTGGGTCCATCCCTGGAAGAGGCACGTCCGGCGGTTCATCAAGGAGCACAACCTGACAGAGCCCCAGGCCGTCGCGGCCATGTCTATTCTTGATGAACTACGCGACAAGGCCGCAGGCATTGAGCAAGCCATTGCCTTCGAGGTCTCCATGGTTCGGGACCCGAGCGACGAAAAAGAGATGCTCCAGAGCGTCAAAGCCTACGAACAGGACATCCATCAGCTTCGAAGGGAATTGGATGCGCGGCTGGACAGCTTGTTGACAACCTCGCAACGACAGAGCGCCAAGCCGGCACAGGAGAAGCCGGATGCGCGTCGCCTCCTGATTGATCGATGATCGCCGGAGACCGGCTCGTCGTCAGGATGGTCATGACCAGAACGGCGCGAGTGCCCCATCCCCTCTGGGGGGTGGGGGACGGAATCGACCACCGAGGCTTCCAGACCGCTGCCTCTTTTCTTCGCACGGAAGATCGATTCCCCACCCCTGGAAGGGGCGCGGCACCCATGCAACCCGTGTGGTCGAGTCGATGCGCTACTTCGGCGGGGACCAGTCCGGGCGGCGTTTTTCCAGGAAAGCGTTGAGACCCTCCTGGCCTTCGGGCGAGACGCGGCGTTCGGCGATGTGTCGGACGGTCAGGTCTCGTTTGGCGTTCCAGTCGGCGTCTTGTCCCTCTCGCAGAAGCTGCTTGCACGCCGCGACGGCCTGCGGCCCGTTGGCAATGAGTTTGGCTTCGATATCTTCGATCCAGGCATCCATCTGGGCCGGTGTGTCGAACACTTCGCTGACGAGGCCGATGCGTTTAGCCTCGATTGCGTCGAATCGCTCCGCGGTCAGCGCGTAGCGGCGCATGTGACCGGGGCCGATCTTCTCCATGACGTACGGCGAGACGACGGCCGGGACGATGCCGAGCTTGACCTCGGTGAGACCGAAGACGGCGGTCTTCACGGCGACGGCCAGATCACAGGCCGCGGCGAGGCCGACGCCGCCGCCGATCGCAGCGCCATGAATCCGCGCAATCACGGGCTTGGTGCAGGCGCGAATCCAGTGCAACATCTCCGCCATCGCGTCGGCGTCTGCGCGGTTTTCATCGAGAGAGTAGTTCACCATGCGCCGCATCCAGTGGACGTCGGCCCCGGCGCAGAACGACTTGCCCCCGCCCGCCAGGACGACCACCCGGACGGCCGGGTCTTTCGCCAGGGCAACGAAGGCCGTTGTCAGTTCTTCGATGACCACCTCGTTGAAGGCGTTGTGGAGGTCGGGCCGGCAAAGCGTGACCACGGCCCGCTGATTCTCGATGGTTTGTTGAACGAATTGCGCCATCGGTCAGGACTCTCCTGCGCGTCGGTGTGCTGCTGTAGGCTCCGTTATTTCGCTTCGAAGAGGTTGCCAAGGCCGCCGAGGATGGAGCCTTCGCCTTTACCTTTGGCGGCGCTGAACTGTCCGGCGATCCGGCCGGCCAGTCGCGAGAAGGGCAGCGATTGGAGCCAAACGTCGCCGGGGCCGGTCAGGGTGGCGAGAAACAAACCTTCGCCGCCGAAGAGGGAGGTCTTGATCCCACCGGCGAGTTGGATGTCGTACTCGATCGAGCGTTGAAACGCGACGACGCAGCCGGTATCGACGCGGAGCGTTTCGCCGGCGCTGAGTTGTCGCTTGACGATCGTGCCGCCGGCATGAACGAAGGCGAGGCCATCGCCGCGGATGCGCTGCAGGATGAACCCTTCGCCACCGAAGAAGCCGGCGCCGAGTCGCTTTTGGAAGGCGATGTCGATCTGCACGCCGCGAGCGGCACAGAGAAAGGCAGACTTCTGGCAGAGGATTTCCCCACCGAGTTGGTCCATCGGCAGTGGGATGATCCTGCCGGGATACGGCGCGGCGAAAGCAACTTTTTCCCTTTGGCGACTCATGGCCCCGAAGGTCGTCAGAAACAGAGACTCTCCCGTGATCATCCGTTTGCCGGCATCGAAGAGCTTGCCGACGAATCCCTGTTGTTTTGACGGATCGCCGAAGACCGTCTGCATTTCGATCCCGCGCGTCATGTACAGCATCACCCCGGCTTCCGCCACCACGACCTCATCCGGGTCGAGGGTGATCTCCACGAATTGCATGTCGTCTCCGAAGATTTCATAGTCGATCTCGTCGGCGGCGATCGTCTTCGGCGCCCTCGGCGGTGCAGAGGGCCCGCGCAGCTCGCCGACGATCGAGGCCACGTGTTTCGCCTGGGTCCAGTTTGCAGTCGTCGGCCCGTAGATCAGCGTCTGCGGTCCTTGAAGATCGGGGAGTCGCTCGATCAGTTCCGTGCGCGTCATCGGCCCGATGGGTTTGCCGTTCTCTGCGTAGTACCATCCCATTTCATTGGACATGTGGTTTTCCTCTCGACAGGTCGGTTTCCGTCCACCGCATTTCGGACCATCCCCCGGGGCCGTCGGGCAGATCGCCGGCCTGGTGAGCCGCTCCGACGCTACCGATAACACGCCATCATAGTCCTGTAAGGCTCGGCACGTGCGACGAGGGGCATCCGCGCGCCTGAAAGCGGGATATTCTCTCTCATCCATTGAACCGATACAAGGAGAGCGGCGGGTCCGGGGGAGGTTTGGCATTCGGAACCATGATGTGATGATGATGCAGGTGACCAGGTCAAAGATGGAGCAGCGCGTTCGCGGCGACAAGCCGCTGGACCCCATCCCACTGGCGCCGCTCGCACCGCCTGCCCCACGAGTGCGTGCCCCCGCTGTCGCCCAGGAACCGCCGCCGGTATTTGAGGTCGAGCCGCGAAGCGGCCGACCCGGCCCCTGGCTTCTGGTGGGTTTGCTCATGGGGAGCTGCGCGGCGATGTTTTTCCTGAGCGTTCGCAGCGGGTACCTTCTCGGTCAGATTGCGGCTCCGGTCTTCATGCTGAGTGGATTGCACGGCGCCTGCCGAGGCGCGCTGCGCAAGGTGGTGATGCTGCCGGTGACCGTTGGCGTTGCGTACTTTGTCACGTCGCAGATCGACTTTGCCGACCCGGTGATTCGCCTGATGGGCGGCAAGTCCAGCCTCATTGGCAATACGATTGCATGCGGCTTCGCCGTTGTCCTCGCGGTCGTCGTCGTCGGGAGAATCGTAAGGGCGGCTCGAGATCGCATCACCCGAAACCGGCCTTCTTTGCTGACCCTGGATCGGTTTCTGGGCGTGGGCTTCGGCCTGGCTGAAGCCACCCTCCTGATGCTGTGCGTTTGCTGGAGCGTGGTTCTGCTTGCGCCGCAGATCAAGGCGACGAACGCAATGCGGCCGCCGCCGGACGTGAACTCGTTTCAGCATCAGGTGACCGCGGGATTGCTGCAACTGACCGATGAGATCGATGAGGGGCCATTCCGCTCCGTCATTCGCGACCACAATTTGCTGGAGAAGATCCCGATGGTTCGCGATACCCTGGCCGAGCTTCCGCTGGACACCTCCAGCCCCGACTGGCAAAAACGGATCAACGAGCTCCTGCGGCAGGCCGATCAGAATCGGGACGGCGGGACGGACGTGCCCTTTGATCAGTACCGAAAGGGAAACCGGCGTCGCGACGAAGCCTACCGATCACTTCCCCCACCGACGAATCGCAGGCCGTAGGCAGGCGCCGCCGCCGGCCCTCTCTCCGTTCGTGAGCACTTCCAACCGGCAGGCGAGCCGAATAGACTCCTGCATGGAGACAAGTCATGATCCGCGCCGCCGTCTTCTGCGCTGTCATTACGCTTATGGGTTTGATGCCACGGGCCGTCCATGCGCAGGCCGGGGCGGTGTTCGTTGCCGTGCCCGGCCAGGTCATCGCACTGAGTGATCTCAATGGCGACGGCGATTTCCTGGACTTCGCGGAGAGCCGTGTCTTTGCCGACGGACTGCCAACGGCGCTGAATCGAATCACGGCGAACGGTGAACGCCTGTTCATCGGAGCTTCGGCTGGTGCTGAAGTCTTCATCGCGCGCGATCTCAACTCGGACGGCGATGCGCTGGACTTCGGCGAAGTGATCCTGTACGGGCAACTCCCATCACACCCTTCGGCGCCGCAGCTTGCCGGCCTGGACTCGATGCCGAACGGCACACTGTTTGCGGCGGATGCCGCCTCGGGAAGACTCTACGCACTCGTCGACGCAAACGGCGATGGCGACGCCATGGATTTTGCAGAGACACTGCTCGTAGCGGACGGGCTCACCGCGCCGATGGCAATCGCGACTCGGCCCGACGGATTGGTCCTGATTGCCCAAGGCAACGCAGCCGTTCCTGTGCGGGTGTTGGAGGACCGAAACGCGGACGGCGATTTTCTGGACTTCGCCGAGAATCTCAGCTACGTCGAGAATGACTCCGTCGTGACTGATCTTCTCGCCGCGACGAACACGCTTGCGTTTGCGATCCGGACCGCGACCGGCCAAGTCGTCGTTTTGCGCGACGTTACCGGGGACGATGACGCGCTGGATTTCGGAGAAGTCGCCGCATACGCCGCGGGGATTGACTCACCTCTGGCGGTAACGTCCGCGGGCGACGCACAGGGCGGCCTCCTGGTCGCCGCCGGGGACGTTGCCGGGACGCTCTATCGGGTCCACGACGCCAACGGCGATGGCGACGCGATGGACTTCGCCGAAGTGATTTCGGTCGCCGTGGGCCTGAACCAGCCGACGGGCATCGTCACGGTCTCGGCCGTCACGCCCGGCTGCATCAAAGGAGACGTCAACGTGGATGCGCTCGTCGATGTCAATGACTTGGCGCCGTTTGTTCAGATTCTCATCGGCGCATCCATGCCGAACGATCCATGTCCGGCGGACATGGATGGCGATGGAGTGATCAACGGTGAGGACGTGCAGGGGTTCGTCGATGCCCTGTTGTGAGGGCCTTCAAATGGAGGTGCGGCACAGGCGTGTTTTCACCGGCGGGGCGCCGATGGGGCAACAGACTTGTATCAGGCACGTTCAGTCGGTTTGCCGGCCGCCGAGCAGGCGGACGACGTCGGCGATGGTTCGGTGGTCTTCAGGTGTCGCGATGACTGAGAGCCGGGAGCCGAACCGCGTGACAAAGACCGGCGCGTCCTCTGATGAGAGCATCCCGGCCAGCGCCTTGGCCCTGGACCGGGTGAGTCGGTAGGTGCGTTCAGAAGTCTCGGCGAACGGGCTGTCAATCAATTCGCCGTCGCGGAACCAGGGATCGTCCGCGATGCGCGTCAGCAGTTCCGCAAACTGTCGGACGGTTCGGACCTCTTCCGACGTTCCTGAAACGGAGACGTTTCCTCCACCGATGAAGCGGCGGTGTTGAACCGGACCCACCATGACCGAAACATCGTCCGGCGACAGCAGGTTGAACAAGGCCTTGGCCTTGACCGGGTCGAGCGAGAGCACCTGTTGCGATCGGCCGGACCACGAGATGGACCGGTGCGGACCCTGTTTGCCGATCCAACAGACGCCGATCGCCCCGAGGCAGAGAAGGAACAAAAAGCCGCTGGGACCGCAACAGCGTTTCGACCGGGCGCGCGGCCTGGGGCCGGGCAATGGATTCAGGGACTCCGAAGACTGCGCAGTAAGCCCCTGCCCGCAACGGCCGCAGAACCTGGCCCGCCCGGGGTTCTGGTGACGGCAATGTTGGCACTCGTTTGGCATCTGTCCACACCTCCGGGGCGGTGGACCGCCGCCGACTCTCCCCGAATTATAGGCGCCGTCATCCCGGCCGGGGAAGTCGCGTCCCGACGGCAGGAGCGGGGTTGCGGGGCGTGGCCAAGGGCCGATCGGCGGGGAGTCGGTCTGGGCTAATCCAGTTCGTCCTCTTCGATGGCGGCGGCTTCGTCCGCGTCGGTGACGGCGAGAACCTCGAGGATGTGATCCACGTCGTGGCGGAAGAACCAGAGGAACGGCACGTTCGCGATGCGCATCACAACGTTCCTGTTGGAGTCCAGCACAATCAGATCGCCGGCGCCGATGCCGAGGATCAACTCGGTCAGATCGCGCCAGTCTCGCTTGATCCGCTTGGCGGCCCTGGGCAGTGAATCGCTGGTGCGCAAGAGGCGTCTGTGGGTAATCTCCCGCGTCGTGATCTCATAACGGCCGTCGAACCATGCGCCGATCACGACGAAGATGAGCACGATGAACGTGCCGATGCTCAGGACTCGGGCGGTGCCGCGCTCGAATTGGACGTTTTGGGCCGCGAAGAAGCTATAAATGTGAGAGAGGACCGGAATGTCCTTCTTCGCTTCGAGCAATAGGCCGCTGGTCCAGAGCAGAAGGACGATCAACACGAGGGCAATGGTCTTGTTGCGGTCGGTGTCCGCGCCGATGCAGAGCAGCACCAGAAGCACCACCGTGATCCAAATCCACCCCATGACGGCTGGGCTCATTCCCCAGCCCACCATCCAGGAGCCCACCCAACCCACCACCGCGATGGGCCAAAGGTATAGCAGCGTGGAGAAGCTGGTGAAGTACACCTTGGGTACGCCGCCCTCGCGCGTAACGCGAAAGATCAGCGGCTTGAGCACCCAGATCACCGGCGTCAGGAGAATCCTAAAGACCTTGCCGACCGCGGAGAGAATGACGTGGAAGCCTTCCTTTTCTTTTTCCATCTCGGCGGCCGGGGCCTTGGCGCGCGTTTTGCCGGGCGACGACGAATCGTCGCGTTTCGCCGAGGTCACGGGCGAATTGAATCCGTTCGCTGGCTTTTCGGGTTCGGACGCTTTGTCCTGCATCATGATCCTCGCCTCCATCTCGGGCCCACGTCACCACCATACATGACCCTACCTCGCTCTGCACGCCGGGTCGAGCACCCCCACAGTCCGGACGACCAGACGGCTCTCCAGCACATCCGTCGTGGGCCATCCCTGTGCCACGCGAGGCGAGCCGTCATCCGAAACGACCGGGTGGGTTTGGCGAATACCCCGCCGTGGGCCAACGTTATACTCAATGACGAGCGGCTCCGTCATGGAATCTTGTATCCACCTCAGCCGGCCCCTACGATCATATTCCGCGAGAAGGTCCCTCCCCGTTACTGGAAAACTATCAAGGAGCAAGTCATGCGTCATCGACCTTTGTGGGCAATTGCATTGATGTTGTCCGTCGTCTGGAGCGCAGCGGCGCAGGCAGACGTGAAGCCGGCTGACGACACAAAGGACAAGCCGGTCGAGTCAGGGCGGCGAGGATCCCGAGGAGAGCGGCCGGGCAAACCAACTCCCCAGGTCGGCGAAACGGCCCCGTTGTTCAAGTTGAAGATGCTGGACAGCGAAAAAGTCGTGGACCTAAAGCGAGTTATCAAGAAGAAGCCGGTCCTGCTGTTCTTCGGCAGCTATACCTGACCGCCCTTCTTGAGCCAGGTTGGCTCAATGGAGACGCTGTTTAAGACCTACAAGGACGTTGCCGAAATCTTCATCGTCTACATCAGCGAGGCCCACGCCAGCGACGACAGTTGGCCGGTGGGGTACGCGAAGGAAATGGGCATCAAGGAACACACCAACTTCGGCGAGCGTTGTGCCGTCGCGGAGAAACTGGTCAAAGACAAGAAACTGACCATTCCCTGCCTTATCGACAACATGGACAACCAAGCGGCCGACGCCTACCAGGGCTGGCCGGACCGTGTATTCCTGATTCGCACGGACGGACGATTGGCGGTCGCGGCGGCGCGCGGGCCGTGGGGCTTCAAGCCCGGCGTGGAAGCGGCCGAGAAATGGCTCGCCGAGTACAAGAAGACGGGCGAAGAGCCGTCGCCGTCTGAGACCAAGGGTGAGACCGAACAGGAGGCGAAGGCGGACTTCGGTGAGCTCAGCCGTGACCTCTACGCCGCCTACCAGGGCCGCGACTACAAAAAGGCGCTGGCCATCGGCATGAAGTTGCACGAAATGCGGCCGCAGGACCTCGGCACCCAATATAACATTGCGTGCGTGTATTGCCTGCTTGGTAAGAAGAACGACGCCTACGCCTGGCTGGAGAAGGCCATCGACGCCGGCTACGACGAAGCCGAGCAGATGCGCAACGACGACGACTTCAAGTCCATTCGCGGCGAGGCCCGCTTCCAGGCGCTCCTCAAGAAGGCTGCCGGCGATAAGGAAGGCTCGGATGAACCAGTCGAGCGCCCGAAAAAGAAACCAAAGCCGGACCTGCCGGATGAGGTGTAGCGGATCTTGCGCCGCCGCAAACAATCCAGATGCCCCGATCCTCAATGCTCGAAGGTCGGGGCATCGCCGTTATCGAATTGTTCCAGGGACCGCTCACGCATCCTGCGCGGTGCGGAGGTGGTACCGCCCGTCCGATCAAGATTCTCCGGTCAGGGCATCAGACTGAAACGGGGTGGCCGATCAATCGATCTGCACGCTTGCCAGGCCGCTGGGGACGTCGTCGCAGAACTCGAAGATTTTGTCCAGGCCGGTGACGAGGAAGACGCCCCAGACGCCGGTGTCGATGCCGCACAGGCGGAGGTTTCCCGCCGGAGCCGTGGCGACGAGCTTGCGCAGCTTGAGAAGCTTCGCGATGTTCGAGGAGTTCAGAAAGCTGATGCGGGAGAGGTCCAACACCACATGACAGCCCGGTCGCTGCTCCACCATCTCCTGGAGGAGGTTCAAGTCCTCGGAGAAGATGGGATCATCCTGAAGCTCGCCGAGGATGATGTTCTCAGACCAGTCTTTAACGGACATGATACACCCTGACATCCCCGGTCGGGCCCGCGATGGCTCATTGAGAACCTAACCGACGCTAGCGGAGGCTGCAAAGGCTGTCAACGCAGGGCCTCGGAGTCCGGCAGCCGGAGGTCCGTGACACTTTCGGCGGCCCCGTATGGGGCCGAGGACTGTTGCCACGGGTGAAGCGAGGGCCGGCAGGCCCGAGCGGAACCCGTGGGCGCCAATCCCCAAGGAACTGCCGGCCCCGTCGGGGGCCGAGGAATGCTCCACCACTGGATCGCGTGTGCAGCAATTGAACTGCCTCCGCCCCATCCGGGGCGGGAGTGCATTCTCACAAAATGACCACGGGTTCCGTCCCGGCAGGCCGGGACTCCACCCGTGGCTACATTCCTGCGCCCCTTCGGGGCGAACACGCGCGGCCGAGTTCCCGCAACCCTTCGGTGCGGAGTCTTTGCCGCCGAAAGTGTCACGGACCCGGCAGCCGGAGATACGGGCCGATTCGTTGAACGGTCTTCTCGCCAATGCCTTTGACCTGAGCGAGATCGGCCGGTTTGCGAAACACCGGCTCGGCGTCCTCGCCTCCCGTGCGACGATGCTCGCGGAAGGCCTCGACGCGCTTGGCGAGCGCCTCGCCGATTCCGGGGAGTTGAGCGATTTCAAACCATCGAGCGGTGTTCGGGTCGATTCCAGTTTGGAGGCGGCGCCCGGGGTTGTTGGCAGGGGACATTGCGGGCGAAGGGTGGACTTCGTAAAGGGACGTCCAGAGGAGCGTGGCCAGAAACAGGAACGAAGTCAGGCCAAAGGCAGTTCCGCGGCGTCCCAGTAGAATGCTCCGCTGATTTGACAAACTTTCAATGTTATCGGACGAATGCTTGCCCGATTGTGGGACATTATGAGTTGGGGTCATGGGGCTTCTCGCTTGAATCCGGGGGTATGCATCCCTCCAGGCGTCCCCCAGGCGTCGAAACTATCGGGAATGCCCTGCCACCTCGAACACTTCGTCCCGGTAAGCATATACTGAATAGACTAACCCGGCCTAGCCCCCGGTGTCCGACCCTCCAGGGACACCGGTTCACGGGCGGTCGCGGCCAGAAACGGCGTTTGTGGGCTGCCAGAGCCCAGGATCGCGGCCGCGGTGGTGGGGTGGTGGTTCGGAGTGAGGCGGCCGGTTGTCGCTGGATGGCCGCCTCCTTAGAATCCGCGACCTGCACACCAACCGGGGGTACTTGGGAAAGCTCAACAGAAAGATAAACCCATGGCCCTGCTCCAGACACATGACGGGATCGCGCACAGCGGATCCGGCCCGGATTCGATCGAAAGCCCTTCGGCGTCCTCGCGGCAGGCATTCGCAGCGCCGACGGGCGCGAACCTGCTGCCGGTGATGCCGTCAGCCGGCACCCGAGCCGAGCCTTACGTCAAGGTGGCCGTGGTCCTCGCGGCGGCGGCAGTTCTCGCGTGGACCGTGGGCAGCAGCGACTTCTGGCGATTTCACCAGCTTCCCACGCAGACCGCGATGGGGCTCGTGTTTTGGTTGGTCGTAGTGTCCTACGGCGGTGTGGTGTTCGGCTCGATGATCTGGCGGCTGGGCCTGTGGCGCCGATACCGGCCGATTCCCGGCGCCGAGGATGCCGACCTCCCCTCGGTGACGGTGGTCATTCCGGCATTCAATGAAGGCGCGCTGGTGGGGCATTCCATCCGGTCCGCCGCTGCCAGCCGCTACCCGGCGGACCGCCTGGAGATCATCGTCATCGACGATGGCAGCACCGACGACACCTGGCGGCATATCCGAGCGGCGGTGCTCGAACTCAGCGAGACCGTGAACATCCGTGCCCATCGCCAGACGAAAAACCTGGGCAAGCGCGCAGCGTTGTACCATGGATTCAAGCGCGCTGCCGGCGAAGTCCTCGTGACCATCGATTCAGACAGCGTCCTTGCAGGAGACGCGCTGCGCAATGCCGTCACGCCGCTGGTTCGCGATCCGGAGATCGGCTGCGTCGCCGGCTGCGTGCAGGTGATGAATCCCCGGCAGTCGGTGATCACCCGGTTCCTGAAGTGCTATTTCAGCATGTCCTTCAAGTTTGTCCGGGCCTACCAGAGCGAGTTCCGCAGCGTGTTTTGCACGCCCGGAGCCCTGAGCGTCTATCGGGCAAACGTCGTCAGGAAGATTGCCGACGAGTGGTTGCACCAGGAGTTCCTCGGCCGCCCTTGTGCGACGGGAGAAGACCGGTCGATGACGAATCTGTTTCTTCGCGAGGGATGGTTGACGGCCTATCAGGGCAATGCCGTCGTCTGGAGCAAGGTGCCGCACACATACGGCGGCATGGTAAATATGTTCCTCCGCTGGGCGCGAAGCAACATTCGCGAGACGATCGTCCTCTGGCGATTCATGTTCACCGATTTCCGCAGCCGGTTCGTGACGGCGTTTCGCTTGAACATGGCCATTGTCCTGCTCTCGCTGATCATGCCGCCCCTGTTGATCGCTCACAGCACCGCCCTGGTCGTCGCCAGCGATGGGTTCGTCCTTCGCTATCTGGGTCTCATGCTGATCCACGCGATGATCATGTGCGTGGTCTACTACCGCAACGAGCGCGACAGCGACGGCGTATGGCTGCTCGTCTACAGCTTCTTCTGGATCACCTGCCTCTCATGGATCCTTCCCTACGCGGCCGTGACGCTCCGCAACACCAAGTGGCTGACGCGCGGTCAGGCACGCCAGGCCGCCGCGCAGCCCGGCGGCAAACTTCGCCCCGTCCCGGCAAAAGCGTAAAGCGTTTTAGCGTTTGCCCGAAAGGCAGAAAAGCCTCACCCAAAAACCAGCCCGGAAAGCTAGCGAGGTCCCAACGGCGCTGCACGAATAGGGGAAGGGGTTAAGGCCTCAACTCGCATCCGCTCTTGACAAGTTGTTCCCCACCTCGGATATTTCTTTCAGCGAGACGCTCGAACACGGGTTGGGCTCAACGTAGAACGCGCGCTCCGAAACGACCGGCTGCCGCCTTTTCTTTTCCTTCAACCGCTCGCGTGAAGGAGATAGAACGGCTTTCATTTCATTGTGAGGAGTTTCGTCATGGCTTATCTGGTTGTCACAGAAGGGCCCGCAACCGGGAAACAGTTCACCTTGGGACCGAAGGACCGCCTTGTACTTGTCGGTCGGCACGTGGATTGCTCGTTCCAGATTCCCGATGACAAGGTGTCACGGCGCCATCTCCAGATTCGGCTCGACGAAGACCAAGACCGTCACTTCGCTGTCGATTACCAAAGCTCGAACGGTGTCCAGGTCAACGGCGAGCGCATTACGGAAGACGTGCCTCTGAAAGATGGTGATGCCATCCGGATCGGGCTAACCACCCTCGTCTACAATTCGGGAGACCCGCCGAGCGGCGCCAAGCCGCATGATGCTCACCGCCCGTATGACACGACGGAGCTACCCGAAGAGTAAGAACTGCTAAGACATGCCATATTTGGCACCGGCGTCTCGCCGGCGGGAACACGGGTGAGACGACCGAACAAGTTCGGCGTTCCTCTCGCCCCCCCAGCAAAACCGCGACACCCTCAGCCCCCGGCGCTGTCGGGGGAATGAACTGGCCCGCGTTGATCTGCGACCGAATGGCAAGCACGCCGTCCTGATGCTTCACGCCTCCAACAGTTCGTCCTTAAACAACGATCTCCCGGCCAGGGCGGTGTGGAAGCCGTAGACACCCACGGCGATGCCGAGGGCCAACGCAAAGAGCGAGGTGCCGGCGTACCAGGTGGATAGGTCGAGTGTGAACGGAAACGTGTAAAAGAGGTCGCCGACGAAGTTACTAATCATCAGCGGAAGAAGACCCCATCGGGTCAGCGTGAGAACGACGATGATCGGCCATGCAAGATACCACAAGCCGACGATCGGGTTGTCGTTGGTCAGGAATCCTCCAGTACCGAGCAGGAGGACCATGGCCGCCATCGCGAGCCACGGCTTCCGCAGGATCGTCCGAAGCAGAACGAGCACAAAAACGACCGCCAGCGAAAAGAAGACTTCCCCTGGGAGCGGAACGAGTATGGCAGCGATGACCCGGCGCACGTGGAGTAATGAACCTCCTGAAAAGTCCGGGACCGGCGGCCCCGTCCCAAGCCAGACCGCTACCCATTGGCCAAGTTCTACCCACATCTGCATGGCGACCCCAATCAGTCCACCGACCAGGATGTCTCGGCCTACCAACGGGTCACGGAATCGGCCGCTGACGACGCGAGCCCAGGAGATCATCGCTTGCGGCCACCGACGGCGAACGTACGGCTCCAGCGCGATGTACAACAGCCAGATTACACTGGCCTGAAGAGCACTCCAACCCAGGGCTGTGATGAACATCCCCAACTCCCAGAAAGTCGCGACGTGATCCGCGCCGAAGAGCCACTCGGCGAGAGAAACCGCCAAGATGAACAGAGCCAACTTTCCGGCACCGCGACGATCACCGCGTCCAAGCCGCAGGTGGCGCCGGGCCACCAGCGCGCTGCTGATCAACACCAAGAGGAGCAACACGACACCAATCAGGTTCCAAGCCCGCTCACCAGGACTGCTCGATTCCGGCTCCATTTGAGAGGCTCGGGTCCAGGGCCAGATCAACTTGAAGAAGACCGGTCGTCCGTGATACGCCGCCGCCTCGACGCGAAACGCAAGGTCGGGATGATCGGCGCAGGTCCCCTCCCACGCCGCGCGGGAGTCCGCCCAAACCGGTGGCGTCCATTGGGGCTGTGTGGACTTGAACCGCGTCGGGTCAAGGCCCGCATGGGCGAAGAGTTCTGTCCAATCCGTGTCCGAAGTCGGAGCGATTGACTCGTCGCGCTCTGGGGGGACCGCCCGGAAATAAAGCAATCGACCTTGAGGATCCAACTCGAGTTCGACCATGCCGGAAATGTCAGGGCGCGGATCATCTCGATATACCCTCCCGCTCCCGCCCAGGAACTGCCCCGGCACAAGGTAGCGCGGGCTTTGTAGAAACCAGTAATGGATTGCAGCAGGTCGGCGGTTGACAAGTCGGTCCCATCGCGTCGGTGAATTGTCGGTTTTCTCGATGTGCTCCAGATAGGGATCGTTCTTGTAGAGGCTTTGCGCGGTATCGGTGGGAACCTCGGTGTAGCCAACTTGTCTGACAATCTCCTGGGCCTTGGCAGCCAGGACTTCCGGCGGATGCGGCATGGAGACACGCTGAATAAGTTGGCTCTTCCCGCGCAGCACGGCAACCAGCACCAAGCCGATGAGAAACACAACCAGGCAGGGCACGGCGATGGCTGGCCGAAGACCTCCCACCTCGCCTCCGGCGGCCACCATCGCGGGATCGGGCGTTTCACCCGCCTCCAGTGCGGCCGCCAGTGGATCGCCGCCGGGCAGCGCCGCCGCCACCGCCAGGGCTGACGATGGCCGTGCACTTGGCTCAATCTCCAGGCAACGCAGGATGACCCGTTCGACCGCCGGGTCGAGGTCATTCGCCAGACTTGAGAGGTTCGTGGAGGGCAGCTCGCTCTGCTGGCGGCGCAGCTCTTCCCGGGTCTTCCCAGTCAAGGCCCGCTGCCCAGTGAACAACTCGTAAAGGACAAGGCCCAGTGCGTACAAGTCGCTCTTGACCGAGACCCCCTTGCCCGCCAACTGCTCGGGGGCCATGTAGGTCGGCGTGCCCGCACCGACTTCAGCCCCGGTGAAGTCTTGCACGAACCCAGCCAGACCGAAGTCGGTAACACGAACTCGCCCCTGGCCGTCGACCATGACGTTGTGCGGCTTAAGATCGCGATGCAGGACGCCCTTGTCATGCGCCGCCGCCAGCCCGGCGCAGAGTTGTCGGGCGACTTGAACCGACTTGTCCTTCGCCGGCCGACCCATGCGTCGCAGAACCGAGGCGAGATCCTCGCCGTCGATGTACTCCATCGAGATGAAAGGCTGACCACTGGCTTCGCCGATGTCATACACGCGACACACGTTAGGGTGGGAGACTTGCCGGGCGACGCGGACTTCGTGATGGAACCGTTCCAAACGCTTAGGTTGATCGGCCAGGGCTTTGGGCAAGAGCTTCAGCGCCACCGGCTGACGCAGTTTCAGATCGTCGGCGCGATAGACCTCGCCCATGCCGCCTTTGCCGAGCAGGCCGACGATGCGATAGCGATCGGTCAGCATCGTGCCTGGCGTGAACCGACTCTCGTCGATGGAGCTCGACGAGGAGGAGGCCGAGCCGAGGTCAATCCCATGCCCGCCCGCCGGTTCCTCAGGCACGGCCACTGTCGGGCGAGCACCGGTTGGCTCCAACGGCGCAGCGCAGTGCGAGCAGAAGCGGCTATCGGCTGAGACCTCACGCTGACAGGATGGGCACCGAACCATTGATGGGGATTATAGCCTGCGACGACTTCGCCACAATCCACGATCCGCCTGAACGGTCACCAAACGAAACACCGCACAAGACTACAAGTAGGCGTCACTGGCCCGGGCTCTATCTCGATTGCACCAGCCGCAAGACAGTTTTCGGGTTTTCTGGATAATTTCACGTGGCTGAGCTCGGAAAGGTGAAAGAACTCGTCGCCTCGCCCGATCAGACTTCTCGAAATAGCCTAGCGTCAAAAAATGTCCAAAAAACTTTGGGCGGGGTGCAGGGCGGGTTTCGCCAGCCGCCGTTGGGGGAAGCTACGAATCGGTTGTCCCCGCTTCGCGAGCCAACGACAATTCCAATGCGCCGACAACCTTTCGCATCGCCGCCGACAGACCCAGCTTATTGATCTCTTCCAGCGACAGCCAGCGCGTCTCACGATCGGGTTGGCGATGATGACCGCGCACCCTCTTCTTCGCCCGGCGACCCACCCTTCGAGGAGCCGCGACGTGGCAGACGTGGCCGACGAGCGTGATCGTTCGATGGGTGAGCTGATGTTGAATGCGACAGAACGGCTTCGGCGCGACGCTTCCACCGCCTGAAACAAAGTCTGCGATCAGGCCGCGGGCCGCTGCGCGATCGGCCGATCCGTTCATCACCGCCGTCGGCAATTCCCACAGTCCGCCCCAGAGCCCGCGCGACGGGCGGCGGACGGCGAGCCACTTTCCGTGGCGCTGGATCGCTGCGACGACGTGGCTCTCGCTCCGCGGCGCGGCCTGTCTGGCCTTCACCGGCAGCCGCTCCACGCTCCCGCTGCGCCGCGCTCCGCAGAACGTCTCCAGTGGGCACGCCTCGCACCGTGCCGCGCCGCGGGGCAGGCAGACCGTCGCACCAAGTTCCATCAGCGCCTGGTTGAAGTCACCGCAATCTTTGCGCGGCAGGAGTCGCTCCGCGATCTCCCACAGCAGCGCCTTGCCCCGGCCGTCTCCAATGTCCAGGTCGACCTCAAACAACCGTGCCAGGACGCGCGCCACGTTGCCATCCACCGCCGCCGCTCGTTCGTCGAATGCCATCGAGGCGACCGCGCCGGCTGTGTACGCGCCGATGCCGGGCAAACGGCGCAGCGCCGCCGCATCCGAGGGAAACGCGCCGCCGTGCTCGGCAACAATCAACCGCGCCGCCCGGTGCATGTTCCTGGCTCGCGCGTAGTAGCCCAGCCCGGCCCAGTAACGGAGCACCTCTTCCAAATCGGCCCGGGCAAGCGCGGTGACGGTGGGGAATCGGCCGATGAATCGGTTGTAGTAGGGAATGACCGTAACCACCTGGGTTTGTTGCAGCATCATCTCGCTGAGCCAGATGGCATAGGGATCGCGACTGCGCCGCCAGGGCAGGTCACGCTTATGGCGTGCAAACCACGCACGAAGCCTTCGACGGATTCCCACCGCGTCCTGGGAGGCCCGGATCAGGGGGCCGGAATTAGATGGTTTCTGATGCACGCCCATGCCGATGGCGAGTGTAAGGGATTCGCGGGACAGCCAGAACCGCGATGTCGGGCGTCTTGGCGGGGCCTCGCGAGAGCAGCCCCAGGGGCGGGTTGAATCGCAGGCCGCCCCGCGTTAGGATTCCTCTCTCGAAGCGTTTCTCTGGGGGACGATGTAGAGAGAGGGCGAACGCCCAGGAGCGGCCCTTGGGTGCTGTTTTACGCGAGCGGAGACCAGCCATGTGGAAATGTCGGCTATATCGATGGCGGAAGAGGATCATGTTGCCCCTGGCGGCGATGCCGCTGCTTCAGATGACCGGCGCATGCGACCCCGGCGCGGTTGTGGGTAGTGTAATAGGGAGCATCAACTTGGCGGTGTTCAACCTGTTCGTGGGTTCGATTCGGCAGGCGCTGATTCAGGACCTGCCCTCGGCCGACTTCCTGCAATTTCTTCTGGGGAATTCGCCGCCGATCTTCACGGGCTAAACGGCAGGTCGACCTGACCGACCGCGACTGGGTAAAGACTTCGGAAACTGGAACGACATGAACAGACGCTCATTTCGACGCTATAGGATCGCGCGCAAGCTCACGCTGATTCTTGCCGCTGCCCCCCTGTTTCAACTCTCCGCCTGTCAGACGCTGACCCAGCAGACCTTCGCGAGCGTCATCAACGCCCTGCCGGGAACGCTGTTCAATATCATTCAGGGGATTCTGCTGGCGCCGATTCAGGCCCTCATCACCGGCGGCACGACCATCTAGTCGGCTCCGATCGCGCGCACACACCGCCGTCACGTACGTGTTTAGCGCGGTTGTTGGCGTCGGGGGCTCTTGGCCGAGTATGTCAACGGATGGGTCCCATGACCCATGCTACGGGTTCAACGGATGGGTCCAATGACCCATCCTACGGCGTGTGGGACCGATGGCCGTGCGCATGATGGGTCCATCCGACCCATCTGCTGATGGCGTTGACCTGGGACCGCCCTCCGGCCCCATCCCGTCCTTGCGGCCACAACTGTCCGCTAAACACGTACGCCGTCACAGACGGCGGTTGCGGGAAACGTGCGAATACAAGCGCAAAAGGAAGTGCGATCCGGCGGTGAGAGATCTCACTTACGCGGCGTGGCCGGACGTGAGTTCTGGCAGAACGTCCATCAGGACGTGGGCGTCACAATAGGCCCCTTGCAGGATCATAAACAAGCAGGCCCGCGTGAGTTCCTTTTCGCTCCAGCCCGCCTCGGAGAGGATGCGCCGCGTTTCCTTGAAGTGCGTGATCGATGCGCGCTGCGGCTCGGCCTCGAAGTGTGCTTGAAACTTCTCTGGGAACCCGGCTTTTTCGAGTCGGTCTCTGATCCGGTCCGCATCGCCGGCCACGTCGCTCGCCCGGGGCATCTTCATCAAGTCGATACCGGCTTCACCCGGCGCCAATTCAAACCAGACGGCCCCGCTGCGTAAGTGTTCCTCGTAAAACTCCTTGGGCAGTGCCCGCACGACGTGGTGGAATCGTTGTTCGGCGAGCAACCCCGCAAAGGCGCTACTGGTCACGACGATATTCGTCCCCTTGTAGTGAATGTCGTCGCCGATCTGAACCGTGGCGTCGTCAAACCGCCGACGAAGATAGTCCTGCAACTCGCGTCCAACGGCGGCATAGTCTTTTTTGGCAATCATCGCCACACGTCTCGATTGGAGTCTCTTGCACCAGGCCCGGTCGCGAGAGTCCGTGGTCGGAAGCGGCCGGCACACGTCAGCGAACGACCACATTATAACCCGCGAGTCAAGCAATTCTCAACAGCAGTGCCGTGCGTGCCGCGAAGAACGTTGCTGTGAGGGTCGGCCTCGATTCTTGCGAGAGATCGCCGGCACGGGTAGAGTGACGATTGACACTCGGATTTCGATGCGCGCCTATTCCGGCGGTTCCAGGGTCTTTTCCGGGCGGAAGACTGTGATATCTACACAACATCGGGGAAGATCCGCGGCCCTGCCGCGCTGCGTCTCGATCGTGCTCTCCGGCTGCTCGCTGGTCCAGCTCTGTCTGAGCGGTGGGTGCGGATTCGGGCAGCGCGACGACGCCGTCGCATCGTCGCGAATGACGGTCGACGACATTCTCGGACGATCCGCCGATGCGCATCTCCATGTCCGCACGTTTCAGGCCCGAGGACTGCTGCGCGACTACCGCGGCGATGAGCGCAAGGTTCTGCCGATCAGTTGGGACTACGTTCGGCCGGACCGTTGCCGTTTGCAGATCGACATGGACGTGGCCCTGGTGGTCGGTGGGGACTGGTGGACCTACGACCATGCCGGCGGGCGGTTTCAGTCGCGCCGCCAGACCACCTCCACGCCGATTGAGACCGCAGCCTATTTTATCTCCAGGGGCGTTCCCTTCCTGTTGCCGGATGCGCTGGGCCGGGGTAAAAGCGCGTTTCACGCGACCGACTACCGGCGACGGGCCAAATGGACCCTGGAGCGCGTCACCTGGTTCGCCGAACGGCCCTGCTACGCCCTTGCCCGAATCGGGCTGGGCCGAGATCGCGGCACGCGCTGGCGCCTGTGGATCGATCAGGACCAGTTTTTCGTTCGCGGTTGGGCATGGGAGGGGATGCCGCCGGCCCGGCGGCAGCAAACGATCCTGGGCTGCACCTATTACGAAGTCATCGCCGATCAGCCCATCGCCCCGCAACGGTTTCAAGTCGTCAAGCCGCAACCGATCGTCCTGCCGAAGCGCGAAGCGCCATCAGATTGACGTTGTGGGTGCGCGATTCACGGAGCGGCGCCGTGGGGCTGAATCAGTGAGGAGCATCGGGCCGCGTTGTACCGCCCAATTGAGTTGGACTAGACGCTCTGGCCGATGGTCCAGGCCATGTAGGCGGCGTAGGACGCCAGGAGGAGGCTGCCTTCGGTTCGGGTGATTTTCCCCCCGCTGTGCAGCATCGGCCAGAGGATGACGGCGGCGCCGACCATGACGGGGATGTGGACGTGGACCATCTCGCTCTCGAAAGGAAGCGGGACCAGGGCGCCGCTGATGCCGGCGATGGCCACAAGGTTGTAGATGCAGCTACCGACGACGTTGCCCAGGCAGATGTCGGCGTGTTTTCGATAGGCGGCGATGAGGCACGTCGCCAACTCGGGCAGGCTGGTCCCCAGGGCGACGAGGGTGAGGCCGATGATCGTGTCGCTGACGCCGAAGAATTCGGCCATGCCGACCGCACCGTCCACAAACATGTCCGACCCGCCCGTGAGCATCGCAAGGCCGACGATGATCAGCACGACGTTCAAACGCATCGACCGCGGCCGGGGCAGTGACAGGTCTTCCTCGTACTCGCGGACGACGTGATTCTTCTCGCCCTTGGCAATTCGGATCATCATCAGCGTGTAAGCCACCAGGATGAGGATCAGAATGGCGGCATCAAGGCGTGAAAGTACGCCATCCCACGCCATGATCAGGAACACAATGGAAATGCCGACCATGATCGGGACTTCGCGGCGCAAAAAGGCGGCGGTTGCCTTCAGAGGAAAGACCACCGCCGTTGCGCCCAGCACGAGCAGGATGTTCAGGATGTTGCTGCCGACGATGTTGCCCGCGCAGATGGCCGGCTTGCCGGTGTAGGCTGCCGTGACGCTGACGGCCAGTTCGGGCGCGGAGGTTCCGTAGGCGACCACGGTCAGTCCGATGATCATGGTGGAGACGCCGAGTGATCGGGCCAGTGCGGCCGCACCACGAACAAGTATCTCACCGCCCCCGATGAGGACGGCTCCACCGACGATGAGGAAGAGAAGGTCTAGCGCCATAATGGCGAGGATGATTGGGTGTTGCGGATGGCGGCCTGGCTTCGCCGGGAACTCATCTGTTTGTGCAATGCTCTACTTGCCACAGTAATCAATGATCCTGGCGATTTCGCTGCGCAGGCGGGAACGCTCGACGATTCGATCGACGTAGCCGTGCTCCAGCATGAATTCGGCCGTTTGAAAGCCTTCGGGCAGTTCCGTTCTGACCGTGTTCCAGATGACGCGGGGGCCGGCAAAACCGATCATGGCCTTCGGCTCCGCCAGCGTCACGTCACCGAGTGAGGCGAAGCTGGCGGCGACACCGGCCGTCGTCGGGTCGGTCAACACTGAGATGTACAAACCGCCCTTGTCATCGTGTCGGGCGAGGGCGGCCGACGTCTTGGCCATCTGAAAGAGGCTGATCAGGCCCTCCTGCATTCGGGCCCCGCCGGAACATGCCACGATCACCAGCGGCAGCGAGTTATCGGTCGCCTGTTCAATGGCGGCCGTAACTTTTTCACCGACGACCGAGCCCATCGAGCCCATGACAAAAAAGGGGTCCATGACCGCCAAGACGACCGCACGGCCCTTGATGTAGGCCCTTCCGGTAATGACCGCCTCAGAGAGGCCGGTCTTCTGCTGGGCTTCGGCCTGCCGCTCTTTGTAGGTGATGCGGTCCTGCCACTTGAGGGGGTCGGTCGACACCAGGCCGGCATTGGACTCTTCAAACGTACCGGGGTCGGTCAGGTGGGCGATTCGCGTCTTGGCGTCCACGCGATAGTGGTGTCCACACTCCGGGCACACGCGCAGGCGCTCTTCGAGCACCTTGCGGAAGATCATCTTGCTACAGCCCTGGCATCGGAGCCAAAGGCCTTCTGGTACCTCGACTTTCGCCATCGCCACTGATCCTCGATCGCCGCGCCGTCAGCAGCGGTCATGAACAACGTATCCCCGGCTTCCCCTATGCGAGTGGGGATTCTAGCTGCCCGCCCGCGATTCAGCCAAGCGTGGGGGAATGGCGTGCCGCAAAAGAAAACAGGACCTGCGCGAGATCGCACAGGTCCTGCAATTCCATTCGCTTCGGACGATCAGGACCAAAGATGGTCCTGACTTGGAACCGACTTCAGCCACCTCGCGTTCCGGCGTTGAGCACAAAGTGCTGCGCCCCGGATGTGCGAAGTAGCCTCTCCAGCCCCAATTGTCCTTCCAGGTGCTCTGAAAGTTCTCGGTCGATTAGTTACCGAAGAACAACAGGGCCCAGGACAGCGGGGTGAAGACGAGGTCCAGCAGCGGGTTGAGGTCAATCAAGCCGATGAGGAACGCAACAATGAAATCAGCAGTCATGTCTTTTTCCTTCCTTCAAGTAGAAGAACCACAATTTCCACGGTCAGGCGACTCGCCTACCGCTTAACCGACAATGATCGAAGCCGCCTCCACACGAAAGCGACCAGATTACCCCGAAACGGCCACACACCGTTCCGCGGGACTTGCCGCGCCGCGGGGGATAAGGCCCACATGGCTTTATCGCCCGATCGCGAGAGCGGAGTTTAGCTAGACGTGGATTCCGGTGTCAAGCCCTATCGGCCCGGAGTTTTTGATTTTTTTTTGAGCCCCTTCTCCTGCCGCATAAACGACTTACGGCAGATTCCCGGGTTCGTCCGCCCCGCCGAAATTTACGAAACCGAGCCACCGCCGGTGTAATTTCGCAGCCTTATGTCTTGCAAAAGGTTAGGATAATGCAACCCGAACGGGCTTGGCCGGTGTGGAATCCCCTTTTTCTGGAATCGCTTCTCGCCGCCTTGGGGCTCGAGGCATAGAGGACCGCTCCGTTTTGCGGTTTTCGGCCGTGGGAGGGCCTTTTTGCAGGCTCGAACGCACGTCGCAACCAGGGCCGTAGGCCTGCGAAGGCCCGGAGTTTGACGAGATTACTTGAGGTTGAATTTGATCAGCACCGGATTGTGATCCGATCCGGATGATTCGGCGGTGCCGTCGATGACGGAATAGGACTTCGGCACGTAGTGTTTGGCCATCGCCGGTGAGCAGAGAATGAAGTCGATGACGCTTCGGTAGGGTTCTTTGTTGAAGGTCACGGTGCCGGCCGGCAGATCATTCAGGAACGAGACGAGCGCCGTTGCGCCGGTTCCGCGGAGGATGGTCAGCGGCTTGCTGTCCCAGGTGTCGTTGAAATCGCCGCAGATGACAAACCTTGCGCCTTTGTCTTTTTCCAGCAGGCCGTCAAGGATTTTGCGCGCCTGTCTACATTCCGCGGTACGAACTCTCTCGGTGTCACCGCCGCCGCCTTTACTCTTGAAGTGGATGGCGAATACGTCAAAGCACGGCGCGCCCGGCGGCTCGATGCGAACCTGGAGCAAGTCGCGTCGGAAGGTCGTCATGCCGCCCGATCCATCGCTGAATCGCACGTGCCCATACGACGTGACGGGGCCAACGGGGAATCGTGACAGGACCGCGCAGTCGATGCCGCGCCGGTCATTGCTTTCAATGCACACCACGTTTTGATAGCCCATGTCCGGCAGCATGGCCCGCACGAAACGCTCAAGGTAGTCGCGGTTTTCGACCTCCTCGAGGGCCAGGACGTCGGCATTGGCCTTTCGGATCGTCGCGGCCAGCTTCTCCAGTGCCTCGCGCGATTTGGGTTCAGTCCCCTCGTCGTCGTGGTAGGGATCGTCGTATTCGTCAAACAGATTCAACACGTTGTAACATCCGACGGTGGCGATGCCATCGAACGAACGTGGCGCCGGCGCCGCCGCCGGCGGGATGGGCTCCTCCTTCTCGAGGACCGTGATCTGATCGGGACTGGACACCTCGATCTGTGGCTTGCCCTTGTATTCGGAGATGACTCCGTGAATGCGAACGATCTTGCCGTGGTACAAGAAGGTGACCTGTTTGGGAAACTTGCTGTAGTTGGCCTTTCGGACGACGGCGGTGAACGATCGGGCTCGGTCGAAGTTCAGGAAGCTCATGGTCCTGGACGTGCCGGTTTCAGCAATCTTGCCCTGGACGATGACCTCCTCGTCCATGTACTTGGCGGCGTCTTTCCAATCGATGACCTGCACGCCGGCATCGGCCGGAATGATCTTCTTGTCGTCCCCGTTGGCCGGGGGTACGAAAAGCAGCAGAGACAGGATGGACGTGATGAACAATGACATGGGCAGGCTCCTCTAGGTTTGCATCGAAGGCTTGTGGCCGGCGTGAGGCCGGCGTTTGGGTCTGATCCCGTGTACATTTGACCGCTTCAGGGCGGTTCAATCAAGCTGCGAGTTGGGAGGGTGGGATTGGCACCTGTCCCGAAAGTGGCACGAGAATCCCGGATGAGACGAGGAATGAACTTGCTGCCGATCCAGCCACAGGCGCGCGGTGCGGGCTTGATGAATCGCTCGGCTTGCTTCAGCCGGGCCTTCCGTAGCGCTCTTCTTTCCACGGATCGCCGCGCATGTGATAGCCGTTGCGTTCCCAGAAGCCGGCCCGGTCCTGGGTGCAGAGTTCCACGCGGTGAATCCACTTGGCGCTCTTCCAGAAGTAGAGCTTGGGCACGACGACGCGGACCGGGCCCCCATGGTGCGCGGTGAGCGGCTGACCGTCGTGCTTCATCGCGAAGAGGCAATCCTCATCCAGAAAATCGGCCAGCGGCAGATTGGTCGACCAGGGCCCACCGCTGCCTTCGTAGGCATGAAGGATGACAAAGCGGGCCGCGGGCTTGAGGTTGACTCGTGAGAGCACCGTCCGGGTGGAGGGGCCTTCAAAGACGTTGTTGAGCCGTGACCACGTGGTGACACAATGGATGTCGCACTCAACTTCGATGCGCGGGAGCCTGGCAAACGTCTCCCAATCACACTCCCAGGGTTCCTCGACGAGCCCGTCGATGCGCAGCCGCCACGCGGCCTTGTCGATCACCGGGACTCCGCCGTAGTGGAGGACGGGCCAGTTTTTTGTCTCTTTTTGGCCGGGGGGGATGCGTTCGGGCCGCTGGGTGTCCTCACTCACGACGCGGTCCAGCGGGACCGAGGGGCTCTGTTGTTCGTGCATTGTGCCGGTCTCCGGTTGGGCCAGTATCTATCGCGGCATTATAGCGGCGGGCCGCGGGGGCGATCCGGCGGAGGGCCGACTCTCGTGCCGGCGGGCTGAGAGCGTGATTTAGCTGCAATAAGCGGGCCGCCCACTCGTTTGGCCCGGTGTGTCTCCGGACTTGGCCGGCCGGATCCGCTGTGGGCCGGCATTTGAGCCGGGCAGGCCGATTCCGTATACTGTGACGATATAGCTCTTTGTGGTTCGAGTGGTGGCAGGGTGAGGGCGATTGCGGGGTGATTTCATGATTCTCCATCGGCACCGGCCCGAGAAGCCCGCGCGACTTTGCCTGATCACCGTCCTCGCTGTGTTCTTTTCCACGAATGCCGGTTTTGCTGAATGGAACAAGCCCCCTTTTTCCGGGCGACATTCGGCAGATCGGCGCAAACCCTCGGCGGCTCGCCTCAGCAAGCCGAAACGCGCCGGAGGCCAAGCGAAGACCGAGCTATACAAACTGAGTCCGCAGCAGTTTCGGATGTTGGAAACTCAGGAGATGTTCACCCTTGCTCAGAAGATGTATCAGTTTGATGAGTCGCGAAAGGTTGGGGTGTACAACGAGATTACTCGAATCCAGGCGGAGCGCTGGGATGGCATCGCGGAAATGCTGCCGTTTATCGACCTGCTAACCCGGCGTCAGCAGTTGTACATGGGAATGCTTGAGGAAAGCCGGCTCGCCGGCCGCAAGGACGTTTCCGCTGCCGAGCTGCGCCGGAACCGAGAGTTTTCAAAGATTCTTCGTGATGTCAGGCTGTTTGAGCGGCGGCATCGGCATCGGTTTTCCGACGTCACGGAGCGCATTGAACCGCTGCTGGCCCCCGCGACGGTGGAGAAGGCGCATCGCCAGTGGCGCCAGCGGGCGTCGCTGGTGCAATCCACGATCAAGCTCAGAGGACTCCTGGAGGGACTTTCCTCGAAGCGCTTCAAGAAAAGTGCCACTGCCGCCAATCCGTCAAAGACATCCGACAAGACGGCGGTCGGGGCCAGGCCCGGTCCGGCCAAGCCGCCATCGGGCCAGGCCGGCAGCCACCGGGGCCCTGTTCAGGCGAAGCCGAATCGGCGTGCTCAGCAGCCCAGGCCGGTGCCGGCAGCCCAGCCCCTGAGCGGATGGGAGAAGCACGTTCGCGACTTCATCAGGCGATACGAGTTGAATCCATCGCAAACAAATGCGGCGCTGTCGATCCTGAAAGAAATGACGTCGCGTGCCGTTCAAATAGAGAAAGCAAACGAAAGCGCCCGGGCGGCGGCCGAGAAGATCGCAGACGCGAGCGTGCGGCGGCAGCGGCTGGTAGAACTGGACAAGTCCGCCGATGACTTGTTCCATCGTATGAACCGGAGGCTGGATAACTTGCTGACGGCGGCCCAGCGGGACAAGGCGCCGGGCAAATAGACCGTGCCCAAATCCTGCGTCCGATAAAGGGCGATTGGGAACCGGAAGAGCGAAGACAACCAGGCCATTCGTGGCGCCACTGTACAGCGGCTCGGCATCGCCGGGCCACCGATTCGGAAAGGTTCGAAAGATGTTCACGCAGCTCCTTTTCGCAGCACTGATTCTCTTTGGCGCGGGCCAGGCGGCCCAGGTCCAGCCGGGTGGCGACGACGAGGTTCGCCCGCAGCCGCCGAATCGGATAGCGCCGGGCAATTCCGGCGATGACGCAGCAGAACGGACCCGCCGCCGGCAGCGGTGGCAGCGTTTCCGCGGCGCCTCTCCCGAGGAGCGGCGCCGATTGCGCTCGGAGCGGATGGTCGAAATGGCCGCACGCACGTATGAGTTGGACGATTCTCAGAAGGAGTTGGTCCGCAACGAAATCGAGTTGATGGGGGCTGAACGGCGAGCGGCCATGGGCGATCAGGCCGAAGAATACGACAAGCTTCGCGATGAAATGGGGAAGTTCTGGGAAACGCGCATGAGTCAGGACGGTGATCGGGGAGACCGCCGCCGTTCCATGCGAGGGCTCCGGGATGATCCTGAGTTCCGCAAGTTGCGTGAGCGCATGCGCGAAATCGATCAGAGCTACCCGTTCAGTTGGCGAGATTCGCTCAACCGTGTTGAGTCATTGTTGCCGGAAGAACAGGCCGCCAGGGGCCGGACCAAACTCGAGGAGCGGAGGCAGCGGTTCGACCGATCCCGTCAGGAACGCGGCGATCGGAGAGCAGAAAGAGAGCAGCGATCCATAGAACGAACGCTTCGCGAGGCGGAGACCGCCGTGCAAGAAGCCCAGTCGCCGGACCAGCGTGAAGCGGCCCAGAGGCTCCTTGCCGATGCGCGAAAGCAGATCACGGATCGCCCCCTGGGGGAAGACGCCCGCCGACAACTCCAGGAACGCATCGAAGCTGCGGAGCGTTCCGCCGCAGGCCAGGGCCAGAGTCCGCGGTCCCTGGATCCCTGGGAGAAACACGTCGAGGGTTTTATCCAAAGCCATGAGTTGACTGCCGCCCAACAAACGGCCGCGATGGCGATTCTGAAGGACGTGCAGGCGCGCGGCACCCAAATTGAGCGGGTTTATGGGCCGCGCATTGCTGCGGCGAAGCAGTTGCAGGACCCCGAGGCCCGCAAGAAACTGTTGGCGGAATTGAACAAGCCGACCGAGAAGCTGTTTGAAGAGTTGAAGACCCGTCTCGATCGTCTGCTTACGGCATCGCAACGCAAGAAGGTCAAGGCTCATAGCGCCTGATCGAACCCCGTAGCACCCCATAGAACCCCAGTGTGGCACCGGCGTTATGCCTGGTGGCCCACGGTCGGGCACCATGGGGGGGAGCGTCGGCGTCCCGCCTCGACAAGGCCGGTTGTTTGTGCGACAATACCCGGCTTTTCAGGAGGCGCGACCGGACGCATGCCGCACGAAAGCCTGCAATCACTGGCACAATCGAAACGGTGGGAGGAACTGGAGGCCGCCTGGCTGACGGCGATTGCCAGGCCCGACGCAGCACCGGCGCCGCTCCTGGAGGTCATTGATGCGACGGTCAAGGCCGGGAAGGACGAGCTCGCCGAGACCATGGGGTGGGCCTGGTTGTCGAGCATGAAGGAGATGCACTCTCCGCGCGAGGCCCTGCGGCTCGGACGCGGCCTTCTGCTGCGACTGCCGGACGGCGAGCAGCTTCGCGACGAGATCCTCTCTCTCTATAAGCAAACCCATAGTGACCGACCGGACGTGGATGCGTGGGTGGACCGTTCCGGACTGAGGGCCGGGAAGTCCGTCCGCCGGGCACTGCGGTTTTTGGACGTAGGACTCAGACTGAAAGAAGACAGCTATCTGATTCATCGGACGGACGACGTGGCGGTCCAGGTTATCGAGACCGACGTGGACGCGGATGAATTGACGATAAAGGACGCGCGACGGACGCGAACGATGTCGTTCGAGGCGGTGATCGAGGACTACGACGTCGCCGATGAGGACGACCTCCATGTCTTGCAGCAGTTGAATCCGCAAAGAATCGAACAACTCGTCAAGGACGATCCGATCAAACTGGTCATCGGCATCCTCCGCTGTCACAAGGGCCGAATCGACCGCGACGAGTTGAAACTGCTGATGGTGCCGAGTTACGTTGCGAAGGACAAGTGGTCCGACTGGTGGGGCCGGATTCGAACGGGCGTGAATCGATCACAGAACGTGCGCATTGAGGGCCGTTCGCCCATGTATCTGGTGTACGATCCCGTGGGCACGTCATTGGAGAAGCAGACTTGGCCGACGTTTGCCGCGGCGGATACGCCCCGACAATGGCTGGAAGTGTTGGAGGGCTACCTTCGTGACACGAAGCACCAGAAGGCAGAGCCGGATCAGGCCTTTGTGCATCGCGTGGAAAAGGCCCTGCTCAGGCACGTGGACCGGTTTTGCAAACACCGAGAGCCACGTGAGGCCTTCACGACCGCACTGATCTTCGATCTGATGGCGGCCAAGGGGCTGCCATTCTCTGATAAGGCCAAGGGCACGGCCGGCGAGATTCTCCGTTCGCTGGATGATCCCGCTGCGATCGCCGGTTCGGTCGGCGACACGCGGCTGTGGCCCGGGGTCACGGCCTGCATCGAAGAGACTTTTCCCGAAGCGTGGCCTCGATTTTTTGCCGAGATGATCCTCTGTGCTCCTCCGGGGCAGTGCGATGCCTTGGCGCGGCGCGTTGAGAAGGCAGGCCGAGGCGATCTTCTTCCCGCCATCGTCGAGCAGGCGATCACCGAGCCCGGCCGATTCACCGATGCCATGATGTGGGTCTGGAAGGGTCCCGGCGTCAATGTCGATCTGCCGATTCCGCCGCTGTTGGAGATGTTCAATTCCATCATGACGCTGGTGGGGCCGGCACGGCTATCGGAAGGCAGGGCGGTGGGGCAGAGCGCGGGTGAAATGCGGGCACGGGTCCGTGTTGGTCTGAGCGCCAAGGGCTATGCCAGCTTCCGTGCATGCATCGAGTCGCTCGATTTGGCGCTGGCCCGGACGATCCGCCTGCAAATCGAACGGGCCGAAGGGCTGGGCCCGAGCGTGCAAAATGAGATGTTGAACATCGTCACCAAGGCGTTTCCCGGCTTGTACGTCAAAGAAACGGTGAGCCTGTGGGATGACGAGTCGGTCTTGTACTTCAGCCGGTCGGGTTTGCGTCGGATGGAGGCGGAACGGGACGAATTGGTCAATGTCAAGATGCGCGAAAACGCCAAGGCCATCGGCGAGGCTGCCTCACACGGCGACTTGAGTGAAAACTCGGAATACAAATTTGCCCTGGAAGAGCGCGATTTGCTCCGGGCCCGGCTGGCACAGATGAATCGTGAATTGACGCTCGCCAGGATTCTGGAGCCGGATGACGTGCCCACCGATCACGTCAGCATCGGCCAGCGACTTACGCTGGTCCCGGAAGCCGGCGGGGAGCCGATTGCGCTGACCATTGCGGGTGTCGGAGACTCCGATCTCCAGCGGCACGCCTACGCCTATCAGACCCCTTTGGCGCGTCAACTGTTGGGTAAGCGCCTCGGCGAGACGGCGACCTTGTCGTTGGATGGCGCGGGCGAGTTGGTATATCGGATTGAGCAGATTGAGAAAGCCGTCGACGGGCCGTCCGGCGTGTCAGAGGCTTCGTCTGCCGCCTCGGCGGAAGTCTCTCCATCATAGTCCCGATTTGTGCGGAACTTTCACTTCAAAGTCGCGGCGCAGCAGGCTCGCCGCACCATCACCTCCCCCAGAGACGCGATAGAGCGCATGACCCTTGATCGTCACGGGCCAGTGCTTGGAACTCCTGGGCAGCATGACCTCGAAGTTCAACGTCCTCTCTTCCGATGAGCCGGCGGCCGTGGGGTTTTTGAAAGCTGCGAACTTCCGGCTGAGCTTTACGCCGTCGTCGGCCGGCTCGAGCCAGACGCGCAGGGGGTCGCCCCGGTTGTCCCACTGAACGCCGCCCCGGCCGGAAGGCCGAAACACCAATAAGACTTGAGCATACCTCTTATTTTTCGTGCTGAGGCTGGGGACGACGATCGGCTCAAAGGCGATAAGCTGCTGATCGTCCGTAGGTGTTCCGCCGGCGGCATCGCCGTCCGTGGTTCCGCTTCTGGCGGCCCTGAAGGCCGTTTGCGGTTTGGCGAGTTCCACGGCCGTCGGTTGGGGCGCCAACTCCACCGGCGTTTCGCCTCGCTCGGCGATCTGCTTTCGGGCAGTGCGGATCCACCGGTACAGGTTGGCCGGGCGTTCAAAGCGGAGGCCGTACTGCGCCAATCGGCTGCGGCAGACGGCATTCTTTGGGGTTTTTCGCACGGCCTGCTGCCAGGCGTCAATGGCAGCCTGGAAGTCGCCCGGTTGCCGTTCCGGCCGGTCGTATCGGATTCGATAAGCGACGCCGAGCCGAAAGAAGGCCAGCCCGTCGTTTGCGTCGAACTCGACGGCGCGGGGATAGCTCGTTATTGCTTCGTCGATCTGTGGCGGAAGGCCCCCGAGGATGAGGGCGTCACCGTGCTCCCGCCAACTCACCGCGTTGCGGGCTTCGCCCGCCATTCGCTCCGTGTACTTGGGATCGGGCAGATCCTCTATCGCGGGGCGGCGCTGCTTCGGGTCGTACTTGAACTTCCGGTGAATGAAGTCCTCCAGGCGCTCGGGGTCGATCAGGCGAACAAAGCCGTGCTCGTCAACACCCACCACCATCGGGACGTGGTCGACGGCCGCAAGGTTCAACGGATCGTGCAGGAGCGGCATGTCCGTGATTTTTTTCCACTGGGCGAAGAGTCGACATCGGTCCGCATGTTGTTCTTCCATGACGCCGAGCAGAACGAGCTTCTTGTCGGCGATCGATTGCCGGGTCCGTTCAGTCCACGTCGCCAGGGTCTCGATGCTCTGCGGAGACCAAGTGGCGAAATAGATGACCAGAACCTTGGTTCCACGGTAGGTGTCGATGGAAATGGCCGCGTCCCCGGCGATCGTCCACAAGACGAGTGGGGGATGGGGCTTTCCGACGGCGATGGATGGGGCCGCGGTGCTTGACCTGACGATGGAAAGCGTGGTCAGGAGCAGGATGATCCGCAAATGCCTGGAACAGCCGAGCAACGGGCACATGACGCTTTTCCCAATCCGGATGGCAGCGGGTTGTCGGGTGGTCCGTGGGGTGCTTCCAAGCCGGCAGCCCTCGAAACCGAGTATCCGGTGATCCGACCGATATACTGTACCAACTCGGCGCGGCCCTTCGCAAATGGCTCAGAATAGGGCGTCGCTGGACAGCGGATTTGCGTCAATCTATCGCGCATTTGTCAGAGCGGTCGGCACTTCGACCCGGCTTGTCCCGTCCGGGTGGCGCGGGTTGGGTGGTGTGATGTCGATGCTGCAACTATACTCCCCATACGATATGGGCGCGCGGCGACCTGTGGCTTGAGGCGGGTCGTTGCACGGCCGGAGGGAGGGATCGGCGGCGTGCCATGAGGTACGCAGCCCGGGAGTCAATGCCTGTTATGGCGACGCCGAGGGAATACTTCAAGAACATCTTCGACACCGTTCGGACGATCGCCATCGGGATGCGCATCACTCTGAAGTACTGTTTTGCCCGGACGGTGACATTGCAGTATCCGGACGTGGGCCCGGCCCTGCAACCGCGCTATCGGGGTTTTCACTGGTTTGAAGCCGAGAAATGCATCGCCTGCGACCAGTGCGCCAAGGCGTGCCCGGTGGACTGTATTTACATCGAGAAGTCGGCGGCCCGGAAAATCGACAAGGCAACGGGCATCGCGGTGGGCGGCGCGTTGCAACGATACGCGATTGATTACTCCAAGTGCATGTTTTGTGCATTGTGCTGCGACCCGTGTCCGACCGATTGCATTCACATGGGCGACAACCATGATCTGAGTGCCTATGCCCGCGAAGACATGGTGATAGAGTTCACCGAATTGGCCAAAGCAGGTCAGCAAACCCCCGAGCCGTACTGGATGCAGAATGGCCAGATGCCTGCGTGGGCTTCTGAGTTGAAGCAGCGTTGGGAAGACCGGGCGATGCCGGCCCGTGAAGAGATGCTCAAGGCGTTGGAGCCTTCGAAGCCGTCGGCGAAGACGTGAGGCGCCACGCCATATTTCGGAGCCGAGTTCTGTGAACTCGGTGATTTGGGGTCGCGTGGGGGTGTAACAGGGAGTTCAAAGCGATGCCGCAAGGCCATGATCTGGTGTTGGGCCTGTTGATCTTCGTCGTCGCCGGCATTGGGATGTCGCTGGGCGCCCTGCTGATCGGCAAACTTCTTCGAACGAGCTTGCCGCATCCGCAAAAGGGCGTGGCCTATGAATGCGGAGAGCCGGCCATCGGCCCGGGTTGGGTGCAGTTTGATCTGCGGTTCTATGTCGTTGCGCTGGTGTTCCTGATTTTCGACATCGAGGTCGCATTGTTTTACCCGTGGGCCGTGGTCTATCGCGAGGCAGGCGTCGCGGCCTTGTGGGACATGCTGTTCTTCTTCGGGGTGTTGGTGGTGGGCTACTTGTACCTCTGGCGATTCGGGTATCTGGACTGGATTCGGGCCACCGAGGGTGGGGCACGTGCCCGAGCGGCGGCGCATCCTCAGGGTGGGCTTGCCGAGGCTGCACGACGGTGGACTTGATCCGGGATCTGCGGGGCGAAAGTCCCAGAGAGGCTGGCTCATGAGTTGGATAGAGAATCGGTTTGAAGAAGGTTTGATCGTCACGTCGTTGGATTGGGCGATCAATTGGGGCCGGCGGTCGAGTATCTGGCCTATGACCTTCGGCCTGGCGTGTTGCGCGATCGAGATGATGGCGGTGGGGGCGAGCCGGTTCGACCTGGATCGCTTCGGCGCGGGCGCGTTTCGAGCAACGCCGCGCCAGGCGGACCTGATGATCGTGGCGGGGACGGTCACCTTCAAGATGGCCGAGCGCGTGAAGCGGCTGTACAACCAAATGCCCGAGCCCAAATACGTGATGGCGATGGGGGCCTGCACGGTCGGCGGCGGCCCGTATTTCAAGAACGGATACCACGTCGTCAAGGGCGTGGACCTGGTGGTGCCGGTGGATATCTACGTCCCCGGCTGTCCGCCGCGGCCCGAGACGTTGTTGGAAGGCCTGATGAGATTACAGGACAAGATCAGGCACCAGACCCTGGCCCGGGATCGTTGGTCCGGTGCGAAGGAAGCGGCCCTGGAGAAGGGTGAGCCGGCAGCGACGGCGTGAGCAGAGCGCCTCGGTCCGCACAGCAGACCCTATGGCCCTGAAGCTCAAGTCAGGCTTGCCCTGGGCTTTGAAGAGGCATCAGCATGGCACCGGAAGAAATTGCAGAAGCATTGAAGGAGCGGTTCGGGGATCGGATTACCGACTGTGTCTTCGAGACGGCCCATCCACACGTCTTTGTTGAGGCGGAGGCCTGGCCGGAGATTGCCGTGTTTCTTCGCGATGACGCGCGGCTGCGGCTCAATGTCCTGCGCTGCATTTCGGCGTTGGACATGCTGGAAGATGACCAACTGGTCGCGGTTTATGACCTCTACTCGGCGCGGCGCCCGGTGAGTCGCAATGCGACGTGGATGATGGGGCCGAGCTGTTGTGTCAAGATCAAGGTGCCGCGGAGCGATCCGCACGTCCCCAGTGTCGCCGGCGTGTGGCCTGCGGCACAATGGCACGAGCGCGAGGCCTACGACCTGATGGGCATCGTCTTCGACGGCCATCCGGACTCGGTCACGGATGCGGCGGGCCTTCACCCGCGTCGCATCCTATGCCCTGACGATTGGGAAGGCCATCCGCTACGGAAAGACTACCGCTTTCCCATGGAGTACAACGGAATCCCGGCGGTGACCGAGTTGGATCAAACCCGGCCAATACACTGATCTGCACCAGCCCTCGGCTTTGCCGGGGAATGTCCCGGAGAAATCCTGTGGCGGACGTCATTCTGGAATCTCGACCCGACCTCCACGTCGATCTGAGCGGCGCGGAAATCTCGCAGCAGGATTTCCCGACCGAGGAGATGTTGGTGAACATGGGGCCGCAGCACCCCGCGACGCATGGCGTGCTGCGCGTCGTGCTGCGGACCGATGGTGAGATGGTGCTGGAGGCAGTGCCCCACGTCGGCTACCTGCACCGCTGCGCCGAGAAGATCGGCGAGACCCTGGCCCCCTACCAGTTCATCCCTTACAGCGACCGAATGGATTATCTGGCCGGGATGAACAACAACCTGGCTTATTCGCTGACGGTCGAGCGGCTGACCGGCTTGGAAGCCGAGATCACCCCTCGGGCGCGCCACATTCGCGTAATCTTCGCGGAATTGAACCGGATTGCTTCACATTTGATTGCGATCGGAACCTATGGCCTGGACATCGGCGCTTTCACGCCGTTTTTTTATGCGTTTCGAGAGAGAGAGTGGATACTTGATTTGTTCGAGTCGGCCTGCGGGGCCCGGCTAACTTACAGTTACATCACCATCGGTGGGCTCAGCCACGATCTGCCGGATGGCTTCGTCGACCGGTGCATAGAGTTCCTCGACTACTTCGAGCCCAAGATTCCCGAATACAACGACCTGCTCTCGTACAACCATATCTTCGTGAAGCGAACGGCCAACGTTGGCGTGATCTCGGCGGAGGACGCCCTGGCCTACGGTCTGACCGGTCCGATTCTGCGAGCCAGCGGCGTGCGTTGGGACCTGCGGAAGGTGCAGCCCGATTGCGGCTATGAGGAATATGAATTCGACGTCCCAATCGGCGAGGGAACCCAAGGTACGGTCGGCGACTGTTGGGATCGGTACTTTGTTCGGATGTGTGAGATGGAGCAGTCCGTGCGGATCATCCGCCAGGCTCTGGAGCGGCTTCGGGGCACGGAGGGTCAGGAGACCCAGCACAAGAAGGGTAAGACCATCAAGCTCCCGGCGGACGAAGTGTATTACGAGATTGAGAATCCGCGCGGGCAGCTCGGCTTCCTGGTTCGCGGGAACGGATCGGTGATCCCCGAACGGGTGAAGGCCCGGGGGCCCAGCTTCTGTAACCTTGGCATCGTCGACAAGGCCTGCCGCGAGGTGCTGTTGGCGGACGTGGCGGCGATCGTTGGGAGTCTTGATGTGGTCATGGGCGAGGTGGATCGGTGAGGTCTTGCGAAAGCAGCGGTCGTCTTGGCGATAATTCTTTACAAGCAATAGAGTTACAATGGGTGATGATGAACTCGAGGCCACGTTTTTTCTAAGGCTGGGTTGCCTGCCATGCCGACTTGTAGTACAATTAACTATGTAAATCGTCCCCGGTGTTGCTTGCGACGCCGGGCTAATATAATCTCCGCCGCTCACCTGTTGGGCAGCGGAGATTTTTTTTGATGTCTCGAACCTGTGTGTTCATCGATGGTGGTTACTTCCAAAAGGTTCTGGAGAAAGACTTCGATTCCCTGAGGATTGACTTCGCCAGAATCGGCCCCCGTTTGGCCCAGGACTTCGAGCCGCTGCTCAGAACCTATTATTACAACTGCCGACCCTACCAGAGCCCGAAGCCCACTGAAAGGGAGCGTCAGCTTGTCCGAAACGCGGATCGCTTCTACCACGCACTAGGAAAGGTCTCAAGTCTGGAGGTTCGACTCGGGCGGTTGGCCTTCCGCGGCATCTCGAGCGAGTCTGGCGAGCCGATCTTCGAGCAGAAACGCGTTGACGTGCAGTTGGCCGTCGGTCTCCTTACGCTCGCCTTCTCGGGACAAATCGCGACCGCCGTAGTCGTCGCAGGCGACAGCGATTTCATACCGGCATTTGAAGCCGCGAAGAATCAGGGCGTCAGGATCGCGTTGTTTCACGGCCGCAGAAACCCTGCTCACCGCGAGTTGGTCAACGCCGCCGACCAAGCCGTGGAGTTTGATCAGCTTTTCATTGGAGAAGTAACGCGTCAAGACGGCTGAAGGTGCAACCCGAACTGTGGGGCTCCCAGGGGACTAGAAGGATCGCTACCAATCGGCTATAAGGCATGGAGGAAGTTACAAGGGTGGGAAACAACGTCTGGCTGGAGTGGAGCCGGTGAGTCAAATCACGCTGCCTTGGACAGAACGAAACGCTGAAACGCTGAGGGGGTTTCGCCGCAAGGCCATCTTCCGATTGATATTCCTGGGCGTGGTCCATCTGGTCATCTTCGGGTTGTGCTGCCTTTGGCTGGAGCCGGGCAATGCCAACCGGTTGGCCGACTGGAAGATTCCTTTCGTGTGGATCGGCGTGATCGGCGCAGCCCTTGCAGGGTTGGGGCTATTGGCCGGAGGCTTGGCAGTTCTCTCCTATCGCACCATTGGTGCGGTCCTGCGGTTGCCCTACTTCGCGTTCGGTCTGTTTGTCGGCGGGGTCGTCGGCGTCTGTCTCATCGCCTGGGCTCATTCGTGGCTCTTTGGTTTCATCGAAAACATCGCCCGCGGCCCTGATTCACGCCAGATTGCCCTGGTGGGGATCGGATACGACCACACCGTCGCCGACATCTTCGCCGCGCTTACGGAGCGCGGGTTGGGCGCAGGAGTGCTGGCATACGCGCTGTGGCCGTTACAGTTTGCGTTGGTGCGCGACCTGGTGGCCTTGGGCGGCATCATCGGTTTCGTCAGCTTGATTCCGCTGTTCGGCATCTGGTGGGAGCGCAAGGTGGCGGCCCGAATCCAATCGCGCATGGGGCCGATGCGGGTCGGCTGCTGGCATGGCTGGCTTCAATCGCCGGCCGACGGGATTAAGCTGATTTTCAAGGAAGACCTGATTCCGACGGTGGGTGATCCGGCGTTGTTCCGCCTCGCCCCCTACATCACCTTCATCCCGCCGATTCTGGCTTTCATTGCGCTGCCGTTCGCCGGGGCATGGGTCTTTCGCGACCTGGACGTGGCGTTGATTTTCATCCTGGCCATGCTCGGCATCGAGGTGCTCGGCGTGATCCTGGCCGGTTGGGCCAGCAACAACAAGTGGTCGGTCTATGGGGCGATGCGCGAGGCCTGTCAAATGGTCTCCTACGAGATTCCCATGGGCATGAGCCTGTTGGTTCCGATCATGATGGCCGGCACTCTGAGGCTGACCGACGTCGCCGGCGCACAATCGGGCGGTTTCTGGAACTGGTTCGTCTTTGCCAATCCCTGGTGTTTCATCGCCTTCTTCACCTACTACATCGCCTCGCTGGCCAGTTGTAAGCGAGCGCCTTTCGACCTGCCTGAGGCGGAATCGGAGTTGGTCGCCGGTTTTCACACCGAATACAGCGGCTTTCGCTGGTCGTTGTTTTTCTTCGGCGAATATGTGGCCATGTTCGCGGTCTCCGGGCTGGCGGTGATCCTGTTCCTGGGCGGTTGGACCTCGCCGTTGCCGTCGAGTTGGGCGCCGGATCCAAGCCATTGGTATGCCCCGCTGATTCACGGCCTGCTCTTCGAGGGGCCGATTCTGTTTGTCCTGAAGGCGGCGTTCCTGTTCTATGTGCAGCTTTGGCTGCGCTGGACGCTGCCGCGCGTTCGCATCGATCAGGTGTTGTACGCCTGTGTGCAGGTGCTGTTGCCGCTGACGATGGTGGTCCTGTTGGCCAACACGTTGTGGCTGTTGGGACTGGATCACCTTCACTGGCCATGGCTGAGTGTGTTGGACACCGTGCTGCATTGGGTGCTCGTGGCGATCGGGACGGTGACGGTGTTGAGCATTCTCGCCATCATGGCGTATGGTTTCGCGAATAAGCGCCGGCTGGTCGGAAAGCTGGCGGTCGATGCCCTGCCGGGCGCGTGATGGTCTGAGGCGAAACCCCCACGGCGACTTGGCTTGCCGTTTGGCGGGCTCAGCGATATGGACGGCTTCATCGCGGTCACAGACCGCGGCGCTGAGGAACTGAGGAGCTGATGGACACCCTGGCTTTCTACGTCTTCGCCGCCGTGTCGCTCATTAGCGCGATTGGCATCGTGATCTCGACGAACATCGTCCGGTCGGCGATCTGCCTGCTGGGCACGCTGGGCGGCGTCGCCTGTCTGTATTTCCTGTTGGATGCAAACTTTCTCGCCGCGGTGCAACTCATTGTTTATGCCGGCGGCACGCTGATTCTGATCGTCTTCGGCGTCATGCTGACCAGTAAATCACCCTGGGTGGCTTTCAGACCGTCGAGGGGGCAGGCGGCCATCGCCATGCTCGTTGCCGTCCTGATGGCCTTCGGCCTTTGCACCTTGGTGCTTCAGGCGGATTGGGGCGCATCGGCCGGCGTGCTGGCGCAGTCGCCAACCGTGGCCGAAACCGGCCAGGCGCTGTTGACGCGATATCTCGTGCCGTTCGAGGTGGCCAGCGTGTTGCTGCTCGTCGTGATGATCGGGGCCGCCTACCTGTCCAGGCCGGAGGAATAGAGGCACGATGCTTGCCGTCGGACTCAATCACTACCTGGTGCTCTCGGCGTTGATCTTCTCATTGGGCATCTTGTGCATGACCACCAAGCGCAACGCCATCGGCATTCTGATCGGCGTGGAGCTGGTCCTGAACGCTGCCAACGTCAACCTGGTGGCCTTCAGCAAGTATCAGACCGGGTCGGTCGATGGGCAGATCGTCGCGGTCTTCGTGATCCTGCTCGCCGCGGCCGAGGCGGCCATCGCGATTGCCATTTTCATGAACTTTTACAACACCGTGCGGACGATCGACGTGGACCGTGGGGATGAATTGCGCTGGTAGGGTGCGACGGCGTGTAGTGGGACGATAACGATCGCATGAATCATACTTACGAAATCTGTCTGGCCCTTGGCGTGGTGGTGCCGTTGGTCAGCTTCTTCATTCTCGCGGTCTGGGGCGCCGCCATCGGGAAGCCGAGGGCGTCGCACGTTGCCTTGGCGGCGATCGGCATTAGCGCGCTATTGGGGACCTATGTGCTGCTCGGCTGGTGGAGCGCCGACGGCGCGATGCGGACGAAGTTTGCGGACTACGCCTTGCGCTACGACTGGGCCGTGTTGGGGACGCACACGCCCATCACCATCGGGGTCAAGCTCGATTCGCTGACCGTGATCATGTATTTCATGGTCACCTTCATCTCTTTCTGGATTCATTTCTTCAGCATCGGCTACATGGAGGGCCACAGCGACGTCGTCGACGGCGAGTCCAAGTACCATCGCTTCTTCGCTTACCTTTCGCTGTTTTGTTTCAGCATGTTGGGCCTGGTGGTCAGCAGCAGCCTGCTGTTCATGTTCTTTTTCTGGGAATTGGTCGGCCTGTGCAGCTATCTGCTGATCGGCTTCTACTTCGACAAGAAGTTTGCCAGCGACGCGGGCATGAAGGCCTTCATCGTCAACCGCGTCGGGGACTTCGGTTTCGTTGTCGGCCTGGCGCTGGTCATCCTGTTCATGGGGACGTTCGATCTGGACGGGGCGGCGAAGCAGTTTGCAGCGCAGTCCCACGGCGAATCGGGCATCTTTGCAGCGTCGATCAACCTCTTCGGTTGGCAACTCTCCGGCACCACCGTGGCGACGCTCATGGGCATCTGCTTGTTCTGCGGGGCCATCGGCAAGTCGGCCCAGTTTCCGCTGCACGTCTGGCTGCCCGATGCCATGGCCGGCCCCACGCCGGTCTCCGCCCTGATCCATGCCGCCACGATGGTTGCCGCGGGCGTCTATCTGGTCGCCCGGGTGTTCCGATTGTTGACGCCGGATGCGCAGATGTTCGTTGCGGTCATCGGCTGCATCACCCTGACCATCACGGCGCTCATCGCGATCGTGCAGACCGACATCAAAAAGGTGTTGGCCTATTCGACGCTCAGCCAGCTCGGTTACATGATCTTCGGCATGGGTGTGGGAGCATGGGTTGCCGCGCTGTTTCACCTGATGACCCACGCCTTCTTCAAAGCCATGCTGTTTCTTGGGTCCGGTCAGGTTATCGAGGGCTGCCACCACGAACAGGACATCCGCAAGATGGGTGGGTTGCGCAAGAAGATGCCGGTGACGTGCTGGACGTTCTTCGTCGGCGTCTTGGCGATCTCCGGATTCGGCATCGCCGGAACGCACTTCGGTCTCGGCGGTTTCTTCAGCAAGGATGAGATTCTGGCGGTTGCCTATGAGCGCACCTACAACTGGCCGCCGGCGCACGCCGCCGCCCATGACGAGCCGGATGGCGACGCGCATGGCGACATGCACGCTGCCTCCTTGCCGGCGGGGCCGTTTCACTTGGTCAGCGAGGATCAGGCAGGGGCAGTGGGGGAGGGTCAAGCCCGCGGCGCCTCGGGCCAGGCGGAGGGTGCTTCGGAACATGCCACTGGTTCGCCGGCGAAGCTCTCGGTCGCGGCAACCGTGCGAGCCTTGCCCAAGTGGATGTTCTGGCTGCCGATCATCATCGCCTACGTTACGCCGTTTTACATGATGCGCTGCTGGTGGCTGACCTTCTGGGGCAAGCCGCGTGATCAGCACGTGTATGACCACGCCCACGAGATGTGGAAGATGTACGTGCCGCTCGTCGTCCTCGCCGTGGGTACGGTCTTTTGCAGCTACCTGGTGTTTCGCCCGTTGCTCGCCGATGCGGCGAAGGCGGCCTCGGACTCTTCCATGATCGTGGCCATCGACGGCGAGGCGCACTCGGTTGCCGATGCCGGCGGCGGCGCGATGCTCACGCTGACCCACGCACCGGCGGAGAGAAGCCCGCACCACGCCCTGATCGCCATCGTCGGGTTTGCCTGGGTCATCGGCATCGGCTTTGCCTTGTTGATTTACCGTAATGGCTTCCAACTGGCCGATCGCCTGCGGCGTAATTTCCTCCCGATCCGTCTGGCCCACACCGCCTTGAAGGAAAAGCTCTACTTCGATCACGTGTATGACAACCTCATCGTCATGGGGATTCGGCTGATCGGCGTGATGGCCTATGCCTTTGACAAGATCATCGTGGACGGCCTCGTGAATTTGACGGCCGTCTTCGGCAGGTTCGTCGGATCGTTCGCCGGGCGTCAACTCGACATGCCGATCCGCAAGCATGACGTCGGCCTGGTGGATGCCTTGGTCAACGGGATCGCCGGGGTGTGCTATGACATCGGTTCGCAGATTCGCCGTCCGCAGAGCGGGCGGATTCGGACGTACGTTATGATCACGGCCGGGACGGCCGCGGTCGTTTTATTGATGGTGTTGTTTTTCGACCAGATTGACGGCGGATTCGACGCGATCCGCCGGACGTTGTTTGTGGCCGACAGGTAGGACGAACCGAAGCAACGCTCCCCGTCCGGTCGCGGCCAAACGACACCTGGGGTTGATGAGTCGCGGTTAAAAGATCATTGGAGTTGGACCCGTGGAAAGCTCGCTTCTGAACTGGATCATCTTTCTCCCGTTGATCGGCATGTTCGTCGTGCTGATCGCTCCGGCCCGGCAGGCACGGACCATCACGTGGGTCGCGACGTTTGCGGTGTTCCTGCTGTCGTGCCTGATGTTCGGCCCGTTTCTTCCCGGCAGCGAATACTGGTCCAACGGCCACGCCTACGGCGAGGACATGCAGTTCGCGTCGGCGGCTTCCTGGATCGAGGTCGGCGACTTTCACATCGAGTGGCGCGTCGGCCTGGATGGCATCAGCTTCCCGCTGATTATTCTGACCACCCTGATCACCTGGCTGTCGGCCTGGGCGTCATGGAACTTTTCCTCATGGAAAGTCAACCGCGGCCCCAAGGGATATTTCGCCTTGTTTCTCCTGCTGGAGACGGGCGTCCTCGGCACGTTCGCGGCGTTGGATTTCTTCCTGTTCTACATCTTCTGGGAGGTGATGCTCCTGCCGATGTACTTCCTCATCGGCGTCTGGGGCGGGCCGCGGAAGGAATACGCCGCGATCAAGTTCTTCCTGTTCACGCTGGCCGGTTCGGTGCTGATGCTCGTCGCGCTGCTGGCGATGTACTACGGCAGCGCCGATGCCACGGGCGGGGCAGGCACCTTCAATCTGCTTGAATGGGCCAACGATCCACAGATTCGCGCCCTGTTCAACGCGCCGGACACCCTGTTCCTCGGTTGGAACTTCGGCAAGGCCATGTTCGTGATGCTGTTCATCGGCTTCATGATCAAGGTGCCGCTGTTCCCCTTCCACACCTGGCTGCCCGACGCCCACGTCGAAGCGCCGACGCCGATCTCGATGATCCTGGCCGGGATTCTGCTGAAGCTTGGCGCCTATGGTTTTCTTCGCGTCTGCTACCCGATATTTCCCGAAGCTGCGAAGGAGTTGGCCTTCGTCCTTGCCACGCTCGGCGTGATCAACATCCTCTACGGCGCTTTCTGCTGCCTTGCCCAGACCGACTTCAAACGCCTGGTGGCCTACAGCTCGATCAGCCACATGGGATACGTCGTCCTGGGCATCGCCGTGATGACCACGACCGGCTTTCAGGGCGCCATGTTCCAAATCCTGGCGCACGGCGTTTCCAGCCCCATGTGCTTCTTCCTCGTCGGCGTGATTTATGATCGGGCCCATCATCGCGAGATCAACCGCTTCGGCGGGTTGTGGCTCTCGATGCCGCGCTATGGGTCGTTGGCGACCCTGGGCTTCTTCGCCTCGCTCGGGCTGCCGGCGCTGTGCGGCTTCATCGGAGAGATATGGGTCCTGCTCGGCACGTTCACCGCGGGCTTCACCTGGGCTAAGCCGATGGCCGTGCTCGCCTGTTTCGGCGCCATTTTGACGGCAGCCTATATTCTCTGGATGATCCAGCGGGTTTATCTCGGCAAGCGACGGGAAGAGTATGCCGATTTCCCCGATGCCACCGCCCGCGAAACTGCCATCCTCTTCCCGATGGCCGTGTTGTGTTTGTTCATGGGAATCCTGCCGGGGCCGGTCTTCGCATTGATGAACGGCACGATCGAAAACATCGTCGCACTGTTTCCGGCGATAGGAGGCTGAGGTGATGGGGTCCGCCGCGCTTGCGGGCATCTGGATGCCGAGCGGTCACGACCTGGCCATGCTGGGACCGTTGTGGGTCCTGGTCGGGACGATTGTGGCCTTGCTGGTGGGTGCGCTGTTGGTCGGGCGCCAATGGCGCGTGGCAGGGGGGATCGTTACCTGCGGCGCCGTGTTCACCGCGGTCCTGGCTTGGTTGCAGTTCCGAGGTGAGCCCGCCAACTGGGCCGGCTTTTCTTCCGCGGCGGACGCTCCCATGCTGGTCGTCGATCAATTCAGCAGCTTTTTCGTTTTCATGATCAGTGCGTTCCTGGTGTTGATCACCGGCATGTGGTGGCTCGGACAGCGCGCCGGTCTGCCCGACCACGAAACGCGCAAGCGGGATACGACGGAGTTTTTCGTCCTGCTGGTCGGCAGCGCCTTCGGCATGTGCCTGATGGTCAGCACGACAAATCTGCTCATGATCATTCTCGCCGTGGAGATGGCCTCGCTGCCCTCCTACGGCATCGTCGGCTTCCGCAAGAAGCATCGTTTGGCCGCCGAAGCCTCGCTCAAGTATGTCCTCTTCGGGGCCGTCACCAGTGCCACGATGGTGTACGGCGCATCGCTGCTCTACGGTCACTATCACTCGCTGGACCTGGCCTCGATCGGCACACGGATCGCCCACGAATCCGCCGCGACGGGGCCGACCGTCCTGATGGGTGTATCGCTTTTTGCGTTCATGGTCGGCGTAGCCTTCAAAGTCTCGGCCGTGCCGTTTCATTTCTGGTGCCCGGACGTCTTCGAGGGCGCCTCGATCGAGGTGACCACATGGTTGAGCGTGGCGAGCAAGGCCGCCGGCCTCGGGCTGATGTTGCGAATCATCGCCGTGCTCACCTGGAACCTCAGTTCGCCGGACGCGCTGAAATACGTCTCGCTCGCCGTGGCGATCATGGCCGCGATCACCTGCACCTGGGGCAACCTGTCGGCATTTCGGCAGACGAATCTCAAACGGCTGTTGGCGTTCAGCTCGATCGCCCATGCCGGCTACATGCTCATGGCCGTGGCGATCATTTGGCGGCCGGCGGGCGATCCGACCGGCCTGGCACACCCGGCGTTCAGTGCCGTCATCGCCTACATCACCGTCTATTTGCTGATGAATCTTACGGCATTCGGCGTCGTGGCGATGGTCTATTGGGCGACGGGCAAGGAAACCATCGATGCCTTCAGCGGTCTGGCCCGGCGCAATGCCCTGTTGACCATCATGATGGCCACGGCCTTGTTCAGCCTGGTCGGTCTGCCGCCGCTCGGTGGATTCTTCGTCAAATGGTGGCTGTTGCTCGCCCTCGGCCATGAAGGAATGTATTGGCTTGTGTTGGTCGTCGTATTCAACACGTTAATCAGCCTTTACTACTATGCCCGCATCGCCCGCGCGATGATCTTTGTGGACGATGGTCAGCCGGTGGTTCGTGCGCCGTTTGCCGGACAACTCGCGGTGAGCATCTGTGCGATCCTCGTGCTGCTGACCGGTACCATCTGGGCCGGCAACCTGAAGAGCTTCTCCGATGACCGCGCGCGCAATCTATACGCGATCGTGCCGGCAAAGAATGAAGCGACGGTGGCCGATGGAGCGGCCGAGACGGGCAAACTCTCAGCGAGCCGGGCCGTCCCCGTCCCCGGCCCCGGCACCCCCGACGCACCGGGGCCGAGGACGGCCCGGCTCGCTACGATTCCCGAACCCCTTCAACCGGATGGGGGCGGCTGAACGCGCATGTCCCATCAGAAAGCCGTTGACACACTGAACGAGCTTCTGGGGGTGGAGTTTGCGAGCCTCATTCCGAGATTGGGTGAGGCCGCTCCGCGCGTCACCTGGCCGGCCACCGAGGATCAGGCGCTTCTCCGCCGGGTGCTCGCCGATGCGCAGACGCATCAACGTGAACTGACGCAACTCATCCTCAAGCTGCGCGGCTCGCCCAATCCGCCGCGCTACGCTGCCGAAACCGGCGGCGTTCACTACGTCAAGCTTTCCTATCTGATGCCCGAAGTGATCGAGAGCATGCGCCGGTTGATCGCCGCCTATGAATCCGCCGGCCCCACCGGCTCCGTCGAGGCCGATGCGCTCATCGCCCGACACCTGGCCGAATATCAGCGACATTTGGCCGGCCTGGAAAGGCTCCACACCGGCGGCGCGGCGGCAACCCCTTCATAAACCTTAACTCGCCGAGCCGCGTTCTGTGAACGCGGTGGTTCCACCATGATCAAGGCGCCTCCGGCTTGCCGGCACCTCGACGCGCACCGGCAACACCGCCGCCACAGGCGGCGGCGTTGTTGCGCATGACGGGCGCGTCAATCCCCGTCCGGGTCGCGACCGGTCCGCCCCGATACGTGTATCATACCGGGGTTCAATCATTCAAGAGCCGATTCCACCGTGTGACAAGGAGCCCGAATGGCGAACTCGATTCAGGATCAGCTAACCGTTTTGCTCTGCGGCATGGAGGCGGCCGAGGCGTCGGACCTGCACCTCGTGCCGGATCATCCGCCGATGTTTCGCATCCACGGCGACCTCTCGCCCGCCGCCGAGCCGGCGCTGACGGCCGAACAGATTCACGACATGATCGTCGGCATCGCCCCGGACGGAGTTCGGGCCGCGCTCGGCAAACAAACCGACTTCGACTTCGCCATTCAGATCGCGGACGGCGCGGCAACCCGTCGGTTTCGCGTGAATCTTTTTGCCTGCCGTGGGGAGTGGGGGGCCTGCTTTCGGGCGATTCCCGACAAGATCCCCACGCTGCCGGAGTTGGGCTTCCCGGCCGACCTCGGCGTGCGCATCATCTCGCGGAACAACGGGCTCATTCTGTTGACCGGCATCACCGGCAGCGGCAAGACCACCAGCCTCGCCGCGCTCATTCAGATGCTCAACACCGCCGGCGGACAACGGATCATCACCATCGAGGAGCCGATCGAATACCTCTATCCACCGATCGGCACGAGCATCGTCACCCAGCGCGAGGTGGGCGTCGATGTGCCGTCGTTTTACGAGGGACTGCGTTCCGGACTGCGACAGGACCCGGACGTCATCCTGGTCGGCGAGGTTCGTGACCGCCAGACGGCCCAATTAGCCATCTCCGCGGCAGAGACGGGGCACCTCATCTTCGCCACGCTGCACACCACCGATGCCAAGGGGGCCGTGACGCGGCTGGTCGATCTGTTTCCCACGGAACGGCACGAGGACGTCCGCACCCAACTGTCGATGAGCCTGCGCTTCGTCGTTGCCCAACACTTGCTGCCGAGCACGACCGGCGGCCGCCGCGTCCTGGCCATGGAAGTGATGTCCGACAACTACGCCGTTCGCAACGCCATTCGCCAGGGAAAGATTGAATCTCTGGACACGGCCATCCAGAGCGGCAGGGCCGACGGGATGTTCAGCCTGGACGCGGACCTTCGCCGGTTGGTCGTGGAAGGTCGCATCACGCTCGATACCGCTCGCAACTTCGCGAGTGATCCGGAGGAGTTCGGCGGCGGTGTCCGAGGGAAGAGTTGATTGCACCAGTACTCCATCCACTGCGTAGCAAAGGGCGAGCCACCCACGTAACTCGCAACTCGCAACTCGAAACTCGAAACTCGTGACTACTGTCCCTTCACCATTCTCGCCCACGAGTCGCGCAGTGAGACGGTGCGGTTGAAGACCGGGCGGTCGTCGGTCGTTTCGGGGTCGACGCAGAAGTAGCCGAGGCGCTCGAATTGGTAGCGTTCGCCGGCCTTTGCCTCGGCCAGGATCGGTTCAGCCATGCAGCCGTTCAGGACTTCCAGGGAGGCGGGGTTTAGAAACGCCTTGTAGTCCTTGTCGTGTTTGGCGCTATCCGGGTCCGGATCGGTGAACAGGCGGTCGTAGAGACGCACCTGCGCCTCGACGGCATGGGCCGCCGAGACCCAGTGCAGCGTGCCCTTGACCTTGCGGCCGTCCGGCGAATTGCCGCCGCGCGTGGCGGGGTCATAGGTGCAGTGCAACTCGAGCACTTCGCCACGGTCGTTCTTCACGACGTGCGTACACGTGATGAAATACGCATAGCGCAGCCGAACCTCGCGCCCGGGCGCCAGGCGGAAGAACTTCTTCGGCGCGTCTTCCAGGAAGTCGTCCTGCTCGATGTAGATCACGCGAGAAAACGGCACCTTGTGCGTGCCGGCCGAGGGATCTTCCGGGTTGTTGACAGCGTCCAGCCATTCAATGCGGCCCGGCCCCGTCGCTTGGGCTCCGGGCTCTGATCCATCTTCTTCCGGCCAGTTGTCGATCACCACCTTGAGCGGCCGCAGAACGGCCATGGCCCTTGGGGCCGCCTTGTTGAGGTGTTCACGCACGGCATTCTCCAGCCGCACGACGTCGATCGTGCTGACGAACTTCGCCACGCCGATGTCACGGCAAAACGCGCGGATGGACTCCGGCGTGTAGCCGCGGCGCCGCAGGCCGCACAGGGTCGGCATCCTCGGATCGTCCCAGCCAGTGACGTGGCCACCCTCGACCAGCTCCAGCAGTTTCCGTTTGCTCATCACGGTGTAGGTCAGCTCCAGCCGGGCAAACTCGATCTGTTGCGGATGGTGAATGCTCAGCGCGTCGAGGAACCAGTCGTACAGCGGCCGATGGTTCTCGAACTCCAACGTGCAGATGGAATGCGTAACGCCCTCGATGGAATCTTCCAGCCCGTGGGCCCAGTCGTACATGGGGTAGATGCACCACGCATCGCCCGTGCGGTGGTGCGCGGCGTGGAGGATGCGATACATCACCGGGTCGCGCATGTTCAGGTTGGGCGAGTTCATGTCGATCTTGGCCCGCAACGTTCGAGAGCCGTCGGGAAACTCGCCCTTGCGCATGCGCGCGAAGAGGTCCAGGTTTTCCTCGACACTGCGATTGCGATGGGGGCTGTCCCTGCCCGGTTTGGTCAGCGTGCCGCGGTGCTCGCGCGTCTGCTCGGCGGTCAGGTCGCAGACATAGGCCTTGCCGGCCTCGATAAGTTGCACGGCCCAGCCGTGCATCTGCTCGAAGTAGTCCGAGCCGTAGAGCGGCCGTTCGCCCCAGTCGAACCCCAGCCAGCGCACGTCGTCGATGATCGCGTTGACGTACTCGTCCTCTTCCTTGATCGGGTTGGTATCGTCGAACCGCAGGTTGCACCGGCCGCCGTGCTGCGCAGCCAGCCCGAAGTTCAGGCAGATGCTCTTGGCGTGGCCGATGTGCAGATGGCCGTTGGGCTCCGGCGGAAAGCGCGTCTGCACCCGGCCGTCCCATTTTCCGGTGCGGTTGTCCTCCTCGACGATCTCTTGAATGAAGTGCAGGCTTGGCGTGGGATCGCTCGTGCTCATGTGTAGACCAGCCCATTATGTGCGCTTGGCGCGAGTTTGCGCATCAATATAACTACACCCGGGGCAGGAACCGCATGCCCGAAAATAGCCGCAGATTTCGGGATTTTTTCGATGAGGATGAACGGCCTCAATACCTCGCCACGGGCACCTCTACTGCCTGCTCCGCGGGCGTTAAGCCGCCGCCCACCTCGGCCACGCGGCGAAGAACCGAGGCATCGTAGTATCGGGCTCCGCATTTTTCGCACACGCCGATGGGAACCCCCTCGAGGATGACGAACCGCCCCTTGTGTCGCAGCGCTTCCTGCGCCACCCTGCGTTCTTTGACCAAACCGCCGCAATGTTCGCAACTGAAGTCGTACATCGAATGATTGCCACCCGGTCTGCATTCTATCCGTAGCAGCCTACTCCCGGCAACCAGATTGCAGTGCCGTAGGATAAGTCATTGGACCTATCTGCTGAACCGGTCCGGCGGCGGACGAACGACGGATCGAGACCACGTCGCCGGCGAGTTCGCACCGGTTACAAACCGGTGCCACGGAGGCTAATCGGTGCCACGGAGATAAACAGATGGGTCGCATGACCCATCCTACCCCCGTTCTACGCTTTGCGTTTGCCGCGCCGCGTCGGTTTTGCACCATTGAGGGGTTCGATCTTCACAACGTGAAGCAGATTGTAATGCACGGCATGGTCTGCGACCCGATCATCGGCATTGGTTACGCCGACCACGACGAGTGAGCGCGTCACCAGGGCCAGCTCGGGATGCTTGATGTCGACGGTTTGCCCACTGCTGATGTGCAGCCGAATGGGCTCGAAGGGCCGCCTATCCAACAGGGCTCGCAGTACTTCCGCTCGCATGCGCTGCCTCCTGAATTATCCTATGTCACCATCCAGCGTGCGGCAATGTTTTTTGGAAGGCCCCCAGGTAGCCGGGTCCGTGACGCTTTCGGCGGCAAAGTCTCCGCACCGAAGGGTTGCGGGAACTCGGCCGCGCGTGTTCGCCCCGAAGGGGCGCAGGAATGTAGCCACGGGTGGAGTCCCGGCCTGCCGGGACGG
>Ga0326597_10000402_pt1 | contig 77904 bp, 81 predicted proteins | sample RVTome_12_FD_203789 | JGI IMG/M metagenome (GOLD analysis project Ga0326597, IMG submission 203789) | Soil microbial communities from uranium-contaminated site in the Upper Colorado River Basin, Wyoming, United States - RVT100D185 | ecosystem: Environmental > Terrestrial > Soil > Contaminated >...
CCCCGGACAATCCACATGACTGTAATGACGCGCCACCGTCTGATACTCAACATGCGACGTATTAATCGTAATCCCCCGCGCCTTCTCCTCAGGCGCCCTATCAATCTGCTCATACGACATCGTCTCCGCCGACGGATCCATCGCCGCCGCCGCAAACGTAATCGCAGCAGTCAACGTCGTCTTCCCATGATCCACATGCCCAATCGTCCCAACATTCACATGCGGCTTCGAACGCTCAAACACTGCTTTCGCCATGGTGGTTCTCCTCTACTCCCGTGATTACTTCTTGGTGAGTTCGTCCTGGATGCTCTTCGGCACTTCGGCGTAATGATCCAGGTACATCGTGAAGGTGGCGCGGCCCTGACTCAGGCTGCGAAGGTCGGTCGCGTAGCCGAACATCTCGGCGAGTGGAACGTGGACGTTCACCACTTGCGCGTTGCCGCGTGGCTCCATACCCTGGATCTGTCCCCGCCGCGCATTCAGGTTGCCGATGACGTCGCCCGTGTAGTTCTCGGGTGTGACTACCTCGACCCGCATGATCGGCTCGAGCACGGCCGCCTTGCCCTGCTCCATGGCGTGCCGGACCGCCATCGATGCAGCGATCTTGAACGCCATCTCCGAGCTGTCGACCTCGTGATACGAACCGTCGTACAGCTCGACCTGCATGTCGACGATCGGAAAACCGAGGAGAGGACCGTTCTGCATGGCCTCCTCTACGCCCTTCTGAACCGCGGGGATGTAGTCCTTGGGAATCGTCCCGCCGACCACGTTGTTTGCGAACACGAACCCCTCGCCGCGACCGCGCGGCGCTGCCCTGATCTTGACGTGACCGTACTGGCCGCGCCCGCCGGTCTGACGAACGAACTTGCCTTCGACTTCGACGGCGCGGGTGATCGTCTCGCGATAGGCGACCTGCGGAGCGCCGACGTGGGCGTTGACCTTGAACTCGCGGCGGAGCCGGTCGACGATGATGTCGAGGTGCAGCTCGCCCATACCGGAGATCTTGGTCTGGCCGGTCTCCGGATCGGTCTCGACCCGAAAGGTCGGGTCCTCTTCGGCGAGCTTCGCGAGTCCGTTGCCGAGCTTGTCCTGGTCCGCCTTCGAGATCGGCTCGATCGCGACGGTGATGACAGGTTCGGGGATCTCTATCGACTCGAGCTCGATGCCGTGGTCCGGATCGGCGAGCGTGTCGCCGGTACCGGTGTCTTTCAGGCCGATGACGGCACCCAGGTCGCCTGCCCCGATGCGGTCGACCTCCACGCGGCTGTTGGCATGCATCTTGAGGAGGCGCCCGATCCGTTCCCGGCGGCCCTTTGAGACGTTCTGCACGTAGCTGCCGGCCTCCAGCGCGCCTGAGTAGACACGCACGAAGGTGAGCCGCCCGACGTACGGGTCGGTAGCGATCTTGAACGCCAGCGCGGCGGTCGGCGCCGACTCGTCGGCGGGGCGGCTCTCCTCGCTGCCGTCGCTCAGCACGCCCTTGATCGGAGGCACGTCGAGCGGGCTGGGAAGGTAGTAGGTGACCGCGTCGAGGACGCGCTGCACACCCTTGTTCTTGAGCGCCGAGCCGCACATCACCGGGAACAGCCGAAGCGAGATGACGCCGTTTCGGATGGCCGTCTTGATGGTGGAGACTTCGATCTCGTCGCCTTCGAGGTACACCATCGCAAGCTCGTCGTCGACATCGGCGAGCTTCTCGATCATCATCGCGCGCTTCTCAGCGGCCAGCTGTCGGTACTCGTCGGGAACATCGGAAACGGCGATGTCTTGGCCGAGGTCGTCGTTGTAGGTGTACGCCTTCAGCTCGACCAGGTCGATCACGCCGCGGAACGAGTCCTCGGCGCCCATCGGCCATTGGATCGGCACGGCGTTGGCGCCGAGGCGCTCCTGCATCGAGTCGAGCACCAGATCGAAATCCGCGCCGGTCTTGTCCATCTTGTTCGCGAACGCCAGGCGCGGAACCTTGTAGCGGTCGGCCTGACGCCAGACCGTTTCAGACTGCGGCTCGACGCCTTGCGAGGCGTCGAAGACGGCGACGGCCGCATCGAGCACGCGCATCGACCGTTCGACTTCGATGGTGAAGTCGACGTGGCCGGGCGTGTCGATGATGTTGATGCGGTGGCCGTTCCAGGCGCACTGCGTCACCGCCGAAGTGATGGTGATGCCGCGCTCCTTCTCCTGCTCCATCCAGTCCATCTGGGAGCCACCCTCGTGGGTCTCCCCCATCTTGTGGATGCGCCCGGCGTAGAACAGGATGCGCTCGGTCAGGGTCGTCTTGCCCGCATCGATGTGGGCGGCGATCCCGATGTTGCGCGTCATCCGCAGGTCGGTCTTGGTGTCGGTAGCCATGATGATCCCTCGAACGCCTACCAGCGGTAGTGGGCGTAGGCGCGGTTCGCCTCCGCCATACGTTCGACGTCCTCCTTCTTCTTCACGGCGCCACCACGGCCCTGCGACGCGTCGAGCAGCTCGCCGGCGACACGTTCGACGGCGGTGCGCTCGGGGCGAGAGTCCGAGGCGGCGACGAGCCATCGCAGGCTCAGCGACTGCGAACGGCGCGGCCCGACCTCGACCGGCACCTGATAGGTGGCGCCACCCACGCGGCGGCTCTTGACCTCGGTGCGTGGACGGATGTTGTCGAGCGCCTGGCGGAACACCTTGAGGGGCTCCTGACCGCTGCGCTCCTGGATCAGCCGGCAGGCACCGTAGAAGATGCGGCTGGCGAGGTTCTTCTTGCCGGCCCTCATGAGCTTGTTGACGAACGCGGTAACGGTCGTATCTGCGTAGACCAGGTCCGGTTCGAGTTTACGGATCTCGGCGCGTCTTCTGCGACCCATTTCTCGACTCTCCCTACTTCTTCGGCTTCTTGGTGCCGTACTTGCTGCGGCCCTGGTTGCGTTGCACGTAGCGACCCACCTCGACGCCCTGAGCGTCGAGCGCGCCACGAACGATGTGGTAGCGGACACCGGGAAGGTCCTTGACGCGGCCGCCCCGGATCAGCACCACGGAGTGTTCCTGAAGATTGTGCTTCTCGCCGGGGATGTAGGCGGTGACCTCGTAGCCGCTCGACAGCCGGACGCGCGCGATCTTGCGAAGCGCAGAGTTCGGCTTCTTGGGCGTCTGCGTCTTGACCGCCGTGCACACGCCGCGCCGCTGCGGGCTGCCCTTCAGGGCTGGGGTCTTGTTCTTCTTGCTGAGCTTGGTGCGCCCCTTGCGGAGCAGCTGATTGACGGTGGGCAGCGTGATCACTCCCTGTTCCTGGTGTCGCCGTCGCCTTGCGTGGCGACCGGCGCGGTGGCTCGGGCCTCGCTCCTGGGTACTCGGTCCTGCGGGGCGGACCGTCCGCCCCCGTCTCGGTGAGTTCCGTGCGGCCGGCCTGCGCGACCACGCCGCACACGACAAACCACCCCCCAGACCCGTCGTTGCGAGCCAGGGGGACGCAAACTCATGGAGTATAGCGCCGCCTGCGCCACTCGCGCAAGGCCTTGGACTGCGTCGACGCTCAGATCAGCCAGCAGCGCTGGTAGGGAGTCAGGTGGAGCGTGCCGTCCTCGACGCTCACGAACGTCTGCTCGATCTGGTCGTACGGCTGCGTGATCCCGTGCGACCGAAGCACCTCGCCCGACAGCCTCTGCGAGCGCTCGCTGAAGTTGAGCACCGCGATCATCGTTCCGAGCGGGTGAGGCCGGGCGTAGACGAACAGGTGCGGGTGCCCGACGTCGAGCACGTCGGTGGTGTACGAGGCGTGCAGGTGCGGCGTGCGGACGCGTGCACGAATCAGCCTGCGTAGGCCGGCGAAGATGCGGCCCTCGACCGCATCGAGCTGGTGGCGCCGCTCGGCGGCGGCCCACTCCATGAACGGCCGGTGCATCCAACGATTGTCGTTGGCGACGTCACGCTCGCGCGCGTAGCCGTAGTCGTTGGTGAACCCGAGCTCGTCGCCCATGTACAGCAGCGGGATCCCGCCGAAGCCGAGGATCAGCGCGTGGCCGAGTAGGATCCGCTCGATCGACAACGCCACCAAGCGCTCGTCGCCCGCCTCCAGCGCCGTCTCCAGTCCAGCCAGGCTGGCGGCGGTGCCGCTGATGCGGCGGTCGTGCGTGCGCGGGTTGTGACCGAACACCGCACCGCGTGCGTGGCTGCCGGGGAAGTTGCCGGAGTAGTAGTCGGACAGGAACGCCCGGTGCGCGAAGCCGTCGAGACCTACGGCAGCCGCGTCCTCATCGGTGATCGCCCAGCCGATGTCGTCGTGGCAACGCAGGTAGGTGCCCCAGGCGATCGAGGCGGGGGTACGCGGGAACTCTCTCAGGGTGTGCGTCATCAGGCGGGTGTCGCGGCTCGCCAGCGCCGACCAGAACTGCACCATCAGGCTGTTGTGGTAGGCGATGTTGCTGACCTTTCCGTAGCGGCGGCCGGTTCCGAAGTAGTGGATCAGGTCGTCGGGGCTGACGATCGCCTCGGCCTTGTGCGCCACCGCCGGGGTGGCGATCTTGCTGCACGAGCGGAGTCCCTGCAGCAGATCGTGCACCTCGGGCTGGTTCTGGCAGTTGGTGCCGAGCCGTTTCCACATGAACGCGACCGCGTCGAGGCGGAACACCTCCACCCCTAAGTTGGCGAGGTCCAGCATGATCCGCACCAACTCGAGGAACACCTGCGGGTTCTGCCAGTTCAGGTCCCACTGGTAGTCGTGGAAGGTGGTCCACACCCAACGCTCCATCTCCGGCCGGTAGCTGAAACTCCCGGGCGCACGGTCGGGGAAGATCTCCGGCAGCGTGCGCTCGTACTCGTCGGGCGCGACGCGGTCCTCGAACATGTAGAAGTAGTCCTGGTAGCGCGCCTCGCCCGCCAGGGCGCGGCGGGCCCACTCGTGCTGATCGGCGCAGTGGTTCAGGACCAGGTCGATGCACACGCTCACGCCCCGTTCGCGCAGCACCGTGCAGGTCTCGCGCAGCGCCTCGCGGTCGCCGATCGCCGCTTCGACCTGAAGGTAGTCCGCGACGGCGTACCCTCCATCGTTCTCGCCGTCGCGAGCCTTGAGGGCGCCCATCAGGTGGAGGTAGGTCGCGCCTAACTCGGAGAGGTAGTCCGCCCGCCGCTGGATGCCGTCCAGCGTCTCCGCGAAGCGCTGCACGTAGAACACGTAGCCGAGCATCGATTCGCGTTGGAACCAGTCCGGCGTCAGGTCGCGCTCTAGATCGAGCTCCTTGAGCGGCTCGGGTCGCGCTGCGAACGCTTCCGCCAGGTCGCGTACCAGGGTGACGACGAAGTCCCGAAAGTCCGCCCGGCGGCCGTAAACCGGCCGCAGGCCGTCGACGAGGTTCTGGAACCACCGCTCGAGCCGCAACAGATATATCTGCCGGTCTCGCTCGGCCAGCGCTGCGAGCGGACGTTCGCTAGCCGCGCGCGCCTCGAGGAAGAGCTCACGCGCCTCAGGGTCGAGGTGCAGCACGTTCTGCATGGGCCAGACCCTACCTCAGCGGTGAGAGGCCGCCGTGCGCGTCAGCGGCGCAGCGCCGCCCGTGCACGGAGGACCTTATCGGCAGCGCCGTCAGCGGTTTGGTCCAGCACGGTGAGGTGTCCCATCTTGCGTCCTTCACGCGCTTCGGTCTTGCCGTTGGCGTCGGTCTTGCCGTAAAGGTGCAACGCGACGCCCGCCTCGGACAGCGCCGCCGCCCAGTCCGGTTCGCCGTCCGCCCATACCTCGCCCAGCAGGTTGGCCATCGCTGCGGCCGAGCGCATGAACACGTCGCCCAACGGAAGTCCTGCGACGGCGCGGACCTGCTGCTCGAACTGCGAGGTGGCCGCCGCTTCGATGGTGAGGTGGCCCGAGTTGTGCGGCCGCGGCGCCACCTCGTTGACGAGAAGACGTCGATCGCCGGTGACGAAGAATTCGACGCAGGCGACGCCGACCAGCTCGAGGCCCGCCGCGATGCGGCGCGCGATCCGCAGCGCCTGCGCCGTCAGGCCCGGTTCGAGCCCGGACGGGAAGGTCGACAGGTCGAGGATGCCGCCGCGGTGATCGTTACGGATCGGCGGGTAGCAGACCGTCCCCCCCACCTGGTCGCGGGCCATCACGACCGAACATTCGAACGCCAGCTCCAGGCGCTCCTCCAGCACGGCCGGCCCGCCGCCGATGGCGGTCCAGGCGGCCGCCACATCGCCGGGCTCCAAGACCGTTGCTTGGCCCTTACCGTCGTAGCCGAACCCGGCGGTCTTGAGCAGCGCCGGCACGGCCAGCCGCTCGGCCGCCTGCCACGCCTTCGCCTCCGTGTCCACCAGCCACCACGGCGCCAGCGGCACTCCCAGCCGTTCGAGGAAACCCTTTTCGCGCCCGCGATTCTGGCTGAAGTAGAGCGCATTGCGACCAGGGCGGACCGGAACCTGCCTGGACACCAGATCGAGCGCGGCCGCAGGAACGTTCTCGAATTCGAGCGTTACGGCGTGGCAGGCCGCCGCGAATCCGGCCAGGGCGTCCTCGTCCTGCCACGCGCCGGTCACGGTCCGCTCGGCGTGGGCCGCGGCCGGGCTGCTGGCGCCGTCCGGGGCGTAGAGGTGCACGCGGTATCCCATGCGCACCGCAGCAGCGGCGAACATGCGGCCCAACTGACCGGCCCCGAGAACGCCGAGTACCGATCCGGGTGGGAGCGGGGCCGATCTGTTCACGGACGGTAGGCGTCGCTGGGTAGTTCGGCGGCGGCGGAGGCTTCGGCCTGCTCACGCGCATAGGCGTCGAGCCGTTCGGCCAGCGCCGGGTCGTGCAGAGCCAGGATGCGGGCGGCCAGCAGCGCCGCGTTCGCCGCGCCGGCCGCGCCGATCGCCAGCGTGCCGACCGGCACTCCGCGCGGCATCTGCACGATCGACAGCAGCGAGTCGGTGCCGGACAACGCCTGGCTGCGAACCGGCACCCCCAGCACCGGCAGGCGGGTCCATGCGGCCAGCATGCCGGGAAGGTGGGCCGCACCGCCTGCGCCGGCGATGATGACTTCTATCCCCGCCGCTTCGGCTTCGATGGCGCTAGCGCGGAGCCTCTCCGGCGTCCGGTGCGCCGACACCACGCGGCACACGTGCGGCACGTCGAGGCGGGCGAGCAGCTCGTCCGCTTCACGCATGGTGGCAAAGTCGCTGGCGCTGCCCATCAGGACCGCGACGCGGGGTTTGGTTTCGCCTGCCTGCGTGGCGCTGGCTGCGTCCTGCCGGTGGGCTCGGTTCACGTCTGCTCCTCGCTTCCTTTCGCCTGACGCGGCGGACCGTCGCCACGCGGACCCGCTGCGCGGCCGAGCCGGTCGAGGACCGCGCTCCAGCACTCCTCGTCGGGCGGACGCTCGATCACGATCCCTGCAGGTCCGCCCGCGTCTAGCCTGCGAAGCGCATCGTAGAGCCCGCAAGCGTAGCCGGCGGGGTCGGCTGGGAGTCGAACTACCGGCGCCTGGGTACCGGGCGGCGTCATCGCCGTCCGAAGCAGCAAGGCGTCGGCAGGCCCGGCGGTGCGAGGCAGTGCCGCGGCGCTCACCAGCCGCACGGGTGCTGTCGGGGCGTAGTGCGTCTCCAGCCGCCCGGGGGCGGGTGGCGCGTCGCGGTCCGACACCCCTGCCAGCGTGATCGCCCGCCCCAAGCTCTGCTCGAGCTGCGCACGTGTGATGGCACCGGGGCGCAGCAATCGCGGCTCAGCGCCGCTGAGGTCGAGGATGGTCGACTCGAGCCCCAGGGCGCACGGCCCACCGTCGAGGATGAGAAGGTCTTCGTCCGGAAATTCGTCGGCCACATGCTCGGCCCGGGTGGGGCTGATGCGACCGAAGCGGTTGGCGGACGGGGCGGCGACGCCATCTGCGAGCGCGTCGAGCAGGGCAGCGGCTACAAGATGGCCCGGGCAACGCAGCGCGACGGTGGCGTGCCCCCCGCTGACCAGCTCGGGAACGTGGTTGGCACGTCGCGCGACGATCGTCAGCGGTCCCGGCCAGAAGTCTGCGGCGAGCCGGCCGGCGGCAGGCGGGACCGGATCGAACCAGCTGTCGAGCGCCGCGCCGGCCGGCAGGTGAACGATGAGAGGGTGGCCGCTGGGGCGGCCTTTCAGTCGGTAGATCGCCTCGACCGCCGCCGCGTCGCGCGCTAGACCGCCTAGTCCGTACACCGTTTCGGTCGGGAAGGCGACCAACCGACCGGCGTGCAGGGCCGCCACGGCTCGCGCTACGCCTGCCTCGTCGGCCGGCACGACCGTGCTCACGGTCCATCGCCCCCGCTGGCACCGTCTGGAAGCCCGACGAGCAGCAGTCGTAGGTCGTTGACGTTGGTCCGCGTCGGGCCGGTGCGGAGCAGACCACCGGCTCGCTCGAAGGCGGCGTACGAGTCGTCGTCGCGGTCGTACGCCTGGGCGTGCGCTCGCGTGATGCCGCGAACCGTGTCCGGCCCGACGAACGCGCCGGCGTGACCTCCGACCCCGTCGATCCCGTCGCTGTCGGCGATGAGCGCGTGGACCGGCGCGCCGTCGGGCAGCGCTAACGCGAGCGCCAGCGCGAAGGTGCTGTTGCGACCGCCGCGGCCGCCGCCGCGGACGGTGACGGTGGTTTCGCCCCCCGACAGCAGCGCGGCCGGTGGCCGGAGCGGTCGTCCGTCGAGCAGCCGTCCGTCACGCAGCAGCGAGAGAACCTGCGCCGCCTGCTCCCCGGCGGCTTCGCGGGCGTCGCCGCTGACGCTGTCCGAGAGGATGCAGGTGGCGTAGCCGGCCGCGGCGATGACCCGCTCGGCCGCCTCGAGGCTGCGGGCGTTCGAAGCGACGATTCGAGTAGCGGTGCGTTCGAGCCGCGCGTCGCCTGGCCGTACCGGTCCGGTCCTGGTGCCGGATCGTTCCGCTTCAAGCGCCTCGCGCACGGCCGGGGCGGCGACGTGGTAACGGTCCAGGATCCGGAGCGCAGCGTCGGCGTCGGCCGGATCGCCGACGGTCGGACCCGATGCGACGTCGAGAAGCGTGTCTCCCACCACGTCGGAAACGACTCTGGCCTCGGTCTTCGCCGGGTATGCCGCCGCAGCTAGTCCGCCACCTTTGATGCGGTCGAGGCGTCGGCGCACCATGTTCATCTCACGCACGTCCGCCCCCGAGGCGAGCAGGGTTCGGTTCAGGTCGGAGAGCTGCTCGAGAGTCACCCCGTCAGGCATCGTGGCGAGCGCACTGCCACCGCCGGAGACCAGCACCAGCGCCAGGTCGTCAGGCCCGGCAGCTTCGGCGAGGCGAAGTAGGCGCGTTGCGCCTTCGACCGAAGCGGCGTCCGGCACGGGGTGCCCCGCCTCGTGCACGTCGACGTGGCGGGTGGCGACGCCGTAGCCGTAAGGAACGACGGCCACGCCCTCCACGCTGCGGTCGAGCTTGGCGTAGTGCCGTTCGGCGGCGGCGGCCATGGCGGCGGCAGCCTTGCCGAGCGCGAGCACGATCGTTCGTCCTGGCGGCGGCTCTGGCCAGGCGCCGTTCAGCACCTCGACCGGGTCGGCCGCGGCGACGGCGGCGTCGAAGGCTGCCCGCAGCAGGCGCCTAGCTGAGTCGGTCGAGGACGTCACGGATGACCTGCTCACTGGCCGCCAGGGCGACCCGTTCGGCGTCGTCCAAATGTGGGTCGAGGGTCCGCATTTGCCAGACCACGCGGCACAATCGCGAACGCCGCGGTCGATCCGACCAAGCCGGCTTCGACGATCCCGATGCTCATGGCCGCTCCTCCCATCGTCCCAACACCAACGGCGGGGCCGTGGGCTACGATACCGTCATGTTCGGTTTCTTTCGCCGCCAGGACCCTCGCTTCAAGGAGGAGGGCAACGCCCTGCTTGCGCGCGTGCGCACCAACGCCAACGGTGAGGTGATCCAGATCCGCCTCTCGAAGACCAGCGAAATGAGCGCCGTGGCAGGCGGCTATTTCGTGCGCAAGTCGTTGGTGGGGCCGAAGAGCTTCGATTCCGCGGTGCTCGAGGTCACCACCAACCGCGGTCACAAGGTCACGGCCGCCACGGTCGACGGTGGCGAGTTGATCCCCGTGGCCGAGTGGGGCTGAGCAGCCCTTCACCGCGCCGCGCTACGACCTGGTAGCATAGGCACCTGCCTATGGAGCAAGAGATCCTTTCAGTCAGCGCCGCGGCCCGGGGCCCTGCGACCGTCTCGGTCGCACCGTCCGCAACGCTCGACCTGCTCTACTCCGTTTTCCACCTCGCTGGGCTCCGCAACCGCCGCAGCGACGCGCCTGACTGGGCGGTGGCGCTCTTCGCCGACCACCCCGAGCTGGCCGTGTCTGCGGCTGCGCTGGGCAAGAGCCGTACCGAGCCGGGACCGATGCTGGCCGCCTTCGCGCTGGCGGTCGAGGGCGGTTACGTCTGGGACGACGAGCCCACCCGCCTGCTGAACGACCTGCCCAGGCTGGCGTCGTCTCTCGAGGCGAGACTGGTGTCGGGTCAGCACGCCACGCTGCCCGCGGAGCAGCGCGACTGGCTTCTCGATCCGGCCAACGCCGGCTGGCCCGAACAGATCGGGGCGACGTTGATCGAGCTGTGGAACGCCGTCGAACCGTACTGGACCGCCCAGGGGCGCGCCGCCGCCGAGCAGGCCGCGAAGCAGGTGCTGAAACGGTTCGAGTCCGATGCTGACGTACTCCGGGCGCTGCCTTCGCACCACTTCGCCCAGTTCGAATCGCTGGCAGCGATGATCCGCTCGCGGGCCGAGCACGGCACACTCTGGATCGTGCCGCTCGCGTTGGCGTCGGGAGGCGGGTTCCACCTCGAGTTCGAGCGCGCGGCGGCGCTCGGATTCGGCCTGCTGGCAGAGGACGTGCACGCGCGGACCGAGCAGCGTGTTCACGCCGTCGCGCGCCGCGCCAAGGCTTTGGCTGATCCGACGCGCCTGATGCTGCTGAGCCTGCTGGCCCGTTACCCCGGGACGCGCCTCACCGTCGGTGACCTGGCGCGCCAGTTGAATGTGAGCCAACCGACGGTGTCGGGCCACCTCAAGACGTTGCGTGAGGCGGGCCTGGTTCGCGTCGAGCGGATAGGCAACCGCTCACTGCCCACGGTCGACGAGGAGGCGGTCCGCGAGCTGCAGGATGCGCTCGACGCCGTCCTTCATCGGTCGACACCTAGCTGAATCACACCTTCATCGGCGCCTGCCTATTGACATCCGTTCATCGATGCCCTACACTCGTGTTCATAGGAGGTTGCCTATGTTCCCGCATCCCGATGTACTTCTCCAAGAGGCCCGACGCCGCCACGCCGAACACCTTGCCAAACTCGCCATTCGACGCGGCCACGGCCCGCGCAGCGCTGCTACTGGGCGCTGACCAGATCGGGGCGCAGCGTTGCTGCGCCCCGCAGGTAGATGTGCTTCACCTCGCGCTGGCCGCGAGTGGTGTTGACCTGCATCATCACCCGCACCACCCGCGCCAAACGGCCAGGCACCGGAATCTCCTGGTTGCAGATCAACGGCACCATGTCCATCCCCAGGTCGCGCGCCGCCTCGGCCGGGAAGGTCGATACCAGGTCGGGCGTGGTGGTGAAGAAGATCGCTGCGATGTCGCCGTGATCCTCTATCCCGTTCGCCTCGAGCATGCTAGCGAGTAGTTCGCGCGTCGCGTCGAGCATCAACCTCGGCTCGTCACGCTCCACCGTCGTCGCCCCGCGGATCCCCCGCAGCCACCGTTCCATGGCGGCGAGCCTAGCACGAGGCGTAACCTGTCCCATGCCCTCTCGACCGCTGTTCCTGCTTAGCGACTTCGGGCTCCAGGACGCCTACGTCGGCGTGCTCCACGCCCGCATCGCCGCGCTCGCGCCGGACGCACCGGTCCACGACCTCCACCACCTGCTTCCACCCCAAGACCTGCGTGCCGCCCGGCTCACCCTCGCCGCCACGCTCCCCTGGCTGCCGTGCGGCTCCGTGGTGTGCGCCGTGATCGACCCCGGGGTCGGACTACCCCGCCACGGCGTGGCGCTGCGCAGCGAACGGACCGACGGCCGCGACGTCTGGCTGGTCGCTCCCGACAACGGTCTCCTCTCCGGCGTGCTGCAGCACGACCGGGTTCCGTACGGAACACCGTTCTGCGCCAAGGAAGCCTGGCGCCTAGAGCGCGCCGCCCTACCGGCAGGCGGCCCCGGCACCACCTTCGACGGTCGCGACCTGTTCGCGCCGGCCGCCGCACTGCTCGCCCGCGGCGACGCGCCCGCAAGCATCGGCACAGCTATGGCTGTCGACGAGCTGGTCCGGACGCCGGCGCCGGCGCTCGCGCAGTCAGGGTCCGGCGTCCGCGGCCGAATCGTGTGGATCGACCGCTTCGGCAATCTCGTCAGCGACGTACCACCCGCTAGCGCGCAAACGCGCCCGGGTGGACGGTTCATCGCCGAAGTCGCCGGGCGCTCGCTGACCGGCCCGGCGCCCGGCTTCGCCGCGGTACCACCCGGCGCCGCCGTAGCCTACGTCGGGTCGCTCGGCACCATCGAATTCGCGCTTAGGGACGGCGACGCCGCCAACGACTGGGGCGTATCGGTCGATGCCGAGGTGACCGTGCGCCCGGCAGCGACCGCAGCTGCCTGAGTACGCCAGCGCGGTTCCGGACCGACCGCAGCGCGGGCGTCGAGAACGTCACCGGAAAGCCAGGTAGACGCCCGTTCGATCAGCTCCGGTCCCGCACCCGGAAGCGGGGCACCCAACGTCAACGCCCGTCGCCAGCCGCGTGCTCCAGGCACGCCGCGCGCCAGGCCGACCAAGGCACGAACCAAAGTCGCCATCCTGGTGCCGCGCGCACGCTCGTCCTCCACCAGCTCGTACACGCCATCGATCACTTCGCGCAGCGTAGGGACCGGCTCGCACGAGCCGAAGAAGCGAGCGTCCGCGGTAACCAGCCTCATCGGCGCCTCGTAGGCGGCGCGGCCGATCATCACGCCGTCGACGAACGGTGCATGCTCGACGGCGTCGCCAAGACCGCTCACCCCGCCGTTGGTCTCGACGACCAGGTCCGGTCGCTCGGCCGCCAAGCGGTAGACCTCTTCATGCCGCAACGGCGGAACCGTGCGATTCTCCTTCGGACTGAGGCCGTGCAGCCACGCCTTACGAGCGTGAACCACGAACCGGTCGGCACCCGCCTCCGCCACGACCTCGACGAAACGCAGCATGTCCTCGAAGCGGTCGCGGTCGTCGATGCCGAGGCGGTGTTTTACCGTCACCGGCAGGCTACAGGCCCCTCGCATCGCTGCCACCGCCTCGGCCACCAGCTCCGGTGCGGCCATAAGGCATGCTCCGAAACCACCGCGTTGCACCCGGTCGCTGGGGCAGCCCACGTTCAGGTCCACCTCGTCGTAGCCGTACGCCTCCGCCAACCTCGCCGCCTGAGCCAAGGCGGTCGGGTCGTCACCCCCGAGCTGAAGCGCCACCGGCGACTCCTCAGGAGCGCGCGCCAGCTGCCGCTCCACGTCACCGTACAGGAGCGCCCCTGTCGTCACCATCTCGCTGTACAGCAGCGTACGGCGGGTGATCCGGCGCACCATGCGCCGATAGACGCGGTCGGTCCGGTCCATCATCGGGGCGACCGACAGGCGCGGCAGGTCGCCGCGCCGCGCTCCCGGCACGGTCACGGTTTCCGGTCACGCGCCGCCGCGCTCGGTGCCACCGTCGCTGCCGACGTCGGCACCTGTGCGAGCACGCGCTTGGGCTGCCGGAACGCCACTTTCTCCCACTCGCCCTCCTCGATCAGCTCGAGCGCAGGGTCACGCTCGCGGAACCAGGCGACCACCTCCTGGACCAGGTCGTCGGGGGTCGACGCGGCCGACGTCACCCCGACCGCGTCGACGCCGTCGAACCAGGTGGCGTCGAGGTCGGCCGCGCTCTCGATCCGGTACGCCCGGCCGACCAGCCGCTCGGCCAGCTCCAACAGGCGCATCCCGTTGCTGCTGTAGTCGCTGGTCACCACCACGAACGCCCCGACGTGAGGCGCGATAGTTCGCACCGCGTCCTGCCGGTTCTTGGTCGCATAGCAAAGATCGTCCCTGGACGGCACCATCAGCTTCGGAAAGCGCCTGCGCAGCAGCCGTATAGTCTTGAGCGTGTCGTCGACCGACAGCGTCGTCTGGGTGAGCACCGCGACCCGCTCGGGGTCGGGCACCTGCACGGTGCGCGGATCGCTGAGTGCGGGATCACGATTGCGATTGCCGAGGACCGACACGACGGTGGTGGCGTGGGGCGCCTCCCCGAGCGTGCCGATCACCTCCTGGTGCGTGCTCGAATCGCCGATCAGTAGCAGGTGGTAACCGTCGCGCGCATAGCGGGCCGCCTCGCTGTGCACCTTGGTGACCAGCGGACAGGTCGCGTCGATGGTGGCGAGGCCCAACTGCCGGGCGCGCTCCCGCACCGACGGCGAGACGCCGTGAGCGCTGAACACCACCGTCGGATCGAGCGTCCCACCCGACGCCTCGACTGCTTCGCGCACCAGCTCGAGTTCTGAGAGGTCCTCGACGAAGTGGACAGCGTGCTCCTGTTCGAGCCGCGAGACGACCGTGTCGTTGTGCACGATGGCGTGGAAGACGCTCAGCTCTCCGCGGCCCTGCTGGCGGTTTTCGCGTGCCGCATCCTCGACCGCGTCGATCGCCATGACGACCCCAGCGCAGAAACCACGCGGCTTGGCGAGTCGAACCGTCCTGACCATGACGGCATGCTACCCGCCCGCCCAGGCCACCTCGGTAGGCCCGCTCGCACCGTTCCAGCCCGCCTCCCATTCGGTTGACCCGGCATTTCCGCCGGTGGTACTCTTCCGCTCGCTGCCCGGGCGATTAGCTCAGCCGGTTAGAGCGCGTCGCTGATAACGACGAGGTCGGTGGTTCGAGTCCACCATCGCCCACCAGATTCGCGCCCCCGTACTCGGAGGGCGCGAACTCTATCGGCTATTGCTCCTGAGTGCCCCGCATCCGCGGCGTGGCCGGCCGTCACGGTGCGGAGCCGAACACCTCGCGCTTTGCGCCCAGCTCCAGCTCCAAACGAACCGTCGTACGTCCGCGCTGAACCGTCAGTGACACCGTCTGACCGATCTGCTTGCGACGGATCGTCTCGAGCAGCGCGTAGAAGGTGGGGGTCGCTTCACCGTCGACTGCGACGATCACGTCCGCGCGGCGCTCGATCGCTACCGGCTCGCCACCGTCGCCGTACACCTGCCGTTCGGTGTACGGGCGCAACCCGGCCCGATCCGCTGGCCCGCCGGGCGCCACGGCAACCACCACCGGTCCTGGTCGCACACCGAAAGCACGGCCCTCCTGACCAGGTTCGTAGTCAAAGCCGGGTCGCCAGGAGAAACCGACGACCGGAACGTCACGCCGCTCCCCGGCACGGATAGCGTTCAACAGCTCGCTGCCCAACGAAACCGGTACGGCGTAGCTCGCGAACTCGCTTGGCAGTGACAGTCCGCGCAGGAACGGCGGTACGTAACGGTCGGACTGGAGCGAGCCGGGCGTGAAGCTGATGAAACTGACCACGCCGACCGCCTCGCCCGACCGTGTGAGCACCGGTCCGCCCGAGTCGCCCGGCGCCAAAGCCGCGGTCAGCTCGATCGTGCCGTCGGCGAAGTCGGCACGGCCGGCACGTACGCCCAATCTGGTGACCCGTCCGGCGCGTGGGGCGAGCACATCGCCGCGACTGTTTCCGATCGCGACTATCTCGGTGCCCGGACGGGGTGCCGACGCCGCCAACGGTAGGAAAGGCACCTCGGTCGTCACGTCGGCACGCAAGACCGCCAGGTCGAAGTAGGCGTCGAAACCCACCAGCTCGAGGTCGACCTCGTCCCCATCGGCCTCGACCCCCACGTAACGAAGTCGGCACACCGACCCCGCGTCGCCCTCGACAACGTGGTAGGCGGTAAGCACTTCGCCCTTCGGAGAAAGATAGAAACCGCTGCCGACCCCGAGGGGACCACCGCGGAACGCGCCGTCACAGCGAGCTTCGATGCGCAACGTCGCAGGTCTCGCCAGCGTATACGCCTCCGCCAGCGCCCCCTCAGGCGCCAACGGCTCCGGTGGCGCCGCCTGTACCTGCTGCAGCTCCGTGCCGGAAGGGTGCCGCACCGCCACACGCGGAGCGAGCCAGCCGACCAGCGCCAGCAGCGCCAACAGACCTACGGTAACGCCGCGAACGCCACGCCGTGACGGCGAAACCGCCGGCACCGGTAGCTGTGCCGCGACCCGGGCGGCCCTCGAGTCCCTGAACGCCCCCGAATCGTCGCGAGGTGCTACGCGGTCGCCGTACGCTTCGTCACGGCCAGGCTCGCCGGGAAGATCGTCGAACATTTACCGAGTATCCCCCGCCGACCGACCGGCGTCTGTTCGCCATCCGTCAGTGCCTGACCGCCCGGGCCGCGAACGAGCGCACCGCGGCGGTATCATCGCGCACATGACCTTCCACGCCGACAACCGAAACGATGCCGACTACGACGGCAAGATCGCAACGATAGCCGCGCAGCTTGCCGACTGGAGCGGACCGATCGTGCTGGTGGCGCACGTCGACCCCGACGGCGACGCGCTCGGCAGCACCCTCGCGCTGAAGCGCGCCCTCGAAGCGCTGGGCAAGCAGACGATCCTGCCGATCGAGTCGCCGCCGTTCCTGCGCTTCCTCGTTCGGGAAGGCGAGCTGTCCGACCCCCTCGAAACGCTGCCGGACCGGTCTTTGCTGGCGATCCTGGACGTATCCGAGTTGGACCGAATGACGGGGGCGCCGCTCGACGGCGCCGCATTCGTCGTCAATCTCGATCACCACGGCACCAATCCGCGCTTCGGCGATCTGGCCCTGGTGCAGCCAGGCGCCGCCGCCACCGCGCAGATCGTCAAGGACGTCGTCGACGCGCTACCGGTCGAGTGGAGCGAGGCGATCGCGACGCCCTGCCTCGCCGGGATCCTGACCGACACCGGAACGTTCCGCTACGCCAACACCGACCGTGACGTGTTGCGAGCGGCCGGAGACCTCATCGCCGCGGGGGTCGACTACCCCGCGCTGACCGACCGTCTTCAGTGGCGGCCCGCCTCGTTCTATCGGATGCTGGGCGCGGTGATGGAGACGCTCGAGCTGCCGTTCGACGGGCGGCTCGCCCTCGCCAGCGTCAGTACCGAGATAGCTGCGAAGTTCGCTGACGCGGAGGACGGCAGCGACGATTACGTCGGTTTGATCCGTTACATCGACGGCGTTAAGCTGGCGGTCCTGCTCAAGCAGAAAGAGGACGCCGTCAAGGTGAGCGTCCGCGCGCGCGCACCGGTCTCCGCCCAAGCTATCTGCCTCGAACTAGGCGGGGGCGGTCACGTCGCGGCGGCCGGTGCCAAGATCGCTGGCGCCGACCTCGACGCGGCACGGAACGCGGTGCTGTCGGCTTCGGCTCGCGAGCTGGCACGCCACGACCTGGCCTGACGCCCTCGATCGCCGAGGAGAGCGGCGCCACGCCCGGCCCAAGGGCTATCGTGGCCCCGTGCTGCAGGCGCTCGAACTGCAAGACTTCGTGCTGGCCGTCTCGGTCCGGTTGGAAACCGGCGCGGGCCTGACCGTCCTCACCGGCGAGACCGGCGCCGGAAAGTCGCTGCTGGTCGACGCGCTCGGACTGTTGACGGGAGCTCGGGCCGAAACCGGCTGGATCCGCCACGGTGCCGAGCGGGCGTTGGTCCAGGCAGAGTTCCGTGGCGACGCGCCCAACTTCGCCACCCGCGCCCTGGTCGCTAGCGGTCGCAACCACGCGCGCCTAGACGGCGAGATGGTTACCGTCGGCGAGCTCGCCGACGTGGTCGGAGCGCGCGTCGCCGTCTTCGCACAACACGCCCACCAGGCCCTGCTGTCACCCGCCGCACAGCGCGAGGCGCTCGACCGTTTGCTCGACCAGGCGGGCCGCGAAGCGCTCGCCAGCTGGCGAGACACCTGGCAGGAGCGCCGCGACGTCGCAGCCGAGCTCGAACGGCTCCGTTCCAAAGCGCGTGAACGGCTCCAGCGAGCCGACCTGCTCGACCTGCAGATGCAGGAGATCGACGCCGCCGCACTCACTGCGGGCGAGGAGCAGGAGCTCGAGCAGGAGGCCTCCCGACTACGCCACACAGACAAGATCGCGGCAGGCGTCGCTCGCGCGCTGGCCCGCCTCGACGCCGACGACGACGGAGCGACCCGGGCGCTCGCCACCGCCAATCGGGACCTTGGCGACGCTGCCCGCCTCGACGCGCGGCTCGCACCGCTGGTCGCTGAGCTGGCCGACGCTCTCTCCGCATCTCAGGCGGTCGCGACAGAGTTGCAAGCTTTCCTGGACGATTACGCCGCCGATCCGCAGCGGCTCGATCAGGTCGAGCACCGTCTCGCCCGGCTGCAACGACTGTTCGCGAAGTACGGCGACGGCTCCGCCGCCGTACTCGACTTTCGTGACGAAGCGGCACGCGAGCGTGCCGATATCGATGCTGGCGAGGAACGGATCGGCGAACTGGAGAGCCGCCTCCACCACCTCGACGATCGCTTGACCGAGCTGGCGCCGGTCGTGCACCGCGCCCGGCAAGAAGCCGCCGCCCGCCTGGTTCGCGAGGCGTCTCCGCTGCTTACCCGGCTGGCCCTGCCGGCCGCCCGCCTCGAAGTCACGCTCGAGCAGGTTCCTCCCGGCCCGCACGGCACCGAGCGGGTCCGGCTCGACTTCGCGGCCGACCCTGGCGAGCCGCTCGCGCCGCTGTCGCAGGCCGCGTCGGGCGGCGAACTGTCGCGCGTAATGTTGGCGCTGTGGCTGGTGACCGGTAGTGACCGACCGACCCTGGTGTTCGACGAGGTGGACGCCGGCGTTGGCGGTCGAGCGGCCGCCGCCGTCGGCGAGCTGCTGGCCGAGCTGGCACGACGCCACCAGGTTCTGGTCGTCACTCACCTCGCGCAGGTCGCAGCTCACGCCGATCATCATGCGTTCGTCGGCAAGCACGAGGAGGACGGACGCACCGTCGCGACCGTAGCCGTTCTCGACGGCGACCACCGCGTCCGCGAGCTAGCGCGCATGCTGTCCGGCCACGAGAACGACGCCTCGCTCGCTGCCGCACGCGACCTGCTGACGCGCGCCGACAGCACAAGGCCAGCGGATGAGGCCGTGCGAACCACCACAGCGCCGCGCCGCTACGGATAGCCTTGAACCGATAGCCTGAGGCGCGAAAGGAGGCCCGCATGGACTACGACGCCGAGGGGAGCCACGACGGCCGCCCCTGCCCCAAGTGCGGGAGTGACCGGACGATCAGCTGGCACTTCAGTGAAGGATTCGACGAGCTCGAATGCCGCGCCTGCGGCTACCGCAGCGACGCGGGCGAACTCACGGCCCTGAGGCGCGAATCGGGCGACCTGCTCCGCCGCGACGAGGAGGCGCCGATACCGGCTCCCGGTCGACCGTTGCAGGCGTGACCAAGCGTCGCGGACGAGCGGCCGGTCGCTGGGCTACGCTTGAGGCGACAAAGCGCGCGGCAAGGGGTTGCGGCCCAAAGGCCACGCAGCGAAGGGAGCGCGAATGGATGTCGAGGTGAAGGTCGTTCTCAGTACCGACGAGATCCTTCGGGGCCTCAAGCACTACCGACGCATCGCCAAACAGGACCTCCTCCGCGCAGATCGGGCCGAACACCCGGAAGCCTTCCGGCGGCACGCCGAAGCGCGTCGCGAGGTGTACGGCACCCTCGCCGAGGTCGCCGGCCGCAAGACGCCCGAACAGGTCGCCCGAGCCGCCCTCGAGCTGTACCGTGAACTTCCGTTCGTTACCGGAACGCCAGCCGAAGAACATGTCGACGTCAAGGGCCGCGAGAACGCGCTGGAAAACTTCTTCCTGATGATCGGGCTCGAACCGAAGATCCGTCGCGAAGTGCGCAGCCAGCGGCCCTCCAGCGGCTGACTCGAGCGGCTGACCCGAGAGCCTGACTCGAGCGGCTGAGGGTAGGCGCCTCGAGAAGTGGTACAAACTGCGCCATGACGCTCGCCGAGCTCGAGCGCGCCGCCGCGCACAAGCCCGACGCGCTATCCGACCTTTCCGACTCGCTGGTGTTCGGCGAAGGAGCCGAAGACGCCGCTCTGATGATCGTCGGCGAAGCGCCGGGCGAGGCCGAGGACAGTTCCGGACGGCCGTTCGTAGGGCGAGCCGGACAACTGCTCGACAAGATCCTCGTCAGTGTCGAGTTGGATCGCGACGAGGTCTACATCACCAACCTGGTCAAGCGTCGCCCTCCCGGAAACCGCAACCCACGGCCCGACGAGATCGACGCCAGTGCACCGATCCTGCTCGAACAGATCCGCATCATCCGCCCGCACGTGATCGCTACGCTCGGTAATGTGCCGACCCAGTGGTTTCTCGACACCAACGACGGAATCACCCGCCTCCACGGCCGCTGGCACGACTGGAACGGCGTCCGTCTGATGCCGTTGTACCACCCCGCCTATCTGCTGCGGAACCCGAGCCGCGAAAGGGGCGGTCCCAAGTGGCAGATGTGGCAAGCGATGAAGGAGCTCACTTCCACGCTCGAACAGCTGCGCGACCGCACGCCGCCCAGCGTCGGCGGCGCGTCGCGTCAGCAGGGCCTGTTCTAATGCCGGACCCGCGCTTCATCGGCCTGGTGCACAGCCTGCTCGCGTCGGCGCAAGCGTCGCTGGGTGAAGCCCACAGCCCGGTCGGCCGCCACCTCGAGCGTGACGGGGTGCGCACGGTGCGTACCGCCGAACGGAGTGTCGCGCTACTCGAGATGTTGCGCGAGAAGACCGCAGGCAATCTCGACGAGACCGAAAGGGCCGCGCTCCACGACGCGGTGGTGCTGCTCAGGTCGTTGATCGCCTCCACTGCCCGCGATGCGACCGAACTGCCGACGGTCGACACGGACACCCGCAGCTGATGCGGGCGCTGCTTCAACGCGTCACCCGTGCCGAGGTACGCGTCGACGGTTCCACGGTCGGAAGCATCGGACCCGGTCTGCTGATCCTGCTCGGCGTAGGACGCGACGACGACGAGGCCAGTGCCGACGGCCTGGCTGGAAAGGTCGCGAAGTTGCGCATCTTCGCGGACGAGAACGGCAAGATGAACCGCTCGATCGGCGACGTCGGCGGAGAGGCCCTGGTCGTCAGTCAGTTCACGTTGTTCGCGGACGCTAGCAAGGGCAACCGCCCCAGCTTCGTGCGTGCCGCCGAGCCGGAGCGCGCAGATCGCCTCTACGAGCGGTTCGCCGCCACCCTGCGGGGACGCGGAGTGCCGGTAGCGACCGGCACGTTCCGCGCCGCGATGCAGGTCGAGCTGGTTGGTGACGGACCTGTCACCATCTGGCTGGATAGCGACGCGGCGTTGGGCGGCACCTGATGGACCCGGCGTTGGACACCACGTTCAGTCTGTTGAACCTGGCGACCGTTCCGTGGTGGCTGTCGATGTTGCTGTTCCCGCGCACGCGCGCGACGCTGCGGCTGGTCACCTCGCCCTGGCCGTTCGTCGCGCTTGCCGGGGTCTACCTGACCTTGCTGGCGACCTCGCTCGCGTCGAACCCGTCGTTCACAGGGTTGGACGCCAACTCGCTCGCCGTTTTCATGGCCGGTCCCTGGGGGTTCCTCACCGCCTGGGCGCACATGCTGACACTGAACCTGTTCGTCGGAACCTGGATCTTCCGCGACGCCCGCTACTACGGCCAGCTTCCGCGCGTCGAGCTGCTGCTCAGCTGGTGGATGGGACCCGCCGGGCTTGGCCTGTACCTATGGCGGCGGCGCGCCTGGACCGGACCGGGCGGCACGCCACGCACCCTGAACTGAATTTCAGCCTTCCGAGAGCACCCTCGCCTGGGGCACGGCGGCCGCGCCTTCGAAAGCACCGACCTCCTCGATGAAACGGCGGAACAGGTAGTTCGCATCGTGGGGCCCTGGACTGGCCTCGGGGTGGTACTGGACGCTGAACACCGGGTAGCGCTCGTGCGCCATCCCCTCGAGGGTGCCGTCGTTCAGGTTGACGTGCGTCGCTCGGAACTGCCCACCCGGGATCGACGCCAGGTCGACGGCGTAGTTGTGGTTCTGGCTGGTGATCTCGACCTCGCCCGTGACGACGTTCTTCACCGGCGTGTTGGCGCCGTGGTGGCCGTGCCGCAGTTTGAAGGTCTTGCCGCCGACCGCCAGGCCGAGCAGTTGATGGCCCATGCAGATACCGTAGGTGGGAAGCAGTCCCAACAGCTGCCAAACCGTATCGTGCGCGTACTTCGGTCCGTCCGGATCGCCCGGTCCGTTGGACAGCACCAGCCCGTACGGATCGAGCGCCATGATCTGCGCCGGCGTGGTCTGAGCGGGCACCACGATCACCTCGGCGCCGGCGATCTCGAGCTTGTACACGATCGAGTGCTTGATGCCGAAGTCGATCACCACCACCCGGGGCGACTCTCGAAAGGTCGGCCGCGCGTACGGCAGCGGCGTCGTCACCTCCGGCGTCATGTCGCGCCCGTCGATGTCGTCGTGCTCGCGCGCCATGGCGATCAACTCGGCTTCGACCTGCTCATCGGCCGGGCCGTGGTGAATCACGCCCTTCACGACCCCACCGGTACGCAACCGTCGCGTCAGGGCGCGCGTGTCGATCCCCTCTATCGCGACGATGCGGTGCTGTTCCATGAAGCTCTGCAGGTCCTGGTTCGCACGGTGGTTGCTGGCGACACGCGAGAACTCGCGCACGATGAAACCGCGAGCGAACGGGCGGTTCGACTCCATGTCGTACACCGACACGCCGTAATTGCCGATGTGCGGATAGGTCATCGTCACGATCTGACCGTGGTAGCTGGGATCGGTGAGGATCTCCTGGTACCCCGTCATCGAGGTGTTGAACACGATCTCGCCCACGGTCCGGCCAGGATGACCGAACGCGTAGCCGTAATAGACGGTCCCATCTTCCAGCGCCAGCAACGCGGGTGGCTTGTTCAGCAGCGACATCGCGCCTCCCGGGCGAGAGGATAGCACCGCCTGACGAAACCGGCGGGTGGCCTGGGGGACCGCGCTGTGAAAACGCTCCGCTACGATGGCGGCGGAGGCTTGCAGCATGAACCCCACACCTACCGATGAACCTACCACGAGCCGTTCCGGCCGGGTCATCCATCTGTTCAGCATCCACGGACTGATTCGCGGCCACCACCTCGAACTCGGTAGCGACGCCGACACCGGTGGCCAAACGACCTACGTCGTCGAGCTCGCCCGTGCTCTCGGGCGTCGCGACGACGTCGCCGACGTGGTTCTGTTCACCCGCTGGATCGACGACGATCGCCTGTCCAACGACTACGCACAGAGCGAAGAACCGATCGGCCCCGGCGCGCGCATCGTACGGATCCGGGCGGGCGGCGCGAAGTACCGGCGCAAGGAGCTGCTGTGGCCGTATCTCGACAATTTCGTCGCCGGCGTGCTGCGCTGGAACCGTGAGCACGACGTCAGGCCCGACCTGGTGCATGGGCACTACGCCGATGCGGGTTACGTCGCGCTCGAGATCGCTTCAGCGCTGGCGCTCCCGCTGGTGTTCACCGGCCACTCGCTCGGCCGCAACAAGCTAGAGGTGATGCGCAGCGCCGGCTTGGACGACGAGGCGATCGAGCAGCGTTACAAGATCGCGCACCGCATCGAGGTCGAGGAGGAGTTGTTGCGCAAGGCCGACCTGGTGGTCGCCAGTACCAGGCACGAAGTCGAGCACGGCTACGAGCTGTACGACGCTCACCGTTCCGCGACCTACGCGGTCCTTCCGCCCGGGACGAACGTAGACCGGTTCTACCCCTGGTTCTACGACTCCGACGCAGGTTTCGATCCCGGAGACGCGGTCGTCGAGGCGCGCGTCAGAATGCGGCGCGAGTTGGAGCGCTTCCTCGGCGATCCAGGAAAGCCGCTCATCCTGGCCATCAGTCGGCCAGACCGTCGCAAGAACATCGACGGCCTCGTCGACGCGTACGGTCAGGACAAGCAGCTGCAGCACCTGGCCAACCTGGCCGTCTTCGCCGGCGTCCGCAAGGACATCGAGGAGATGAGCGACAACGAGCGCGAGGTGCTCACCGATCTGCTGCTACGCATGGACCGCTACGACCTGTACGGGCGTCTGGCGCTCCCGAAGAAGCACGATCCCGACACCGACATTCCGGTGCTGTACCGCCTCGCGGCCGAGAGTCGCGGGGTGTTCATCAACCCTGCGCTGGTCGAGAACTTCGGGATAACCCTCATCGAGGCGTCCGCCTCGGGCCTGCCGGTGGTCTCGACCGAACATGGGGGCCCCCAGGAGATCATCGGCACCTGCCGGTCGGGCGAGCTGGTCGACGCGCGCGACACCGCCGCGATCCAAGCGGCGTTGCGCCGCATCCTGACAGATGAGGAGTTGTGGAGCCGCTACAGCCAAGCGGGGATCGAAGGGGTCCGCAAACACTACTCCTGGCGTGCCCACGTGGAGGCTTACCTCGAGCGCGTCACGCCGCTCTTGGACCAGGACCTGGACGAGCTCACCGAGCCGGACTGGCGCAGCACCGTCGGCCGCACCCTGCAACAGCAGGACCGGATGCTGATCAGCGACATCGACGGGACCCTGATCGGCGACGGACCGGACGCCGAAGCGCTCGAACGGTTGCGCCTCGCCTTGGAGGGGGCCGGGATCGGCTTCGGCGTCGCCTCCGGAAGAAGCCTCGAGCTGGTCGAGCGCGCCATCGAACGGTTCGGACTACCCGAACCACAGGTGATCGTTTGCGACGTCGGCAGCGACGTGCGCTACGGTCCCGCGCGACAACCGGACCGCGGCTACCGCCACCACCTGAAGCACGGCTGGCGGCCGGACGAGGTGCTCGAGACGCTGCAACAGCTAGGCATCGAGCCACAGCCCGAGGGGGCCCAGACGCCCCGCAAGCTCAGCTTCTTCTTGCGCGACCCGTCGCGACTGCCGGAGATCGAGCGTGCCCTCGACGAGCGCCAGCTACGCCGTCACCTGATCTGGTCGCACCAGCGCTTCCTCGACGTGTTGCCCCACCGCGCCGGCAAGGGCAAAGCGATTCGCTACCTGGCGAACAAGTGGGGGCTGGACCCGAAACGGATCGTCGTCGCCGGCGACAGCGGCAACGACACCGAAATGCTGACCGCACGGTTCCCGGCGATCGTGGTGGGCAACCACGCCGCAGAGCTCGATGAACTGCGTGGCCGGCGCGGCGTGCACTTCGTCGACGCGCCACATGCGCGCGGCGTGCTGCAGGGGCTCGAGGAGCTGGGCTTCTTGGCGAGCTGACCCCACGCTAGCCGCCGCCTCGCTCGCTGTCGACGCGTTCCTCGCTGTCGACGCGAATGCCGACCGCGACGCGATGCGGTGCCACCACCGCGCCCGCCGCAACCCGGCAGTCGGTCAGGTGGGCAGCCGCTCCGATATGGGCGCCCTCCCCCACCTGCGTGCCGCGGCGCAGGATCACCAACGGCTCGATCACGACGTCGCGCCCCAGTACTACGTCGTCGTCGATCCAGGTCGTCTCTGGCGAGCGCAGCGTCACGCCCGCCCGCATCCACCGCTCGGCGATGCGGGCACGAGCGATTCGCTCCAGGCGCGCCAGCTCGACGCGGTCGTTGGCGGCGAGAGCCTCGTCCGGATCGCTCATCTCGACCGTCCGTACCGGCAGGCCGCCGGCGAGGTAGGCAGCGGGTAGGTCGGTGATGTACCGCTCGCCCGACATGTTGGCGTTCCCAAGTTGGTCGAGTCGGCTCCACACCTCGTCGTCGAGCAGGTAGACGCCCGGGTTGATCTCGTGAAGCCTGCGCGTCGCGTCGTCGGCATCGACGTCCTCGACGATCGCTTCGAAGCGGCCAGCCGAATTACGCACGATCCGACCCAAACCTCGCGGTTCCGCCACCCGGGCCGTGGCTAGCGTCATCCCGCGACCCTCCAAGCCGGGCGGACCTTGCCCGTGCACGGCGATCAGCCGCTGAAGGGTCGAGGCGCGCACCAGCGGCCCATCGCCGTTCAGCACCAACAACCAGCCGGAACGGTTTGCCAGTGAACCCCGCGCACAACTCAGCGCGTGCCCGGTTCCCAGCTGTTCGCTCTGCAGCGCGAAGTGCACGCCCTCACCAGCGAGCGCCGAACGCACCGCGTCCGCGCCGTAGCCCACCACCACCACGATCGGATCGGCTCCCGCCGCCCGGACGGTCCGCACCACCTGTTGCACCATCGGTCGACCAGCCACCTGGTGCACGACCTTCGGCTGGCTCGAACGCATCCGTGTGCCCTGGCCCGCCGCCAGGATCACCGCGGCGACCGACACGTCACCGTCCCCGTGCGGCTCGGCGGGTCAGGCGGTCTCGGCGTTGCTCGCGATCGGGATCGATTCGCGTGAGCGCGTAGATGGCGGCGAGCACGATCGGGACGGAAACAAGTTGGGTGAGGGTGAAGACGCCGACCCCAGCCGATAGGTTTTCGAACACCGGCCAGAACAGTGGATTATCGCGGAACGGCTCTTCGATTACGCTGCGGAGCAGCGAGTACCACAGCGCGAAGTGGGCGAACACGAACCCCGGGGCGGTGGTGCGGCGGAACGCCCAGATCAAGATCGGTATCAACGCCACCCCGACCAACACTCCGTACACGGGCGTCAGGTGCACGACGCACGCCTCGCCTGCCGGCACGCTGCTGCAGACCGGTGGGCCGTACGCCCACAGGTCGCTCCCGAATATCCAGCGACCGAACCGGCCGAACGTTTCGGTCCCCCGTTCGGGCCAGGCGACCCCGATCGCCAGGTCGGTGAGACGACCGCCCGTGTCGGTTCCGTTCATCATGTTGCCGATCCGCCCTCCAATGATTCCGAACGCGCCGATCGGGGTCAGTACGTCCATCACGCTCCAACGGCGCAGGCCCTTGCGCGGTGCCAATATCCACACCGCCACCAGCACGCCCAGGATTCCACCGTGGATACTGATGCCGCCCTGCCAGACGGCGAACAGGTCGAGCGGCCGGCCGCCCGGACCGAAGAAGTACGACGGGCTGGTAACGACGAACACGAGCCGAGCTCCCACGAGACCGGCGATGACCAGCCACGGCGCCATGTCGAGCAGGGCGTTCTCGTTCAACCCCCGCTGCCGTGCAGCCTGCAGCGCCCACACCGACCCACCCACTACGCCCAGCGCAATGAGCAATCCGTACCAGCGTAAGGCCAGCGGACCGAGTTCGATCAGGATTGGGTCCACACAGACCCTCCTTCCAGACGGCCGAGGATAGCAGGCATCACAGCAGCGCGGGAACCATCACGACCGCCATTGCGAGCAGCACCAGCACTTTGGCGACCACGCCGCCGACGCTGCCGGCGAAAGCGCCGACACCGGCGCGAAGCGCCTCGTCGAAGCGGCGACCGGTCGCCAGCTCGGCTCCGACCGCGCCGACAAGGGCACCGAGCAGAAATCCGAACGGCGGGAACCACACCAACCCTGCCAGCGAACCGATCACGCCACCCCAGAAGCCGGCCCGGCGCGCACCGTAGACGCGGGCACCCACCGCCGCGGCCGCCAGATCGAGCCCTTGCGCCACCAACGCCAGCACGACCGCCCAAACGAGCGGCGTCGTCCCTACCTGCTCGAAACCGCGAATCCAGGCGGCCACGATCGCGCCGCCCGCCGCCAGTGGCACGCCAGGTAGAACCGGTAGCACCACGCCGGCCAGTCCGACCAGCCACGCAAGCGCGAACACCAGCAACGCCAACCAGGTCACCGAGAACCCCTCAGTCGTGCCAAGCGTTCGGATCTCCCTGGCCGGCCCCGGCAAGCACGTCCAGCGCGTGGGCCAGCACCGGCATCAGCGCCTCGAGCGACTGCTGCGCGCCGGCGCGGCTACCCGGCAGGTTGACGATCTGGGTGCGCCGGCGCACCCCGACCAGACCGCGTGAGAGGACCGCCAGCGGCGTGGCCTTGGCGCCCTCGCTGCGCATCCGCTCTGCCATCCCGGGAACCTCCCGGTCGAGCACGTCGCGCGTCGCTTCGGGGGTCCGGTCGCGCAGCCCGAGCCCGGTGCCTCCGCAGGTCAGCACCAGATCGGTATCCGCGCCGTCGGACCAGAGTCGCAGCTTGGCGCGGATCCGCGCCTGTTCGTCGGGGATCAGGTCGTAGTCCACCTCCACGAACGGCCCGCGGCCGAGCACCTCGCGGATTCCTTGCACGGCGGTGTCGTTGCGCGTGCCGTCGGCTCCACGGTCGCTGACGGTGAGGATGGCGGTCCGGTACATGGTCTTAGCCTAACGCCCGGGCGGGCCTGCGGTACCCTGCATCGGTCCACGACCAGCGTCGCAGGACCACCCACCTGGAGGTTGGCGTTGAAGATCCACGAGTACCAAGCGAAACGATTGATGGCCGAGCGCGGCATCGCCGTGCCGGAGGGCCACGTCGCGGCCAGCGCGGGCGAAGCGGTCGCCGCTGTCGCGCCGTTGATCCGGGCCGGTGGCACGCCGGTCGTCGTCGTCAAGTCGCAGATCCATGCGGGTGGCCGCGGTAAGGGCCGCTTTATCGAGTATCCCGATCTTGCCGGCGTGAACGTGGTGACCGACGGTCTGAAGGGCGGCCCGGAGGCGGCCGAAGCGAAGGTCCGCGAGCTGGCCGAGCGGATGCTCGGGTCGACGCTGGTAACCGTACAGACCGGACCGGCCGGCAAGCCGGTGCGACGTGTGTACGTCGAGCAGGGCGTAGCGATCCAGCGAGAGCTGTACCTGTCGCTGCTTCTCGACCGCTCGAGCGGCCGAAACCTGATGATGGCGTCCACCGAAGGCGGCACCGAGATCGAGGAGGTCGCCGCAGCCACGCCCGAGAAGATCCTGCGCGAGACGATCGATCCCGCCATCGGTCTTGCCGACTTTCAGGCGCGACGCTTGGCGCTCGGCCTTGGCCTCAGCGGTGAGGCTGCCAAGAACGGCGTCCTCTTCATGAAGGCGCTGGCGAGCTTCGCGACCGACATGGACACGGACCTGATCGAGATCAACCCGCTGGTCGTCAGCGAGGACGGTCGGGTGATGGCGCTCGACGGCAAGATGGGCTTCGACGACAACGCGCTGTTCCGCCACCCGGACGTCGCCGCGCTGCGTGACGAGGGCGAGGAGGACCCGGCCGAGCTAGAAGCGGGCGCCTACGGTCTCAGCTTCATCAAGCTCGACGGCACCATCGGCTGCCTTGTCAACGGTGCCGGCCTGGCTATGGCGACGATGGACACTATCAAGGAGGTCGGTGGCGAGCCCGCCAACTTCCTCGACGTCGGTGGTAGCGCCACGACGGAAAACGTCACCGCCGCATTCAAGATCATTACCCGCGACCGAAACGTGCGGGGGATCTTCGTCAACATTTTCGGTGGGATCATGAAGTGCGACACCATCGCCGAGGGCGTGGTCGAGGCGGTCGAACAGGTCGGCCTGGAGGTGCCCCTGGTGGTACGACTGGAGGGCACGAACGTGGAGCTCGGCAAGCGCATCATCGACGAGTCGGAACTAGACGTCGTCAGCGCCAGCGACATGAAGGACGGCGCGAAGAAGATCGTCGAGGCGACCCGATGAGCGTCCTCGTCGACAAGAACACGCGGCTGCTGGTTCAGGGCCTCGGCAACGCCGGACGCTTCCACACCGACAAGGCGATCGCATACGGCACCAACGTAGTGGCCGGAGTGCATCCGGGCAAGGCCGGCACTACCCTCAGGTTCGAGGGCGAAACCGACCCAAGCGGAGTACCGGGCCGGCCGGACCGCTATCAGCTGGACCTGCCGATGTTCGAAACGGTGCGCGAGGCTGCCGGCACGACCGGCGCCAACGCCACTGTCGTGTACGTGCCGCCGTTCGCCGCCGCCGACGCGATCCTCGAGGCGGCCGACGCTGACCTCGAGCTGGTCATCGCCATCACCGAAGGGATCCCGGTGCAGGACATGATCAAGGTACGCCGGGTTCTGCATTGCAGCGGCACGCGACTGATCGGCCCCAACTGCCCGGGCGTGATCACGCCGCACCAGTGCAAGATCGGCATCATGCCCGGTTACATCCATCAGGGTGGGCGTATCGGCGTGGTGAGCCGATCGGGGACGCTGACGTACGAGGCCGTCAAGCAGCTCAGCGACGTGGGTCTCGGCCAGACCACGGCGGTTGGGATCGGCGGCGACCCCGTCAACGGCACCAGTTTCGTCGACGTGCTCGAGCTGTTCGCAGCCGACGCGGCCACCGAGGGCGTGATCATGATCGGCGAGATCGGCGGCAGCGCCGAAGAGGAGGCGGCGGCCTGGATCTCCGCCAATCTCGACAAGCCGGTCGCCGGTTTCATCGCCGGCACCAGTGCCCCTCCCGGCAAGCGCATGGGGCACGCCGGCGCGATCGTGTCAGGTGGGGCTGGCACCGCCAAAGCCAAGATCTCCGCGCTGGAGGGGGCCGGCGTGGTGATCGCCACCACACCGAGCGACATGGGCGCCGCCATGGTGACGGCCATGCAGCGGGCCGGCAAGGCTTGAACCGCTCGGCGACGTGCGCAGCCGCGGGAGGCTGCGCAAGCCGGCAGCAGGACCGATCGTGCTGACAGCGCTCGTCGAACGGATTCGGCGCGAAGGTCGGGTTTTGCCTGGCGACCTGCTCAAGGTCGACGGGTTCCTGAACCACCGGCTCGAGCCGGAGTTGACGATGCGGATGGGCGAAGCGTTTCGCGAACGCTTCGCCACGCTCGGCGTCGACGCTGTCGACCTGGTCGTCACGGCGGAAGTGTCCGGCATCGCACCCGCCTTCGCCACCGCCGTCGCCTTCGGGGTGCCGCTGGTGTATGCGCGCAAGAACAGGCCGGCGACTATGCCGGGCGCCGTCCTTCGCGCCGATGCGCCCAGCCGCACCAAGGGAGGCACGACGCCGCTATTCATCGCGCCCGACGTTCTCGGCCCCGGCGACCGGGCGTTGCTGATCGACGACTTCCTGGCGACGGGCCTGACGATAGGTGCACTGGCCGAGCTGATCCACCGGGCCGGCGCCCGCCTGACCGGCGTCGGCGTGGTGATCGAGAAGTCGTTCCAGGGCGGGCGCGCCGAGCTCGACTCGTTAGACGTCCCGATCGTCGCACTGGCGATCGTCGACGCGCTAGATGCAACCCGCGGCCTGCTGGACGTGCGCGAAGGCTGACCGTGCCTCGCGGCCGTTACGCACCATCCCCGACCGGCTGGCAACACCTGGGCAACGCTCGCACCGCGCTGGTCGCCTGGACCCGCGCCGGTAGCGACGGTGGCTTGGTGGTGAGGGTGGAGGACCTCGACGGACCACGCACCGTCGCGGCGGCGCTAGAGGGCAACCTGTCCGAACTACGTTGGCTCGGGCTGGATTGGGACGAAGGCCCGGACGTAGGCGGTCGCTGTGCGCCCTACCGTCAATCGCTGCGGACTAGCCGGTACCAGGCCGCGTTGGCGCGCCTCGAGGCGGACGGCCGCACCTTCGACTGCTGGCTGTCGCGCAAAGATCTGCGTGAGCTCTCCTCCGCTCCGCACGGACGCGCCCCGGTTTACGGGCCTGCCGAACGTGAGGCGAATGTGCGTGCAGCGCAATCCAAGCGCAAGAGCGGAAAGTCTCCCGCCGTGCGCCTGCGCGTGCCTGACGTGACCGAGGTGGTGGTCGACGCGTTCGCTGGCAGCGTGCCGATCGACCTGGCCGCGGAGATGGGCGACACCGTCCTGCGGCGTGCGGACGGCGCCTGGGCTTACCACCTGGCAGTGGTCGTGGACGACGCCGCGATGGGGATCGTCGAGGTGGTGCGAGGGGACGACCTGCTGCCGTCGGCCGCGCTTCAGGCCCACCTGCACAGGGCGCTGGGCAACACGCCGCCAATGTGGGCGCACCTTCCACTGCTGCACGGACCAGACGGTCGCCGCCTCGCCAAACGTGACGACACTGCAACGCTGCACGACCTGCAGCAGGCGGGCGTGCCGCCCGAGCGCGTGGTGGGCCTACTGGCCTGGACGCTCGGCCAACTCGAGCGACCGGCGCCGACAAGCGCCGCCGAACTCGCGAACGGCTTCCGAGCGGACGCGGTTCCCCGCCATCCGGTGCAGCTCGCGAGCGACGCGCTCGCCTGGCTGTACGGCGGGCCGGCCCCGGCAGGGCCGCCGCCACGGGCCGCAGCGGTTCAGGATGCGCGCCTGGACAGACGCGGGGACGGCCGGTAGACTCGCCGCCATGGGCCCGCGGTCGCGCATTAGAACCCCGCGCACCTTCAAGCGTCGCCACCAACGCTGGCGGCGTGCCGGACGCTGAGCGCACCGTACTGCCTTGCACCAACACACTTTTAGCTAGCTCCCAACGTTCCGCCGGCCATGCGCCGGCCCGGAGGAGAGACGATGTTCCCTCTACCCGACGCTCATGGTCGCTTCGGCATTTACGGAGGCCGTTACGTGCCAGAGACGCTGATCCCCGCCCTGGACGAACTGACGGCCGCCTACCGCGAAGCGACCGGCGACGAGGTGTTCCAGCAACGCCTCGACGGCGTACTTCGCGACGCGGTCGGACGACCAAGCGGCCTCACCTTGGCGGCTCGCCTGACAGAACGACTCGGCGGCGCGCGCATCTGGCTGAAACGCGAAGACCTCAACCACACCGGTGCCCACAAGATCAACAACACCGTCGGTCAGGTGCTGCTCGCCAAGCGCATGGGCAAGACGCGGATCATCGCCGAGACCGGCGCCGGTCAGCACGGCGTGGCCACCGCCACCGCCGCAGCCATGTTCGACCTTCCGTGCGTCGTGTACATGGGAGAGGAGGACGTCCGGCGCCAGGAGCTCAACGTCTTCCGCATGAAACTCCTCGGCGCCGAAGTACGCCCCGTCGCCAGCGGAACCCGCACGCTCAAGGACGCCATCAACGAAGCGATCCGCGACTGGGTCACCAACGTGCGCGACACCTTCTACGTCATCGGTTCGGTCGTCGGACCGCACCCCTACCCGATGATGGTCCGCGACTTTCAGGCGGTCATCGGCCGCGAAACGATGGGGCAGCTCGAGCGGCAGATCGGCCGGCGTAGCCCCGACGCGGTGGTGGCGTGCGTAGGGGGAGGCAGCAACGCCATCGGTATCTTCGCGCCCTACGCCTACCTGCCCGCCGCCGAGCGGCCTCGGCTGATCGGTGTGGAAGCGGCCGGCCACGGAGTGGCAAGCGGCGCGCACGCCGCCAGCATCAGCGCCGGCAGGCGTGGCGTGCTGCACGGCGCGCTCATGTACCTGCTGTGCGACGAGGACGGCCAGATCTCGCCGGCGCACTCGGTTTCGGCCGGCCTCGACTATCCCGGAGTGGGGCCGGAGCACTCTTGGTACGCCGACGAGGGGATCGCCGAGTACGTCGCCGTCGACGACGATGCGGCGCTGCGCGCATTCGAGTTGTTGGCGCAGCTGGAAGGCATCGTGCCAGCGCTCGAGTCGAGCCACGCCATCGCCCACCTGATCGAGCTCGCACCCGCCCTCGGTCGCGACGCAGAGATCGTCGTCAACCTGTCAGGCCGCGGCGACAAGGACGTCGCCGAAGCGATGCGCATCATGGCCGCCGCCAGCGGCAACGAACCAGCACCACAGTGGTTAGCAGCGCCACAGAACCTAGCGGTCCCACGGTGAGCCGCATCGACACCGCCTTCGCCCAGGCGCGGGACCGCAACGCCGCGGCGTTCGTGCCGTACCTGACCGCGGGATTCCCCGACGGCGAATCGTTCCTGCGCCACGCCGAAACGCTACTGAGCCACGCCGACCTGCTAGAGGTCGGGCTGCCGTTCTCCGATCCACTGGGCGACGGTCCAACCATCCAACGCTCCAGCGAGCGGGCCTTGGCCGCCGGAACCCGCACGCGCGACGTCTTCGCGCTGATCGCTTCGCTACGCGAGCGCACCGACAAGCCGCTGGTCTTGATGACCTACTACAACCCGATCTACTGCTACGCGATCGGTGGTCAAGAGGGCTTCGTGCGCGACCTTGCGGCGGCGGGCGCCGACGGCCTGATCCTGCCGGACCTGCCTCCCGACGAGGCGGACGAGTTGGTGCCGCTCGCCCGCAAGCACCGGCTCGACACCGTTTTCCTCGCAGCGCCAACCTCGACCAGCGAGCGACTCCGGATGGTCTCCACAACGAGCCGCGGCTTCGTCTACGCGGTCTCCGTCACCGGCGTGACCGGTGCGCGCGAGTCGCTACCGAGCGAGCTTCCCGAACTGGTCGAGCGGATCCGCTCGGTCGGCTCGCTACCGGTCGCGGTCGGCTTCGGGGTCGCGGATGCGGCCTCGGCACGCAAGGTGGCTACCGTCGCGGACGGCGTCGTGGTAGGAAGCGCGCTGATCCGCGCGATCGAGGAGGAAGCGGACGTCGGCGCCCTGGCGGCGGAGCTATCAGCAGCCTGTCGACGCTGAGTCTCGATCGAGGTTAGAAGCTTTCGACGGTCGCGGTCGCGACGGTTCCGAGCCGCTCGGCCAGGCTGGCCGACGTCCAAATGTCGGTGCCGTCCGAGCGTGACGAGGCGACAGGCTCGAGGTCGACCGCCCGGACGATCACCTCTACTCCCGACTCGCTACTCAGCACGAGCAGCGCGCCCGGGTCGGCACCGGGCACGATGACGTCGTAGCCGTTCAGGCGGGAGTCGACCCGCAGGGGTCGCAACCCCTCGGGCCCACCGGCCAGGGTGAGTCGTACCTGCGTCACCCCGCTGGCCACCAGTCCGATTCGCTCGGCTGCGGCCCGCGAGAGGTCGATGATGCGACCGTGGGCGAACGGGCCTCGATCGTTGACGCGCACCACGACGCTCCGGCCGGTAGCCAGGTCGCTGACCCGCAGGCGTGTGCCGAACGGCAGGGTGCGGTGGGCAGCGGTGAGCTGGGACGGATCGAAGATCTCGCCGCTGGCGGTGCGCCGGCCAGCGAACTTCAGGCCGTACCAGGAGGCTTCGCCCTGCTGCTGCCAATCAGCCGCGACAGCAGCGATAGCAGCTGTCGAGGTGGCAGCGGGCGCAGCGCTAGCGGTCGGGCCGGGGGACGGCTCAGTCCGCGCTGCCGGCGCGAGGATGGCAGCACCACCGCTGCTGGTCGTAGCGGGTGCGCACGCGGTGAGCGCCGCCGCGACGAACACCAGCAGTGCGGCGATGAGGGTCACGAAGCGCGGGCGATGGAGAACGGTAGAGTAGCGAACGGGCCAGGTCATCCGCGACATGCTACGCCATGCCGCCCGAGAGCCGCACGTAAACGGTTCACGATCTCTAGTCGGCTACGACCAGGTCCGGCGCGCGAGCTCCTTCTGGCACAACACGAACGCTTCGTAATCCTCGATTTCAGCTGAGCCGTCGGCGATCGCTCCCTCGCACAACTCGATCGTCTTGGCGAGCTCCTCGTTACTCATACGGCGCAGCTGCGTAGGCGAAGGGGTCGCATGCGGAGACGTCATCGTCATGGATACCTCACTCGTCAATAACGGTATGCCGGTTCCTCTTACGAAACTCTCACACTGGCAGTTCGCACCTCGGTCGTCGCTGGGCTAGGGTGCCGGTGTGATCGATACGCACTGTCACCTCGACCGCTGTCACGACCTCGAACTGGCGCTCGACAACGACTTGCGCGCGCTGGTCACGGTCGGAACCGACCTGGAGCGTAGCCGGACTGCAGTCGCTCTCGCCGAGCGAGAGCCACGCGTTTTCGCCGTCGTAGGTGTGCATCCGAACGAAGCTTCCCGCGCCGACGATCCGGAGGTCCGCTCAGGGATCGAAGAGTTGGCTCTCCACCCACGCGTCGTCGCCGTTGGAGAAACCGGTTTCGACGACCACTGGCGCCAGGAAACGATCGAGGTGCAACGCCGCGCCTTCGACTGGCACGCTCGTTTGGCGCTCGAGACCGACAAGCCTTTGGTGCTGCACGTCCGCGACCGGCAGGGCGGCGAGGACGCCTCCCGGGCAGCCGAGCGTGCCCTGCGTGAGACCCCCGGCGTGCGTGGGGTCCTGCACTGTTTCGGCGGCGATGCGGCGCTGCTCGCGGCGGGTCTCGAGCTCGGCTGGATGGTGTCGTTCGCAGGCAACCTGACCTACAAGAGCGCCGCGCGGCTGCGCGAGGCGGCCGTCGCGGTTCCGCGGGATCGCCTGCTGGTCGAAACCGACGCTCCGTTCCTCGCACCGGTCCCGCAGCGCGGCAAGCGCAACCTTCCCGGATGGGTGACCCACACGGCCCAGCGCCTGGCCGAGATCGTCGGCGAAGCGACCGACGCCTTGGAAGCCACGCTGGACGCCAACGCGGGCAGGTTCTACCGCTTGCCCCCGGACTGACCTTGCAGCTCCGCCGCCGGTTGGTGGCCATCCCAACGAAGCACCTCGGCCAGGCGTGACCGCGAGATCGCACGGTGCGGATCGGTCGGAATGAAGGCCGTGATCACCTCGACGAAGCGAGATTTGGAGAACTCGAGCACCACGTGCAGCGGTAGCTTGACCTCAGCGCTGACGGGCAGCCAGCCCAACACCAGCAGTCGCTCGTCCTCCAGGTAGCGTACCAATTCGCGACCGTGCAGGATCGTGGCGACGATGTCGCGCTCGGTAAAACCTTCCGCAGCCGCGTGACGAGCTGCGTGCCTGCACACGCGGTAGCGGCCCTCGCGCACCAGCGGTCGAAGGTCCGCCAGGTCCCGCCGACGAGGACGGTTCACAGTGCTGGCGGGTGTGCGCGGCGGTCTTTCTTGGCGGTTCCCGGAGGGCCGGGGGGCGTACGGGTCACGACCGGACTCGTCCATCTCCGCCTCCTCGCGCGGCGCGCGGCGGCGCCGAACACATGCACGCTACCACCCGCCGACCCCTCCTGCGGCTACCCTCGGGGCATGATGAACACGCCCTACCTCACCTTCGTCGAGCGCCACGGCAGTGGGGCCGAGGAACGCCTTGCCCAGCTGGCCGAGCGCCTGCGCCGTAGCGGCGTCGCCTCGCGCCTGGTCCGCTCGCGCGACCGCCACGACCTTCGCCTGCTGGTCGTCGATGGTGCTCCACAGTTAAGCGACCTCGACCTGGGCGACGCCCAGGTGTGGCGCTTCGCCGACCCCGGCCACGAGTCGGTCGGACAGGACGCAGCGAATGGGAGGCAACCGTGAGCCTGCAGATCGACGCCCCCATCACGGTGCGGACCGAAGAGGCCGACCTGTACCTCGAGCAGGTCGGGCCGGAGGACGGACGTGCCGTGTACTACCTGCACGGTGGCCCCGGTTACGGGTCGTTCAGCTTTCGCGACCTGTTGGGGGACGACCTCGAGCGTTTCCGGATGGTCTACGCCGACCAGCGGGGCGGCGGACGCAGTTACGCCGGGGGCCCGTACGATCTCGACGACCTCGCCGACGACGTCGCCACGCTGCTTCGGGCGCTACGCCTGGAACGGGCCACGCTGTTGGCGCACGCTTTCGGCGCGTTGGTGGCGGTACGGGCGGCACGCCGCCACGCTGCGCGGATCGAGCGCCTGGTACTCGTCAACCCCTGGTTCTCGATGCCGCTGTTGGCGCGGACGCTCCAGCGTCGGGCTGCGCACCTCGCCGGCGTGCCGGACGAGGCCCTGCCGAGCGAGGCGGCGCTGGCGGATGCTGACGCGCTCGATCCCGAGGAGCTGTCGGAGCAGGCGTACCGGCTGGTCCCGCCGAAGAACCTGTTCGATGCGCTCGAGTTCCCGAACCCGGCGACGCGCATGCGGCTCGAGCATTCCGACGCGGTGGCACAGTTCGGGCCGCAAAGGAGCGACGCTCCCAACGCGATGTGGCGCGCCTCGGTACTGGACGACCTGGCCCACCTCGACGCGCCTGTCACCGCTCTGTTCGGAACCGGCGACGGCACCTCCTTTCCCGATCAGGCCGAGGCGGGACTGGAACGCCTGCCCGATGCCACCACCGGCCTGCTCGATGCCGGCCACTACCCGTGGATCGACCACCCTGCCGGGTTCGTCCCACTGCTGCTCGAGGCCTTGGACGCTCCCACTGGTGTGCCGGCATCGTGAAGCGCGTCGGCCGGGCGCCGACGTGCGCGGGGACGTGAGCATCTCGGCATGCGGTGCTAGGGCGCCCTGGTACCATTCGCTCGTGACCTTGCGGCCCGATCTTCGCATCGACCGGGTCGAGCAGTTGACCGCCACGCGCCTCGCCAGGTACGGGCTCGGTGGATTGTTGCTCGATCTCGACGAGACGTTGTTGCCTGCGGCCGCCGACCTCCCGACGCCATCGGTGATCGCCTGGTCGGCTGCGCTTCGCGCCGCCGGGATCCGCCTGGCGATCGTTTCCAACGGCCGGCCCGCCCGTGTGGCTCGCGTAGCGGGTGCGCTTGGCATTTCCGGACGAGCGATGGTGGGCAAGCCGTGGCCCGCCGCCTTTCGTCGCGCGTTGCGCGACCTCGACCTTGGTCCCGCCGAGACGGCGATGGTCGGCGATCAGCTGTTCACCGACGTTGCCGGTGCACGGGCCGCTGGCCTGCGGGCGATCCTGGTAACGCCCCTTTCCAGCGACGGGTTGCCACACACCCGTGCGCTCCGCCGTCTCGAATCCGCCATCCTGCGAGGGGGTGACCATGGCCGTCCTGTCCATCGGTGACAAACGACTAGGCGCGGTGCTGCTCGAACGAGGCTACGTCACGGACGATTCGCTGCAAGAGGCGATCCAGCGTCACGGCGAGGTTGGCGGTCGCCTCGCGAACGTGCTGGTCGACATCGGCGTTATCAGCGAGCAACGCATCGCCCGCGCGATCGAGGAGTCGATAGGCGTGCCGCTAGTGAACCTTCCCCGCGTCGACGTGATGTCCGATGCTTTGGCGAAGGTGCCTGGCGATCTGGCGCAGGAGGTCGGCGCGCTTCCGTTCGCGCTGGACGGCGACCGCCTGCGCGTCGCCTTCGGCGACCCGCTGGACGCGCTTGCGATCGAAGAGATCGAGGACGCCTCGGACTGCCTGGTCGAGCCGTACCAGGCGCTTCGCAACGAGCTCGCTTGGGCGTTGGCGACCTACTATCCGGAGCTCGGCCTCGAGCCCCCTCCGGACGTAAATGTCGACGTCGGCCAGCGCCTAGGCGCACTGGCGCTCGCCGACGGGCTGGTCACCGAGGAACAGCTCGACGGCGCCGTCGAGCAACAGAAGAAGACCGGTGGCCTGCTCGGCCGTCAGTTGGTCGAGTCCGGTGCCCTGAGCGACCTCGACCTGGCGCGCCTGCTTGCCAAGCAGGCCGACCTGACCTTCGTCGAAAAGCTCGAGCCTGCCGCCGACGACGCCAAGCTGGCCTCGAACCTGTTGCGGCTCGACGCGGTCCAGTTCAGTTCGGTGCCTTACCAGCGCGATGGCGACTCAATCGTCATCGCCATCGCCGACCCGCGCCGCCGCGCCGACGTCGAGGCGATCCTGCAGGGCGAGGTGCGCTTCGTCGGCACGACCGAAGCCGAGGTCCAGCGCCGCATCGAAGAGCTTTACGCCGACGACAAGGGGCGTCTCGGCGAGACGCTGCTGATGACGAAGAAGCTCAAACGCGAGCAGCTTCGGCGCGCGCTCGAAGAGCAGGCGAAGCTCGGCAAGGTAAAGCCGCTCGGCGAGTTGCTGGTCGACATGGGCTACGTAACCCAGGCGGACGTCGACGAGGCGCTCAACAAGCAGCGCTCCGGCGGCGGGCGGCTGGAGGACACGCTGGTCCAGTCGGGCAAGCTCAGCCCCGAGATGCTGGCCAAGAGCCTGGCGATGCAGCTGGGCTACGAGTACATCGACGAGGATCAGGTCCAGATCGACCCGTACGCCGTAAGTCTGGTACCTGAGCAGACGGCCCGCCGCTATACCGCCATGCCGATCCGGATCGACGACGAGATGCTGATCGTCGCCATGAAGGACCCGCGTCACGTCTTCGCGATCGACGACATTCGCCTCATCACCGGCAAGGAGCTTCAGCCGGCGGTCGCGACCGAAGAAACCATCACGCGACTGCTGAACCGCTTCTACCGTTCCGACACCGACATGGACGAGCTGGCGACCGCCCTGCTCGAAGAGGTCGGTAGCGCCCCGCAGCAGCAACAGCAAGACGACACCAGCGCCATCGACGAGAACGCGTTGGTGAAGGTCGTCAACAACATCATCCGAGAGTCGATCCTCGGGGACTTCTCCGATATCCACATCGAGCCTCGTCCCGACAAGGTCGTGGTGCGGGTCCGTAAGGACGGCACCCTGCGCGAGTACATGACGATGCCCAAGGCGACCGCCGGCGCGCTCGCGGCGCGCATCAAGATCATGGGCGGCCTCAACATCGCCGAGCGGCGGCTACCGCAGGACGGCCGCGTGCGCTTCCGCGACAAGAGCGTGGAGGTCGACCTGCGCCTCTCGACCCTGCCGACCGTCTACGGCGAGAAGTCGGTCATGCGCCTGTTGAAGAAGGCCGCTTCGATCCCGGAGATCGAGCAGCTCGGCTTCGCCGACTACAACTTCCGCTCGTTCGAAGACGTGATTCAGAAGCCGTACGGCATGTTCCTCATCACCGGCCCGACCGGCTCGGGCAAGTCGTTCACGACCTTCAGCGTCCTCAAACGGATCGCTGTGCCCGAGGTGAACGTCTCCACCGTCGAGGATCCGGTCGAGTACGAGATCCCCGGCATCAACCAGACGCAGGTGAACGTCAAGGCCGGGATGGATTTCGCGCGCGCGCTTCGGGCCTTCATGCGTCAGGATCCCGACATCATCATGGTCGGTGAGATTCGTGACCACGAGACCGCCAAGATCTCGGTCGAAGCGGCGCTCACCGGCCACCTGCTGATCGCCACGTTGCACACCAACGACGCCGCCGGTGCGATCACGCGCCTCAGCGAGATGGGGATCGAACCGTTCAACATTTCCGCCTCGCTTATCGGTGTGTTGGCACAGCGGCTGGTGCGCAAGGTGTGCGACAACTGCCGCGTCGAGTACACGCCAGATCCGGACATCCTGCGCCGCCTGGGCATGCAAGAGAAGGAGACCAAAGGCAAGACGCTCTATCGGGGGGTCGGTTGCGAGAAGTGCAACGGCTCGGGCTACAACGGCCGCTACGGCATCCACGAGCTTCTCGTCGTCGACGACGACATCGAGGGCGCCATCGTCCGCGAAGCTTCGTCGCTCGAAATCCGAGACATCGCAATGGAGAAAGGCATGACGTCGCTCAGGCAGGACGGCGTCCACAAGGCGTTCCAAGGCATCACCACGCTCGAGGAGGTGCTTGCCCGCACCGCCGAATGAGGCGGGTGTGGCAGGCACGCGGAAGGACATCATGGCCGATCAGATTCGACAAACCCAGATGCAAGTCGACATCGTCGATCTCCTGCGCATGGCGATCGAGCGCAAGGCGTCCGACCTGCTGCTGACGGTCGGCCTGCCACCGATGCTGCGCATCGACGGCGAGTGGCGCCCGACCGAGTTCGAGACGCTGACGCCTAACATGACGCGACGGCTGATGTACTCGATGATGGACGAGAAGAAGCAGCGCAACTACGAGGAGAGCAAAGATCTCGACTTCTCGTTCAGCCTCTCGGGGCAGGGCCGATTCCGTGTGAACGTGTTCCAGCAACGCGGCTCGGTCGGCGGTGTGCTCAGGACCATCAGCGAAGAGGTTCTGAGCTTCGACCAGCTCGGTCTGCCCAAGGAGGTTGCCGACATCGCCCGCCGGCCGCGTGGTCTGGTGTTGGTGACCGGCCCGACCGGCTCTGGCAAGTCGACCACCTTGGCGACGATGATCGATCTGATCAACGAGGAATACCCTAAGCACATCGTCACCGTCGAAGATCCGATCGAGTTCTTCCACCGCCACAAGACGTCGGTCGTCAACCAACGCGAGATCGGCGAGGACACCCGCAACTTCGCGGCTGCGCTGCGCAGCGTGCTGAGGCAGGCGCCCGACGTCATCCTGGTCGGCGAGATGCGTGACAAAGAAACGATCCATGCCGCGGTGACCGCGGCCGAGACCGGCCACCTGGTGATGGGTACGCTTCACACCAACAGTGCGCCGGAGGCGATCGACCGGATCATCGACGTCTTCCCCGAGGCTCAGCAGGACCAGATTCGCGTACAGCTCGGCAGCAACCTCATCGCGATCCTTACTCAGCAGCTGCTGCCCAAGTCGAGCGGCAGCGGCCGGGCGCTCGCCTACGAGTTTCTGATCGCTACCCCTGCCGTCAGCAACCTGATCCGCGAGGGCAAGACCCACCAGATCCTTTCCTCGATCCAGACCGGCGGGCAGCTTGGCATGATCACCATGGACGCCTGCCTCGCCGACCTGCACCTTCGCAAGGTGATCACCTACGACCTCGGTCGCTCCAAAGCCGTCGATGCGAACGAATTCGATCGCCTCATCGGGAGCGGTGGCCTGGGAGGCGGCGCTGCCGGGGCTCAGAGCCGCGGGGCCGCCGTCGTACCGAACCGTCCCGAGGGGGGCGGCCGCGGTGGGTTCGGCGGGGGTGGCGCTTCGGGAGGAGGAAGTGCAGGAGGTAGCGGCTCCGGAGGTGGCGGTCGCGGCAATTTCGGACGCGGCAGCTGAGCGCGACCCTGACCGTCAGATGACCTTGTCGCGAAGCCAGCCTGAGACGAGTTCGCCGATCACGACCACGGCCAGGATGGCCAGCAGGATCAGCGACACCTCGCGCCACTTGAAGGTGTCGATCGCTCCCTGGAGCAGCAGTCCGATACCGCCAGCACCGACCAGGCCGAGCACGGTCGACTCGCGAATGTTGATGTCCCAGCGCAGGATGCTCACGGCGAAGAAGGTGGGCAATACCTGAGGCACGACGCCGTAAACGATCACTTTCGCTTGACCCGCGCCGGTAGCTTCCATCGCCTCGACCTGACGCGGGTCGATCTCTTCGATCGACTCGGCGAGCAGCTTGCCCAGGAAGCCGATCGACCGGAACGCCACGGCCAGGATGCCAGCCAACGGCCCGGGCCCGAAGATCGCGACGAAGAGCAGCGCCCAAATGATGGTATTCACCGAGCGGGTACTGACCACGATCAGGCGTCCCAGGTTCACCGTCAGCGCGTTCGGACTGAGGTTGCGAGCGGCGAGATAGGCGACCGGAACCGCCAGGAACAACGCGAGCAGCGTCGCGAGCGTCGCGATGTGAATCGTCTGGATCATCGCGGCGACGATGGCGTCAATATGTGTCGGGTCCGGAGGCGACATGCGACCGAGCAGGTCGGCGATCTGCGCCGGTGCGTCCACGACCCACGGCCAGAAGATGTCGACGTCGCGTACCGCCCAGACGAGGGCCGTCACCACGGTCAGCCACGACGCGAAACGTACCGTGCGCTGTTTCGCGCTGTACCTGCGCCAGCGGAAAGAATCGGTCTCGCTCACGAGATCCGCTTCCGAATCCGAGCGCTTATCACTTCGGTCCCGAAGACGACGGAGACGATGGCGATGAGTATCGCAAATGCGAAGTCGTAATCGTAGCGCCCGAAGGCGTTCATCAAGGTACTCCCGATCCCTCCTGCTCCGACGATGCCGACCACCGTGGACGCACGTAGGTTGATGTCCAGCTGGTAGAGCGTCAAGCCGATCTGTCGCGGCATGACTTGCGGTGCGACGGCGTACGTCAAGACCTTGAACGGCCCCGCGCCGGTCGCTCTCATCGCTTCGACCTGGCCCCAGTCGATCTCCTCGATGGCCTCGGCCAGAAGCTTGCCGACGAAGCCGACGGTGTACACGATCAGGGTCAGAATTCCCGCCAGCGCACCGAAGCCGACCGCCTTGACGAACAGAATCGCGACGATGACCGGATGGAACGAGCGCGCGACGATCACCGTCGCACGCCCGGCCAGGTAGACCAGCCGTGGCACGACGTTCCTAGCGGAGAGGATCGCCAGCGGCACGCTAAGCGCTACACCGACCGCCGTCGCGATCATGGCGATCTGAATGCTCTCCAGGAAGCCGGAGACGAGCAGCTCCCGGCGCCCGAAGTCGGGTGGTATCGCCCCACCGAAGATCCTGGCCGCCCGAGGGAACCCGGCAAGGATGCGCCCCATGTCGAGAGGGATCGAGGAGAGCGCCCAGACGAGGTAAACGCCCGCTGCCAGCCAGATACCGTAGCGGAGGACAGGGTTCGCGATCAGTGGCGGTTTCCGCCAGCGGAGACCGGGCCGTATCGGCTCGTTCACGCCGACACCGTGCCCGGCGACCGTCCGGCGCCCATCGCTTCGGCAGCCGCCTTTTCGTCCCCCTCGTAGATCCGATCGAACGCCTCTCGATCGAGCTGGTCCGGCGTGCCATCGAAGATGATCACGCCGTGACGGAGTCCCACGATGCGTTGTGCGTTCTCCTTCGCCTGAACGACGTTGTGAATGTTGATGAGCACCGGTAGCGACAACTCTGCCGCGAGGTCGCGCAGGAGGTGCATGATCCCGTCGGCGGTCTTCGGGTCGAGCGACGCGGTCGGTTCGTCCGCCAGCAGGATTTCGGGCTCTTGCATCAGGGCGCGGACGACACCGACGCGCTGGCGCTCCCCGCCCGACAGCGCATCAGCGCGGGTGTTCACGTACTTGGCTAGCCCGACGCGCTGCAACAGCGCGTACGCCCTATCGACGTCCTGCTGAGGGTAGCGCCGCAACAGCGCGGCGGGGAAGCCGACGTACCCCAGCCGGCCCGCCAGGACGTTCTCCATCACCGTCAGGCGCTCGAGCAGGTTGAAGCCCTGGAACACCATGCCGATCCGCCGGCGTGCTCGCCGCAGCTCACCGCCACGCAGCGTGGTGAGTTCCACGCCAGCAAGGCGGATCGAGCCGGAGGTGGGTTCGACCAGCCGATTGATGCAGCGCAGCAACGTGCTCTTGCCCGCCCCGGACGATCCGATGATGGCGACGACGCTGTTGCCCGAAACCGACAGGTCCAGGCCTTGCAATACGGGAGCACCGCCCCCGTACCGTTTCACCAGCTCCGTGATCTCCAGCATGCCCAGCATCGTCGCACATCCGAAAGAGCGCGGGGCCGGTCCCCCTGTAGTGGGACCGGCCCTGGAGTAGTTCGTGGAGCATGTCTGGGACTAACGACGCGACGTTCGAGTGCTACTCGGAGGCAAGACCTTCCTGGGTGTACTCGACGCCGTTGGCTTCCTGGATGGTGCGGATGATCTCCCAATCGTCGATGTAGGTGATGGGAATGAACTTCTCTACGCCACCGAACTCCTCTCCAAGCTCGGTGCCGGCGAAGTCGAAGGTGAAGAACGCCTCTTCGATGCTGGCGGCCAGGTCCGGATGCAGGTCGTAGACGTAACCGTACGAGGTGGTCGGAAAGGCGCGCGACTCGAAGATGATCTTGACTTCTGACGGGTCGTAAAGTCCGCGCTCCGCCATGCGGTCCACGACCTCCGACGCGACCGGTGCCGCATCGTAATCGCCGGCTACGACGCCCAGCATCGACTGGTCGTGACTACCGGAGTAGACCACTTCATAGTCGACGTCGGGCACGATCCCTTCGCGCGGGAACAGCGCCCGCGGAGCCTGATTGCCCGAGTTGGACGTGGGCGACGTGTGAGCCACGCGCTTGCCGGCCAGGTCATGCATCGTATCGATCCCGCTGTCGACGCGGGTGTAGAGCTGCAGCGTATAGCCGAACTGGCCGTCATCGCTGCCCATCAGGGCGAACGGTACGTACCCGGCGAGGTTCACCGCGAACGGCGTCGGGCCGGTCGAGAAGCCGGCGACGTGGAGCCTGCCGCTGCGCATCGCCTCGACCTGCGCGGAGTTCGACTGAACCGCGAAGAACCGCACGTTCTTGCCGGTGACCTCGGCCAGGTGGTCGATGAACGGTTGCCAAATGTCCGCGTAGATGGCGGGGTCCTCCACCGGCGTGTAGGCGAACACCAGGGTGTCGGGGTCGACCCATTCGCCAGGGTCGGACGGCCGGTCGGCGACGAGGTCGCCGTCGGCATCGCAGTAGAGCGTATCGAGCGACCCGCGTTGTGAACAATCCGCGCCCTGCGCGAAAGCGCCGGACGGGATGAGCAGCGCGGCGAGCATGGCTAGTCCGACACCAAGCGGGAAACGAAGATGCGTGCGTGAACGGTTCATTAGTGCCTCCTCAGCGGCCGAAATTGGCCGACTCCAATTCGTGCAGGGAACGTGCCGATACCGTAGCACCCGGCAGGGGGGCGGTCAACGAGATCGAGCGTAGGGCGGACCGCCGTGTTGAAGTTCGTTGGCGCCGTCCGTATACTCGCTTGCGATGTTCCGAAGCTCGATGCACGTCCGCCGCCGCCTCCTGTCGATCCGCCGCCGGCAGACCGTTCTGCTAGCTGCCGTGGGCCTGACGGCGTAGCGTCGCGACGCGTCCATCCGGACCTGCGACGGTTCGTCGGCGGCCCCTGACCCTCAGGGGCCGTATTCGTGCCGGCCTACGCCGCGCCGGCGAGGCGCCCCTCCACCCTCGACCAGTCCACCCAACCTGAGCAAACAAGGAGCAGCAATGATTCCTAACGAACCGAGAAACCTCTACCAGAAGGTCTGGGACGCCCACACCGTTCGGGAGCTGCCGGGAGGGCGCACGCAACTCCTGATCGGCACGCACCTGATTCACGAGGTCACCAGCCCACAGGCGTTCGGCATGCTGCGCGAACGCGGGCTGCCGGTGCGCATGCCCGAGCGGACCTTCGCGACCGTCGACCACATCGTGCCGACCCACACTCGCAGCGAGCCGTTCGAAGACCCGTTGGCCGACGAGATGATCCGCGAACTGCGCGCGAACTGCCGCGAGCACGGCATCCGGCTGTTCGACCTTGCCAGCGGCCTACAGGGAATCGTGCACATGGTCGGGCCGGAGCAGGGGATCACCCAGCCGGGCAGCACCATCGCCTGCGGCGACAGCCACACCAGCACACACGGGGCGTTCGGCGCGATCGCTTTCGGCATCGGCACCAGCCAGGTGCGTGACGTGCTGGCGACCCAGACGTTGGTCATGAACGAGTTGAAGGTCCGGCGCATCGAGGTGCGCGGCGAGCTGCCGCACGGCGTGTACGCCAAGGACGTGATCCTGCACATCATCCGCACCCTCGGGGTCAACGGCGGCATCGGCTACGCCTACGAGTATGCCGGTGAGGTGTTCGACCGCATGAGCATGGAAGAACGGATGACGGTGTGCAACATGTCGGTCGAGGGCGGCGCCCGCTGCGGCTACGTCAACCCCGACGAGACGACGTTCGCCTACCTCGAAGGGCGGCCGTACGTTCCGAACGGTCGGGCGTGGGACGAGGCGATCGGTCGTTGGCGCGACCTCGCCAGCGATCCGGGGTGCCGTTACGACGACGTCGTCGTCATCGACGCGGCCGACATCGCGCCGACCGTGACCTGGGGCATCAACCCCGGCCAGGCGATCTTCATCGACGAGACGATCCCCGATCCCGACAAGACCGCCGACCCGTCGCAGCGGGCTTCGATCCAAGAGGCGCTCGATCACATGAAGTTTCAACCTGGCGCGAAGATCGAAGGAACGAAGATCGACGTCGCCTTTTTCGGCAGCTGCACCAACGCTCGTCTCAGCGACTTCATCGAGGCGGCTCGTGTGCTGGAGGGACGCAAGGTCGCTGCCGGCATCAAGGCGATCGCGGTTCCCGGCTCGCAGCTGGTGAAGGCCGAGTGCGAGAGGCGCGGTATCGATCGCATCTTCACCGCTGCCGGGTTCGAGTGGCGGGGAGCCGGCTGCTCGATGTGCTTGGCGATGAACCCCGACAAGCTCGTTGGCGATCAGCTTTGCGCCAGCAGCTCGAATCGCAACTTCAAGGGCCGCCAAGGCAGCATTACCGGCCGCACCGTGCTGATGAGCCCGGTGATGGTGATGGCGGCTGCGGTCACCGGCACCATCGCCGACGCGCGAGACGTCTTCGGTGCGACGCAGGAGGTGCTGGCGTGAACGCTCTCGATCCGATCCGGCAGGTTCGTGGCACTGCGGTGGTCGTCCCTGGCGACGACATCGACACCGACCGCATCGTGCCCGCGCGGTTCCTCAAGTGCGTCACCTTCGACGCGCTCGGGCCTGCGCTGTTCTACGACGTGCGATTCGCCGAGGACGGCACGCCGAAAGAGCACCCGTTGAACGCGCCCGGCGCCGACAGCGCCAAGATCCTCGTAAGCGGTCAGAACTTCGGGAGCGGCAGCAGTCGCGAGCATGCACCGCAGTCGATCCACAAGGCGGGCTTCCGGGCGGTGATAGCCGGCAGTTTCGCGGAGATCTTCTTCGGCAACGCCACCACCTTGGGGATGCCGTGCGTCACGCTCGAGCCGGGCGACCTCGCGGATCTCCAGACCCAGCTGCGCCAACGTCCGGACACGCTGGTCGAAGTCGACGTGGCCACCCGTGAGGTCCGCGCAGGCGATCACGTCTATCAGAGTTCGCTTCCCGAAGGAGCTCGCGGAGCTCTGCTCGAGGGTCGCTGGGACCCGCTCGGTGACCTGCTCGAGGCGGCGGATCAGGCGGCGGCCCTCGCCGCCCGGCTCGGCTACGGCGGCGTGAGCGGAGCATCGTGACCAGGTCCGCCACCATCGCGGTGCTACCGGGCGACTACATCGGCCCGGAGATCACGGCCGCCGCTAGGCGGGTGCTGAGTGCCGTAGCGCCACGGCACGGACTCGATCTCGAGTTTCGCGAGCTACCGTTCGGGGGCACCGCGATCGACAGCGAGGGACGACCTTTCCCCGCCGTCACGCGTGACGCGGTCGCCAGCGCCGACGCCATCCTGCTCGGCGCGGTGGGCGGACCGCAGGACCACCCGTGGAACCGGCTTCCCCGCGCGTTGCGGGTAGAGAGCGGCCTGCTCGACCTTCGTAAGCACCTGGGCGTGTTCGCTAACCTTCGGCCCGTCACTGTGCACGCTGGGCTGGAGCGACTCAGTCCGCTCAAGGCGGAGGTGGCTCGGGGAACCGATCTGTTGATCGTGCGCGAGCTCATCGGCGGGATCTACTTCGGGAAACCCAGCGAATACGGTCCCGAGCGCGGTCTGTCGACGATGGTGTACACGCGCGCTGAGGTCGAGCGGATTGCGCGGGTCGCGCTCGCCGCCGCCCGCGGGCGCGGCGGGGCGTTGACCAGCGTCGACAAGGCGAACGTCCTCGACGTGTCGCAGTTCTGGCGTGACGTGGTGATCGGCGTGCACCAGAGCGAGTTCCCCGACGTGACGCTGACGCACATGTACGTCGACAACGCCGCGATGCAGATCGCTCGCGACCCGAGGCACTTCGACGTGATCGTCACCGGCAACCTGTTCGGCGACATTCTCAGCGACTTGGCGGCGGTGATACCCGGCTCGCTGGGGCTGTTGCCGTCCGCCAGCGTCGGCGGTCCGATCGGACTGTTCGAGCCGGTCCACGGCAGCGCGCCGGACATAGCCGGCAAAGGCGTCGCGAACCCGGTGGGGACGATCCTTTCAGCCGCCATGCTGCTACGGCACGCTCTCGACGCAGCGGCCGCGGCGGACCAGGTCGAGGCGGCGGTGCGCACCGCGCTCGCTGACGACCCGACGGTGGACCTCGGTGGCAGCCGAGGCACCGACGCGTTCGTCGAAGCGGTCCTCGCTGCACTGCCCACCGGGAGTGACGTGCCCGCGTGAGCCGTCACGCCGCCAGAATCGCCGGGTTCGGGGAGACCGTGTTCGCCAGCTACGCCCGGCGCGCGGCGGAATTCGGCGCACTGGACCTCGGTCAAGGCTTTCCCACCGACGGTCCACCCGGCTTCGTACGCAGCGCCCTTCGGGAAGCGGCCGACGGTCCGCAGCAGTACGCACCGCTGCCAGGATGGCCCGCCCTTTGCAAGGAGGTCGCGTTCGATCACGGTCGTTGGCTCGACCGTTCGCTGGACCCGACAGCCAACGTGCAGGTCACCGACGGAGCCACCGAGGGGCTGTTCGCAGCGATGCAGGCGTTCATCGACCCGGGCGACGAGGTGGTGCTGTTCGAGCCTTTCTACGACGCCTACCCGGCAGACGTCGTGATGGCCGGCGGGACGGTGCGCACCATCCCGCTGCAGCCGGACCAGAGCGGCCGTTGGACGTTCGACCCTGACCGGCTACGAGCGGTGGTGGGAGCGGCGACGAAAATGATCGTGGTGAACACGCCTCACAACCCGACCGGCACCGTGTTCCGGGAGGACGAGCTGGACAGCATCGTTCGTGAGGCGGAGCGCGTGGGCGCGCTGCTGCTCAGCGACGAGGTGTACGAGCACCTGGCGTTCGACCGGCCGGTACGCCTGGCGACCCGGCCAGGCGCCTGGGAGCGGACCGTGACACTATCGAGCTTCGGCAAGAGCTTCTCCGCCACCGGTTGGAAGATCGGTTGGGCGATCGGTCCGGAGGCGCTCATCACGCCGCTGCGGATGGCGCACCAGTGGATCCCTTTCGTCGTCGCCACGCCGTTGCAGGCTGCGGCGGCCACCTCGCTGCGCGTGGCGCGCGAGAACGGCAACGCCTACTGGCGGCAGCTGCGCGAAGGTTACGCACGCCGCGCCGCCACCCTGGTCGCCGCACTGGCAGACACGCCGCTCCACGCCACCGCCCCTGAGGGTGGCTACTTCGTCATGGCCGACATCTCCGAACTCGGTTACCAAGACGATGTGCAGGCTTGCCTCGACCTGCCCGCACGCGCCGGCGTAGGCGCGATTCCACCAAGCGCCTTCTTCACCCCTGAGAACCGGCACCTCGCGCGCGCCTACGTTCGACTGGCCTTCTGCAAGCCGGAGGCGGACCTGCACGAGGCCGGTCGCCGGCTTGCCAGCCTGACACCGACGGCCGCATCGCGGTCCAACCCCCGTCAAGCCACCGAGGAGACGAACCGATCATGAGTCAATCACGAAGCGACCGTCGCAGCCACGTCGTCACCGAGGGAGCCAGTCGGGCGCCTAACCGCGCGATGCTGCGCGCCGTCGGTTTCCGTGATGAGGACTTCGGCAAGCCAATCGTCGGCGTCGCCAACGGTCACAGCACCATCACCCCGTGCAACGCCGCTCTCGGCGACCTGTCGGCCGCGGCGGAGCGGGCTATCTTCGAAGCGGGCGGCATGCCGCAAACCTTTGGCACGATTACCGTCAGCGACGGCATCAGCATGGGTACCGAGGGCATGAAGGCGAGCCTGGTGTCACGAGAGGTGATCGCCGATTCGATCGAGACGGTCTGCCGCGGGCAGTCGTTCGACGGAATTCTCGCCGTGGGCGGGTGCGACAAGAACATGCCTGGCGCGCTCATCGCGATGGCACGCCTCGACCTGCCTTCGATCTTCGTGTACGGCGGAACGATCAAGCCTGGCCACCTGCACGGCGAGGACCTCACCATCGTCAGCGTCTTCGAAGCTGTCGGTGAGCATGCCGCCGGGCGGATCGAGCTCGACACCTTGAAACAGGTCGAGGAGAACGCCTGTCCCGGCAGCGGAAGTTGTGGCGGGATGTACACCGCGAACACCATGTCCAGCGCGATCGAGGCGATGGGGCTCAGCCTCCCCTACTCGTCGACGATGGCGGCTGAAGACGACGAGAAGCGGCGCAGCGCCGAGGAGAGCGGCGTGGCGCTGGTGCGGATGGTGAAGGAGAACCTGACGGCCGCCGCGATGATGACGAAGAAGGCGTTCGAGAACGCCATTCGTGTCACCATGGCGGTGGGAGGCTCGACGAACGCGGTGCTGCACCTGCTGGCCGCCGCACGCCACGCCGAGGTGGCGCTGGACCTCGACGACTTCGAGCGGATTCGGCGAGAGACGCCGCACTTCGCGGACCTCAAGCCGTCCGGCCGTTACGTCGCGACCGACCTGCACCGCGTCGGCGGTATCCCGCTGGTGATGAAGATGCTGCTCGAAGCGGGTTTGCTGCACGGCGACCTTCCGACGGTGACCGGCCGGAGCGTGGCGGAGAACCTGGCCGACGTGCCGTCGGTTCCCCCGGACGGACAGGAGGTCGTACGTCCGATCGACCGGCCGATGTACCCGCACGGTCACCTCGCCATCCTGAAAGGGAACCTGGCGCCCGACGGCGCGGTCGCCAAGACCAGCGGCCTGAAGAGCACCAAGATCACCGGACCGGCCCGCATCTTCGAGTCGGAGGAGGACGCCATGGCGGCGATCCTCGCAGGCGGCGTCTCCGAAGGGGACGTGCTGGTGATCCGTTACGAGGGTCCGAAGGGTGGTCCCGGCATGCGCGAGATGCTGGCGCCTACCAGCGCGATCATCGGCAAGGGGCTCGGCGACAAGGTCGGCCTGATTACCGACGGGCGCTTTTCCGGTGGGACCTACGGCTTGGTGGTGGGTCACGTCGCACCGGAAGCGGCGGTCGGTGGACCGATCGGACTGTTGCGTGCAGGCGACCGAATCACCATCGACGCGGAGCGCAACCTGTTGTCGGTAGACCTTCCCGACGCTGAGCTCGCGGAGCGCCGCGCTGCCTGGCGTCCCCCCGCACCTCGTTACCGGCGCGGCGTGCTGGCGAAGTACGCCAAGCTGGCCGGCAGCGCGGCGGAGGGCGCAACGACCGACTGACGCTACCTCCACGTCGTCGCACCGCCGCGGGGCGGGGCGCTGTGCCCGCCCCGCGGTACCCTGTCCGCAGCGAAGGAGCTGGCGATGTCCCACACGAAGGTCGTCATCTGGAACGAGTACCTGCACGAGGTCGAGAACGCCGAAGTGAAGGCGCTCTACCCGGGCGGAATTCACGGGACGTTGGCGGAGGCGTTCTTGGACCGAGGCGGGTTCGAGGTGCGGACCGCAACGTTGCGCCAGGAGGGGCACGGCCTCTCGGCCGGGCTGCTCGCCGACACCGACGTGCTGCTCTGGTGGGGACACAAGGCTCACCACGAAGTGGGTGACGAGACGGTGCGGATGGTGCACGAGGCGGTGCTCTCCGGGATGGGCCTGGTGGTGCTCCACTCGGGACACCTGTCGAAGGTGTTCCGCCAGGTTCTCGGAACGCACGGCACGCTGACCTGGCGCGAGGCGGACGAGAAGGAACGCCTGTGGAACCTGCGGCCCGACCACCCGATTCTCGCCGGGGTGCCCGATCACGTCACCCTGCAACAGGAGGAGATGTACGGCGAACGTTTCGACGTGCCCGAGCCGGACGAGCTACTGATGATCAGTTGGTTCCAAGGTGGCGAAGTGTTCCGCAGTCTGTGCACCTGGCGCCGCGGCCTGGGGCGCGTGGTGTACTTCCGGCCAGGTCACGAGACCTACCCCACCTACCATCACCCGGAGATTCGCCGCATCGTGGTGCAGGCCGCCGACTGGGCCAAGGCCCGCATTCGCCGCGACAGCTCTACCTGCCCGAACACCCAAGCGCTCGAACCGGTACCGAACCCGACGAAGGAGCACATCCTGTAACGGCAGCAAGCGGCGCTACTCGTGAGGAGCGGCACCCGGAACGGCGCGTATCGTCCGCCACGCCTCGTCCGCGGGGGCGCTTGCCGTGACCACCCACCACCCCGGATAGCCCGCCCGCAGGGTGGTGGTGGCGCGGCGCGCCTGGGCTTCGCTCGACGCGAGCGCGAAGCAGCTGGCACCCGAACCCGACATCAGCGGCGAGGCGAGCCCCACGTCCCCTAGCACCCGCAACGCCTCTGCGACCTCGGGAACGTGCTCGATCACGCCCGGTTGCAGGTCGTTGCGGAGGCGCGGCGCTTCCTCGCCCGCCCACGACTGTGCCACCGCGGTCCAGTCGATCGGCGCCGTGAAGTCGGCGATCCAACGGTAGGCGTCGCTCGCAGCGACCGGCACCCCGGGGTTGACCAGCACCAGCCAGCGACTAGGCAGTTCGAGCTGAACGAGTCGCTCGCCACGGCCGCTGCCGCGTGCCGCAGCGAACCCTGAGGCGAAGAACGGCACGTCGCTCCCCAGCCTGGCGGCAAGGCTGGAGGAATCGACGTCGGACGGAACGAGCCGGGTCAGCGAGCGCAGGACCGCAGCGGCGTCGCTGCTGCCCCCGCCAAGGCCGGCAGCGACCGGTAGCCGCTTGTCCAACGCGATCCACACGCCTGTCCCAGCGCCGGCCGCTGCGAGATAGGCGTCGGCCGCGCGCCACGCCAGGTTCGACGGGCCCATCGCAGGAGTCGGCTCGCTACTATTGCGAGAACCGAACCGCGCGTCACGCACTACTCCGCGTACGCCGTCCGTGGCGAGCTGCACCTCGACGGTGTCAGCAATCCCTACCGTCGTGAACAGAGTCTCAATCTCATGAAAACCGTCGCTCCGACGCGCTGCGACCCGCAAACCCAGGTTCACCTTGGCTGGCGCGTGCGCCTGAACGCCCCGCCGGACCACCGTCACCCGCGAACTCTGGTGCGAGCGAACGCCAACGCTTCGAGCCACGGCAGGTCCTCCGGACCGGTGAGCTTGTGCGACCAGGGACTCCCGTGCACCGTCGCCACCGGGTGCCCGAGCGCTCGAACCAGCTGTGCATCGTCGCTAGCTTCGCGCGCCGCCTGCCGTGCGGAAACGTGCGCACGCTCGAGTATCACGCGGGAGAACGCTTGCGGCGTCTGCACCGAGCGCAGCTCCTCCCGCGCGACCGCTACGTCCGCCGCCACGTCGTGCAGCGTGTCGGCGACCGGCAGAACCGCCGTAGCCGCTCCATGCCTGCGGGCAGCTTCGAGCACGCGCGCGACCACCTCCGGCGGCGTCAACGGTCGGGCAGCATCGTGGACGACGATCCAGGCGGCATCGCTGGCGGCCAGCAGCCGCTCCACCGTCGCCTGCCGCGTCGCGCCACCGCGAAGCACGGTCACCTGCCGCGCAGCGCCAGCGCCTGCACTCGTGGTCCGGGCGGCCAAGCGGCGTGCCTCCTCTTCGAACCCTGCGGGTACGGCAACGATCAGTTCCTCCGCATGGGGGGCCAGCAGGGCGAGCGCCCGTTCGAGCAACGTAACGCCACCTAAGCTGACGAACGCTTTCGGTCCGAGCCCCAGCCGCTGTCCTGCGCCCGCCGCCGGGATCAGCGCGGCGACGTCGGTCACTCGGGGTCCTTCCACCGTGGGCTGCGATCGTGGTCGACTTCGAAGTGATCCAGAATCCGCGCCGTGACCGAACCGATCAACTCGCCGATGTCCCGCGGGCGGTGATAGAAGCCGGGGGAAGCTGGAAGGATCGTCGCGCCGGCGTCGTGAGCGCGCAGCATGTTGTCCAGCATCGGCCTGGAGTACGGCGCTTCGCGCACGACCAGCAGTAGCCGGCGCCGCTCCTTGAGGGCGACGTGTGCCGCGCGCGACACCAGGTTGTCGGTCATCCCGAGCGCGACCTTGGCAAGCGTTCCGGCGCTGCACGGAACGATCACCATGCCGGCGGCGCGGAACGAGCCGGAGGCGACCGAAGCGCCGAAGTCTCGGTCGTCGTGCACCACATCGGCCAGCGCGGTGAGATCGTTCAGCGTCCGCTCGCTCTCCGAGGGCAGCACCTGCTTCGCTCCGGCGGTGACGATCAGGTGCGTCTCGACCGGCGAGCCCCGACCGGTTGCAGCGGCCAGCGCCCGCAACAGGTCGAATGCATAGATCACGCCGCTGCCGCCGCTCACAGCGACCACGATGCGCCGAGGGCCGGTTCGCGTCACGGAAGCATGCTACCGCGGGGGCCCGGGCGGCTATGCTGCCGGCCATGACCGATACCGCCGCCTGGTCCGAAGGTCGCCGGCTGTTCGACGCCGGAGCATTCTGGGATGCGCACGAAGCGCTCGAGCCGGCCTGGCTCGATGCGGACGGAACCGAGCGGAACTTCCTCGCCGGCGTGATCCTGTTGGCCGCCGCGCTTCACAAAGCCAGGGCGATGGGAAGTCCGCGCGGCGGGCGTCGCAACTACGCCAAGGCGCTCAGGCAGCTCGCGACCGTCCCCGACAGCTTCGCAGGCGTCGACGTTCGCGAGCTCGAGGCACAGGTGCACCGTTCGCTCCGCGATCCGACCGTCGAAGCGACGATCCCTGTGCTGGAGACGACGTCGTGAGCCGGGATGAACGGACCGATCCGCTCGCGCACCAGCAACGCCGCGCGCGGCGACCGACCGGCGCGGCGCCACTTCGTCGCAGCGCGCACGACCGGCGCTTGGGTGGCGTGGCGGGCGGTGTCGCCGCGTTCGTCGGCGCGAACCCCAGGTGGGTTCGCGCATTGTTCGTGCTGGTCGCCGTTCTTTCGCTCGGGATCGGCGTTCCCGTCTACCTGGCGCTGTGGTGGCTGCTGCCCGTCGCGAAGAGCTAGCGGGGCCCAGCCGGGTCAGGCCAGCAGCCGCAGGGGGTCCTCGAGCAGCTCGGCTACGCGTTCGAGGAATGCGGCGGCCCGGTCGACCGGCAGGTCAGAAGCCAGCGACAGCGTGGCGTAGGACGAGTCGTCCTCGGCGTCGACGACCGTCCGGCCGAGCAGGAGTTGCGGCACATCGCTGTCCAGCACGGCATCGTCTAGGCCGAGTCCGGACAGGTCAGCCACCCACAGGTCGGACTCGTCGTTCCTCGCCACTCGGTCGCGCAGCGCCGCGTCGATCTCCGTGGCGAGGCCCGCGAGTCCCTCGGCGGTCGGCACCAGGGCCGCGATCGCGCCCTCCCCGTCAGGGTAGGCCACGGCCGGTCGCTCGAACGCGAGCCTTGCCGCCGCGAACCGTGCGGCGCGAAGAAGCACCGCGACGGACGAAACGTGCTCGCGTCCCGCCTCGAGCGAGACGCTACGCTGCAGCGCGACGACCGCGTCGAGATCGACGTTGCGCCGCAGGACGGTGCGCGTCCGCGCCAGCGGCCACCTTTCGGATGCAGCGCTAGGGTGCACGATCACCGGTTCTACGCGAGGCTCTTCGCGTGGCTCGCCGCGCGGTGTCGGCAACGGTGCCACGTGCTCCGGCACGGATTCTTCTTCTTCGTACGCAGGTGGTTCGTGCGTGGGGGCTTCGCGCGTGGGGGCCTCGAACGCCGGCGCCTCGAAGGCGGGCTCGTCGGCTGGCGGGTCGTACGAGTGCGACTCTTGGGCCTGCGCCTCGTCAGCCTGCGCCTCGTCAGCCTGCGCCTCGGCGGCCACCGATTGCACGCCTGCCTGGCCGCCTTCGGACCGCATTCTCGCAGCGCCGGAAGCCGCTTCGGGATCTCCGAATTCGAAGGTGTCCTCCAACTCTTCGTCCGGCTCATGCGCAGGTTCCTGCCGCGCCTCGTCACCGGGCAGTCCACCGAAGTCGAAGATCGCGTCGCTGGTGCTAGCCAAGTCGGCGGCCTCGTCGTCCCCGTCGACGAACAGGTCGGGCGAGGCAGGCGCCCCGTCGGCTGCGTCGTGGCTGACCTCGGCTCGGCCCTGGGGCGGCTCGCTGGCGAACAGGTTGGGCGCCCCGGCTTCGGCCTCCGTCACGCCTTCCGCTAACGCATCGTCGTTGCCCACAAGGAGGTCGTCCCCCGCCAGGAGCAGGTCCTCGTCGGCATCCTCGACTGCGCCGGACGGTCCAGCTGGTGCTGAGCGTGATTCGCCCTGCTGCGCATCCGTCCCGCCTGCCGCTCGAGGAGCATCGATCGGTCGACCCTCATCGTCGGTCCAGGCGTCCATCCCGTCGGGAAGCGGCTCGGGCGTCGGGTCGATGTCCGCCTCGCCGGCCATCACCTTGGCCAGGTAGTCCAGCACGTCACGCTCCACGATGCGGCCGTCGGTGCCGGTCCCCGAAAGTGTTCGCCAGTCGACGTTGTTCTCTTCGGCGAGTCGCTGCGCGAGCGGTGCGATGTCAGGATCCATCGATTCCTCCTCCTTCGAGGCTCGGCCGGCTTCGGGCCTCGCGCTCCGTGCTGTCGTGAGACGGAACTGCTGGGTTGCTTGATTCTCGAGACGGTCTGCTCGCTTCAGGGCCTCCAAGCCTGGAAGAACACGCCGTTGACGTAGGTCTGCAGCAGCGGCTCGTCGCCCTGGACGACAACGGTGGTGCGCACGGATTCGCCCGCAACGACGCGGCGTTCAAGGACGGTCCGTTCGCCACCATCGTCACGGAGCACGAGGCGCAAGTCGTAGTCGCGTTCAATAAGACTCGTCACCCCGAGCTGCCGGGGATCGAACCGGAACGGAACCAGCCGACCCTGTCTCGGGTCGCCCCCCACGACCGTACCGATCCCGGCCGCGTCGCCACCGGCCGGCAGCGACCCGTCCGCAGAGCCGTCGCCGGGCACGCTTCCGTCGGCCCCCCCGATTATTGCGTCGCCGGCGAGCTGACCCTCCTCGGCGTTGACGACCAGCGTGACGGGGGCGCCGGCAGCCGTCAACCCCGACGGCCGGGTCTCGACGACGCCGAGTGGTAGATCGCTCCGGTGAACGGTCTCGGTCGGTCCGATAGCAAGGCCGGCGCTGCGCAGGGCCACCCGCGCACGCCACGGTGCCAGGCCGGCCACGTCGGGAACCTGCGCCAGGCGCGAGCCTTCGACCGGGTAGCCGAGGGTGAGGGGCTGACCGACGTTGACGACGCTGCCAGGTCCGGGCCGCTGAACGCTGACGCCTGCCGACCCTTGCACGCCGATAGCAACGGGCACGGCCTCGACCCGCCGTATGCCCAGAGCTAGCGCCTGACTTCGGGCGGCCTCGATGGCGAGGCCGCGAAGATCCGGAAGCTCGACGTAGGGGGTCTCAGCGCCGCGACTGACGACAAAGCGGACCGCGCTTCCAGGGGCGACACTGCGGCCCGCATCGGGCTCCTGGGTGACGACCCTGCCCGTAGGCTCGGAGGACGAGACGTAATCGATGTGCGGAGACGGAAGTCCGAGACCGCGGAGGGTGGCGATGGCGTCGCTTTCGGTGAGACCGACCAGCACCGGCATCCGGTCCGCTTCGGCAGGAACGTGCACTCCGACGTTGAGGGTACGACCGCCGCGAACGATCGCGCCGGCGGGCGGAGACTGTTCGATCACGACCTCGGCGTCGTAGCCCCGCGCCTCGACCGGGTAGCTTCGCAGCCTCAGGCCGGCCCCTGCGACCAATCGCTCGGCCTCGCCGAGCGGCAACCCGACCAGTGCCGGCGTCCGCACCTCCCCGACGGCGAAGTACTCCCATGCCACCGCCAGCGTCGCGGCGGCGACGGTGGCCACAAGCACCCAAACCGCCAAGGTAACAAGGCCGATCGTGCGCCACGATCCCCGTCCACGAGGAGCTTCCTTCACGTCATGGAGGCTACCACGCACCTTCCTGGCTTCGGGTGTGTGCTTGCTGGGCTCCACCGTCGTGCTGGGGCAGGTCGGGCCGGCCCGACGGCTTCGGTCGCGTTGGCGGAACGACGCACCGCTGCGCGTGATCGGGGCTAGGTTGAAGCGATGCCCTGGCTCCTGCCCCCCCGAATCGAGCATGAGGACGTGCGCACGCTGACGAACTGGATCGGCGCGTTGGCCGAGCGCCTCGACGACCCTAGCCAGGACCGGAACCTCGTGGTGCGCGACATTCTGGCCGAGCTCGTCTACGGAACGTCGTTCGACGAGCTGAGCGAACGGGCGCCGATGGCGGCCTTCGCGCTGGATCCACGCCGCGTGACGTTCGAGGCTGAACAGTACGTCGTGACCGACCAGGGCAGGTTCGCTAGCGTCAAGCCGCTGTTGTGGGCCTGGACGCAGGTCGATGGCACCCCATTCGGACGCTCGATGGCGACGGGCATACCGTTCCGGCGGATGTTGGCGGAGCGCGTCTTCTCTAGGGCGGGTCACGGCCTGAAGATATTCCCCGGGGTGGAACTATCACTCGGTTACAACATCGAGGCGGGCGACGGGGTGGTCCTCCACCGCAACGTGTACCTCGATGACATCGGTGGGATCGAGCTTCACGACGGCGCTAGTCTGGCCGACGAGGTTCACGTCTACTCGCACACCCACGACGTGCGGGAGTCCGACGACGTCATCCTCAAACGCACGGTGATCGGACGGGGGGTTCGTGTCGCCTATCACGCGACGGTCCTGGCCGGCAGCGTCCTCTCCGACGACGCCATGCTGGGCGCGATGGCTGTCGCGACGCGAGCGGTCGATCCCCACGTGGTCGCGCTGGGCGTGCCCGCCCGGCCGCACCTCCGCAAGGACCGCAACGGCGACGCGCGCTTTCGCGAACTTGTCGTGGACGCGCGCAGTCGAGCGCCGACGCCCGAAATCAGGGCGAACCCCGACTTTGCCAACAGGGTCGCCAGCGATGCGGTCCCGCCGTCGATCGACGAGCGCTTGGCCTCTAGCGAGTCGTCGCTGGGCGAGTCAGCGGCGAGCGAGCCATCGCCACGCGAGTCGTAGCCGGGAGCGGCGTTGGCCCGAGTCGCGCGCGGGCTTGTCTCAGTTCAGTTCGCCCCTGCTCAGGCGGCCGGCTTGGCTGCGGCAGTCGCCGGCTCGGTCTCTTCGGCCGGCTCGACCGGGTCGAGAAGCTCGCCCTCGTCGTCGACCACGATCTTGTCGACGTAGGCGCTGTTCAGAAGCTTGAGCGCGCCCATGTAGCGCAGTCCGAATCTAATCCGGTCGCCCACCCGCGTCGGATGCGCGCGACGGCCCACGTCGACCACGGTCATGTCGCTACTGGCGTCAACGATCTCCACGCCTTCGTCACGGGGTGTCATCATCGACGGTTCCAGGTCGAGCCAGCCGACGTCGAGAATCGCTCGCCGCGACGACCCTACCGGACCGGGCGCGGCCTCGTCGCGACGGCCTCCGAACGGATCCTCGCCGAACGGACCGCTCGGCTCGCTGGGCTTCTCAGCCACCTCGATCACCTCGGCATCGAGTTCGAAAACGTCGTCGCGCATGCCGCTGAAGGTGCCACCGTCTCGCATGTCGCTACCGAAGAACAGCGTCTCGCCGATCCGGAGGTGGTTCACGGCAGGCGGGACGCGACCGTCGAACAACATCGGCAGAGCGACGCTGCTTCCGCCGGAAATCCACTTGAGCGACACGCTGTAGCGCACCTCGACCAGCTCGCGGAACAGCGCTAACTGCCACAGCTTGTCCTCGCTCGGCAGCGTGCCGTTGAGACAGTTGAAGTTCGTGCCGAGACCTTCGACGCGCAGGTTCGGGAACTGCAGGGCACGGCCGACGAATTCGACCAACCTCTCGCGCGTGACGCCCTCACGAAGGTCGCCCATCTCGACCATTACGATCACGCCATGCCGGACATCTTGGCGGCCGGCCGCCGCGTTCAGCGCTTCGAGGGTCGCCAGCTCGGTGTTGAGACTGGCGTCGGCCCAGCGGACGACCTCGTCTGCGTTTCCGAGTGCGGGCGGCTTGATGTAGACGGTCCGCACCGATGGGTCGATTCGGCGCACCGTGGCTAGATTGCCTGTGCGAGCGTCCATAACTTCGCGTGGCCCGAGCGCGAGCAGTTCGCGCAACAACTCCTCGTGCCCGCACAGCAGCTTGCTGACGACGCCGTACGACACACCGTGCCCGGCCATGCGGCGTTCGAGCTCGGCGTGGTTGGCGTGGAGGGCGTCGCGGTTGGTTCGCAGAGTCGCCATCTCAGCGGTGGTAGCGCATCTCGAGGTACTTCTGCGTGAACCCGAGCGACCGGTACAGGTAGACGGCAGGATTCTCTGGCTCGACGTGCAGGGCGATCGAGCCTGAGCACGCCTCGATGGTCCGCTCGAGCAGTGCCCGGCCGATCCCTTGACCGCGGTGGCCCGAGTGTGTGGCAATGTACACGAGCAGGTTCTCGGGCGTGTAACCAGCCATGTGCGTGGCGTTGGTGACGACGGCGCCGACGATCTCCTCGTCGCTCTCAGCCAGTGTCACGGTGCCCCCGTCGTGGGGCCCGTCGCCGGCGGCACGGACCAGAGCGGCTCGGATCTGTTCGATCGGATCGCCGTAGGGGCCGAGATGTGCTTGCAGGAAGCTCGCGACCGATTCGAGGCGGTCGCGGCGGAAGTCGCTGCGTTGCTCGGAGCGGACGAAGTCGTAACTCGTCAGCACCAGGGAACTCGGGGTCGAGGTCATGGCGTCCCTTCGGGAGCGGGTCGGAAAGATTCGGTCGTATGCGTCCCGCCTGCTGGGCAGCGTGCCCCTGCGCGAGACTGCATATGCAATCGTGCCATGCATCACAGTTGAGGATTGCAACACAGCGAACATGCACGCCGGCGCTCGTGGCGTAACGGCCTCGATCTGGGAGCACCGGCCGGTTTGACGCCGACCAGGCACGATGGTATGTCCTTAGGGACCGCTCTTGCGTTCCGCACGTCCGTCGGTGAACCCATCGGCGCCGGGAACGTTCGAGCAGGTGCGCGGGGAACGAGCCCTGCGCACACCGCGGACGGCAGCACTGTCCGCTTCGACGCTTTGGTTCTTTGCAAGGAGTCCCGTATGAAGATTCGCACTTTCATGGCTGCGCTTGCCACCCTCCTGTTTATCGTCGCCGGCACGGTTTCGGCGCAGACGCCGATCGACGATGGCGTCTTCACCGTCGCCATGTCCGGCGGATACCCGCCGTTCTCGATGCCCGCAGAAGATGGCACCATAGAAGGCTTCGATGCCGACGTTGCAGGCGCCATCGCCGAGGCGCTCGGTGTAGAGGTCGAGGTCGTCCAGGCCGAGTTCAGCGGCATCATCGCCGGGGTTCAGACCGGCCGGTTCGACGCTTCGATCGCGTCGCACGCGCGCACACCGGAGCGTGAGCAGGCCGTGACTTTCCTCGACTCGCCCTACTACTACGGTGGTGGGCAGTTCTTCGTCCCGGCGGACAGCCCGTACGAGAGCTTCGAAGAGCTCATCGCAGACGATGGCACTGTCGCCGTCGACCGTGGCGGCACCAACCAGCAGTGGCTCGAGGACAACGGCTACACCGCGAACACGGCCACGTACGCCGACGTGCCCACGTCGCTACAGGCGATCCGCGCGGGCAACGCCGACGCAATCTTCACCAACCCGATCGTCGGCAACCAGGCGTTCCGCACGTCGGGCATGGACATGAAGGCGCTCGGCGGCCTGGTATTCGAGGAGAATGCCTGGATCACCATCGCCGACGGCCAACCCGAATTCAAGGCGATGCTCGAGGATGCGCTGCAGACTATCCGTGACAACGGTGTCCTCAACGAAATCAGCGAACGCTGGATCGGTGGCGACATCGTCACCCCCCCCAGCGAGTAACCCTCACCCCTTTCGGAACGTTCGCGCGGCCGGCCTACGTGGCCGGCCGCGTCCTCGTAGGAGAGCCGCATGATCGCGTACTTCCAGGATCTGTTCGCGTCCGTGTTCACGCCGACGGTGATGGGCCTGCTGTGGGAAGGCACCCAGGTCACTGCGGCTGTCACCCTGTTGGCTGGCGTGTTCGGCCTGATCCTCGGCCTCTTGTCGGCGTTGGGCCGAATGTCGTCGATCGTCCCGTTCCGCATCCTCGCGATCGCTTACGTCGAGTTCTTCCGCGGGACGCCGCTGCTGGTGCAGCTGTTCATTTTGTGGTTCGGCCTGCCCACGCTGCCGTTCTTCCAGTGGGATACAGCATTCCAGGCAGGCACGGTCGGCATGAGCCTGTACGCAGGTGCGTATTTCTCCGAGATCATCCGGGGCGCATTCGCGTCGGTTCCTCTCGGTCAAGCCGAGGCGGCCCAAGTCCTGGGCCTGAACAGCTTCCAGAATTTTCGCTTCGTGCAACTCCCTCAGGCTATCCGTAACGCCGTCCCGGCGCTCGGCAACCAGTTCATCTCGCTGATCAAGGACTCGACCCTGGTCACGGTGATCAGCGTGCACGACCTGTTGTTCCAGGCGAGCAACGTCGTCGCCCGGACCTTTCGCCCGTTCCCGGTGTACATCGGCATCGCAATGGTGTACCTGATGCTCAGCAACATGGCCTCGATCGGCGTGAACCGGCTCGAGGCTTACTACAACCGCCCGTACCGCAGCGCCCGTTGAGAGCGCGTCCGCGCTGCACCGAGCGCGGCCACGTTCACTTGCGTGGCCACGTTCACTTGCGTGGCCGCGCAGCCGGGTAGGCGGACAGCCGCACCGGGTTGGTACCTTCGAACGCCACGAACGCCTCGGGGGCGACGCTCTGTACCAGGCGCAACGCCTGGCCTACGCGCCGCCGTGGCAGGACCGCGAAGCTGACGCTGACCTGCCCGTCGCGGCCGGCCGCGTTCATCTCGGTCACCATATAGCCCGCGTCGCGCAGCGCCCTGGTCGGCGATGGGCTGTCGAACGGAGCCACGATCCTCATCAGCACGTCGCCGACCGCGACCCAGCGCTCGATCTGTACGCCGAGCATCGTGCCGGCAGCGTAGCCGCCCGCGTACGCGATGAACTTCGTCGGGCTGTCCAGGTTGCTGAGCACCTGGGCGGCGGCGGTAAGCCAGACTAGGCTTTCCAGGAAGCTCAGACCGCCTGCGATCCCTGGCCGGCCCCGTACCAGGAATCCGATCCGAAGCGTGCCGATCGACACGTCGGCGATCCGCAACAGAAAGATCACGGCGGCGGAGAGCAGCAGCTCTAGGCTCATGACTCGGCGCCAGCGACCGCAGCCGCCCCGATTACACCGGCGTCGATGCCAAGTTGGGCATACAGGAACGGCGGGTGCGGCCATCCGTGCAGGTACCGGTGCGCGGCGGCTTCGATCCGGTCCAGGTAGAACGGCCCGACCTGGCTCATTCCGCCCCCGATGACGAAACCGTCAGGGTCGAATATCTTGACCAGGTTGGCTAGGCCGATGCCGGTGAACAACGCCGCGTTGTCGACGATCCTCAACGCCCTCTCGTCCCCGTCACGGGCGAGGTCGAACACCTCCTCGGTCGCCAGCGGGCGTCCGAAGACGTACGAACCGTCGCGCGCGATAGAGCGACCCGCCGCGATCGCCTCGAGGCTGCCGTCATGGCCGTCTCCCCCCACCGGTCCGCCTGGCAGTACGGTGATGTGCCCGATCTCGCCAGCCACCCCGTTGGCGCCACGCACGACCCGGTCGCCGACGAACAATCCTCCCCCGATCCCGGTGGAGATCGTGACGTAGACGCTCGACTCGAGGTCGCGGGCGGCTCCGTACAGATGCTCGGCGTAGCCTGCCGCGTTGGCGTCGTTCTCCAACACGACGGCGCGACCGAGCCCCTCAGAGAGAGTGGCGACGATCGGAGCGTTCTGCATCCCAGGAATGTTCGGCGCGAAGAGGATCGTGCCGGAGACGAGATCCAACGGGCCGGGCGAGCCCACCCCCACCGCCATGAGATCGGGATGCGCGTCGATCAGCCGCTGAGACACGGTCACCATCGCCTGTGCGACGTCACGAAACCCGCCTTGGGGTGTGGCGATCCTCTCCCGTGCGACGATGCGACCGTCCTCCACGACGGCCGCAGCGATCTTCGTGCCCCCGAGGTCGATGCCCAGCGTCTTCACGGTGTCACCTCCTGCAAGGCCAGGCGTGTCAGCTCGGCGATGCGTCCTTCTTCGTCGGTCGGAATCACCCAGGTTTCGACGCCTGCGCCCGCCCGGCCGATCCGCGGTCCGTGCGTCCGATTGGCCGCATCGTCGATTTCGACACCGAGAAAGGCGAGTCCATCGGTCGAGGCGGCGCGCATGCGGGCGTCGTGCTCGCCGACGCCGCCGGTAAAGATCAGCGCATCGAGCCCGGCCATGGCGGCCGCCATCGCGGCGATCTGCTTGCGGATGCGGTAGGCGTATACCTCGACTGCAGCGGCTGCGTCGTCGTTGCCGGTGTCGACGGCGGCCCAGACGTCGCGCAAGTCGTTCGAAACGCCGGACAGACCGAGCAGACCCGAGCGCTGGTTGAGCAGCTCGCCCAGCTCGTCCGCGCTAGCGCCAGCGCGCAGCAGGTGAAGCAGCACGCCCGGATCGACGTCGCCGCTGCGTGTGCCCATCACCAGGCCTTCCATCGGCGTGAACCCCATGCTGGTGTCGACGCTGCGGCCCCGATCGATGGCGGCGGCGCTAGCTCCGTTGCCTAGGTGAAGGGTGACGATGCGTAGCTGGGTGCGCGGCCTGCCAAGCCTGTCCGCCAGCCGGCTCGAGACCACGTCGTGGCTGGTTCCGTGAAACCCGTACCGGCGGATTCCGTTCTGTTGGTAGAGCTCCTTTGGAAGCGCGTACAGGTAGGCGTGGCGGGGCAGCGTGGCGTGGAAGGCGGTGTCGAACACGGCGACGTGACCGGCGTTGGGGAGTGCCTCGCGTGCAACGCGCACGCCGGCGAGGTTGGCGGGCAGGTGCAGCGGTGCGAGCGGCGCGAGCTTCTCCAGGTTTTCGATGGCGGCGTCACCGAGTCGCAACGGCGCCACGTAACGCTCACCCCCATGGACGACGCGGTGCCCTACCTGCCGGATCGTGGCGTCGCCGGTCAGGCCCGCGGCATCGAGCGCGACGGTGAACGCCTCGCGAACGTCGACGACCCCACGGTCCGCGGCTGTGCCACCGTCGACGGAGACGCGGCCGTCTCCTCCCGACCCGATGCGCTCGACCAGCACCGACGGTCCTTGCGGAACGAGGCGCAGCTTGAGGCTGGAGCTTCCCGCGTTGACGACCAGGACCGGCTCGTCGGCCACGCCGGTAGGCTCCGATGTGGAGGGCAGGGGTTGTATATCGGCAACAGAGTCGGGCACGGGCGGTGGGTCCTTTCGGTGCGCGTCGGGGCCCTGCGAAGCGCGTCCGGCACGCGCCGGGACGTGCCTGGACGCCGCCCGCGGCGGCGGCGGCACGAGTCTACCAAGCCCGGGATTGCGTTGACCGCGCACTGACTTGAGCCTAAGTCGCTCAGATTTTCGTACGATGCGTCACGGCGTGGAGAGCGTGCTTCGCGTAGGCTGGGGCCGGAGGTGGAGCTCATGTTCAAACTGTTCACCGTTCAGGGCGCCACCAGCATGCTGCCGGAGGTCGACGCTCGACTGAAGACGCTGCAGGACGCAGCGCGCGACTTCGCGGAGGTGCAGGCCAGCGCGCATGGAATGCGCTTGGGCACGGCAGAGGCGTGGGCCATCCGCGAAGAGCTCGCTTTCCTGCTCCGCGCCGTGCGCGACGCCCGTTCCGAACTGGCCAGGCTCGGAGTTCAGGTTCCCGATCTCGGAGCCGGTATCGTCGAGTTCCCCGCCCGACTCGAAGGCGAGGTAGTCCACCTCGTCTGGGAACGTGGCCAAGATGCCATAACCCGTTACCACCGCCTGACCGGGGACCCGGTACCGCTGCCCCTGAATGTAGACCCCGAGCGAGCCTGACGGCGCCCATCGTCTCGACTCACTGCGCCGGCGGCAGCTCGCCCGGCGTCTCCACGATCAACTGGGGCCGGAACTGCAACGCGTCCGCCGCAACGAACACCACCCGCACCCCCTCGATCTCGGGATCGACCTGCTCCCGCGCTCCGTGGACGTGACCGAAAACCAGTGCGTCCGGCGCGAAGCGCTCGATCCGTTCGGTGAACCCCGACGGTTCCAGCCGCGGATTGGTCGGTGGGAAGTGCAGCATCACCACCACCGAATCGCCAGGCCGTCGCAAGCGGGCCGCCTGCGTCAGCGACAGATCGAGGCGTTCGAGCTCGCGGCGGTAGATCCGCTCGTCGTGCTCGCTGAACTCGTGGCTGCCTGGGCAGGTCCAACCGCGCGTGCCGGCGACAACCACGTCGCCGAGCCTGACCGCGTCGTTCTGTATCGCGTGCATCCCCGCCGGCAACGCCCTGCGGAGCTTTCCGATCGACGGCCACCAGTAGTCGTGATTGCCACGCAGAATGACCTTCTCGCCCGGTAGGGCAGCCAGGTCGCTCAGGTCGCTCAGCGCGTCCGACAACTTCATTGCCCAGGACAGGTCGCCCGGCACCAGCACCAGATCCCCGTCGCGCACGACCTCGCTCCAACCCGTGAAGAAGGCGTCCGGGTGGCCGTCCCAACCCGGACCGAAGACGTCCATAGGCTTCGGATCGTCTCGTGACAGGTGAGGATCGGCGATCGCCAGCACGCGCATGCGGGCAGCAGTCTACCGTGGTATCCAGCTCACGCCCGACCTCCGCACCCCGCTCGCGTCCAGTCGCGCCAGCGCGTCGGCAGCACGCTCGCCGCTGCGCGGATGGCGCCACGATGGTGCGACCTCGACGAGAGGCACCAACACAAACGGACGCTCGAGGATGCGCGGGTGTGGAACGGTCAAACCCGGCACCTCCTCGACACGGTCGCCGAACGCCAGCAGGTCGAGATCCAACACCCGCGCCTCCCAGCGCACGCGGCGTACCCGTCCAAACTCCACCTCGATGCGATGGAGCTGTGCCAACAGCTCGCTGCACGTGACCAGGCCAGAACTCGGCCGCAACGCGACCACAGCGTTCAAGTACGGCGGCTGGCCGCTAGGACCACCGACCGGATCGGTCCGGTAGATCGACGATCGCGCCGCGAGCTCGCCCAGCTCCGCGAGGCGCGTAGCAGCCGCCCGCACGGCCGCCGGCGGGTCCGCCAGGTTCGCCCCCAGTGCGATCAGGGCTAGCTCGGCGTCAGCGACGGCGAACCACCTCGGCCACCACGTCCCGCACCACGCCCGGCAGCGGCGCATGCGGCTTGTGCACACGCACCGTCACCTCGGCTATGCGCCGATCGTGCGTCAGCACCCGGCGAGCGATCGCCGACGCCAACGCCTCGATCAGCCGGTAGCGGGTGCCCGTCACCTCGAGCGCCACCAGGTCGTAGATGCGGGCGTAGTCCACGGTCCGCGCCAGCTCGTCGTCGTCCGGCAGATCCAAGCGCATCGCGACGTCCACCACGAAGCGCGCACCGAAGCGAGCCTCTTCGGGAAACGCACCGTGATAGCCGTGAAACGCGAGGCCGTCCAGCACGATTCGATCACTCTCGCGACCGGCCCGCGTGCCCGTATCGATGGCACGCTGCACGGCAAGCGCCTGACGATGACCTGCTACGTCGTGCACGCGCAGCATCGCCGCCCCCAGGCGGGCCGCCTCGAGGTGGACGATGTAGCTGCCAGGATCGCGCCGCGCCGGGTCGCTCTCGCCAGTGAAGCGTCCCAGCGACGCCTTGCGCGAAGCACCGAACAGCAACGGCCTAGCGCCGGCGCTCAGACGCGGCAGGGCGCGAAGCAGCGCCAGGTTGTGTTCGTCGCGCTTGCCGAAACCCCAGCCCGGATCGATCAGTATCGACGGCACGCCGTCAGCCTCGGCACGCTCGGCGCGAGCCGTAAGAAACGCCTCGACCTCGTCAACGACGTCGTCGTAGTGCGGTGCTTGCTGCATCGAGCCGGGCTCGCCAAGCATGTGCACCACCACCGCCGCCGCTCCAGCGTCGGCGCAGACGGTCCGCATCGCCTGATCTCCGAGCCCGCCGACATCGTTGACGAGGTGAGCACCGGCGTCCAACGCATCACGCGCCACCTCGGAACGGCGGGTATCTACGCTGATGATCAGATCGTTCGCCTCTGCCAAGCGCTCGATGACCGGCAAGATCCGGCGACGCTCCTCGCCCGCATCGACCGGCGCGGCCCCCGGCCGTGTCGACTCGCCGCCGACGTCGACGATCAGCGCACCGTCCTGCGCCAGGCCGCGGGCGTGCCATACGGCAGCCTCGACGCTCGGCAACGTGCCACCGTCGCTGAAACTGTCGGGCGTCACGTTGACGATGCCCATCAAGGCCGGGCCGCTCCAGCGCAGCGCGTACCCGTCACCGTCCGACAGCGAGCCCGGCAGCTCACGGCGCGAGCGCAGCAGGTGTTGCACTTCGGGCGCACGCTCGGTGTCGCTCACAGGCAGGTTCAAGTCGGTTGCACCGGAAGAAAAGCCCGTGTCGTCCACGGTCCGGACGATAGCACCGGCCACAGGCGACGCTAGCCGCCGTGCGCGGAGGCGAACGGCACCGGTCCGGTCCAGTCGTCCGGCCTGGGGCCGAGGCCGAGACGCCAAACGACCGCCGCCGCGATCCGAACTCCGGCCTGCCCATCGCCGTACGGGTTCGGACGGCTGCGCATCGCCGCCAGCGCGGCGCCATCGTCCAGCAACCGGGCTATCTCCGCGCGGACGTGAACCGGGTCGTTACCGAGCAGGCGGATCAGGCCCGCCTCGACCCCTTCCGGCCGCTCGGTGACGTTGCGTAGGACCACGACCGGGACACCGAGCGCGGCCCCCTCCTCCTGCAGACCGCCCGAATCGGTCACGATCAACCGGCTCGAAGCCAACAGCGACGCCATACGGGCGTAAGGAAGCGGCTCGATCAATTCGATGTTGCCGACCCCGGCGACCTGCGGACGAACCGCGCCACGAACCAGCGGGTTCAGGTGAAGCGGCCACACGAAGCGCAGACCGGGTCGGCCTCGGGCCACAGCGGCGATCGCACCCGCCAACTCCGGGAGCACCGCCAGATTCTCGCGCCGGTGAAGGGTGATCGTTACGGTGACGCTGTGGGCTGCCGGAACCACCCCTTCGGTGACGCTGCGAATCGCGTCGACCGCGGTGTTACCGGTGACGACGATGCCGGACTCGGGCTTGCCCTCGCGCAATAGGTTGTCGCGCGCACGCTGCGTTGGGGCCAGATCGAGGTCGGTCAGGGCGTCGGTCAGGCGCCGATTCGCCTCTTCGGGGAACGGTTGCGCCAGGTCGAAACTGCGCAGGCCCGCCTCAACGTGCCCGACCGGGATCCCCTCGTAGAACGCGGCCAGCGCGATCGCGAAGGTGGTGGAGGTATCGCCGTGCACAAGGCAGTACGCCGGCGCGGCAGCCCGCAACGCCTTCGCGGCCGCCGGCACGATCCGCGCCATAAGTTCGGGCAGCGTCTGCCTCTTGCGCATGACCGCCAAGTCGGCATCCGCGCTCATGCCGAACAGGCGCATCATGTCGTCGAGCTGCTCACGGTGTTGACCACTGACCAGGATCCAAGGCTCCAGCCGTTCATCCCGGCGCAAAGCCTCGACCACCGGCGCCATCTTCGACGCTTCAGGACGCGTTCCGAAAGCGACGGCGATGCGCCGGGGTTCGCTCGCGGCGGCTGTCTCGCTCACCGTCGCTCGGAGCGGGCGGGCGCGGCAACCGCGCCACGTTGTGCCGTCCGCTCGGCTGCCCGGACCTCGGCCCAACGAAGCGCGCTAGCCCCCCCGATGGCGACCACCGCCGATGCCACCGTCAGGCCGAGCAACACCGGCGGAGTCTCGGCCAGCAACATGCCGGCCACACCGAGCGCCAATGTCGCACCCCACAACGTGAGGACCGTCCCCCGCTCGCTGCGACCCCCGGCACGCAGCAGGTCGTGAAGGTGGTCGTTTGCCGCCAGGGCAGGACTGACGCCGCGCCGCATACGGCGCACCGTGACTTGGGTGATGTTCAGGACCGGCAGGCCCAGGATCAACAACGGTGCCGCCACCGTCACCGCCGCCGTCACTTTTAGCGCCCCGAGTACGCTGGCGGCCGCCAACACGTAGCCGAGCAGGTACGAGCCCGCATCGCCCATGAAGATCGCCGCAGGCCCGGCGTTGTGACGCAGGAACCCGATCGCGGCACCTGCCAGCGCCGCCAGCAGCAGCACCGCGGGCGCGCGCCCGTCCACCTGCAAGGCCACCGCCAGCAGGCTGAGGCTGCCGATCGCGGCGACGCCCGAAGAGAGCCCGTCCACCCCGTCGATGAAGTTGAACGCGTTGGTGAACCCCACGATCCACAGTAGGGTCAGCACCGCCGCGACCGTCTCGCCGAAGAAGAGGAAGTTGCCCTCCCCCGCCCAACGGGCCAGCGGGCCTGCGGCGAAGTAGTTCGTCACGAAGTCTATCTTGACGCCGTGCGCCACGAGCATGCCGGCCGCCACCGCTTGGACCGCCAGCCGCATGGTGACCGGAAGGTCCCACAGGTCGTCGAGCAGACCCACCAGCGTCATCAACACGCCACCAAGTACGATCGCCAGCAGCGCACCACCGTCCTCGCGCAGTGGCTGCGGCACGAACAGCGCTCCAACGATCACCGCGACGAGGAACCCGCCGAGGATCGCCAAACCACCGAGGTTGGGAACCGCACCGACGTGACGGCGCCGGCCCCGCCCGTGCCCACCACCGCCGTGCTGAACCGCACCGACCCGCACAGCGAAAGCTCGCACGCGTGGAACCAACGCCAGAACGACCACCAGCGATGTGAGCAGTGCAACGCCGGCTAGTGGCAGGTAGGGCAGCGAACTTGGAGTCACAGGAGCATCCTATGTCAACCTACGTTCTTCGCATGCGAAGCGCTTCGCGTTCGTCAGAGCGTGCCGGTTCAGAGCGTGCCGTAGATGCGATCGCCAGCGTCGCCCAGCCCAGGCACGATGTACCCGTGGTCGTTCAACCGCTCGTCCAGCGCCGCGAGCACGATCTCGACGTCCGGGTGCGCCTCCTCGACGACGGCGACCCCCTCGGGCGCTGCCAGAATGCACAACAGCCGAATCCGCCCCGCGCCAGCCTGCTTCAACCGGTCGATCGCAGCGACCGCGCTGCCCCCGGTGGCGAGCATCGGGTCGAGCAGGAAAACGTCGCGCTCGTCGATGTCGCGAGGGAGTTTGGAGTAGTAGCTGACCGGCGTCAACGTCTCCGGATCGCGATACAGCCCGATATGCCCGACCCGAGCGCTGGGCACCAGGCCGAGGATCCCGTCGACCATGATCAGCCCGGCCCGTAGGATGGCGACGAGCGCCAACTTCTTGCCCGCCAAGCGGCGAACCCGCGCGGGGGCGACCGGGGTCTCGACGGTGGCGTCCTCGAGCGACAGATCGTGCATCGCTTCGAACGCCATCAGCATCGCGACCTCGGCCGCCAGTGCACGAAAGTCGCGTACCGGCGTGGTGCGGTCGCGAAGAAGCGAGAGCTTGTGCTGGATCAGCGGGTGGTCGATGATCACCGTGGACACCGGGAACCTCCGTGACGGCCCGAAGGGGAGCCGAAATGCGGCAGGGATTCGGCCGCCCCGGGAGGCGGCCGATCGCGCATCTGGCGGAGCGTATCTGGCGGAGAGGGTGGGATTCGAACCCACGGTACCGCGCAAGCAGTACAACGGTTTTCGAGACCGTCCCGTTCAACCACTCCGGCACCTCTCCCCGAAGGAACGCGGGCGAACCGGTCGCTCGCGGCTGCGGATGCTACCACGGCCCACAGCGGAGTGCCAAGCGGGCGCTGGGCGCTGGCTGTTCGCTTGACGGCGCCCGTCCCGCTCGCGTACACTCCCCTCCGCGCTGGCCCGTCGTCTAACGGCAGGACAACCGGTTCTGGTCCGGTCGGTCGGGGTTCGAATCCCTGCGGGCCAGCCAATCTTTTCGATTTCGATCGCCGCCCTGCACCGTGGGGCGGCGGCTTCGTGCTTGACCGTCCGTGCTGCGGTGGATACGATTCCCTGGTCCCGCAGCGGGGACGCGTTGGCCCGTCGTCTAACGGCAGGACAACCGGTTTTGGTCCGGTCGGTCGGGGTTCGAATCCCTGCGGGCCAGCCAGCCGACCCACGCTGCGGGACGCCTTTTGGCTCGGGTCAGCGTAGGTCGGTCAGCCCTGGCTGCGACCCACTCCCTCCGCATCACCGTGCGATTCCGGCGCATAGATGTCGAATCGCGTCGTGGAACCGCACACGGCGCCGCTCGGCCGCTTGGCCAGTGGCGGCGCCTTCACCGGTCGCTTGACGACCACCCGCGATCGCGCGACCGCTCGGGCCAGGTCGAGCAGACGCAGGTCGGCCTCGTCGTCCACGACCGAACGTTCACCAAGCCAGCTGCGAAGCCAGGCGGCACCACGACGTTTGGCGCCGCCACGCCGCCTCGGGTACATCGGGTCGAGGTAGACCACGTCCGGCCGGCCGTGAAGCTGCGGCAGCAGCTCGCTAGAATCTCCGATCATCAACTCGAGCCGCTCCAGGCCGGAGGTGTGCCTTACGAGTCGTTCGATCGCCGCTTCGAGCAGGGCCGCGACCAGCGCGTCCCGTTCGATCATGGTGACCCGCATCCCCGAGCGCCAAAGTGTTGCGGCGTCGGCTCCGAGCCCGGCGGTCGCGTCCACCACCCACAGTCCCGCCGCGCTGCGGCGACCACGGACCGCTCGCACCACCGGTTCGGCGCCCGGCCGCGCACGGCTCAGGTCGAAGGTCCAGGCCGCCGCCTCGCCTCCACCAGGACCCTGGTCCGCACCGATCCGTGGCCCACTCGCGCCGATCTCCACTATCAGGTCGGCAGGTCCGGGACCGTAGGCGACCTCGAGCCGCTCGGCCCAGCTGCGAGCTTCAGCCTCGAATCCGGCGTCCGCGACGATGCGAAGAATGGGTCGCTTCGGGGGTTCACGGCGTCTCATGCCGGTGCTACGCTTCGTCCAGGCGGCGCAGCGCTTTCAGGATCATCGGCCGACTTGAACGCCTTCATTCGGATCGTAACCCGTACGCTGTGGCCACCTTCGATTCGTTCGCTCTCAACCTTTGGAGGTGTCCCATGAGCAACGCCGATCTCGCCCGCCGCCGGCAGGCCGCCGTGTCCAACGCCGCCGCCTCGGTCCACCCGTTCTACCCCGCCAGGGCGCAGGGAAGCTACGTCTGGGACGCAGACGGAAAGCGCTACCTCGACTTTTCCGTCGGGATCGCCGTGATGAACGTCGGTCATTCGCACCCAAGGGTTCTCGAAGCGGTGCGACGGCAGGCGGCAGAGTTCCAGCACCTTTGCTTCGCGGTCGGGATGCACGACAGTTACATCGAGCTGGCCGAGCGTCTCAACGCGCTCGCGCCCGGTCCCAGCGCCAAGAAGACCTTTCTCGTCAATACCGGCGCAGAAGCGGTCGAGAACGCCGTCAAGATCGCACGCGTCGCCACCGGCCGCCAGGGCATCGTCGCCTTCACCCACGCGTTCCACGGGCGTACCCACATGGCGCTGTCGTTGACCGGCAAGGCCAACCCTTACAAAGCCGGCTTCGCTCCCCGCGCAGCCGAGGTCTACCGGGCCGACTATCCGTACTGCTACCGCTGCCCGTTCGGCGGAGCGAGTGCCGATGGGAGCTGCTGCCAGTCGGGCGTCGAGAGGTTACGCGACCAGATCAGGACCACCGTCGGTGAGTCCGAGGTGGCCGCCTTCATCCTCGAACCGATCGCCGGCGAAGGCGGCTTCATCCCCGCCCCACGCGGGTTCCTCGAAGGGGTGCGCAGCTACGCCTCTGAAATCGGCGCACTGTGGATCGACGACGAGGTGCAGGCAGGGATCGGCCGAACCGGCGCCTGGTGGGCGGTCGACCATTTCGGGCTCGAGCCGGACCTCGTGACCAGCGCAAAGGCACTCTCGTCCGGCTTCCCCCTGTCGGCAGTGGTCGGCACGAGCGAGGTGATGGACGCGATGAAGCCGGGAATGCTGGGCAGCACATTCGGGGGGAACCCGGTCTCGATCGCCGCGGCGCTCGCCACGCTCGACGTCATCGAGGAGGACGAGCTGCTGAAGCGCGCCCGCACCATCGGCGAGCGCCTGACCGACCGCCTGGGCAAGCTGCAGCGCGAGCTTCCGCAGATCGGCGACGTGCGCGGCGTCGGCGCGATGATCGGAATCGAGTTCGTCTCGGACGAAGAACGCACGCCACACCCGGAAGTCGTCGCCCAGATCGTCGCTGGTGCGCGTGAGGATGGCCTGTTGCTACTGCCGACCGGCAGCTACGGAAACGTGATCAGGCTGCTCCCACCACTCAATCTGTCCGACGAAGAGCTGAGCGAAGGCATCGAGAAGCTCGAGCGGGCCATTCGACGCGCCGTGACGCCGGAGTTAGCGGCGGTGTGACGCTCCCACGCAACGTATCGGCGCGAGCGGTGATGCCTGCTACCATGCCGGCATGATCCGGATCGCGCCTTCGTTGCTGGCTGCCGACGCGGCCCACCTCGCCGATCAGATCGGTGCGGCCGAGAAGGCCGGAGCCGACTGGTTCCATGTCGATGTGATGGACGGCGCGTTCGTACCCAACATCACCTTCGGACCGTCGGTGGTAGCCGCCTGCAGGGGGGTCAGCGACGCCACGCTGGATGTGCACCTGATGGTGGCTCGTCCCGCCGATTGGATCGACCGGTTCGCAGACGCCGGTGCCGACCTGTTGACTGTGCACGCCGAAACCGACCCGCACCTGCACCGCACCCTTCAGCGCATTCGAGAGCGGGGGCTCCGGACCGGTCTCGCCGTCAATCCGCTGACGCCGCTCGCGGTGGTCCGCGAGGCGCTGCCTATCTTGGACCTGGTGCTGGTGATGGGCGTCGACCCGGGCTTCGGGGGGCAAAGTTGGATAGAGGGTACGGCCGACCGACTGCGAACCGTGCGGGGTTGGCGTGATGCGGTCAGCCCGAGCGCCCTTATCGAGGTCGACGGCGGCGTGACGGTCGAGACCGCCGGGACCGCCGCCGCTGCCGGGGCGGACGTGCTGGTGGCAGGCACCGCCCTGTTCGGCGGCGATGGCGACGTCGCCAGCAACTTCGCGCATTTGCGGGGCGCAGCCCTTCAGGGCAGACGAGGTTCCTGAGGCTCTGCCGCTAGCGCCGTAAGGTCCGTAAAACGACCCATTCGCCGGAATCTTTCCCGGCGGCCCCGCAACAGCTCATCCGGGGATCGCTTCGTCAGCATGTCGATCTCCTCGCGAACGGCGTGGGCGACGGCGTCCAACGCACGCTCCGGATCGCGGTGAGCGCCACCGAGCGGCTCGTCGATCACGCGGTCCACAATGTCGATATCTAGCAGGTCGCGAGCGGTCAGTTTGAGCGCCTCCGCCGCCTTGGGGGCTTCGACCGCGTCGCGCCACAGAATTGCTGCGCACGATTCGGGGCTGATCACCGAGTAGGTCGCATTCTCGAGGATGAGTACTCGGTTCGCGACCCCGATCGCCAACGCGCCACCCGACCCGCCTTCTCCGATCACGACCGCCAGTGCCGGTACACGCAGTCGGCTCATACGCTGGATCGAGGCGGCGATCACCCAAGCCTGGCCCTGCTCCTCCGCCGCGATCCCGGGATACGCGCCCGGCGTGTCGATCAGCGTGACGACAGGCAAGCTGAACTTGTCTGCCAGATCGAACATCCGCATCGCCTTGCGGTAGCCACTGGGGTGGCTCATCCCGAAATTCCGGTGGATGTTCTCCTTGGTGTCGCGCCCCTTTTGCTGTGCAACCACCACCACGCTGCGGCCGTCTAGCTCGGCTAGGCCGGTGACCACCGCAGGGTCGTCACCGAGCGTACGGTCGCCGTGCAACTCGCGAAACCCGTTGAACACAGTGCCGACGTAGTCCAGGCCGGTCGGGCGACCCGGTGCACGCGCGACCTGCACCCGCTGCCAGCGCGTGAGCTTCTCGAAGGTGTCGGCCTTGAGCCGTTCCAAGCGCACCTCGAGCAGTGCGATCTCGTCGTCGAGCTCGACCTCCTGCTCTTCGGCGTAACTCCGCATGTCGCGAATCTTCGCCTCGAGATCGAAGATCGGTTTCTCAAAGGGAAGCGGCACGGGACTCCTCGCTCGGGGCGGAGGTGGACGCCTGTTCGGAGTCAGCGTGCTCTCTGCGGACGCCTCCACGGAGCAGGCCGATGCACGCTGCGAGCACCTCTTTGAGGCGCTGGCGTGGCACCACGTCGTCGAGCATGCCCTTCTTGAGCAGGAACTCCGCCCGCTGGAACCCTTCGGGCAGGTCCTGCTTGATCGTCTGCTGAATCACGCGCGGTCCGGCGAAGCAGATCAGCGCGCCAGGTTCGGCGAGGATCAGGTCGCCCAGCGTAGCAAACGACGCGGTGACGCCCCCGGTGGTCGGGTCGGTGAGGACGGTCAGGTACGGCAGGCGTTTCTCGGCCAGTCCCTCGAGCGCAACGGTAGTCTTGGCCAGCTGCATCAGGCTCAGGGCGCCCTCCTGCATGCGTGCCCCCCCGGAAGCAGTGACCGCAACCAGAGAGCGGTCCTCTTCGGCAGCACGTTCAGCCGCCCGGGCGATCTCCTCGCCGACGACCGAGCCCATCGAGCCACCGGCGAAGAAGAAGTCCATTACCACCAGCGCGACCGGCTCGCCGTGAAGGGTGGCAGCTCCGGTGACGATGGCGTCCGGGCGACCCTGCTGCTGCTGCACCCGCTCGATCCGCTCCGGGTACGGCTCGGTGTCTACGAACGAAAGCGGGTCGGTGGGCGCCAACGCTCCAGACCACCCCTCGAAACTGCCTTTGTCGGCCAGCATGTCGACGCGCGCGTCGACCGGCATGCGGT